>Ga0123335_1000133_pt1 | contig 111955 bp, 103 predicted proteins | sample BiotimSIPDNA_2_FD_89707 | JGI IMG/M metagenome (GOLD analysis project Ga0123335, IMG submission 89707) | Anaerobic biogas reactor microbial communites from Washington, USA - Biogas_R2 time_0 SIP DNA | ecosystem: Engineered > Bioreactor > Anaerobic > Unclassified | place: Washington, USA... | reverse complement strand
GGCCATGGCGCCCTGTGACGACAGCCTGAAGGTTTCCGGAGCGCCCAATCTTTACTGTGCCGGCGAAAAAACCGGTCTCCTGGTAGGGCACACCGAAGCTATTATCACCGGTTTTCTGGCGGGGCACAATGCAGCCAGGCTGCTGGCAGGGCAGGATCCGCTGGTTCTGCCGCCCGAACTGGCCTGCGGGGATATTATTTCATTTATGCACAGGGAGATGAAAAAACCCGAAGGGATGGGCAAAAAATATACTTTCTCGGGTTCCGTTTACTTTCAGCGGATGCTGGAGAAGAGACTCTACTCAACGGACGAGGAGGCGATCAGGGCCAGGGTGGCCGCCGCTAATCTTACAGGGGTGTTTAAAAGGAGAATCGTTAAAAAGGCTAAAAACATTTTTATATAAAACAAAAATTAATCGACAACTCTTCTTGGCGATGGCTATTTCCTTAAAGTTTGAACAGAAATCGCATCCGGCTGCTCCTTGCTTGAAAGAAGAGGCAACTGCTTTTGGGGAGTCCTTTCCTTTACCAGTATTTGTACTATTTGTCCGCGCCTTATCATAAAGTAGCATAAGACAAGCTTTATTGCGGGGGAATGGGCATGGTTAATATCGTCTGGTTGGTTATGATTGTCTTCGGAATTCTCGTGGCCGGGGCAAATGGCAATATAGATGTAGTGACCAAAGCGGCCCTGGATGGAGCAAACGATGCGGTTAAGATATCCTTGAGCCTGATTGCCATTATTTCCTTCTGGCTGGGGATCATGAAACTGGCCGAAGAGGCCGGGCTGGTGCGGGCGCTGGCCCTGCTGGTGCGTCCGGTGATGCGTTTTCTCTTCCCCAGTGTTCCCAAAGACCACCCGGCTATGGGAGCCATCGTGATGAATTTGAGCGCCAACATCCTGGGCCTGGGAAATGCCGCTACACCCATGGGTCTCATCGCCATGCGGGAGCTTCAGAATCTCAACCAGGGCCGGGACTCCGCTTCGGACGCCATGTGTACTTTTTTGGCTCTCAACACTTCCTGTATAACTCTGATCCCCACGACAATTATCGGCATCCGCCTGCTCTACGGTTCAACTGACCCAACATGTATAGTGGGGCCGACAATCATGGCCACAGCTTTTGGTATGACCGTGGCCATCGTCGCTGACCGGGTGCTGCGCCTGTTGTATTCAGAGAAAAGGAGGTAAGGGGATGTTCGAAGTTATCGCCGAACTGTCCCGCTGGGCCATCCCCCTGATCCTTCTGGTGGTGCCGCTTGCTGCCATGCTGCGCGGGGTTAAAGTCTACGAAACCTTTGTAGACGGGGCGGAGGCGGGTTTTGCAACGGCGGTCAAAACCATCCCGTACCTGGTGGCCATGCTGGTGGCCGTCAGCATCTTCCGGGCCTCCGGTGCAATGGAAGTGCTGGTTGCAGCTTTGTCCCCGGTGCTGAATCTGATCGGGCTGCCGGCCGAGGTTTTGCCCCATGCAGTTATGCGCCCGCTTTCCGGCGGCGCGGCTCTTGGCATTGCTTCGGATATTATTAAAACTTACGGTCCGGACAGCTTTTTAGGGCGGCTTGTCTCAACGATGCAGGGGAGCTGCGACACGACGTTTTATGTCCTCACCCTTTACTTCGGCTCCGTCGGGATCAGAAAATACCGTCATGCCGTTATCCTGGGACTGACCGCAGACCTGTCGACGCTGATAGCCTCTATTTTCATCGTCAGAGTTATTTTTGGATTGGAAGGTTAAACCCTGTCTTCAATAAATATAATAGTGATGAGAGATGAGCAATATAATAGAGATGAAGTAGCCGTTGCTGAATCCGGTATGCGTGGAAGTGACGGTTTAAATCTTTTAAGGGCTTAATTTGGAGAGTTTTTGTTGACAATTAAAGCTTTATTTAGTTAAATTTTTTTATATATCTCTATGGCTTCCTTAAGAGTATTAACAAACAGTACATACCCGGAAGGTGGGTTTCATGGAGCGCCTGCAAAAAGTTATGGCCAGGGCCGGGATTGCTTCCAGGCGGCGGTGCGAGGAGATGATCTCTGCGGGGATCGTCAAGGTCAACGGGAAGGTTGTTACCGAACTCGGCACAAAGGTAGACCCGGGCAGGGATAAAATTATTGTAGCCGGTAAACCCCTTTTCCTTTCTTCGCGTAAACGCTACATTTTGATGTACAAGCCCCGGGGCTATATCACAACTTTAAGCGATGAAAAAGGCAGAAAGAAGGTTACGGACCTTTTACGGGGTGTTTCAGAGCGGGTCTACCCTGTGGGAAGGCTGGATTATGACAGCGAAGGCTTGCTTTTACTGACCAATGACGGCGATCTGACTTATGTTCTAACCCACCCCGGGTACCGGGTGCCCAAAACGTACCTGGCCCGGGTTGCAGGTGTGCCCGAAACGGCCAAATTAGAGCAAATGGCCAAGGGGTTGGTGCTTGAGGACGGTCTGACGGCCCCCGCCAGGGTCAAGTTGCTGGAAAGCAGGGAAGGCAATGCGCTGCTGGAAATTACCATCCATGAAGGGCGCAAGCGGCAGGTCAGGCGGATGTGCGCATACATCGGCCACCCGGTACTGAGACTCAAGCGCACCAGGTTTGGTAATCTCAGTATTGAAAATATGCGTCCGGGCCAGTATCGCCACCTTACCGGGGAAGAACTGAGGTGTTTAAAAGCGGGATTAAAATACAATTAGTAATAAGCTGGAACTGATAAAGTTATGGATTTGGTATAGATGAAATTGTGAATAATTGGGGAAACAATGTCCTGATAGTGGTTGTAGTGACATAGTTTGGCAGGGACAGGCAGGACTTTAACTAGCCGGGGGAGAATTATAACCTGTACTAATAACCTGTGCTGTTTGTTTTTGTTTATCTATGGATACCTGAGAGGGTGGGGGATTCTCTTGTCAATATCTCAAGACGGGGACAAGCGTAATGACAGGAACGGCATCCTTGCAAAGGTGCGCCTTGATTTTAAGGGGGACGGCAAGCCGGGCCGCCTGTTGTTCGGAGGCAAGCCTTCGGATAAAGCTGCAGAAGAGGCGAGGGAGCAGCAGGTTGCAATCTTTAAGAATATTCCGTTACACGGTGTGCAAATCATGGATATTGATCTGAGTACGGAGGTTTATACGGTCTCCGACGATTTAACAGGCGCAAGTATTGCTTATGCTCCCCTGGTAATGACAATCCAGGCGGACAGCCTGGATAGTATTATCCGCTTTATTACCAGGGAGGACTTCCGGAAAGTTGAAATCCTGGATCCGGCCTTCGTTACTTTAAGTCATTATGAAATTGAGCGCCTGCTCTTTAAAGTATACGAGGAAACAAAGGGATACAGGTCCAGGCTGGAAAGGAAATATAACCTGAAATAAAGCTGTTTTTATATTACGGAAAAGATTACTTTTTTAATCTCGCCCAAAGAATGTTTTACCAGAAATCACATAAAATGGTTTTAAGTAAAACATTTTTGGGGGAATTGTCTTGAAAGCTCCATTTCGCAGCACCCCGGTCCAGGAACTCGAAAAGGGTTTAATCAGGCTGGTTGTTTTAATTGCAGCTGTGCTTATACTTGCCCAGTTGAGCATCTACAGCGACTCTATGGAGAAGGGAGCGGCTCCGGTTGCTTCCCTGGAGGCGCCCCGGCCTGTTTTGAGGGATACTACCGGGCTCTTCCAGGATTCCGTAGTCACCTTCCAGTTGAAAAACTTCTCGACTCTTCCCCTGGCCAGGGTCCTGGTTAATGGTGAACCCCGGGGCGAATTCCGGGACCGTTATGTAACTGTCTATGTCCGGGAGGGAGATATCCTGGAAGTGGACGGCACCCGCTATAAACGTCCTTTGGAGATTGAAATTCTGGATGTATCCGATGAAGTCGTTACGCCGGCAGCGGGCACAAAAATCAGGATTGAAGGAAGTATAAACAACATCGGAAGGGTGCATTTGTCAGAGCGCCGGGATTGAGGCGGGTGCATTCAGGTGAAGTAATTAATAGCGGGCTGAAGATTAGGAAAAGTTGCTTTTTTCCCTGTCCACCAGTATAATCTTACCAGGGGTAATAACAGGATTATTAGTGTAAATCTATGTTTGCACTCCCCGGAGTGTATTTTATTTTGGGCGGGGTGATTGTACGTTGGCCCATTACGGAAGCAGGAGAGTCTCACGGATAGCAATTGAAATGGCCTTGACTGAAAGCAGGGAAGAGGAACGGGAATTAAAACAGCGTTTTTTAAGAGAAGGGATTAAAACAGCGGCTGTTGATTATGGCGGTGATTTTATTTCCTCTGTAAATAAAATCATTGAGCGGGCTGTTGTAGCCTCGAAGAGGGAAGATGTGATTAGAGAAGTGCATGCCGACGAAGGAGCCGTGGCGGGGGCGACCAGGGAAGCTCTTTCGCAAATTATGCCGAAAGCCATGGGTCTCAACGTGGGGGGAAAAATCGGCATTGCCAGAAAAGAGGATCACATCAGCGTGGCCATTTACTTCGGAGTGGGACTTTTACACCTGGACGAAGTTGCTCTGGGGTTGGGACACAGGGCTGTGCATTCCTAAGGCTATAAACCCGTTAAGTATCATTAATAACCGGATAAAAAGGCTCTAAAAATTTAATAAGTCCAATTTGAGAGTGTAAAGTCATTTTACACTCTTTTTGCTTTTTATCATTGCCATATTTTTGGCTGTGTGCTAATATTAATGAGATTTGGAGGGGCATCCCCCTGGGGAAGCTGCCCCGGCAGCAAGCGGGGCAACCGGAGCAGGGGATTTAGTATCATCCGGGATCCGGGAATTGCTGAGGCCTTGTCTGTACGGTAGGTTGGCAGATTTGACGGCAGGATGGTTTAAGGCGGTCCGGTAAAGAAACCGGGCGCAAATGGTTTAGGACAAGGGCAGAACGGTAGAACGGAAGGGGAGGCGGTAAGGATGAGCTTATGGCCTGGTTAAACACACCTCCCGGGGTGTTTTTTTAATTTTTGACTGTCGTTCCGGGCGCTTTTGATGATCTTATCATCACCGCCTGGTTTGTTCTCTGACATTACGGAAAACATATTGTAAGTACTCGGGAAGACATGGAGGGAAAAAGATGATCGTGGTTATGAGTCACTGCGCCACGGAAGAAGAAATAAAAGCGGTATCGGCCTGGCTGGAGCGGGAAGGCTTTCAGATTCACCTGTCCAGGGGTGTTGAACGAACTATCATAGGGGCCATAGGGGATAGGACACGCCTGGCGGGCTCAGGACTGGAAGCCATGCAGTCTGTTGAAAGGGTCGTCCCCATTCTCCAGCCTTATAAACTGGCCAGCAGGACCTTTCAGGCAGAGGATACTATCATCAGGGCCGGCGGCCTGGAAATAGGGGGGGACACCATTCACGTTATTGCCGGTCCCTGCGCGGTGGAAAGCAGGGAACAGCTTCTGCAGTCAGCCCGGATTGTCCGGGATGCCGGCGCCACGATGCTGCGGGGCGGGGCTTTCAAGCCCAGGACCTCACCCTATTCCTTTCAGGGCCTGGAGGAGGAAGGTTTGAAACTCCTGGCGGAGGCCCGGGAGGAGACCGGCCTGTTAATTGTAACCGAGGTTATGGACACCAGGACCCTGCAGCTGGTTGCGGAATATGCGGATATTTTACAGATTGGTGCCCGCAATATGCAGAACTTTTTGCTTCTCCGGGAACTGGCCAGGTTAGATAAGCCGGTACTTTTGAAAAGGGGGCCTTCAGCTACCATCGAAGAGTGGCTTATGGCGGCTGAGTACATCATGTCGGGGGGCAATTATAATGTGATCCTGTGTGAGCGGGGTATCCGCAGCTTTGAAAGCTATACCAGGAATACGCTGGACCTGACGGCCGTGCCGGTGGTGAAGGATCTCTCGCACCTGCCGGTTATAGTCGACCCCAGCCATGCCATCGGCAGGTGGCGTTATGTTCCGGCTATGGCCAGGGCTGCCCTGGCAGCGGGTGCCGATGGAGTGATGGTGGAGATGCATCCAAAACCGGCGGAAGCCCTCTGCGACGGCTCCCAGTCCCTTACACCCGCTAATTTTGAGGCCATGATGAAAGACCTGCGCAGGTTCGCCGGTGCAATGGGGAGGAAAATGCCTTGAACCCGGAGTTTAACCGGGTAGTCATCGTGGGTGTCGGCCTGATCGGCGGCTCCCTGGGTATGGCTCTCTGCCGGCGTGGGCTGGCCCGCGAAGTGGTGGGAACGGGTTCGGAGCCTGAAAATTTGCGCCTGGCCCTGGAGCTGGGAGCGATTCACCGTTTTACTGTTTCCACAGCCGGGGCAGTGGCCGGAGCGGACCTGGTGATTATCGCCACCCCGGTGAGCGCCACTATCCCGGTGCTCCTGGAATTACTGCCCCATCTTTCCGGAGGGGCTGTGGTGACCGATGTTGGGAGTACCAAGGGCGAGGTGGTCCGGGAAGCGGAAAGGGCAGTTAGGCCCGGGATCAGTTTTGTGGGTGGCCACCCCATGTCCGGATCGGAGAAAACTGGTGTCCGGGGCGCCGATCCCTATTTATTCGAAAACGCTTTTTACATTATTACCCCGACCCCGCAAACCCCTCCCGGGGCCCTGGAGTCTGTCAGGAAGCTGGCTGCGGGAGTGGGGGCACGGGTTCTGGAAATGAATCCGGAGGCCCATGACCTGGCAGTATCAGCTGTCAGCCACCTTCCCCATTTAACAGCGGCGGCGCTGGTCAACACGGCGGCCCGGGCGCCCGGCAGTGAAGATGCTCTGCCCCTGGCCGCTGGGGGCTTCCGTGATACTACCCGGATTGCCTCCGGCAGTCCTTCTATGTGGCGGGATATTTTTATCTCCAACCGCAAGCAGGTGCTTAAGATGCTCCAGTGTTTTAAAGAGGAATTGGCATTATTCGAAGATATGCTGCTGGCCGGGGATGGAAAAGCAATTCAAGCCAGGCTGGAATACGCCAGGCAGGTTCGTTCGGGAATTCCGGCTAAAACCAGGGGCTACCTTCCCGCCCTCCATGAGCTTGTGCTCACTGTGCCTGACAGGCCCGGCGCTATCAATGGTTTTACCCGGCACCTGCTGGAAGCAGGGATTAATATCAGCGATATCGAGATCCTCAGGGTCCGAGAGGGTGAAGGTGGTACCATCAGAGTCGGCCTGGCAACGGAGGAGGAGCAGGAGGAAGCGGTCCAGGTGCTGCGGGAGCATGGTTACACGGTGTATAAAAGATAAGGTTTGCTTCAACAGGCCTGCCTGCCCTGTACCTTACTTTGCACAGGTTACAGGGCATAAAAATAAAAACTTGTATCTACTGGTATTAATTGATGATGTTCTTGTGTCTTACGACCGTCCGGCAAATTGTTGATAGAGCAGGTGAGTCAATTTGAACCTGGTAATTAAACCGGCCCGTTCCCTGCGGGGGACAGTGTCTGTTCCCGGAGACAAATCCATCTCCCACAGGGCGGTAATGCTGGGCGCCCTTGCGGAAGGAGCTACCTTAATTGAAAACTTTCTTCCGGGTGAGGACTGTCTGGCTACTGTGGCCTGCTTTCGAAAACTGGGTGTCGAGATCTCCTGGACCGGAAAGGATTCCCTCAGAATACAGGGGTGTGGCCTGGAAGGCCTGCGGGAGCCGGAGGAGGTTCTGGATGCCGGCAATTCGGGCACAACCATGCGCCTGCTCCTGGGGATTATGGCCGGTCAGCCGTTCTTCAGCGTGCTCAACGGTGACGCTTCATTGCGGTGCCGTCCTATGGCCAGGGTCACCGGTCCCCTGGTACGGATGGGGGCAAGGATTGAAGGCAGGCAGGGCGGGAACCTGGCTCCCCTGGCCGTGCAAGGCGGTAATTTAAAACCCGTTCATTACAACTCCCCGGTAGCCAGCGCCCAGGTCAAGTCGGCGGTTCTGCTGGCAGGGCTCTTTGCCGGCGGGGTCACTAGCGTAACCGAGCCTTACCGTTCCAGGGATCATACCGAGCGTATGCTCAGGCATTTCGGGGCGAAGGTGGACGTGTCCGGTACTACGGTCCGGGTTGCGGGCAGACCGCGCCTTCTGGGGAGAAAGATTGCCGTTCCGGGAGACCTTTCTTCGGCATCCTTTCTCATGGTGGCGGCAGCCGCCCTGCCGGGGTCGGACCTAACCCTGCAGAGGGTGGGGATTAACCCTGCAAGAAGCGGGATTATTGACGCGCTGACCGGCATGGGAGCCTCAATTGAATTGCTGAATCCCCGTGAAGAGGGGGGCGAACCGGTGGCTGAGATCAGGGTCCGCTGCACGGGGAGGCTTACCGGCATAGCAGTGGGAGGGGAGATGATCCCCCGTTTGATTGATGAAATTCCCGCTCTGGCTGTAGCTGCCGCCCTGGCCGGGGGCAGGACGGAAATACGGGATGCGGCAGAATTGAAAGTTAAGGAGAGCAACCGGATCGCCACGGTGGCCGGAATGCTTGCTTCCTTTGGGGCCGTTGTGGAAGAACTGCCCGACGGACTTCTGGTTAAAGGCGGAAAACCCCTCCGGGGTTGCGCCTGCCGGAGCCACGGCGACCACCGCATTGCCCTGGCAGCCTCGGTAGCCGGACTGCTGGCTGAGGGGGAAACCATTGTGCATGATGCGGAGTGTATGAATGTATCATTTCCCGGTTTTGATGGCCTTTTAAAAAAAATCCTGGTCTAAAAGTAATTGGTGTGTCGCAACAAACAGGCGGCTAACTCCGCTTCTTCCCGCATACTAGCGGGTTTTCCGGTGTATTAAAAAAATTTCCGGGTAGAATAATACAGTCTGGAAGAGTTTTTCCTCTCCGGGCTTTTTATTTTCCGATAAAAAAAGGGAAAAAAAGCACAGTGTCGAATTGAAGTAAATGAATTGCTTAAAAAGTAATACTATTTCAGGAGGGGTCATGGCTGCGAACCCCAACATAGCCATAGACGGGCCGGCCGGCTCCGGTAAGAGCACGGTGGCCTTGATGGTCGCCAAAGAACTTGGTTTTTTATATGTAGATACGGGTGCTATGTACCGGGCTGTAACGTTGAAGGCTCTGCGCGAAGGAATTGACTTAAACGACTGGGAAGCAGTGGAGCGGGTTGCCGCGTCTGCGTCGATCGAGCTTATTCCAGGCGGTAATTCAATGCTCAGGGTGCTCTTAAACGGTGAAGATGTTACTCAAGAAATCCGTAGCCCGGAAATATCCAGATGCGTTTCCCTGGTGGCCAGGGTACCTGAGGTCAGAAACCGCCTTGTGGAGCTGCAGAGGTCCATGGCTTGCCGGGGCGGTGTGGTCATGGAGGGACGGGATATAGGAACGGTGGTTTTGCCCGATGCCCAGGTTAAAATATTTCTCACTGCATCCCCCGGTGAGCGGGCCAGGAGACGCAGGGAAGAACTGGTTAAAAATGGCGCTAATGTGGACCAGCGTCAGGTAGAAGAAGAAATTCACGCCAGGGACAAAATTGATACGCAGAGGGATACAGCCCCGCTCAAGCCGGCAATGGATGCGGAGATTATCGACTCTTCAACAATTCCGGCTGAACAGGTGGTAAAGATGATTCTGGCACGGGTTTCAGCCCGGAGGCAGAGCCTATGATCCTAAGAATACTCAAGTTTCTGGTCCGGATTATCCTGGCGCTGGTCCGGCGCTGGGAAATTCAGGGTACAGAGAACATCCCGGGCAGCGGCGGCTTAGTTGTGGTGGCCAATCATGTCAGTTACTGGGATCCGGTGGTTATAATATGCGCTTTTAAGCGCAGGGTTTACTTCATGGCCAAGGCCGAGCTTTTCAAAATTCCTGTAGTGGGTTATGTGGTCTCCATATCCGGAGCTTTTCCGGTTCGCCGGGACATAACCGACCGCAACGCCATCAGGACTGCCCTCAAGCTCCTGAAAGAAGGACAAGTGGTGGGGGTGTTCCCCGAGGGTACCAGGAGCCACAGCGGCGAAATGCTGAAACCCCACCTTGGCGCAGCAATGCTTGCGCTCAAAACGGGTGTGCCGGTTTTACCCGTTGCGGTTAGCGGGACAAGGGGGTTCTGGGGCAAGATCAGAGTCCGTGTGGGCAAACCTATTCCGGTGGAATCATTAAAGTCCAGCTCCAAGGCAGATCTGGAGGCTTTAAGTGATTTGGCCATGTCGCACATAGCTGCCCTCCTTTGATGGATAAAACGCGGTTTTTCCTTAAATTAATTCATAGCCGGAAGGAAATCGAAGGGACTCTAACGAATTATTAATAGATACAAAAAGCGGTGATTTTGTGGAAATACGGTTGGCTCAAAAAGCCGGATTTTGTTTCGGCGTAAAAAGAGCCATCGACATGGCCAGGGCAACTGTGGACAACAGGGAAAGCCCAATTTATTCCCTGGGTCCCTTGATCCATAATCCTCAGGTGGTTTCTTGCCTGGCGCGAATGGGTCTAAAGGAAATAAATGATCTTGGGGAGATTAAAAAAGGTACGCTGGTGATCAGATCCCATGGTGTGGGTCCGGCCTTGCTGGAAACTGCCAGGGAAAACGGGTTGGATATTGTGGACGCGACTTGCCCCTATGTCCGCAGGGCACAGAATCTGGCCCGGGAGCTGTCCGGCGAAAACATACAGGTGGTGGTGGTAGGTGATAAGGAACACCCCGAAGTTCAGGGGATAATCGACTGGACTTACGGGAAAGCGCTGGTAGTTGAGAATCCGGAAGAAGCTGCTGAGTTAACAGCGGCGGGGCCAATCGGGGTAGTTGCTCAGACAACCCAGCCCCAGGAGAATTTTGATGCGGTAGTAGAAGTTTTGAGAAAGACAGGTGCGGAGGTCAGGGTTTGCAATACTATTTGCAAGGCAACGGCCGAGCGGCAGAAAGCCGCCCTTGATCTTGCCCGGCAGGTCGATGTTATGATTGTGGTAGGGGGCACAAACAGCGCCAACACGAGAAAACTGGCCAGCCTGTGCCGCGCATCAGGAACACGGACCTACCATGTCGAGGAAGCAGGCCAGATGGAGCCGGCCTGGTTTCAGGGAGTCAAAGTGGCAGGATTAACGGCGGGTGCATCCACACCTGATTGGATTATAGAGGAGGTTATGAGACGAATGAGTGAGTTTGAAGAAATTAACAGTTCCGAAGAAGTGAGCAATACCGAAGAAGTGAATAATACCGAAGAAATGAACATTACCGAAGAAGGTATGAAGGACGCGGTAGAAGTCAAGGCAGTCCGCCATGGAGAAATTGTCACGGGCACGGTTGTCCATGTTGGACAAGACGAAGTTATGGTGGATATCGGTGCGAAATCGGAAGGCATTATTCCTGCGAGGGAGCTGTCCTGCTGTGAAGTTACCTCCATTCATGACATAGTCAAGGTGGGGGATGAGATAGAAGTATACGTGCTGAAAGCAGAGGACAATGAGGGCAAACTAATTCTTTCCAAGGAGAAAGCTGATGCCGAAAAAGCCTGGATCAGGCTGGAGGAAGCTTTAAATACCCAGGAAACTGTTGAGGGAACGGTCCGCGAAGTTGTGAAAGGCGGCCTGCTGGTAGATGTTGGCGTACGTGCTTTCCTGCCGGCCTCTCTGGTTGACAGGGGCTATGTGGAGGACCTCTCCAAGTACCTTGAACAGGTTATTTCAACCCGGGTTATAGAGTTGAACCGCGGCCGCAAGAAAGTTATTCTGTCCCGCAAGGCTGTGCTGGAAGAAGAATATGCCAGGCTGCGCGAGGAATTACTGGCCAGCTTGCAGGAAAACCAGGTTGTCAAGGGCATTGTCCGGCGCCTGACCCAATTTGGAGCATTTGTGGATATCGGGGGCGTTGACGGCCTGCTGCACATTTCAGAGATGTCCTGGCACCGGATTAACCACCCGTCGGAAGTGGTTAAAGTGGGCGATGAAATTGAGGTTATGGTCTTAAAGATAGACCGGGAAAATGAAAAGATATCCCTGGGATTAAAACAGGTGCTGCCCAACCCGTGGGACACGGTGGCAGAGAAATACCCCATCGGCAGCATCGTTCTAGCCAAGGTGGTCCGGTTGGCTCCTTTCGGCGCCTTTGTCCAGCTGGAACCCGGCGTAGAGGGACTGGTTCACATTTCCCACCTGGCGGAGCGGCATGTGGCCAAGCCGGATGAAGTTGTTACCGAAGGTGAAGAGGTCAACGTCAAGGTTTTGAGTGTAGACCCCACTGAGAAGCGGATCCGTCTCTCCATTCGTGAGGTTGCTAGAGAAAAACAAACCCGGGAGTTTCAGGATTACAGTCACAACAAGCCCCAGGATAACAACGACGTGGTGACTATTGGCGATATGGTGGGCGACCTGTTTGAAAAAAAAGATAATGAATAATTTTATATAAAAAGAATGCGGTGGATAACCGCTTTTTTTTTGCATATTTTTAATCCGGGTGTGGCAGTCTAATTTTGATATTTGTTGATACAAGGAGGCTGAGGCACTTGGAACGGTTTCCCATCGGAATCATTATCCTGATCATTGCTTCAATTCTCATTTACCTGGGACTGGCCCAGCGCGCCCTGGACCGGATGAGGCTGTCTGACAGGGGGGCGCTGGTTGTTATCGCGGCTATTATTCTTGGCAGTTATATCAACATTCCCCTCCCGTTTCTTCCTTTTACAACCTCGGTAAACGTGGGAGGAGCGCTGGTGCCCATTGGCCTGGCAATTTATCTTCTGAGCCGGGCGGGCACCGCCAAAGAATGGACCAGAGCCCTGGTGGGCGCTTTGATCACGGCTGTTGTGGTTTACGTGGTGGGGTCCCTGGTCAATGCCGGTACAACCATGGAACCGGCGGGGCGTTACGCCTTTATTGATGCGATTTACCTCTACCCCCTGGTAGGTGGTATTGTCGCCTATCTGATCGGGAGGTCCAGGAGAGCGGCTTTTATAGCGGCAACCCTGGGCGTACTGCTGGTGGATGCTTTTCACTATGTCTGGTTGCTGAACCAGGGGGCCCCGCAGAACTATGCCGTGGCCGTCGGCGGGGCCGGCGCCTTTGATACTATTGTTCTGGCAGGAATTGTAGCTATCCTGCTGGCCGAGCTGATAGGCGAATCCCTGGAGCGTCTTGCGGGCGGTCCCAGGATCGAAAGGCGCCCTCCGGAGCTGCTCAAAGCCCTTAAAAAACCGGAGTTGAACAAGCCCGGCGGGCAGGGCGAAGGGCGTACCGGGTTGGACGGAATTGAGGACGATGAAAAAAAGGCGGGTGAGCTTGGTGAGCAGGAATAAGTTCAGGTATAGATTAAGGTTTTTAGGCGGCGTCCTGGTAGTGCTGGCTGGTGTGGCCCTTTTACTTGTATTCAGGTCTTATTCCGGTCAGCACCCGGCGCCGGCTGCGGCAGAGTTATTTGAAAACGGTTCCCCCGATCATCTGGTGGGACAGTTTACCACAATTGTAGACGAGCAGGGAAGCATGCTGAGTATGATGGCCCGGACTGTTTTTGCGGGAGATGAGCTTTACACTTGCGAAGGGCGCATCTACCGGGTTGAGAAGGTTGACGGAGAACGGGCAGAAGCCACATTTGTGGGTATGGACCCCCAGATTGTAGCCTATCAAGAGTTTTACGCCGGGCAAAACGTGCCTGTCCTGACGAGTGAGTTAGCCCAGCAGGGGAAAGGCAGCCTGGCCGTATATCACACCCATACGGACGAATCCTATGTGCCCAGTGACGGTACTGAATCCATACCCTTTAAGGGCGGGATCTACCAGGTGGGTAAAACCATGGTGGACAGGCTCAAAGGCAAAGGAGTCCAGGTGCATTATGATGAAACCCCTCACGACCCCCATGATAATAATGCCTACACCCGTTCCCGCCGAACGGCTGCCAGTTTGCTGCAAAACAAACCCGCAGCTATATTTGATATTCACAGGGACGGCGTGCCGGATCCCAATTATTACCGGGCTACCATCGACGGCCAAAAAGTGGCCAGGCTGCGTCTGGTTGTGGGCAGGGAAAACCCCGGCATGAGCGCCAACATGGATTTTGCCAGGCGGATGATGACGGCGGCAAACAACCTTCACAGCAATGTGGTGAAGGAGATATTTGTGGGTAAGGGGGATTACAATCAGGATCTCACGCCCACGGCCCTTTTAATCGAGGCCGGCACCCATACCAATACAAAGGAAGAAGCTGCGCAGGGTATAGCAATGTTTACTGAAGCAATGCCCGCTGTTCTGGGCCTCACCGCTGCTCCCGCAGCTCCTGAAGCGCCCGGGGCGGGCCGGGCGGCGGAAGGGGGATCCTGGAAAGCCCTGGGCTGGATACTGGGAGTGACCATTATCGGCGGGTTGGGCTTTCTCCTGATCAGCTCCGGCAGCTGGGAAAACTTTAAGAGCAGGTTGTCCGGTTTTGGAAGTGAGTTCACCAGTTTTATGGGACCGGGCCAGGCTCTGCGTAAAATATTCAGGAAACAGGGTGACTGGCCAGAGGGGAAAGGGCCGGAGGTAAACGATCCCGATGCCGGAGCAAGACTTAGAGATGAGAAGGATGATTTAACCAAAGACTGATGAATGCTTTTGGCTGGACAAATCAACCTGAATACCTGGCGGTCATCCTGGCCGGTGTCCTGGCCGGCACCATCTCCCGGGCTTTGCTTCTGCGGATTGATTACAGACAGTACCCGGGTTACCCGCACGGCTACCTGGCGCATTTGTCCCTGGGTTTCATATCTTCCGCGCTGGGGGCCGTGGCGGTTCCCGCCATCTTAAAACCGGATTACACCGCCGTCACGTTTTTGGCCCTGGCCGCGCAGCAGTTCCGGGAAATCCGGAACATGGAACGCAGGACCCTGGAAAGTCTGGAGAGTACGGAGCTGGTTAAAAGAGGCCTTGATTATATTGAAGGGATTGCCCGGACATTTGAGGCCAGGAACTACCTGGTTATGGGTACTGCTTTCGCCACCAGCCTGGCCGCCCAATTCGGAGGGTTCTTTGCAGCTGTTGTTACAGCTTTAGTTGCCCTGATTGTCAGCCGTGTTTTTATGTCTGGTGAGGTGATTGGCAATATTTGTGATGTTGTCCCGGCCACATTATCTTTTAAAGGTCCCATTCTAATGGTGGACGAAATTGGCATCATGAACGTTGGTCTGGCCTCAATGCGGGCGAAAATTATCAAAGACGGTCTGGCCGTCAAGATTATACCCCGGGACGGCAATGCCAGGGCTACTATCCACGACATCGGCCAGCGCAATGCCCTTGCCTTTACCGCAGCGGTGATCCTGGGCACAAAAAAAGATGTGGATATTCCTGAATTCACACCTATGGCAAGAAAAAACCCGGATACAGGTGATGTGGGACTTTATATTTTACCGGTGGAAAAGGATATGGAGCAACTAATTGCAGCTATCAAGCTTACTCCGGTGTTGGAAAGCGCCAGGAGCAAGCCGCTGACGGCGGGTTCTGTTACTAAAAAGGCCAGGAAGAAAGCAAGCTGAGAAAGGTGGGCTTTCAAAAATGAATCAAAATACTGACTCGATCCTGGCAGTTGTCACCGTTAATAAGGATAAGGTGAGCGGGGGCGCCCCCATTTTTTTTGCCCGGAATGAGGACGAACTGGTTTCTATTTCCGTAAATCTTTCCAGGATCCTGGATTCAACGGTCCACGAACTGGAAGGCGGGACTTACATCCTGGTGAAGCATGGATGAAAATAATCTATCACTGTTACGGCGGCGCTCATTCATCAGTGACCGCCGCCGCAATTCACCTGGGCCTTCTACCGGAAAACCGGGTTCCCACCCGGGCAGAATTCTGTGCGGTACCCCTGTATGACCGCCAGGAAGCCGACGAACACGGTCATTTTTTCTTTATGGGGAAAGATCAAGCCGGCCACGAGGTATTTCTGACCGCCAGGCGCAGCCGCCCAGGGGTTCTGGAGAACATCTTCACCGGCCTGGCAGAAATTTTCGGCATACCCGAGGATGATTATTATCTGGTCAACGTGATGGGCGAGGTAAATCTGACCATGAAACTTGGTGGTTTTCTTTCCCGCCGCTGGGGAGCTGTCAGGGTCGGACGGCCTATAGTAGCCATGGGTACTCAGGCTGCCTATTTACAGTTGGTTAAACTGGTGCAAAGAGTAAAGAGCGAGGTGGGGGGATACAGTGAAAATACTGTACTTCAGCGAAAGCATTTATCCCCTGGCCGGCCTGGCGGGGGCAATTCACACGGGACGCCTGGCGGCGGGGGAGAAACCGGACAAAAATTTTTGGAGCCAGCCGTTTTTGAGTATCAAAAAAAATGATCCCGGCAAGGTCCTTTCCCTGGGGAAGGATGCCCGGGGTAATGATGTTTACGCTTTGTCCGTAAAAGGCGAGAGGGGAATGGTCTACCGTCTGGTGAATAGTTTCCTGGGCCTGTACGGAATTGGGGAAAATGAGCTGAGTTTAGTTGACAGTGGAGCCGGGGATAATTTTTATCTTTTAGCCGGGCTTCTTTTCTGCCGCTTTCATTTACTGGCGCCCCTGGGCCGTTATTTGATTTTTTGCGGGGTAAAAAAACATTACGGCAGAATATCGCAGCTGACTTTCGATGTGCAAAGCAGGTCTGGTAAATCTTCCTTGACTGCCGAATCCAAATTATAGATAATGGTTTGAGAGTAAGAGCGGAGGGGGGCTGCCCCAAATGAAGTCCGGGGGGCTGACTGTGGCCCGGGTGAAGCCGGGAAGCATAGCTGAAGAAATAGGAATCGGGCAGGGGGACCGGCTCATAGCTGTTAATGGTACGCCTGTTTGTGATTTAATTGATTATCGCTTTTTGGAAGCCGATGAGGATATCAGTTTGGAATTAAAAAAAGCTGACGGTGAAGAATGGGTTTTGGAGCTGGAAAAGGATTACGATCAGGACCTGGGTCTCGAATTCGATGGAGCCGGCTTCGGACGCACCATCCGTTGCTCCAATAAATGTATCTTTTGCTTTGTCGACCAGATGCCGCCGGGCATGCGCAAAACACTTTACGTAAAGGACGACGATTACCGTTTGTCTTTCTGGAGCGGTAATTTCATTACTCTTACCAACGTTACCGGAAAGGAAATGCAAAGAATCGTCTCCATGCGTTTGAGCCCCCTTTACATATCTGTCCACAGTACCAACCCGGAACTGCGCAGGCGCATGCTGGGCAACAGCAAGGCCGGTTTGATTATGGAACAACTGCAGGAACTGGCGACAGCAGGTATAGAAATGCATACACAGGTGGTCGCCTGCCCCGGACTCAACGATGGAAGGGAACTGGCGAGAACGGTTGAAGACCTGTCAGGTCTCTGGCCGGAAGTCCGGTCCCTGGCAGTGGTGCCGGTGGGTTTAACCAGGTTCAGGCAAAGCTGCTATCCCCTGCGGTGTTATACCCGGGAGGAAGCCCGCAGGCTGCTCCGCTGGCTCCAGGCCAGGCAGGAGGAATTTCTGCGCACAATGGGAAACCCCTTTGTTTTTGCATCCGATGAGTTTTACCTGCTGTCCGGTGAGGAGATACCTCCGGTGGAACGCTACGCCGGTTTTCCTCAGCTGGAAAACGGGGTGGGTTTAACCCGCCTTTTTTTGGATGAGTGGGAGGAAGTAAAAGCCCGTCTGTTCCGGAAGCGGGTTGAGAAAAAAATAACCCTGCTCACCGGAGTTCTGGGGGAACAATTACTTGAGCCGGTGGCAGCTGCCCTGAACCGGGTGGAAGGCCTGCAGGCAATCCTGAAGGTTGTCAGGAACGGTTTTTTCGGGGAGAGTACTACTGTGGCCGGTTTGATTACAGGCACAGACCTGCTTTCCCAGGTTCTGCCCTCTGAAACCGGGGATTTGCTGGTACTCCCGGCGATTTCGTTAAAAAAAGAGGAGCCAGTCTTTTTAGACGGGACAAGCCTGCCGGAATTGAGCCGGTGCTTAAAGGTTCCGGTTGCTGCGGTGGCGGGACCGGGCCAACTGGTGGATGTCTTGCTGGAGGGACCGCAAAAAGCCGCATGGTTTACCAGGGCAGGATGTTAACTTTACTAAAATAGGGTAAAATAATAAGATGGAACAGAAAAGATAAGTTGCCATTGGACAGGTGCATACGCGGAGGAGGTGCAAGATCGTGCCTAAACCGGTTGTCGCCATCCTGGGCCGCCCCAATGTAGGTAAATCAACACTATTTAACCGGATTGTGGGGGGCAGGGTGGCTATTGTGGAAGGAGAGCCGGGGGTAACCAGAGACCGCCTGTATCAAGACGCCGAGTGGGCGGGGCGCATTTTCACCCTGGTTGATACCGGGGGGCTCGATTTCCAGGAGAGCGGTGAGATTATTGAAGGTGTCCGGCAACAAGTGGAACTTGCCGTCCGCGAGTCGGATGCAGTTCTTTTTGTGGTGGATGCCAGGTCTGGCCTGAACCCGGATGATCTGGAAATTGCTTTAATGATTCGCAAAGCTAATAAACCTGTGGTACTGGTTGCCAATAAAGTTGAAAGATTTGATCAGCCTTCCCTGGCTTATGATTTTTACCAGTTGGGTCTGGGGGATCCGGTGCCCGTTTCAGCAGCGGAGGGTTTGAACACCGGCGATATGCTGGACAGGCTGGTTGAACTGCTGCCGGAAGTGACTGCAGAGGAGTATGAAGCCGATGTCATTAAAATAGCTGTAGTGGGCCGGCCCAATGTGGGCAAGTCCTCCCTTGTCAACTCCATCCTGGGAGAGGAACGGGTGATTGTCAGCAGCGTACCCGGCACTACCCGGGACGCTATTGATACCGCCTTTGAACGGGACGGCAGGCACTATGTCATTATCGACACGGCGGGGATGCGGCGCAGGGGCAGGATCGGCCGCCCCATGGAAAAATACAGTGTGATTCGAGCGCTGCGTGCCGTGGACCGGAGCGATGTGGTTCTGATCGTTGTGGATGCGACAGAGGGCGTCACGGAACAAGATAAGCGCATTGCCGGTTATGTCCACGAAGCCGGCAAAGCGTCGGTCCTGGTAATTAATAAATGGGACCTTGTGGAAAAAGACGACCGCACCATGAACCGTTTCACTGAGAGAATCCGGCAAGACCTTGGCTTTATGCAGTATGTACCCTTGATCTTCACATCGGCCCTAACAGGGAGAAGGGTTCAGAAAGTGCTGGAACTGGTTGATTTCGTAGCCGAGCAGCAGGCTACCCGCATTACCACTGCGGATTTGAACAATCTGTTCAGGGAAGTGGTGCTGCAGACCCCTCCTCCCTCCGACAGGTCCAGGAAGCTCAAGATTTTTTACGTTACCCAGGCTGGAGTGAAGCCGCCGAGATTCATTCTTTTCGTAAATGATCCGGAACTTATGCATTTTTCCTATCTGCGCTATCTTGAAAACCAGGTCCGGTCGGCTTACGGGTTTGAAGGGACCCCTGTACGCTTCATTCTCCGGAAAAGGGCAAAAGAGGTTTAACGGCGCGTATTTTATTATTTGTTCCCCTAACACGATCTTTTTGCTTTTATTACCTGGAGGAGAGTTGCAATGTCTTACTACTGGGTTGTCATAGTTAGCTATCTGATTGGCTCAATCCCCTTCAGCTATCTTGTAGCGCGCTGCTGGAAAGGGATTGATATCCGCAAGTGCGGCAGCGGCAACGTCGGCATGACTAATGTCTGGCGGAATGCCGGTCCGGCAGCGGGTTTGCTGGCCCTGGCCGGGGACCTCGGCAAAGGAGTCCTGGTTGTGCTTCTGGCCAAACATTACGGTCCCCCCCTGCTGGTTGCCGGTTCCTCTATGGCGGCCCTGGCCGGACACAGTTGGCCTGTGTTTTTAGGATTCAAGGGCGGAAAGCTAATTGCTACCGGCGTGGGGATCATTACCGCCATCTCCTTACCTGTGGGAGTTCTGGTAATGCTGATCTGGCTGGTTGTTGTAGGGCTGACCAGGTTTGTCTCCGTGGGTTCAATAACGGCTGTTGTCTCGATTCCTGTATTAATGATGGTGTACAGGCTGGAGTGGCCTTATCTGGTTGTGGGGGGTTTCTTCGCAGCTTTTGCAGTATACAAACATATTCCCAATATCAAGAGGTTGATTGAGAAGACCGAGCCCAGAATCGGCAAGAAAAAAGTATAAGCGGAGGTGGACTGGTGAGCAAGAAAGTCGGCGTTCTCGGTGCGGGCAGTTGGGCAACCGCCCTGTCCAGACTCCTGGCCCGGTTAGGTCATCTGGTGAGGGTGTGGTCGATTTTTCCGGAACAGGTCAGGGAAATAAACGAAACCCGGGAAAACAGTCAGTATTTGCCCGGAGTTGCAATACCCCCCGGCGTCGAGGCCACTGTTGATTTGGAGAAAACTCTGGCTGACGCGGAGGTCGTTCTCTTTGGAGTGCCTTCCCATGCTTTTCGGGAAGTCCTGCGCAAAGCACTCCCCTATCTCCCTGCAAAGGCCATAATTATTAACGTTGCCAAGGGAATTGAAGAGGAAAGCCTTTGCCGGATGTCCACGGTGTTTGCCGGAGAAGCAGGGGAGGATTTGCTGGAAAGATATGTGGCTCTTTCCGGGCCCAGTCATGCTGAGGAGGTAGGCAGGGATATTCCCACGGCGGTGGTAGCAGCTTCGTCCTGCTTGAAAAGTGCGGAGTATGTGCAGGATTTATTTATGTGCGAGTTTTTCAGGGTTTACACCAACCCGGACGTGACCGGGGTTGAGCTGGGTGGTTCACTCAAAAACATTATTGCCCTGGGTACGGGAATAGCTGACGGCCTGGGTTTTGGGGACAACACCAAGGCAGCTTTAATGACCCGCGGCCTGGCGGAGATAACCCGTCTCGGTATCGCGACGGGGGCTAACCCGCTTACATTTTCAGGGTTGTCCGGTGTAGGTGACCTGATTGTGACCTGCACCAGCATGCACAGCCGCAACCGGCGGGCTGGAATTGCCATCGGACAGGGCGAGCCTGTGGAAGAGGCCGTCGCCGGGGTCAGAATGGTTGTTGAGGGAGTCCGTACTACGAAAGCCGCCAGACGGTTATCAGCTCATTGTGCTGTAGAGATGCCGATTACCGAGCAGATTTACCGGGTGTTGTTTGAGGGGCTGCAGCCTGCAACCGCAGTCAGCAAACTGATGACCCGCAGTAAAACTCACGAAATGGAAGAGGTGGCCGAGGCGGAGCCTTATATCCGGAAGGTTGATTTTTAACAGGCAAAATATCCTGATTGTTTTAGTATTCTTTTATGCTACAATAATGGTAAATATAGGAAGGGAGGATTAATCTGAAGAAATGTCTGACAAGGTACAGGTCTTTGGCAAGGAAGGCTGTCCATACACGGACAAAGCCAGGGTAGGCCTTGCCGGCAGGAAGGTTTCCTATGATTACTATGATGTAAAATATTTTTCAAATAACACCTGGAGTTAAAACCGGGTGTTTTCTATTTCCATATAATTATTAAGACAATTCCCGGAAGGTAAAAAATGGTATAATTTTTCTTGAATTTTCTAATGCCAGGTCATATTAGTCCATTAGCCTCATATATATATAATGTTATTGTATGTCATTGGAAAAAAATAGACGTGGACCAGGTTCATGGTTCATGGGTTCTTAAAGATATGTTTTCGCTGGTACGGGGGAGGGATGCATACCGTTTATATACAGGTGTATTTTGCCATATTTTTTAAGGAGGGAGTGTGTACATGGAAAGAACCGACATTTTCCGCGACATTGCGGAACGCACCGGGGGGGATCTGTATCTCGGCGTTGTTGGGGGCGTTCGCACCGGCAAATCCACATTTATTCGGCGGTTCATGGAGTTAATGGTACTCCCCAATATGAAAAATGCTCATGACCGGGAACGGACCAAGGATGAACTGCCCCAGGGGGCAGCGGGCCGGACGGTTATGACTACCGAACCCAAGTTCATTCCTAACGAAGCAGTGGAAATACAAATAACTCCAAATTTAAATGTGAAAATGCGCATGGTTGACTGTGTGGGCTACCGGGTTGATGGAGCCCTCGGGTATGAAGAAGATGACGGTCCGAGAATGGTTTCCACTCCGTGGTTTGAAGAACCAATTCCCTTCCAGGAAGCTGCCGAAGTCGGTACCCGCAAGGTCATCTCCGAGCACTCCACCATGGGTCTGGTTATGACCACTGATGGAAGCATTACAGAAATCGACAGGGAAAGCTATATTGACGCAGAGGAAAGAGTAATTGATGAAATGAAGGATATCAACCGCCCCTTCCTGGTTCTTCTCAACAGCACCAGGGCGGAGGGTGAGGAAGCACAGCAGCTGGCAGCAGAATTGAGCGAGAAATATGATGTGCCGGTGCTGCCCGTCGACTGTGCCCAAATGACCCAGGCTGATATCTTGAATATCCTTGAAAAATTGCTTTATGAATTTCCAGTCAACGAGGTCAACATCAGCCTTCCGCCCTGGGTGGAAGAGTTGGAATTCAAACACTGGCTGCGTCAAAAATTTGAGGAATCGGTCCGTGAGACGGTTAAAAATGTCCGCCGCTTGAGGGACGTTAACGGAGCTGTGGATTCCCTGGCGGAATATGAATTTGTGGATCAGGTCAGCCTGCGCAGTCTTGATATGGGCACGGGCTCCGCCTCCATCGGGATCACATCGGATCCGGCGCTTTTTTATCAGGTGTTGAGTGAACAATCCGGTTTTACTATTGAAGGAGAAAGGGAACTCTTCCGTCTGGTCAAGGAACTCAGCGTGGCCAAGCGGGAGTATGACAAGGTTGCCCAGGCCCTGGGCGAGGTCAGGGATGCCGGCTATGGTGTGGTAACACCTACCCTGGAAGAGTTGCTCCTGGAGGAACCTGAGTTGATCCGGCAGGGTAACCGTTTCGGGGTCAAATTAAAAGCAACCGCCCCGTCACTGCACTTGATTAAAGCCGATATTACCACTGAAATCACCCCGATTATCGGAACTGAAAAGCAGTGTGAGGAACTGGTGCAGTATATGCTCAGGGAATTTGAGGATAATCCTCAAAAAATCTGGAAATCGGAAATATTCGGGAAATCGGTACATGATCTCGTGAGGGAGGGAATCCAGAACAAACTCCATCGCATGCCGGAAAACGCCCAGCTGAAGCTGCAGGAGACTCTTCAGCGGATTGTCAACGAGGGTTCCGGCGGGCTCATCTGCATTATCATCTGAAAGTGTGACCGGTCGACTGGCCGGTTATTATTTTAGAAAAATTTCATATTAGAACAAGTGAAACCCCTTTGGGGTTTTTTCTTTAGGTCAGGTTATGATAAGGAATTGCTATATTAATTGGGACACGGTCATATTTGCCTGTAATTACATATTATGTATGGCATGTGCTCCGGTTGTGGAGGGATGACCGGCTCGTTATAAGTCTTCAACGCTTCTGCCTAAAACCTTTGTTTAATCTATCTGAGCCAGTGTAATTCGTTATTGCGGCCAGGTTTGACATTACTTCTGCTAATTGTATAATTAGGTTGGGGTAAAACCGCCCTGTCCTAATAATTTGATCCAGTCGATTAAAAGCCGCCGGTTTCCTGATAAAAAAATTGCAACGGCTCATTAAATGCGTTGCCTGTTCAGCCGGTTAATGCTATAATGTCTACCATGAGTGGAAAAATATCCGCTGATGGAGGACGGGGGGGTGGGCATGGCCAGAAAAGAAAGCCGGTTTTTTCTTGTTCAGGAGGATATCTTGCCGGAGGCTATTCTAAAAACGGCCCTGGCCAGGGAATTACTCCTGCGCGGCGAGGCTGCTACAGTAAGTGAGGCAGTACAAAAGGTTAACCTGAGCCGCAGTGCTTATTATAAGTACAGGGAAGGCGTATTTCCCTTTTACCGTTGGAATTCCGGGGTTACGGTAAGCTTGTCCATGGTTTTGGAACACCGCCCGGGTATACTGTCCAGGGTCCTGGAGACCCTGGCGGAGGCAAAAACCAGTATTCTGACAATTAACCAGAGTATTCCCGTAAACGGCCTTGCCAGTGTTTCCATCACCTTTGAAACAGCAGGTATGGAGTGGGATGTGGAAGATGTCACTGTCCGGCTCCGGCAATTGGAAGGTGTCCGGGAAATAAGTCTGATAGGGCATAATGTGGGTTAGAGAGGGGGAGAACAGGTGTCCAAGAGTAAAATCAATGTCGGTCTGCTGGGTATGGGGACTGTTGGCCGGGGCGTTTACCGCATCTTAAAGGATAACAGGGCAGGAATAGAGCAAAAGGTGGGCGCTCCTGTCGATATTAAAAAAATACTGGTACGCGATCCTGATAAGGACCGTGGCCTGGAACTGGAACAGGGCCTTTTGACCACAGAAGCCGGCGACATTATTAACAATCCGGACATTGATATCGTGGTAGAAGTACTGGGGGGAATCAACCCTGCCCTGGAGTATTCGCTAAGGGCGCTGAAGCAGGGTAAAAGTCTGGTTACCGCTAACAAGGACATGATTGCCGCGCACGGCAAAGAATTGTTTCAAGCGGCCGGGGAAAACGGCTGTGATCTTTTTTTTGAGGCCAGCGTAGCCGGTGGAATACCCATTATCCGGCCCTTAAAAGAGTGCCTGGCGGCCAACCGGATCCGGCAGGTTATTGGAATCGTCAACGGGACCACCAATTATATGCTGACCAGGATGAGCAAAGAAGGGCTCACCTTTGACGAGGCACTTGCCCAGGCGCAGGCCTTGGGATACGCCGAGGCTGATCCCACCGCAGACGTAGCCGGCCATGATGCCGCCCGGAAGATGGCGATTATTGCTTCCATTGCCTTTAACACCAGGGTTTCTTTGGAGCAGGTTTTTCTTGAAGGAATAACCCGGATAACCACAGAAGATATAAAATATGCCGCTGAACTCAATTATGTGGTTAAACTCCTGGGGATCGCCAAGGAAAGCGATGACGGCATTGAGGTGCGGGTCCACCCCGCGCTTTTGCCTGAAGATCATCCCCTGGCCCCGGTTGATGATGTATATAACGCCATTCATGTCAGTGGTGACGCTGTAGGCGATGTTATGTTCTTCGGACGGGGCGCCGGCGAACTGCCTACGGCCAGCGCTGTTGTGGGTGACGTGATGAGCGCTGCCCGCTATAAGCTGCGGGATGTTTCCGGAATGAGCAGCTGCACCTGCTACGGTGAAAAATATGTGAAGCCCATGGGCCTGACTTCAACAAAGTATTATATCCGCCTGAATGTTGCCGATAGGCCCGGAGTCCTGGCAAGCATAGCCTTTGTTTTCGGAAATAACGATGTCAGTCTTGCTTCTGTAATTCAGAAACATACCACGGGGCAGGCTGCGGAAATAGTGCTGGTTACCCACAGGGTCCTTGAGAAAAACTTACAGGATGCCTTGAGAATCATCAAAGAACTGTCAACCGTAAATGAGGTGTCTAATGTTATCAGGGTTGAGGATTAGTATTACCAATCACCTCTGATTTCCTGAAAGGAACGGTACAGGAGGGTTACCCCGATGATTAGAGTTCAGGTTCCCGCTACCACAGCTAATCTCGGGCCTGGTTTCGACTGCCTCGGCATGGCTCTGGAGCTTTACAATACGGTTGAGGTGATTCCGGCTTCCCAGGGGCTGATTATCGATATTACCGGAGAAGGAGCTGCCGAGCTGCCCCGGGATGAGCACAATCTGGTTTATCAGGCTGTTCAGCGTGTTTTTCGCCAGGTTGGGTACTCCCCGGCGGGTTTAAAACTACGCCTGTCCAATCAGATTCCCGTAGCCCGCGGCCTCGGCAGCAGTACTTCTGCCATTGTTGGGGGGGTTATCGCGGCAAATCTTTTGTCCGGTGGAAAGCTGTCCAATAAGGATATAATTAATTTGGCCAGCTCTGTGGAGGGGCATCCCGACAATGTGGCCCCAGCCGTCCTGGGAGGCATTGTTGTGTCGGTTCAGGCGGACGGCGATGTAAAGTACCTGAAAATACAACCGCCCCCGGGTTTGATGGGGGTGGTGGCGATACCGGATTTTGCTTTTGCCACCAAAACATCCAGGGATATACTTCCCGTCCAGGTAACCTTTCAGGACGCTTCCTTTAATGTGGGGCGGGTTGCCTTGCTGGTTGCAGCCCTGCAGCAGGGAGACCTGAGTCTTTTGGGGGTGGCCATGGAAGACCGCCTTCATCAGTCTCTTCGTTCCTCCTATATTCCGGGGTTTAAAAAAATTCTGGCCGCAGCCAAACTGGCGGGCGCACGGGGAGTAACGCTGAGCGGGGCAGGACCTACGGTAATTGCTTTTGCCGATTCAAACCTGGATCTAATAGCCAGGGTTATGGGCGATACTTTTCGCCAGAACGGTGTAAAGAGCAGAGTCCTGGTTTTAAAGCCAAGCCCCATTGGTGCAAGAGCCCTGGAAATAAAATAGATTTTGTCATCATTCTAGACTGTCGATGCCGTTTGACAGCGGTTGTCCGGCGACAAAAGGAAGGCGATTTTTAATGCTGATTGTACAAAAATACGGTGGCAGTTCGGTAGCAAACGCTGAACGGATCCGCTGTGTGGCGGAGCGTGTGGCCGGTGTCCGCGCCGAGGGCCACGATGTTGTGGTGGTTGTATCGGCCATGGGAGACACGACCGACGACCTGATTCATTTAGTGCAGGAAATCACCGACAACCCCCCGGAGCGGGAACTGGATATGCTTCTTTCTACCGGGGAACAGGTATCCATAGCCCTGCTGGCAATGGCCGTCAAAGATTTGGGACAGCCGGTTATTTCCCTGACCGGCGCCCAGGTTGGAATTATGACTGATAGTGTTCATACCAGGGCAAAAATTCTGAATGTCAACACCTCCCGTCTGCAGGATGAGTTAAAGCAGGGAAACATCATCGTAGTTGCCGGCTTCCAGGGGGTCAATAACGCAAATGACATAACCACCCTGGGCAGGGGCGGTTCCGACACCACGGCGGTTGCCCTTGCGGTTGCCTTAAAGGCCGACCTGTGCGAAATTTATACCGACGTGGACGGTGTCTATACCGCTGATCCCCGTGTCGTGCCTGATGCCAGCAAACTTGCTGAAATATCCTACGACGAGATGTTGGAATTGGCCCATCTGGGGGCTGTAGTCCTGCATCCACGTTCTGTGGAACTGGCCATGCAATATGGCATGCCTTTGCATGTGCGCTCCAGCTTTAACCATAATCTCGGGACAATTGTCAAGGAGGCGGGAAACATGGAAAAATCTCTACTGGTAACAGGCGTAGCCTATGACCTGGACGTGTCTAAAATCGGCCTGTACAACGTTTATGACAAGCCGGGAATTGCCTATAAATTGTTTAAGACTCTGGCTGATGAAAACGTTAACGTGGATATGATCATCCAGGGCGCCATGCGGGATAACAGGAACGATATTGCTTTTACCTGCAGCCAGGGTGATTTGAAAAAAGCTCTGGAAGTGGTGGAAAGATTGCAGCCGGAGCTGGGTTCCAGCGGCTATACCAGTGACAGCGGTGTGGCCAAGGTATCCATTGTGGGAGCCGGAATGGCCAGCAACCCAGGTGTTGCGGCGATGATGTTCGAGGCCATCTCTGAACAGGGTATAAACCTGGAAATGATCAGCACCTCGGAGATCAAAATCTCCTGTGTCCTTAAGGCTGAAGAAGTCACGAAGGCGGTCCGCGCCCTGCATCAGAAGTTCAACCTGGCCAGGGGGACCAGTTTCTAGGGTTTTGTTAACTGACTGGTAAAGAAAACAGCTTTATTGTGAAAAGTGGACTCTTTTCTTTCTGATAATTTATAAATGCTGCCGACGTATACAGCCGGCAGCATTATTGTTTACGGGTGTGTTTATAAGATGGGTGTATTCAATATCAATCATTATTAGCAGGAAAGTTGACAGGCCTTCAACCGGTACATAATATTTTGATTATATTTCGGTTTAGGACCCGGAACACCAACAGCAGATAGCCCGGGATAATTCCGGCAATCCCCGCCGGAATGTTGACAGTGAACAGAACTTGGGCAGGGCAACATTTATAGAGCTGTTGTTGAGTATTGCGGCAAAGGCTTGCAGGACCACAACCATCAAGGGAAGCCGGAACGAATTATTCCCGGCGGCGCTTTGTTGGTTCAAAAACCGCAACTTCCTTTACTCTAGTTTTTGCCGTTGATAAAAAAGTCCATCAAGGTATGCCCGGTGAGATACAGGCCGGAAGCGGCCGCGGAATCTTCATCAAAGGTCCGGCTTTTTTCTTTCGGACAATCCCGGGCATAAACAGCAAAGGGAACCGGATTGCTGGAATGGGTCATGGTCCGGAGGGGGGTGGGATGATCAGGCAGCAGCAAGATTTTATAGTTTTCGAAGCACTTCATTTCCTCCAGCAACATTCCCAGCATTTCATCCACCATTTCAATGGCACGGATCTTAGTCTCCGGCTCTCCCCTGTGCCCGGCGGCGTCCGGCGCCTCCACGTGAATATAAACAAAATCCTTGCCCTTTTGAAGCTCCTCCAGGGCGGCCCGTACCTTGCCCTTGTAATTGGTTTTAACGGTACCGGTGACGCCTTCCAGTTTCACCACGTCCAGTCCCGCGCAAAGACCAATCCCTTTAATAAGATCTACTGCGGAAATCACTGAACCTGACAGTCCAAACTTGTCCTGGAATTTTGGGAGCTCGGGCCGCTTGCCCTGACCCCAGAACCAGATGGAATTGGCAGGCCTCAGGCCCGTTTCAGACCTCTTTCTGTTGACAGGGTGTGAGGGCAGGAAGCTATTGCTTTCCTTCATCAGGTTAAAAAGGATTTCGCTACCCCGGCCTTGCGGCAAATAAGGTTTAATGACCCGCCCTGAAATATCGTGGGGAGGCGTCAACTTCACCTCCGGGGGTCCCCCTGTCCAGACCAGAAGATGCCTGAATCCGAAGCCCGGAAAAAATTTCAATTGCCCGCTGCCCAGCTGTTTGCTGACTTCAGCCATTAGCTGACCGGACTCTGCAGTTGTGATCTCGTCTGCGCTGTAGTCCACCATGGTCTTTTCTTCGTATCTTTCCTTTTCAGAAAGCGTTACCAGGTTGCAGCGGAAGGCAACATCCTCGTCGTTCAGTTCAATGCCCATACTTACCGCTTCCAGGGGGGAGCGTCCCGTATAGTATTCTTTGGGGTTATAGCCCAGCACGGAAAGATTTGCTACGTCGCTGCCCGGTTGGAAACCTTCGGGAACCGTCCCGGCCATGCCTATAACGCTGCGGGCAGCCAGATAATCCATGTGGGGGGTGTTAGCGTACTGCAGGGGGGTTTTGTTGTCCAGTGCGGCAATTTTTTCGTCGGCCATACCGTCGCCCAGTAAAACAACATATTTCATCATAAAAGCTCTCCTTAAAAATATTTAAGAAATTTTTATACGAAAAGGTATTCTCCTGATTAGCTGTGAATCCTGCACACCAGGTAAAACAGCCCTCAACATAATTTTAAGATAATCGGTTTTAATTCTTTTTAGTCGAAGTTCATCAATTAAATGGTCTTTTCTTTTTCTGTCCGATAAGTTATTTTAGGGTTAGCATGTCAAAACAGGTAAACTTCTGCAGGGTAGAAAGCAGAAGCTGTTTTTAGAAAACTTGGAGGTGTTTGGGTGGGCGAACTGCGAATACTGTCACCTACAGCAATCCTGGGCTATGGCTTCCCCCTTGAATCTTTTAAAGAGGGTCTTAAGCGGGAGCCCCACGTGATTGCAGTGGATGCCGGTTCAACTGATCCGGGGCCATATTACCTGGGCGCCGGCGTATCTTTTACAAACCGGGGTGCGGTGAAGAGGGATCTGGAATTCTTGCTGGAAGCGGCGGTGAGCCGGAAAATCCCTCTGCTCGTCGGTACGGCGGGGGGGAGCGGCGGCCGGCCCCATCTTCAAAGGGATGCCGGGCTGATCAGGGAGATTGCCAGGGAGCGGGGACTTCACTTCAGACTGGCGGTAATCCATGCGGAAGTGGACAGGGAAAGGGTCAGGGAGTCCCTTCGTTCAGGCAAAGTGGATCCCCTGGGCCCCGCACAGCCCTTGACTGAAGAGGATTTGGACGCCGCGGTAAGAATTGTGGGGCAGATGGGGGTCGAGCCTTTGATGGGCGCTCTGGACGCCGGGGCGGAGGTTGTTTTGGCCGGGCGGGCTTATGATCCCGCAGTTTTTGCTGCGCAAGCCGTTAGACGCGGCTTTGATCCGGGACTTGCCATTCACCTGGGCAAGATTCTGGAGTGCGGGGCTATTGCAGCAAACCCGGGAAGCGGCAGCGACTGCCTTTTGGGTATTCTAACCGAAAGCCTTTTTGAAGTGGAGCCTTTAAACCGGCAGCGGCGCTGTACCGTGAGTTCCGTGGCTGCCCACACTCTTTACGAAAAGGCGGATCCCGTGCTGCTGCCCGGTCCCGGAGGGTGCCTCAACCTAAAAAAAGCAAGGTTTGAACAGGTAAGCGAGACCCGGGTCCGGGTGACAGGCAGCAGTTTTATTCCTTCAGATTCTTACTGTGTTAAACTGGAGGGTGTGAGGAAAGCGGGTTACAGGACAATCTCCCTTGCCGGTTGCCGCGACCCGGTTATGGTGAGGGAAATAGACTATGTAATTGACTCCGTGCGGGAAAGAGTCCGGGATAATTTCAGCCATGTTGATGATTATTTCCTGGACTTCAAGCTGTACGGGCGCAATGGTGTGATGGGCAGTTTCGAACGAAAAAAAGATACCCCCTGCCACGAACTGGCTATTCTTATTGAAGCAGTTGCAGGGACCCAGGAACTGGCGGACACCATTTGCGGTTTTGCCCGTTCCACCATGCTTCACTGCAGCTACCCGGGCCGTGTAGCTACAGCAGGGAACCTGGCTTTTCCATTCTCTCCCTCGGACTTCAGGGGGGGCGAGGTTTTCCGTTTTAATATCTATCATCTGATGGAAGTTGACGATCCCTTTGAACTCTTTCCCCTGGAAATAGCGGATATTTAAAGTAGTTGCCGGCAGGCAAAGTAGTACCATTGATTAACATTTAATAAAATGTTATAATGTATAAAACTTTCATATGATCGCATCGTGTTGAATGAAAATTTCATTCAAGGAACCGGCTTCTGGGGTGGGAGGTCTTTCAAAAATCCTGCCCTTCTTTATTTAATAAATGAAATAAGTATATTTCAGGGCGGGCATAGTTTAAACATGATGCCCGTTATTTTATTTTGAACAGAAAATGAACAGAAAAACCCGGACTATTTATAAACCACACTTTATTGGAGGGGTTAATATTGCCAGAGCAGCAGATGATTATCGCCACTGCGGTCTTTTTGATCACTTATGCTGTTATAGTATCCGAAAAAATTCACAGGACAGTGGCGGCCTTTTCTGGTGCGGCAGTGGTACTACTTCTTAGGATCATTGACCCGGAAAAGGCGGTCCTGGCCATTGACTTTAATACCATAGGGTTGCTGGTGGGAATGATGATCATTGTCGGTATCACCCGCCATACCGGTGTTTTTGAATACCTGGCGATCAGGGCTGCAAAGAGCTCAAAGGGTGAACCGCTCCGGATCATCGCGGCACTCTCTTTAATTACGGCGGTATTGTCCGCCCTCCTGGATAATGTTACAACGGTTTTGTTGATTGTGCCTGTAACCTTTGCAATTGCCAGACAGCTGGAGGTTACCCCCATACCTTTTCTGATAGCTGAGATAATATTCTCCAATATTGGGGGGACGGCTACTTTAATCGGTGACCCGCCGAATATAATGATCGGTAGTGCTACGAAACTGGGCTTCATGGATTTTGTTTTCAATTTGACACCTATTGTAGTAGTCATATATGTCGTAACCATCTTGATCATCCGGCTGATTTACAGAAAACAACTGGTGACGAAGCCCGAACTGCAGGCCAGACTATTGGAGTTAAACGAAAAGGAGGCAATCAAGGACCCTGTCCTTTTGCGCAGATCATTAATCGTGCTTTCCCTGACCATCTTCGGGTTTGTTCTGCATCAGTATGTTCACCTTGAATCCTCGGTCATTGCCCTGGCGGGCGCCAGCCTGCTCCTCCTGATTACCCGGCAGGACCCGGAGCATCCCCTGCAGTCCGTAGAATGGCCTGTTATCTTCTTTTTTATCGGTCTTTTTGTGGTGGTGGGCGCCCTGGAGGAGGTCGGAGTTGTTGAAGCTGTGGCCAGTTGGGCCCTGGATTTAACCGGCGGCAATATCCTTTCAACGGGAATTCTGATCCTCTGGCTGTCTGCAATCGCCTCGTCCTTTGTTGACAACATTCCCTTTGTGGCCACGATGATCCCTTTAATTCAGGATATGGGACGCCTGGGCGGAATCACAAATCTGGATTTCCTCTGGTGGTCCCTTTCCCTGGGAGCCTGCCTGGGCGGCAATGGTACCATCATCGGGGCTTCGGCCAATCTTATTGTAATTGGAATGGCTGAGAAAAGAGGAGAGCTGATTAGCTTTATGGGCTTTTTAAAAGTCGGTTTTCCATTGATGCTGATGTCTATCCTGCTTTCAACAGCCTATCTGTTATTCTGGTATGTTTTTCATACTATGACGGCAATGGTCGTCACGCTGGTAATTGGACTGATTCTGGCTTTAATCTCTAAACTGGTATCCGCAAGGATCATGGCGCCGGTGCGTGAAAACGCTTAACTTAAGCAGGTATTTTTACTTTTGGGCGCAGGGTTTCCAGGGGATGAGGCCGAATTATTCAACTGCTTTTAGACTTTTATGGCAAGGGGTGAGAAGATGAAAAAAATAAAAATTACCGATCTGGCCGGGGTCATTCGCAGCAAGAATTCCGGCCCCTTCGAGCTGACCCTGGACCTTGTTTTTAAAGACCGCAGAGCTTTTGAGCTGGCCCGCCGTTCCGGAATTTTTACAAAGGAACTGTTCGCCGGACTCTATAATATTAATCTGCAGGATGTTCTCGGGGTAGTTGAGTATGAGCAGGCCAATGCTATCAAGGTGACCCTTGTCCGGTCGGTAGTTTCGGGAGATCCGGGTGATACGGATATTTACGGGGCACAGCAGCATGCCCCGCTGCTGGATCTCGAGGTGCCTGTGGAAGAGCCCTGCGTTTAAGTGAATCCGGGCCGGGCAAATCTTTCTCCAAGAAAGCTGATATTTTGCAGCTGTCTGATAAGATAATGTCTATTTCCAATCATACATAAATCTGGTAATATAAAAAGTGTACTTAAGTGGACGAGTTCCTGTCCGTTTTTACATGTCCGTGATATGGCAAAACGTTTCCATTGGACGGATGCATGGAAAACCTGGACGGAAAGTCCGAATAAAAGGAGGTTGCCGGTGAAAAAAGGAAAAATCGGACTGCTGTTGTTGTGTTTCATTCTGTGTTTGAGTGTGGTTTGCACTGCAGCTGCGGAAACCCCGCTTTCGGCTAAACAGCTGATCTTGAACAAGCTGAAGAATTGGGATGCGGGGCCTGCGGCTGAGCTTTACAATACTTCCTCGGGTACAGTTTCCTACACCGTCAAGGAGCTAGACGGGATGCTTGTTTCCGCCGAACCCCTGAAATCCCTGGCCGGAGCACAACTAAAGCTAAAACACGAATTTCTCGCATCTGAAGAGAAACTGGCGGCTGAATACGAACTTACCTTGAAGCAAGGTCAATACCGGGGAGATATTTATCTTGACTCTACCAGGTTAATTCTGTCCCCGGACGTTTTATCGTTAGTTAAATTATTTGATCCGGAATATGACATGGGCGCAATCGAACACCTTCCCGAATATCTCTTTTTAAGCGAACCTGAAACTGCTCAAATTTGGGATAATATGGCTGTCAGCAGCGGGCAGGAGATTCCGCCGGAGTTGAGGGAACTGCTGGTATTCTTTGTTGAGGCTGTTCCCGGGCAGTACTTTACTACCTCGTTAATTAACCAGAGAGTGACCTTCAGCCTGGATCAGGAGGGTCTGGAGGATGTCCTGCTGCAAATACTTCAAAAGATCAAAAACGAAGACGAGAGATTTGCAGAACTGATAGCCGGTCTTCTTGCAGCTTATGCACCGGGGGAGGACAAGGCGGACATAAAAAGAGAAATTCTGGACAGCCTGGAAAAGAGCATCCAGGATGGCAGTTTTAATGAAAGCGAAGATGAAATACAGGAGCTGCTGAAGAACGTAACAATCAATCAATTGAGCTATGAAATCCCGCTGTTGCCCGGCGGGGAAAGCGAGTTCAACCTGGATCTGGCTCTTGACACGGGCGGCGGCGCGGCTGCAAGCGAAGCTGAGGCCTGGCGCGGCGGGGTCAAAGTGAAGGCCCTGACCTCCGGTCCCAGTGACAATAGAACTGGCGCCTATACCATCGTTTTTGACATCCAGGACGATAAAAACTTGATCATTGAAGGGCAAGTCAACGGGAAATACCGGCAAACGGACAAAGACGCGAATTCAGATTTCCGGGTCCGGGTTCTGGCCAATGACTCCACCGGGGCAAATACGTTTTTAAAGCTGTTGCTGGAGGGACAATCGGAGGTAAAGGCAGAGCAAAATCTTCAAATCAATATACCTGTATTGACCGAAACCAATAGCGTTAACCTGGTAGATTACCTGAAAAAGCCGTCAGGTATAAGCGTACTGGTTGACGGTCTGCCTGTTTATTTCGATGTAGAACCCTTTATTAAGGATGACAGGACCATGGTTCCGCTGAGAAATCTTGCAGAAACCTTCGGGTGTGAGGTGACCTGGACGGAACCTGGACGGATTGATTTGAACCGGGAGGATATATCCATTACCATGTACATTGACAATCCAGTTTATACCGCCGGCGGTATTGAAAAAACGCTGGATGTACCTCCGTTCATCAAAGACGGCAGGACCATGGTTCCCCTGAGATTTATTGCCGAAGAATTCGATTGTCAGGTGGAGTATGAGGAAACTACAGAAACAGTGTTTATTTCCAGGTAATAGTTGGCCCGGGGACTTCCTGCCGGGCCAACCAAAGCCAGTAATATTGCTTGCTGAAGATGTTGAGGCGCTGCCAGGGGCAGTGCTTTTAACCTGTTTAACAGGTGGTTGTTCTTTTTTCCTTGCTGCCTTCAAAAAAATTATTATGAACCCTTTACAATTACAACAAAAGAATACTTCAAAAATTATCTTCTTTATTAATCTTCTTTTACGTTAGTTTTAGCTTCGGTTCGAAATAGTGGGTGGCGTAAACGGCAGCCAGCGGGTTGTGTCCGGTCACCCGGTCTTTGACGGCCAGGACGGTGATGGGAGCATCGGAATACTTGATAAACAGGGTATCGTGACCGACACAGAGGCCCAGCAGAACGTTTAGGCCGGTTTTGAGTTTATTCAGGATCAAGGCCTGGGCAATTGGGTTGCACATGGCTTCATGCCGGCCCGGACGGACTTTTTCCTGATCCAGAAGGCCCAGTTCCTCCTTGGGCCTGGAGCCGGTTTTACACATTACGGAAACTACTTCAAAGCCGTTGCTTTCAAATATTTTAGTAACCTCCAGGGCTTCCCGCCGCAGACCGACGCAGAAGGGCAGCCCCAGCCTTTTAAAGCCGGCATGGCGGGAAAATTCCATGATTTCCCGAACCCTGGGCCAGACCCGGTAACCGGCGGACTCCACCCTGGCTGAAAGGCAGGCTAACTTGCCGGATGATTCTGATTCTTTGTAGGCGGCGGAGGCTTTTTCATAAATTTCCGGACAAACCCGCATGGGGCAGTTTGCCGGGAGCTTGTTCAATTCCCCCTTATAGCATGAAAAAATACCACATTTAGCGCAGTTGACCATAACTCCACTTCCTTTCTGCTTTGACGGTTTCGCGGCATAAGGCAGTAATCCTTCAAAATACTGTGAATATCCACAATTTTATATATACCAGAAAAAATTTATGTTCTTAATTGGCGCCGCTGGTTCTCAGGGATATTTCGGATGAACTTTGAGCAATGCCTGACTCCGCTTAGAATCCGTTGTCCTTCTGGAATATTACTTTCCAGGCAGGAAATACTTCATTTAAAGAATCCTTGCGATGGGGGGACGGAGTCGGTGCAGGAGGCAGTTAACAGAGAGCAGCAGGAAGGGATTAGTAGGATGATCGATGGCCTGGTGGAGAGGGCCCGGGAAGCCTTAGGAAAATTTTTGGCTCTGGGGCAGGAGGATGTCGACAGGATCATCCAGTCTATGGCTCTGGCCGGACTGGACCGGCACATGGAACTGGCCAGGCTGGCCGTGGAAGAAACCGGCAGGGGAGTATACGAAGACAAAATAACTAAGAATATCTTTGCCACGGAATATGTTTATCACAGCATTAAAGCCCATAAAACGGTGGGTCTAATTAATCAGGACGAAGAGGAAGATTACCAGGAGATTGCCGAACCGGTGGGAGTCATCGCTGGTGTAACGCCGGTAACCAATCCCACTTCCACGGTCCTGTTTAAATCCCTCATCTCCATGAAAACGCGGAACCCCATTGTTTTTAGCTTTCATCCCGGGGCCCAGAAATGCAGCGCCGCTGCAGCCAGGATCATGCTGGAGGCGGCTGTGGATGCCGGCGCGCCGGAAAACTGCATCGGCTGGATCGAACAACCTTCTGTGGAAGCGGCCAGGATGCTGATGGCACATCCCGGTGTGTCCCTGATCCTGGCTACGGGAGGCGCGGGAATGGTCCGGTCCGCCTACAGCAGCGGCAAGCCGGCCCTGGGAGTGGGGCCCGGCAACGTGCCCTGTTACATTGAAAAGACAGCGAAGTTGAAACGGGCGGTTACAGATTTAATCCTGAGCAAGACCTTCGATAACGGCATGATCTGCGCTTCCGAACAGGGGTTGATTGTGGACCGGGAAGTGGCGGCGGAGGTGGAGGGGCTTCTGGTTGAATACGGGTGTTATTTCCTGACCGGGGAAGAGGTAAGGAAATTGGAATTGCTTGCCACCTGTGGGGAGACCTGTTCCATGAGTCCGGATGTGGTAGGCAAATCCGCCTTTTCAATTGCCCAAATGGCCGGCTTCACAGTGCCGGATGGAACCAAAATTCTGATAGCAAGATTGGAGGGGGTGGGTCCGGAATACCCCCTGTCCCGGGAAAAGCTGAGCCCCATCCTGGCCTATTACGTTGTAAATGATGCGGCGGAAGGAATCAAGCGCTGCGAACAGATGGTGGAATACGGCGGGATGGGCCACACGGCTGTGATCCATACCTCCGACAATAATCTGATCGAAGCATTTGCCGACCGGCTTATGGCCGGCCGGATCATTGTGAATGCGCCGGCTACCCATGGGGCTATAGGGGACATTTACAATACAAACGTACCTTCCCTGACCCTGGGCTGCGGTTCCTACGGGAGGAACGCTACAACCGCCAATGTCAGCGCTGTCAACCTTGTCAACGTCAAAAGGGTGGCCAAAAGGCGGGTCAACATGCAGTGGTTCAAGATACCTGAGAAAATATTTTTTGAAACAGGCTCCATCCAGTACCTGGCTAAAATGCCCGGGGTGCAGAGGGCATTTATTATAACGGACAGAAATATGGCGGAATTGGGCCATCTGGAAAAAGTCCGCTATCATCTGGAAAAGAGGCCGGTAAGACCTGTGCTTGAGGTTTTCAGCGGGGTTGAGCCCGATCCCTCCCTGGATCTGGTGCTCCAGGGCCGGGATTTGATGAACCGCTTTCAGCCGGATACGATTATCGCCCTGGGCGGCGGTTCTGTTATTGACGCAGCCAAGGGTATGTGGCTTTTTTACGAGCACCCCGGTGTTGAATTTGAATTTTTGAAACTGAAGTTCCTGGATATCCGCAAACGGACCTACAAATATCCGAAACTGGGGCGCAGGAGCAGGCTTGTGGCTATTCCCACCACCAGCGGCAGCGGTTCCGAAGTCACGGCCTTTGCGGTAATCACCGACCGGGGGAGAGACATCAAGTATCCCCTGGCGGACTACGAACTGACACCGGACGTGGCCATCATCGACCCGGATTTGGTGGAAACCCTGCCCCGCTCCCTGGTCGCCGACACCGGCCTGGACGTCCTGGCCCACGGCATTGAAGCCTTTGTTTCGGTGATGGCTTCGGATTTCACCGACGCCCTGGCGCTCAAAGCTATTGAGCTTGTTTTTCAATACCTGCCCGATTCCTGGCATAGCGGGGGGCGGGAAGCCCGGAAAAAACTGCATAATGCCGCTGCAATCGCCGGGATGGCTTTCACCAACGCTTTTCTGGGAATCAATCACAGCCTGGCCCACAAAGTGGGAGGTGAATTCGGCATTCCCCACGGGCGCGCCAACGCGATTCTTCTGCCTTACGTCATTGCCTACAACGCCGGGCTGCCCACAAAGTTTGTGTCTTTTCCGAAATACGAGCACCACCTGGCGCCGGAAAAATACCGCCGGATTGCAGCCCACCTGGGGCTTCCCGCGGCTTCCGCAGATGAGGGCGTCCACAGTTTAATTGAAGCCGTACACGGCTTGAACCGCTCCCTGGGGATACCGGCCACCTTTGCTGAATTGGGAGTGGACAGGGATATTTTTCTGAGCAAGCTGCCTGAATTGGCCGAGAAGGCCTTTGAAGATCAGTGCACCACCACAAATCCCCGCCTACCCCTGATCCGGGAGATGGAGGAGATCCTGAGGCAGTCCTATGATGGTCTGAAACCTCTCAAAGAAGAGAGGGCAAAGGCTGAGCGGGAGGACAAATTCCATTTACCGGAATTAGATCAGCAACTGCCGCATTCTCCGGCGGCAGGACCTCTGGAAGGCAGCACCCTTTTGCAGTAAGAATAAATACCGTTTGTAGGTGTGGTTGTTTTTTAGGCTAAGGTAAAGTTCAAAAGCAGGCGGCCGCCCTGCCGGTTCCAGACGGGGCGGCCGCTTTTTGGAAAAACTAAGGGCTAGGCGTGGTCATGCTTCCCGCCGCAGGAGCAGATTGCAGGCGCGGGTACAAGCTGCCCTGTTAGGTAGTCACCTGCGACCTTTTCCACTTCTCCCGCAGCTCCGGTGATCACCTTGAAGCCGGCATCATGGAGCGCATTGATCATGGGCCTGCCGATTCCACCGGTAATAACTACTTCAACACCTTCGCTCTTGAGAATCCGGGCCAGGCCGCCGTGGTTGTGCAAAGTTTCATTGTTAATTATTTTTTTCCCGGTTACCTTGCCATCTGAAGTGTCGAATATAATAAATTCACGACTGCTGCCGAAGTGTGGATTCACATTTCCGTTGATGTAAGGCATTGCTATTTTCATCGGTTTTCCTCCATTTATGAAAAATAAAAAGAATAAAGCTTTACAAAAAGACCTCATATAACCTGCGCTTCGTCGCCGATTTTAACTGATCCCCCCCTGACGACACGGCAGAACCGGCCTTCCCGGCTGACAATGTAATGCCTGCCTTCATCTTTATATTTATCTTTACCAATATACATTATACGCACTTCTGCTTCGCCGAGTTGCAAGGTTTTTCCCACAGCCAGAGCTTCCAGAGGAATACCGGAAATAGTAATATTTTCAGTGGGGCAGCCCTCTAAAGCCTCATCCTTTATGTGATTGGGATATTTTTCCAGGGCCTCTACCGGAAAGATACTGACTTGCCTGTCCCAGTTCCCCCCATGGGCGTCACCTTCCAGACCCCAGCCTTCCACAATACGGGCTTCCTTCACCGGAGTCTTGTCAATTCCCCTGACGCTGCCGACATTAATCGCCAGGATCTTCCCCATACATCTATACACCTCCGTTCTTTAAGGGGGCATCTTTAAGTTATATGTTGCTTGACTATGCTTCCAAAACATTATAACGGCAGGTTGATACTGCCGTCAATCATGCTTTATTGTTTCAATGCACTACATTAATGATTTTTTGCGTAAGGGGTGACAGGAAGCTCAAAACAGATTTTCCGGAGCCACTACAGCTTCAATTGTGGCCATAAGAAACCGGATGGTTATGTTGGAATATTTAGCCGTTTTTCCAGAAACTCCTTAAATTCGAGCAGCCTTTTTTGGTTTTTCCGCATAAATTCAACCAGGGTCTTAATTCTATCCACGGTTTCTTCCCGGATATTGTGTTCTATTTTTTCGGTTTCCTCCAGGATTCCTTCTTTGACCCCAATGAGCATAAGGAACTCCTCAATAGCCTCGTGCCTTTGCAGCAGGTAATTCCCCAGCTCACGACCGCGGCTGGTGAATTCAATTACACCGTATTTTTCATATTTCAGGTAATCCATTTCCGAAAGCTTTCGAACCATTTTGCTGGCTGAAGACGGCTGTACGTTCAAAGAACAGGCCAGATCGCCTATTCTAGTAAAGCCCCTGTCCCTTGAAAGGCGGTAGGCCATCTCCAGGTAATCCTCCATGCTGGGGGTAAGGGCGTCCTCCCGGCGTAAAAGCGCGTACCCTCGAATTGTATAAAATTTTACCTTATCTCTGTCCACGGGTTTACCCCCAATCACTGGTTGCATGTAGGGTTGCTTTATCACTCTTTGGGGAAAGTCTTTCCCCGGTTAAATGGACCGGGGTACCACCGGTTCTTTAATACTTAAAACTTAATTGTTTTGCACCGCTACCCGGTTTCAGTCATCTGAACTATTGGTTAATGCGCTGACCAGGCGTTATTGATTCATATGACCGGGCGGCCTGGTACTTGAGCATAATACTTTTTACATCGCGCAACTAAGCCAGGCCCAGCAAGCGGGCTGCCTGGGTCAGGGTGAAAGTCACCAGCAGCGCCACTGAAAGCGGCATCAGCAGGGCAATTAGCGTCCACTTGAGGCTGCGGGTTTCTTTGAAGATGGTCAGCAGCGTAGTACCGCAGGGGTAGTGAAGCAGCGAGAAGAGCATCACGGACAGTGCCGTCAGCCAGGTCCAGCCGTTCTGGACCACCAGAATGTTATGCAGGGCCGCCAGACTTTCCGGTTCAACCATGGTGCCGGCCGAAACATAGCTCATCAGCAGGATCGGCAGGACAATCTCATTGGCCGGCAGGCCCAGGATAAAGGCCATTAGAATAAACCCGTCCATGCCCAGGAGCCGGCCGAAGGAATCCAGGAAGCCTGCGGCATGGCTCAAGAGACTCAAATCGTTGATGAAAGTATTGGCCAGGATCCAGGTCAGGGCGCCGGCCGGAACAGCGACAACCACAGCCCGCCCCAGCACGAAAAGGGTCCGGTCCAGGACGGAGCGGATGATGATTCTGCCTACTTGCGGCTTGCGGTAAGGGGGGAGTTCCAGGATAAAGAAAGAAGGCTCCCCGCGCAGCAGTGTCTTCGTCAGCAGCCTGGAAACCAGCAGGGTAACCGTTATGCCGGTTAAGACAAGCCCTACCACCACCAGGGAGGCTGCCGCCGAACGAAAGGAGGCGGCAACAGTACCCCCCATAAACAAGGTTGAAAGTATGATCAAGGTGGGGAAACGCCCGTTACAGGGAATAAAGCTATTTGTTAAAACGGCAATGAGCCGCTCCCTCGGTGATTCAATGATCCGGCAGGAGATGACACCCGCGGCGTTGCAGCCGAAGCCCATGCTCATGGTCAGAGACTGTTTGCCGTGGGCGCCGGCCCTGCGAAAAAATTTGTCCAGGTTAAAAGCGACCCGGGGCAGATAGCCCAGGTCCTCCATTATAGTAAAGAGAGGGAAAAAGATGGCCATCGGAGGCAGCATCACCGATACAACCCAGGCCAGCGACAAGTAGGCCCCCTCTACCAGCAAGCCGTGCAGCCAGGCAGGGGCGCCGGCCTGGACAAACAATCCGGTGAGGATGTCCTCAATCCGGAAAAGACCGGAAGCCAGGATTTGAGATGGATAGTTGGCTCCTGTAACGGTGAGCCATAAAACAACTCCGAGGAGAAGTAGCATTACGGGGATTCCCAGACAGCGCGAGGTTAGAACATCATCAATTTTCTGGTCCCAGTTTATTTGTTTCCCCTTCCGGCTGACGACCTTACCTGCAATTCTTTCCGCAGAGCTGTAGATCCCGCCGGCAATACGGTCCCGTAAGGCGTTTTTTTCCTCCGGAGGAAGGCTCCCGTAGATTTCATCCAGGGCGTTGTTGAGAGAACCGTGGCTGCTTACCTGATACATAAGGCCCTTTCTTCCCCCCAGTGAAATGAGCTGTTCTTGCCTTCCCTCAGGTAACGCTGCAGCGAATCGATAATGCTGCGGTCGCCGTCGAGCAGGCGCAGGGCTACCCACCTGGGGTTCAATCCTTCCGGAACCAGCGGACTTATTTTTAACTCGATCTTTTGCACCAGCTGTTCTATCTCTGAATCGTAGGCAACCAGCCTGGGGGAAGTCTTGATCCGGCCGGAGGCTACATCGTCAATGGCATCCATCAGTTTGTCCAGGCAGCGCCCGCTTCGCGCGGCGGTAGCGACAACCGGCACCCCCAGTTCGCTGGACAATAATTCTACATCTACACAAATTTTTTTTCTTTCTGCTTCATCCATCAGGTTTAAGCAGACAACTACTTTGGGGGTTATCTCCATTACCTGCAACACCAGGTTCAAGTTGCGTTCCAGACAGGTGGCGTCAGTAACGACCACTGTTACATCGGGACGGGCAAAGCAGATATAGTCCCTTGCCACTTGCTCATCCACCGAGTTTGCAAATAGAGAATATGTACCCGGTAAATCTACCAGGGTAAAATGCTTGTTTCTGTGGTAAAAGTTACCCTCGGCCCTTTGCACTGTTTTCCCCGGCCAGTTGCCCGTATGCTGGCTAAGTCCCGTCAGAGCGTTGAAAACTGTACTTTTGCCGGTGTTGGGATTGCCGGCCAGGGCTACAGTCAGCCTCAGGAACTGGTTTTGCGGCACGGAACGGTTCCGGCAGCTCTTTTTACTGCATGCAAGGTTTAACAGAGCCATTGGAATCCTCCTTTGAAGAATAAATTTTGGTGTGGACTAAAACCTGCCTGGCTACTTCCTCTCTCAGTGCAATAACCGTCCCCCGAATCAGATAGGCAGTGGGATCCCCAGCCGGGCTGCGCCGGATAGTTTTTACTTCGGCACCCGGAATCAGTCCTAAATCCAAAAGGCGGCGTCTGGTCATACCCCGGGCCAGGAGTGTATCAATCCTGCCGGTGTGGCCTACGGGAAGCTGGGCCAGGGCCAGTGTTTTTGTGTTCAAGGCATCAAAACCCCCTGCATTGCTTTATAAGCAATATTGAACCGGCTTTAAGCAGCGGTTAAGAAAGTTGCCTGCGGCTAAATCTCCTTGCTTTTACTTTATTAAAAGAGGGGAGCTTTGGTGTTTGTCTAACTTCACAGATTACGCTCCCGTTATTTAAAACAAAGTCCTTTACCTGTCCGGTTACCCGCCCGGACCAGGTATAAATGGTTTTGTTTGTTAAACAAAACCTGATCGGCGCCTGTGCTATTCTGCGCCGGGCACAAAAAAAAACCGGCTTGGCCGGCTTTTTGTCATTCTATCTATGCTCTTGGATACTCCTTAAGTGTTTTAGATTTTTAACTGGTTGTTTGTGGAGCTTAAAAAAACTCAGTTTATGCTCAAATATATTTTCAAAAATTTTTTACTGTCGTAATAATTTATCCGGCTTTAGGCTTTGCTACAGGATAACTCCGGGGAGCAGACCGGCTGGTTTTTCTTGACGGAGTAACTGCCGGCCTTAAAAAGCCGCATCCCGTTCAGGACGACCAGCAGGGAGGCTCCGGTGTCGGCAAACACAGCCATCCAAAGGCTGGTCAAGCCGGCGAAAGTAAGGGCGATAAAAACACCCTTGACCAGCAAAGAAAAGGCGATATTTTGTTTGATAATCTGCAAGGTGCTCCGGCCCAGCCGGATGATGTAGGGCAGGTTGGCCAGATCATCCCCCATCAGGGCGATATCAGCCGTTTCCAGGGCAGTATCCGTGCCGGCAGCGCCCATTGCTATCCCTAGCGTGGCCGCAGCCAGGGCGGGAGTGTCGTTGATCCCGTCTCCAACCATGGCCAGCTTACCATATTTTTTCATTATTAAGCGTACTATCCGGAGCTTATCTTCAGGCAGCAGGCCGGAATAGACTTCGTCAACACCCAGCCGTCCGGCTACCTTTGCAGCAGCTCCAGGGCTGTCGCCGGTGAGGATGACAATCCGGTCAATCCCCGTGCGGCGCAGGCCTTCAACGACTTCCACGGCGTTGCACCGCGTTTTTTCAGCAACCATTAGAGCCCCGATTATTTTCTGACGGCTTCCCACAAGAACAGGAATACCTTCTTTTTCTTTCAGATCCTCCAGAAATGCCGCGGACTCCGGGGGTATTCTGTTCCCCTCAAAGAGCTTTTTGTTGCCGGCGTAACAGGTCGTACCTTCGAATTCGCCTGACACACCCCTGCCGGAGAAGGACTTAAAACCGGAACATTTCCCTGGTTTAAGACCCCTTTCTTTGGCTGCGCGCAGGATTGCCCCGGCCAGGGGATGCACTGAACGTTGTTCAAGGGAGGCGGCAATCTCAAGCAGTTCTTGCTGTGAATAACCGGGGGCCGGTAATATTTCCACCACTTCCGGGTGTCCCGTGGTCAGGGTGCCGGTTTTGTCAAAGGCAACTACCTTCAGTGCGCCGGCCTCTTCCAGGTAGGCGCCGCCCTTAATGAGAACCCCCTTTTTAGCGGCCCCGCCGATTGCCGCTACAATTGACACCGGGGTTGAGATGACCAGGGCACAGGGGCAGGATACAACCAGGAGAATTAATGCTTTTTCAAACCAGGGCGCGAAGGGCTGGCCCAGGACAAGGACGGGAAATACCGCTGTGAGCACTGAGCCTGCTATGATCAGCGGTGTATAAATCCTGGCGAAAATATCGACGAACTGCTGGGAAGGAGCCTTTTGTGCCTGAGCCTCTTCGATCAGGTTGATAATCCTGGCCAGGGTGTTGTCTTTGGCATTCCTGGTTACCATTATTTCCATGTATCCGTGTCCGTTGACAGTTCCTGCATAGACCATCTCCCCGGCTTTTTTCGCCACTGGCTGGGACTCCCCGGTAAGGGGGGACTGGTCTACATTGGAAAAGCCGGACTGGACATAGCCGTCCATGGCAATTCTCTCCCCGGGCCGTACCAGTAGTGTGTCGCCGATCCTGATCTCACCGGCGGGAAGTTCTATTTCCAGGCCGTTCCGGCGGACCAGGGCTTCCTTCGGGGAGAGGGCTATCAGGGAGTGGATGGAATTTCTCGCCTTATCCACAGTATAGGTTTGCAGGGCGCTGCCGAGAGAGAAAAGAAAGACCAGGGCGGCGCCTTCCAGCCGCTCGCCGATGGCCAACGCCCCGATCAGGGCAAGGGTCATCAAAACGTTCATGTCCAGGCTAAATGAACGCAGGGAGTAAAGGGCGCTTCGCCCGATATAATAGCCTCCTGCCAGAATAGCCAGGAGATAGGCTGTTTCACTGATTACAGCGGGACTGTCCGCCAGGGACGAAAGGAGCCCCAGGGCAATAAAAAGGCCTGACAACACGGTCAAGAATACTTTCTGCTGCCTGAAAAGGGAACTGTTCAAAGTATTAGCTCCACCCGGAGAAACGGGCCGGATGCCGTAGCCGGAAGCCCGGACAAGTTTGATTATTGTGCTGGAAGGGCAGGTATGCCGCAGGCTCAGTCTTGCCGTTCCAAAGTTCAGTTCTACCTCTTCTACACCGGGCACTTGCAGTAGCCTTGTTTTCAACTTGCCGGCACAGTCGGCGCAGTCAAGGCCCTGTATTTGATAGATGGATAGTACTGTGGTTTCTGACAGGCGGGGATCTTCCTGTTCAACAGTATAGCCTGCTTCTTTTACCAGGGAAATGATTTTGTTCAGGGACAGGGTATGTCTGACTGTTAGTTTTCCAGTTCCAAAGCTGACGCGAGCAGATTCCACACCGGGTGTCCGGGCCAATATTTTTTCGAGTTTGGCTGCGCACCCGGCGCAATCAAGTCCGCACAGTTTGAGCGAATTTGTCTTGCTCCTGTTGCCTGGATGCAGTATTTGTGTTTGTGGCAAGCTGAAGTCCCTCCAGTTTACAGATGATCAGAGCTTTTTAAATTCCGGTGTGTCAGAGCAATCCAGGGTGCTCCGGCTACTATTATATTTTGTATAATGTGGTCATTTTTATAGCCCGGGTTAGTTAAGAAGGAAGATGGCGGATTAAGTAGAAATACTTATTAATTATATTATGATTTGCGATAAATGGAGGTGGATGTATATTGACAGAAGACGATATCGAAGTTATGCAAAAAATATTCAACCCTGGAAGTGTGGCTGTGATTGGGGCTACCGCTTCATCTGATAGAATCGGTTATAACCTCCTGGACAGCCTGATTTATGGAGGTTATAAGGGTAAAATTTACCCGGTTCATCCCAAATTGAAAGAAATTCTCGGGCTCCCTGTTTATCCTTCCACCCTGGATATCCCGGAGCGGGTGGACCTGGCCCTCATTGCCTTGAACCAGAGGGATACGGTTGATGTGCTGGAGCACTGCGGAAAACTGGGCATCAAGGGCGCCGTCATTGTTGCCGGCGGTTTCAGAGAAACCGGGGACGAGGGGCGGGCCCTGGAAAAAAGGCTGGTTGAAATAACAAAGGAATACGGGCTGAAAGTCGTCGGTCCCAATACCCTGGGGATCATGAATCTGGAAGCCGGTCTAAATGCCACATTCTACCCGGTCAGTTTGAAAAAGGGGAATGTATCCTTAATTTCACAGAGCGGGGGAATTGGTTTCAGTATAATTCAAAAATGTTCAGATGAAGGAGTCGGTCTAAATAAGTTCGTCGGAGTGGGCAATCGCACTGTTTTGGAGATTTCGGACTGCCTGGAGTTTCTGGCCGGAGATTCCGGTACAAAGGTGATCGGAGTATTTCTGGAAGGAGTGGAGAACGCCCGGAGACTGGTGCAGGTAGCCGGCAAGGTGGCCCATAGGAAGCCCGTAGTTATCTACAAAGTGGGGCAATCCAATGAAATTAATGAAGCGACTTTAACCCATACCGGGAGCATGGCCGGACCCTACAAGCTCTTCCGGGACATATTTAATCAGTATGGAGTATTGCTGGCCGGCAGCGTGCCCGAACTAGTGGCTTCCTGTAAGGCGCTTTCACTGTGCCGGCTTCCTGCCGGAGGGGGATTAGGCCTGTTTACTTATACGGCCGGGCCTACCATCGTAGCCCTGGATCGCCTGGCCGGCAGGAAAATCAGCATCCCGGGACTTGCGCCGGGGACTGTGCGCAGGATCAAAGCAATCCTGGGTGAGAACCTCCCCGTTGTTTTAAAAAACCCCATAGATACCGGGGGACTGGGCACCAGGCCCGGGACCTACGGTCTTCTGGTGGATGCTGCCCTTGCAGATCCCAACTTTGACCTTTTGGTCACATTCTGCTGTCCTCACAAAAACTGGCCAAATCCTACCAGGGAGTTGATTGCGGCACATCAAAAGAGCCATAAACCGGTGTTAACCTGTTACATATCCACGGTAAAAGGCGTGGAGGAGGACAGGGAGGCCCTGCAGCAGGCGGGTATCCCGCTTTATTGCTCACCGGATGAAGCAGCCTGGGGTGCTGCCGCGCTGATTCACTACAGCCGGAGGGGAGGTGCCCTTCATGGAAACGCGTAGAATAATCGAAAATGTACGTAAATCAGGCAGGACTTTCTTAACTGAGGTGGAATCCAAGGAACTCCTTGCCGTCAGGGGCATACCCGTTGTATCCTGCCGGGTAGCGCGGGATGAGGAGGAAACGGTTAGAATGGCCCATGAATGTGGATTTCCCGTGGTTTTGAAGGTGAACTCACCTTATATCATTCACAAGTCGGAACACAAAGGTGTATTTCTGAATCTTGGAGGGGAGCAGTCTGTACGGGAAGCTTTCAGGAGCATCAGGAGGAATTGTGCAGCTGTCGATCCTGAAGCGTCTGTGACCGTCCAGCCCATGATCAAAAAGGGTGTAGAAGTATTGATTGGTGTAATAGCGGACAGGCAGTTCGGCCCGGTGGTGGCTTTCGGGCTCGGTGGAGTTTTTACCGAAGTCCTGAAGGATGTTGTTTTTAGAATGGCCCCCGTGAGTACCGAGGAAGCAGAAAAAATGGTCTATCAGATCAGAGGAAACCGCCTCCTGCGGGGCTACCGGGGGTACCCGGCTGTGGATACCCTTTCCCTGCAGAAGATCATTACCGGCATCTCACAACTTGCCGTAGAAGTCGAAGATATCGAGGAAATGGACTTAAACCCAGTTGTCGTTTTCCCCCGGGGCGCCATGGTTCTGGATGCGCGAATAAAATTATGCTAAATCCGGTTTCGCTGAGGTCTGGGGAAAATGTTCACCAAGCCAGTTAAAAAGGGCAGCCCAGGCCTCCAGGTGCCGCCCTGTAAACTGGTGGTCGGCGCCTTCAACGATTCTGATTTCTTTTGGTTCACCCGCAGCCTCATAGATTGCCCGGGCGTTCCAGTCGGGCACTACGCTGTCGCTGCTTCCATGGACCACCAGGAGCGGGCGCGGTGTCAGCAAGGCTGCCCGGCCATAAAGATCATGTTGTCGCAAGTCAGAAAAAAAGCCCTCCCGCACGTAGACGGTCCCCTGCTCTCCGGAAAGTGGTACCAGCCCGCCTTTCTCCCTCAGGAGTTGATCTCTTTTACAATTAAAAAGGTCAAAGGGTTCTGACGGCGCCGCCCAGGTGCACACACCGGCCACACGCCTGTCCGCCCCGCCAAGGCAAAGGGCGGTAGTACCGCCAAAACTCCGTCCGGTAAGTATTATTCTTTCAAAACCCAGAGCTAGGCAGAAATCAACAGAGCTTTTCAGGTCATTGATCTGGCCCGTAAGGCTGATGTCGGCAAAATCCCCCTCGCTTTCACCACACCCGCTAAAGTCGAAAAGCAGGGCAGCATATCCCCTTTTTCCCAGTTCTTCCGCCATTTCCAGGGCTCTGCCCCCGCCTTCCTTACTCCCTGTAAAACCGTGGCAGACAATAAGCACGGCTCCTTTTTTGCGGGAGGAACAGAGCAATCCCGCCAGCCTCAAGCCTCTGGCGTTAGGGTAAGTGACCTTTTCCCAACTGCCTGATCTTTTTAAGAACAAGGGAACACCTCCATTTAAAATAGTACTTGAAACCTGAATATAATCTATGATAGCTTTTAAATAATCCGGTAAAACTTGACTAATCAGCAGCCTGACCAAAAAAATATAGTAAAAAAAGATAAAACAATAAGATTTGATAAAATATGGCCAAAAAGGAGGACTTCTCATGAATATCAGTAAGGCGATCATGGAAAGACGCAGTATCCGTAAATACGAGAACAGGGAGATTCCCCGGGAACTGTTAAATGAGATCCTGGAAGAAGCCCTTTGGGCTCCCTCGGGGACGAACAGGCAAAACTGGTATGTCTATGTTGTCAGAGGTGAAAAGAGAGACCTTCTGATTAAAGCCATGGGAGGTTTAAGAGAGCTTTATAAACCCAAACTGGAAAAAGTATTTCCAGAAAAAATGATCAACCTGACCCTAAATTTTTTCCAAACGCTGGGGGGCGCCCCTGTCATTATCCTGGTTTACATACCGCTGACAGGTGTAGAACTGCGCCCGGACATGACCGGACAGGAAAGGTACGAAAACGAGCGGGAGCGGTTCGTCAATCTTTTAAGCGCAGCGGCCCTGGTCCAGAATATCCTGCTGCTGGCAAAGGCAAAGGGTTTGGGAACTTGCCAGATGACTGCTCCTAAATATAAGGAAGATCTGATTAATGAGATTATCGGGGTGAAGGATAAGGAACTGGTTTCTGTCATACCTGTCGGCTATCCTGCACAAGACCCACCCGCCCCGCCCCGGAAGGGCAACAGGCTTCACTGGCTTGGTTTTGACTAGGCTACCCTGAAGGGGGAGTTAATGACCAGGGATACAGGAAGAAGGGTTAATTCTACGGAAATAAACCTTCTTCTGTTTTTATAGGATGGAGGCGCTTATTTTTATAGCATGGAGACGCTGCCCAGCGGGTAATACCGGGCAAAGGCTTTTCCGATAACCATGTCCTTCTCTAAAACCCCCCAGAACCTGCTGTCAAAACTGTTATTACGGTTATCTCCCATTACAAAGATGCTGTTTTCGGGTACAGTAACCGGTTTAAAATCCTCCCTGGGTTTTTCCAGTTCGTAGGGTTCTTCCAGGGGAATACCGTTAATATAAACAACCCCGTCCTTAATGGATACGGTTTCTCCCGGCAGGGCGATAACCCTTTTAATCATGACCTCTTCCAGGTGGCTGGCGGGCGGCGCTTTAAAGACTACAATGTCGCCCCGGTCAATAGCTCCGAGTTTATAGGAAATTTTCTCTATAATCAGATGGTCACCGATCCTGAGGGTGGGGAGCATGGATTCACTCGGGATCCAGCGGGCCTCTGCCACATAGGTGCGAATAGCCAGGGACAGCAGTACTGCCAGAACGATGGTCAAAAGCCAGTCCATTATCTTTTTAAAATTCAAAGCCATTTATATTCCTCATTCCTTAACTGATTGGAAGCTACAGGGGTATGTTAACCAGTTTTTTAGATCGTGTCAAGGCTGCCTTTCAGTCATGGGAAGCAAGTTTTGCAATTTTTAGGGCGTTCTTTTTTGATACCGCTTACTGAACTACTTCTGTTTCCACAGGTCAACAATCTCAAATTTAGTCACGTCTACCAGGCCAAAGTCCGTTATTCTCAACTCGGGAATAACAGGTAAAGCAAGAAAGGACATGGTCATGAAGGGTGACGGCAGGGAGCAGCCGATTCTTTGGGCGGCCCGGTGCAGTTCTTCGTGGAGCCGGGACACCGTGTCCGCATCTTCATTGGACATCAATCCTGCTACCGGCAAAGCCAGGTAGGCCAGAACCCGGCCCTCCGAGACAACAGCCAGACCGCCGCCTGCAGCGGCAACCGTCCTTGCTGCCAGTTCCATGTCTTGAGTATCCGTACCAACAAGGATCAGGTTATGGCTGTCGTGGGCTACCGTCGAGGCCAGGGCTCCTTTTAATCTACCAAAACCTTTAACCAGACCGACGGCAATGTTTCCGTTTTTGCCGTGGCGTTCCACGACGGCCACCCTGGCCAGTTCATCTGAGGCATCTATTTCAGCGGCGGGGATGATGAGGCATTTGGTGAGGATCTGTTCAGGCTGTACTTCAATGACCCTGGCCCCGGCATTCTGCGCAGGTTTCTCTAAGCTGAGCCTTCCCTGGAGTTCCGGAAGGTGTACGGTATTGGAAGCGCTTTCAGCGTGTTTCCCGGTCTGTAACCAGAGGTATCGCCCCTGCCGGGCTGCCAGCTTTCCGGCTTTAAACACCAGTTCAATCCGGAAGCTGGATAAATCGCTAACCACCAGCAGGTCAGCCTGATAACCGGGGGCAATGCCGCCCAGTCCGCGCAGGTTATAGTGCCTGGCGGGATGCAATGTGGCCATTTGTACAGCGCGTACCGGGTCTAGACCGGAACCCACGGCCTTGCGCAAAACATGGTCTATCTGTCCTTCGGCCATTAAGTCCGCCGGGTGGCGGTCATCACAGCAGAAAAAGATATTCTGGTAGTTATGATCTGTGACAATTGGCAGCAGCGCGGCCAGGTTTTTGGCGGCGGAGCCTTCGCGGATAATTATCCGCATGCCCAGCCTCATTTTTTCCAGTGCTTCGGCGGCACTGGTACATTCATGGTCGGTAAGGATCCCGGTGCTTAAATAGGCGTTTAAGTCCCTGCCGCCAAGAAGAGGGGAGTGCCCGTCAATGAGACAGCCGTGCTCCAGGGCCGTCCTGATTTTTGCCAGGACGTCCGGCGATTTGGAGCATACCCCGGGGAAGTTCATAAATTCGGCCAGCCCGGGGGAGCGGGGGTGAAGGGCCATGGCCTGCCTGAGATCTTCCGGGCTGATTTCAGCCCCGGAGGTTTCCAGGGGTGTGGCCGGTACGCAGGAAGGCACCATGTAAAAGATATCCAGGGGCAGCCCCCGGGAAGCTTCAACCATAAAGCGGAAACCTTCCAGGCCTGAAACATTGACAATCTCGTGCGGGTCGGCCACCACTGCCGTGGTTCCGTGAGGCACGGCAACGGCGGCAAAGGCGGAAGGTGTAAGCATGGAGCTTTCAATATGAAAGTGGGCGTCAATGAGGCCGGGGATAACGTATTTGCCGGCGAGGTTTAACACTTCCAACCCCTGCCTGTAGTCGCCCAATCCTGCAATAAGTCCGTCTTTGACGGCAATATTGGTGGTTAAGATCTCTCCACTGAATACATTTACTACCCGGGCGCCCTTGAGCAAAAGGTCGGCGGGAGTGTTGCCTTTGGCAACATCAATCAAGTTCTCCATAGTTTTTCTCCATATATATTGTGTTTCCCGGTGATATCGAGTTATTTAAGACAGTCTCAAGGAGTTAGCTGCAGAATGAATCCTCCTTGGGGTAATCCCTGTCAGGCACGGTCAAAACTCTTCTAATTCAGGGAAAACAGTTTGTCCGTATTCCAGCCGTTTTCTTTTGCTGCAATAATTCTCGTCCTTTAAACTGTTTATCGCGTCAGAGGCAGTTGATCTATAGGGGAGTGTTCTCTTGAGAGTGTGTGAATTCCTGTTTTTAAGCATGGAAAACTATGATGGGATGATAATTCTAAACCCTGAGTTAAAGTAAAGCTTCAGGATGCAGAATCGCATAAAACATGGTAGAATAGTAGCCAGTTTTGGAAGGTTTATTTGCAATTGGCCTGGTAATTGCTGTTTTTCTGCCCGGTTCCCCGGAGCTTTCCCGCAGGCAGGGCGCCGGGAGTTAGCTCAAAGCAAACCCGTCCAGCAAGGCCTTGACGTTTTTCCCCAGGACCCGTTGGTTGTAGCCGCCTTCTAAAACTGCAAAAAACCTGCCGCCGCAGTACTTGCGGGCGTGATTTGCCACTATTTTACCGATTGTGGTATAGTCCTGAGTACTCAGGATAAAACCCCAGTCTTCCACGTGCATATCAAAACCTGCAGAAACTGCGACCAGATCGCAGTCCTGGTTGATGGCAAGAAACTGTTCCAGGCCGTCTATGTTGTAGAGGTGATAGTAGCTGACGTCCGGGGTGTCTTGAAAAATATTACTGGTCCCGTCTCCGAAATGAAGATCTATATCTGCGATCGCGACTTTTTTGACAGTGCCCAGGCGGCGTTGCCTGGCGACTGCTATGGCTATATTATTAAACCAGCAGAATCCCCAGCTTGAATTACGGCCGGCGTGATGCCCCGGCGGCCTGATCAGGGCGAATGCAGGCTCGCCCCGGACAGCTGACTCTGCCGCCAGAATTGCTCCCCCGGCAGCAAATAAGGCGACTTCATAAATAATTCCCTTACTCTTGACGTAATCCACGTGGCTCTGTTCATGAACAAGCAAAAGGTCGCTTTCAACGGCAGGCACCGGCTCAATAAATTCAAAAAAACCTTCCAACTCATCGTAGATGCAATCGATTCTTCCCTTGGCCGCGGCAGGGTCGTAATCGTAAACCCCTCTGAATAATTCGTGAAAAACAACTTTCATCTCGGATCTTCCCCCTTCCAATATTATCTTTTTATTTTATTTTAAAACAATAGCAGGATATAATGATACACAAAGTTAATTTTTTAGATATACTTTTCTTTTCTACAAACAGCTTTAGTAAATTACTTTTAGTCTTTAATCAGAAAAAATTAGGTCAGGGTGATGGTGTGGGATCTTTTAAGCACAAACTGCTGGCAGTTATGCAGCATGTGGTTATTGTCAGTCAAGGAAGAGTTCTGCTGTTGCGTTACTCTGCTTATCAGGGTCAGGGAGTCGAGGGACTATGGGGTTTGCCCGGCGGGCACTACATGTCGGGGACCCCGGAGGAAGACCTGTTACGGGAAGTAAGGGAAGAAACAGGTTTGCAGCTTGACCGGGAAATTAAATTATTGAGAACTTATGTGGTGATGTTTCCGGACGGGATTGAGCGGTACGGAGTGTTCTACCTCTGTAATCTGGGTAACCAGCCCAAACCGGTAGTAAGATTAAGCGAAGAACATACAGATTATCTGTGGGTAGACCGGGATTATGCCGGAAACAGCATCTCCTTCATCGGCCCTTTTCACAAAAAGGTTGTTGAAGATGTACTTGAATCAGTTTGAAAGAACCGGAGACGAACATATTATACATTAAAAGAAAAGAAAATGTTACAAATATTACAAATATTTGTTTAGATAAGCAGTAAAATTATCCATATAATACACCGCATAGGAACTGGTTTAACTTGTTTTATATTTGATGAGGTGATTCATTGATGCGTATAGCGCTGGGGCAAATGGAAGTAATTCCCGGAAGACCAGACTTAAATACCCGGACTATCCTGAAGATGGTTGAGGAAGCACGGCAGGGGGGCGCTCAGATGGTCATTTTCCCGGAAATGGCTGTCCCAGGGTATTTACTGGGAGATACCTGGGAACAGGATTCTTTTGTCAGAGATTGTGAGATGTACGGCCGGCAGGTCATCCAGTCGTCCCGGAATGGAATATGTGTGCTCTTTGGTAACGTGGCCGTAGACTGGAGTAAAACAGGTGACGACGGCAGGGTAAGAAAATACAACGCCTTTTTTATTGCTAAAGACGGCGTACTCCACGGCGGTGATAATTTCCCATACCCCTATAGAATTAAAACTCTACAGCCCAATTACCGGGAATTTGAAGATACCCGTCATTTTTACAGCTTGAGAAAACTAGCTGTGGAAATGGGTAAAAAGGTGGAGGAATTATTACAGCCAGTCAAGCTGACGGTTGCCGGACAACCGGTTAAACTTGGCTGCATCCTGTGCGAGGATGGTTGGAGCGACCAATACTATCTCAAACCCATTGATATTTACCAACAACACAGCCCTGTAGACCTCTTTGTCAACATATCCTGTTCACCCTTTACCCTCGGCAAGAACAACAAGCGCAACCGTGTTTTTTCCAGGCAGGCCGGAGATACCGGGGTACCCCTGGTTTACGTCAACAACGTAGGAATCCAGAACAACGGCAAAACAGTATACGCCTTTGACGGCCACAGTACGGTCTATGACAGCAGGGGGCAAATTATAAATTATTGCCCGGCCTTCTCTTCGGAACTTAAAATACTGGACCTGGATCTGGAAGCAGGGGGTAGAAACCGGGATCCGGTTTCAGTTCCCGGCGATTTGGGCACAGGTGTAATTTATCAGGCTATTACATACGGACTCGGTAAATTTCTGTCCTCAACCGGAATCAGAAAAGTAATCATCGGTATTTCGGGCGGTATTGACTCGGCCGTGGCCGCCTGCCTTTACACTCTGGTGCTGGGTCCAGAAAACGTCCTGCTGGTCAATATGCCTAGTATTTTCAACTCACAAACCACAAGGAGCCTTTCAGCCAGGCTGGCCGGCAATTTGGACTGCCTGTACACCGTCATGCCGATCCAGGATTCTGTAGATTATACAGCCGCCCAGCTATCTCAGACTCCGGTTGTTGATTTAAAAAGCGGCAGGGAGTTTAAAATTCCCGTCACCCCCTTTGTTCTTGAAAATATTCAGGCGCGGGACCGTTCGGCCCGGGTTTTAGCCGGCCTGGCCGCTGCTTTTGGAGGCGCTTTTACCTGCAATTCCAACAAGAGCGAGTTGACCGCCGGGTATTCGACCCTGTACGGTGATCTGGCAGGTTTTCTGGCAGTCCTGGGCGACCTCTGGAAGCACCAGGTGTATGATCTGGCGTTATATCTAAACAGCCAGGTTTTCAGGAAAGAGGTCATTCCTCAGGAGATTATCGACCTTGTGCCCAGTGCGGAGCTTTCTCCTGCGCAGGCTGTGGAAGAAGGCAAGGGTGATCCAATTGTCTATCCCTATCATGATTATCTTTTCCGGGCTTTCATGGAGTACTGGAATAGGGCTACTCCGGAAGATATTTTAACGTGGTATGCGCAAGGTAGCCTGGAGGAAAGAATAGGTTGCCGGAAAGGCCTGGTTAATCAGCTGTTTCCAGAACCCGGGGACTTTATCGAGGACCTGGAACACTGGTGGAAGCTTTATACAGGTATGGGTGTTGCCAAGAGAATCCAGGCGCCGCCAGTCCTGGCAGTGAGCAGGAGGGCCTTCGGGTATGACCACCGGGAAGCGCAGAATACTTTTTATCTAACCTCCTCGTACCGGGAACTGAAAAACAAAATTTTAAACCGGTAGGAGAGGGAAGCTGTTTATTCCTATAATGCTCAAAAAGCGCCTTAAACAGGCGCTTTTTAAAAGCTTTAAGATGAAGCCTAAAAACTGTTTTTAAAAGGGTAGTTTAATGTCATGCCCGGGACTAACTACAACAACCCCCCTTGCAGTGAGCAACTTGTCGCAGCATCCAGCGTTTGCGCAGCACGGTAACACCTCCTGGATAAATAAATTATAGCATTTTATATGTATATTAACAGCCGGTTGAGCCTAGAACGTTCTAGCTGCAGTGGCAGATAGCAGGCATTACCTGGTATTATTACCGGATATTATTCTGTTGAATAAAGGGTTGCCTGGAAGGTTACTATTATTCTATTTATAACTGGAGCTTAAATCAGCAATATTTAGTTTTTATCCTTGATGTAAACTACCATGGTTATTGGCCCGAAACTTTGCCTGCGAAACGGCAGTTTTGGGGCTGAATATTTAAAAAAAGGAGCCGGAGCTCCTTTATAGACGATCCTACTCCTTAGCGTGCTCGATTAAATCTATGGCGCCCAGCAAGACATGCGCCAACCCAAAACCGGCAATACCCCAGCCGATAACAGGATTTGTTTTGCGAAGAGTCAGCCCGGCTGCTGTAACAACTGTACCCAGTGCGGTTGGAATCATACCTTCTCGCGGCATAAAACCCCCCCTTTTTCTTGTTTGCTTATAGTTTTTGGGAAAACCCTTTGTTATATGTGTGTCAATATGTAGTTTTATTTATGGTGCGGGGTCAACTATAGAAATAATAGACAGATTATTAAAGCTTCATGGAGGGATGGACGATCAACATTTCTTCAATCAATTCTATTTTATTTATTTCCAGATAATTTAATAAAAATCCCAGTTTCTTTTGCAGTAACTGGTTAAACCCTGGGATTTTGTTAAAATTCACTGTAATTTTGTCTTCTTTTATTTCAAGGTACTGCAGGGCATTCACAAGACCTGACGGGGCTCCGGTTTGCCCTGCCGGATCCGGGTCCAGGTTTATTCCAAGCCTGGCCCTAATCTCAATACCCTGGAGGGATATTAACACCGGACCGTTAACTTGAAATTCCACAAGCCTGTTATGTCTGTTAAATGTTAAGCTGTTAATGGACAGGGCAACCTTAACATTAATGGATGTGCCCAGACCGGCGAGGATTTCTGCCGTCAGATTTAACAAACCTTCAGTAATGGAAATATTCAGTTTGTTAAGGGTGTTGCTTTCTTCGATTAATTTTTTTAAAAATTTATTGATCATTTCCTGGTGGATTGCCAGGTTTCCCTGGAGCAGGTTTTTTAGCATACCCACTTATTAAACCTCCTCAGGCAATAATATATCCGGATTCAACGGCCTGTTGCCCCGGTTTTGGCTGCCGCCCCGCCCATTCCCTGGAGGGTGCGGTTGAGATAGATAATCCGGCAGGCGTTTTCCAGACTGGATGTCCACTGATAGGCCTCTTCCAGCTTTTGACCCGCAGCAAAACTGCCGTGGCCGCGAACCAGGGCAATTTTATACTCTTTTAAGAGCGGAGGGAGATTTTCTTCAAGTTCTTTGGAGCCAATAGGGTTTGCCGCGGCAAGTACAGGAATTCTTTTCAGGAGGCAGGCGCCTTCCGCGTCGACCGGAATTATTTGATCTTCAAGCAGGGAAAGAGCGACGGCATGTACCGGGTGCGCATGTACAATAGCTAAAGCGGATGTTCCCATGTAAATGGAACGGTGGACGCCGATTTCAGTGGATGCCAGGCCCGACTCCCCGTCATTTTTTTGCAGGCCCGTCTCTATTATGTCCTGTTCAGCGAGGTTTCCCAGCATGGAACCCCTTCTGGTTATAATAATTTTGTCTCCGCGGCGGACGCTCAGATTTCCGCTGTGGGAACTGTTTAACCCGGCCAGGAAGAGGTCCCTGCCAAATCGTTGAAAATCCTTTAACATAAAACACTCCTCCAGTATCAGTCAGTCTGATTTGAAACCCGGAAACAACAGCTTGGCTCCTGTCCCGGTAAGTGGCTTTGCCTTCTAACAAATGACCCCGGCAGCTTACCATCTTAAAAGAGGCCCGTACTCAGGGGTCTCAGCTAGAAACTGTTGGTTATTTTCTTCCCTGTTCGAAGGATATCCTTTTTTAGGCCAAAAGATTAACAAAAATATGGATGTCATAGGGGAGAACAAATTCTGGAACAATAATTATTAATCCAGTATATTGCAAAGGACCTGTCGCTCTATCCTTTAAAACGGCGGCAGGTCCTTTAAAACTTTGGCAACGTTTATGCTTCACTGTCGGAGGGGGACTTAACAGCAGGCTTGTAAATCTTTTTGGCTGCTACTGTTCTTAAGAGAAGTCCCAGGAGGACTCCCAGGGCAAGGGTTACAACCATGGCCGTCATGGTATGGAAGTAGTGCCAGAAAAGGAGGTAGCCTGTAGAAAATAAAATCGACATAAGCATGAGCGGGAAAGCCACCTTCATAAACCCGATAAAACTAATATGAAGGCCCCTTTTTTCAGCAATACCGATAACCACTACGTTGGCTGAAGCCCCAACGATTGTCCCGTTGCCCCCGAGACAGGCCCCCAGGGAGAGGGACCACCAGAAAAAGTTCAAGTCTGCGATTCCGCCAAGCTGGCCCATATCCTGAATAAGGGGGATCATTGTGGCCACAAAGGGAATATTGTCAACAAAAGCGGAGGCAATGGCCGATAGCCAGAGGATGAGCATGCCCGTGGGGACGATCCGGCCTCCGGTCACATCCAGGGCCCATCTTGCCACAGCCTCGATTACACCAACTTCTTTCAGGGCGCCGACGACCACGAAAAGGCCGATAAAGAAAAAAATAACAGGCCACTCCACAGCGTGAAGGGCATGTTCCGGGTCCTGCCTGGTAACCAGGAGCAGGAGGCTGGCTCCGGAGAGGGCGATGACGGATGATTCCAGATTAATGTACTGGTGCAGGATAAAGCCCAATACGGTAAGGCCCAGAACAATCAGGCATTTGCGCAGGAGCCTGGGATCTTTGATGGAATCCTGTTCATTTAGTTTCATAATACCGGCCTGCAGTTCCGGGCGCATAATTAAGGATTTCCGGTAGAGAAGCTGCAGGAGAAATATTGTCAACACAAAGATAACCACGATCACCGGTGTCAGGTTCAGGATAAAGTCCATGAAGCCAAGTCCGGTGGCGCTGCCGATCATAATATTGGGAGGGTCGCCAATAAGTGTTGCCGTGCCGCCGATGTTAGAAGCGATAATTTCAGTTATTAAAAAAGGCAGGGGTGACATTTCAAGCTGATTGGCAATGGCGATGGTAACCGGAACAATCAGGAGGACGGTTGTTACGTTGTCCAGAAAAGCTGATAATACTGCAGTGACGAGGGCCAGGGCATAAATGAGTTTCATGGGCTCTCCCCCGGAACCCTTGGCCGCCTTCACGGCGAGGTATTCAAAAACGCCGGTCTGCCTTGTTACTCCTACAATGATCATCATGCCCACCAGAAGACCGATGGTGTTAAAATCTATGGCAAGGACTGCTTTTTCGGAAGGAATAATCCCCAGGATGACAACAAGCGCTGCGCCGACAAAAGCTGCCACCGTCCGGTGAATTTTCTCCGATACGATTATTGCGTAAGTAACTAAAAAAATTGTGGTGGCTATAATAACCTGGTTATTCTCCAGCATAACATCCCTCCGTGGCACCTTTTATCTATCTATTTTAATGATTTATGTTCAATATATAATTTTATTATTAATTACAATATTTATCAAGTCTTTTTAAATAGTAAGAATATATAGACTTTAGTGCCGGTTACCCGGGTTTTATAATGAGTATGAAATATTCCCGCAAAACTATCAGGATTAGTAAGAAACCTGTTACAATACAGGAGCCGGCTTGAGAACCCCGGGTTAATATAATATAATGAATTAGTTGTGTTTAAGCGTAATTAGTCGCGTTCTAAATAAAACAATGGGAATAAACCCATTGTTATAGTTCAAATAATAGTTATAATGAGGTGTTTTAAAAATGCCGTTTGAGGAACCGGTGGGTTTTTTTGATTCGGGGGTAGGGGGGCTTTCGGTCATGAGGGAAGTACGCCGCCTGCTGCCGGCAGAGGATTTGGTTTATTTTGCTGATTCTGCACACTGTCCTTACGGCCTTAAACCGCCCGGGGTGATTCGTGCCCGGGCTTTTGCCATCTGTGATTTTTTACTTGCCAGGGGCGCCAAACTCCTTGTGATTGCCAGTAATACCACATCTATCGCAGCCCTGGACGATTTACGCCAGCGCTATAATCTTCCCATAGTGGGCATTGAGCCTGCCGTCAAGCCGGCGGTTGCGGCAACACGCAACGGCAGGATCGGGATCCTGGCTACAGGAGTAACCCTTGCGGGGGACCGGTTTAACTCATTGATTGAGCGTTTTGGTAATGGTGTGGAGATTTATCCTCAGGCCTGTCCCGGTCTGGTTGAAGTGGTCGAGACAGGCGGCTGTAATAAACCTGAAGCTGAATACCTGTTGAGAACCTACCTCAGTCCGCTGTTGGCCAGGGATGTTGATACCATCGTGCTTGGCTGCACTCATTATCCCTTTCTTCGCCCGGTGGTGGAAAGGCTGGCAGGAAAAAACATAAGCGTAATCGACAGTGGAGAAGCAGTAGCGCAACATGTTGTTCGTGTGCTTAGAAAGCACGGCCTGCTACAGCATACAACCTTAAAAGGCAAAGAATGTTTTTTTACAAGTGGTGAACCCGGGGTAGTGGAACCGGTGGTAAGGTTCCTCTGGGGAGATCCCGGGGTTGTAGTGGAACGGGCGGCAATATAGAAAAGTCATTTGTTTTTAAAACGATTGGCTTGAACATGTTTATGATAATTTTTTCTTTGTTGCGCCGGTTCTTCTTCCAGCCGGATGGTTTTAATCGCTTCATAAATTAGAACAGGCTGACTATTTTCGATCCTTATTTTCAGATCGCCCCAGCCCAGCTCACGGATGAATTTAATTAGCTGCTTTTCTTTGTTGCTTAAGCAGTGGATAACCCCAAGCTCTTCCGGCATTTTACCAACCTCTTTCATAGTAACGATTTGTGGTTAAGTAGATATTTGCTGTGACATATTTTTCTTTTATTAAGAATGCTAATTACTATAATTATTCTAGATAAAAATGAATAATCCTTCTGTAATGATTGTCGGTATGCAATTATATCTTAATTCTTGAACATGGTAGCAGGTCCAAGTTTATGTTTTTTTAACAATATCTACCTGGGATATCAAGGCGTAAGCGCTGTTATACTGGATAAGATAACAGTTTGAATTGATCCCGGTAATGATTTCTATGATTTTACCCCTGAGAAGGCTGCCGTCCGGCAGGCAAACTTCAACTTTATCACCGACCCTGTAATCGTTCCGGACCATGATAGCCTCCCTCATCCTAATAATTGAAACAGCAAAAACATTTTAAATTGTTAAACAATATATTGAAACCCGGGGATGTTTCATTATAAAATTGACTTGCTAAAGAAGCTTTGCTGGAGGCAGGTGATTATTATTTATTGTAAGGATTGCGTGTTTTTTAAACAGTGGAAGTATTTTGACGCTGCCATTTGTACAAGACCTTCCGGGAACAAGCCGGTGGAGGCTCTGAGTAAAGTATGCCAGGATTTTATCCCCCGGGGGCCCTTTAGTGAATGGGGTGAAGAGACATGCGGCCCGACCTGCCGTTAAAAACTGTTGAAAAATATTTTTTAAGGCCGGAGCTACCGGCCATTTATTTTTAATGTGGAACTGACTGGAGCCGCATACGCAGGGGTGCAAAACAAAACAGTTGTCAAGCAGTTGTTTGTAGAAGGAGCAATGCTGCTAGAAAAGAGGGATGTCAGACTATTAGCGTTGCTTTTGAACGGCTACTTCCACCGCAGGGTTGCGCAGTTGGAAGGTTAAAATCGATTATAAGCCTGGTGCCGGGGACGGCTCCTTTTTGTTCAGGAAACAGGAAAGATGGCCTGTAATAAGGGCCTTTTCCAGATAACCGTAAAAGGTTTTTTCCCCGGGTAATACCTTTTGCCCGCAGACTGCGCACTGGTAGTCTTCTTTACCTGCGTGCAGGATGATGCCGTCCACATTGCAGGAGGTCCAGAGAACTGTCATAGTTTCCAGTTTGCTTTTCAGGGGCTCAACAGGTGTACAAGCGGGGTGGAAATAACGGCGAACCTTTCTGCATGATTCACGGCAACGGTAAACGACGACAGGAGTGTAAGGCAAAATTTTTTTCCCGCATTTCAGGCAGGAACGGGTATGCTTCCCGTTTCCCCTGAGAACATAACGTGTTTCAACTGGTTTTCGCCGGACTTCACGATCTTTTAACAAAACAAGCCGAGATTCATCAGCATATACCCATTCTTCCACAGCCCTGTAATAATCGCGGTAATTGCGATCCACCAGGTGAATTTTATCCGGGAAGCCTGCAGCAACAGCCTGGCAGTGAAAAAGGTATTCGGCGCGCTCATGGGCGAGGCCGTCTATCTTACTCAGTTCCCAGTTATATTTGTTTTCATTCAACCAACTATGAAACGCATGAAAAATATTGCCGGAGCATACGTAAAGGTAATCATCCCTGGCAACACGGGCATTTAACATCATTTGGATTAATTTACTACAAGCCTTTTCTTCCAGACTGGTACCGTCGTCCCAGGTAAGGGGTATCGTAGATGAGTATATTTCACCTGTTTTTGGACATGCAAGCACGATGACTTCTGAAAACGCCCTGCATCCCCCGCCGGCGTCTTCAACCTGCCATTCCTTCAATATTGTACCTCCTTGAATTCCTTCCCTGCGCTGCTAGATTTTTCGCAATTGTAACGGGTAGCATTAGAGCAGACCGGGTGAGTAATAAAACCTGTAAGACGATTATTTTTGGAAAAACATACGTACGGCCAGGGCCACCAGGATTATCGCAAATATTTTATTGAATGCCTCATTTGAAACATACTCCACCAGTCTGGAGCCAATCTGGGCGCCCAGGATACCCCCAAGACCAAGAAATATCCCCATGCGGTAGTCGACGTGATTGAGTTTTCCATGAGCAAAAAGGGCGGATAAACTGATTACCAGGATAGCCAGAAAGGAAGTTCCGACGGCTCTTTGGGCCGAAAAGCCGAGGTAAATCAATAGTGGAACCATGATAAAGCCGCCGCCCAGACCTGAAAAACTGGCGCCGATACCAACCAGTACACCTAGACCAACCATAATAGCTGGATTCATTGTACGTCCTCCCGGAATATTATATCATGTATTCTTTAAACAAATAGTATTAAACATTAATTGTTTAAATGAATCTGAAACCGCTGTAATCTAAACAACATTATCATACCCTAAAGCGGCATTATATGGTACCATTTTAAAATAAATATAGCTTTTAGTTAAATATATTAATTTTAATTTTGCGGCGCCAAATAATACTCGAATTGGTAATAAATTTGAAAATGAACCTGTAAGATGATACACTATTACCAGGTGATGAAATTGAATCTAAACTGCGGCCTGATTGGCCTGCCGATGGTCGGTAAAACAACAATCTTTAATTTATTGACTGGCGCCGGTGCACAAACATCAAATTTCTTAACAGGCAAGACAGAAACCAATGTTGGCGCGGCCAGGGTGCCCGACGGCAGGGTTGACTATCTAAGCGGTCTGTACCACCCCCGTAAAACAACCTATGCCCAGATCCAGTTCAGCGATGTGCCGGGACTGGTGCGGGGGTCAAGTCAGGGGAAAGGAGTGGGGAATCAGTTTTTAAACGCCATCCGGAATGTGGATATGCTTGCCCATGTTGTTCGCTCCTTTTCCAACCCTGATGTGCCGCATGTGGACGATACCATTAATCCGTTGAGGGACATAGAAACCATCAATATGGAGCTGCTGTTTGCAGATATGGAGCTCATCGAAAAGAGGATTGAGCGGATAAAGTCCGGTAAAAAAATTAAAAAGGAAAATGTGATTGAACTTGAAGTCCTGGAAAAATGCCTGCGGGCCCTGGAAGATGAAGTATCCCTGAGCAGGCTTGAGCTGCTGCCTGAAGAAAAGCTCATCCTGAAAAACTACAGCTTCCTCACCGAGAAGCCGCTAATGCTGGTCATCAACACCGATGAAGAGCAGTTTAAAGGGAATTCTTACCCCGGCAAAGAAGAACTTGAAACCTATGTTTCCGCAAGGAAACTTCCCATCCTGGAGATAAGCGGTAAGATAGAGATGGAGATAAGCCAGCTTCCAGACGAGGACAGGGAATTGTTTCTGTCCGACCTGGGGATTGCCCAGTCAGGGATTGACCGGCTGGCCAGAGCTGCCTATGACTACCTGGGGCTGATTTCCTTTTTTACCGTGGGAGATGATGAAGTCAAAGCCTGGACCATTCTGAAAGGGACCGAAGCCAGGAAGGCGGCGGGGAAAATTCACTCGGATATTGAAAGGGGCTTTATCAAGGCGGAGGTGGTGAAGTACGACGACCTCAAACTAATGGGAAGTATGGCCAGAGTAAAGGAAAAGGGTATGTACCGCCTGGAAGGCAAGGAGTATCTTGTAGCTGACGGTGATGTTATTAATTTCAGGTTTAACATTTGATCTAATATCTAATATTTAGAACTTAAAGCAGCATTTTTAGACTCATTCAGTATTATTGACCCGGGTAACATTTCACCAATCAAGCCACCAGTAGGGTGGTTTTTTACTATTTGGAGTACCATGCCGCTTAAATTGGCACCAGCGTTCTTTGATAGGCCGGAGTCTCCCAAGGCATAATACTTGAAAAGACGGAATACACACCAGGGAGGCTGGATTATGTCTAAACAAAGGAACGTGGCTGAAGCTATCCTGGAGCAACTATCAGCCTGGGGCGTTAAATATATCTACGGGCTGGTGGGTGACGATATTTTTTATTTGATGGATGCCCTGGCGCGGCGGAACACAATCAAGTTTTACCAGGTTAAACATGAGGAATCCGCTGCTATTATGGCTTCGGCCCAGGCTAAACTGACCGGGGAAACGGGCGTCTGCCTGGCGGACGGGGGGCCGGGCACGGCTCATTTAATCAACGGTCTGGCCGACGCTTTTATGGACAACGTGCCTGTGCTGGCCATTACGGGGCAGGTTGCGCGGAAAGACATAGGAACGAACAAAAAACAGTATGTAGATCAACAATCTTTGCTGCGGCCGCTGGTTTCCTACACAGGCCTGCTCTGCGACCCGGCTGCTACGCCGCAGGTCCTGGAAAACGCCTGGCGGCCGGCTGTTGCCGGCAGGTCAGTAAGCCACGTCAGTGTGCCCATGGACGTGTTGCCCATGCCCTGTGAAGCAGCAATTATCCCGCCTGCTCCTTATCTGGGTTCCCACCCCAGGTCATCAGCGGAGGTTGTACAGGGGGCTCTGGAGCTGATGCGCAAATCACACCGTCCGGTTATCCTGTCGGGGGCAGGAGGGAGAAAGGCGGGAAGGTTTCTGAGTGAACTGTCCCTGCGCTGGGGCGCGGCCATAATAAATACCCTTGCCGGAACGGGCGTTGTGGACAGGTATCATCCTTATTATGTAGGGGGTCTGGGTCACGCCGGCAGTCCGGCTTCTGCCAGGCTCTTGAGTCAGGCGGATTTATGCCTGGTTGTGGGGGCGAACTGGTGGCCTCAGAATTATGTTCCTAAAGATATACCTGTGATTCAAATCGATCTCAACCCCGGTCATATAGGTTCCACTATCCCGGTGGCCTATGGTCTGGTGGGTGACGCCGGGAGCCTGGTCGAGCAGCTTTCCAGCGCAATCACTCCTGATTCTAACCGGGAATGGACAGGTTTGATCCGCAAGGAGATTAACAGCTGGCTTAACCAGTTGGAGCAGGAAACATCAGTTCAAAGCTCGCCGGTCCATCCGGCCGCGTTGATCCGGGCTATCCAGCAGGTAGCGCAGGATGATGCCGTCATCTGCCTGGACACCGGGGACCATACTGTCTGGTTTGGCAGGGTATTCCGTCCGGTCCGGCAACAGGTACTGCTGTCCGGCAAATGGCGGACCATGGGTTTTGGCCTGCCGGCTGCCCTGGCCGCAAAAATCAACAGGCCGGCGCAAAAGGTACTGGCTCTCGTGGGAGATGGGGGCTATGCCATGACCATGGCCGATTTCCTAACTGCAGTGAAGTACAACCTGGATGTTAAAATTGTGATTATGAACAATTCTTGCCTGGCCATGGAAAAGAACAAGATGGCCGCCGGGGGTTTGCTGCCGGAGGGCACTTCCCTGCAAAATCCGGATTTTGCAGGTTATGCAAATAACTGCGGGGGATTGGGTTTGAGGGTGGAGCATTCCATGGACCTGGAATCCACGCTGAGGGATGCCCTGAACAGTGAAGGTCCGTCCCTGGTGGATGTGAAAACTTCCGCTCTGGCCGTACCGGGAACAACTATGCCTGTTTAAGAGCCGCAAACTGCGGCTGGCCCCTGTTCAGGAGGGATTTTTTGTGGAAAAAAGCGCATATGTCAGGCTGGATCCAAAAGAGTTGAAAAAAAGGGCTGAGCAGGCCGTTGCCTTGCTGGAAGAGTGTACAGTGTGCGCCCAGGCCTGCCGGGTCAACCGCCTCCATGGTGAGCTGGGGATCTGCAGGGCAGGCAGGTACGCCGCCGTCAGCAGCTACGGCCCGCATTTTGGGGAAGAAGCCCCCCTTGTTGGCAAAAAAGGCTCCGGGACAATATTTTTTACCCACTGCAATCTCCGCTGTGAATTCTGTCAAAACTGCGAGATCAGCCAGGAGAGTAAGGGTGACGAAATTTCACCCGGCGAACTGGCGGGCCTGATGCTGCACCTGCAGAGGATGGGCTGTCACAACATCAACCTGGTTTCACCAAGTCATTTCGTTCCTCAATTTCTGGAAGCCCTGGCGCCTGCCGCCGCCAGGGGTTTGAAGATTCCCGTGGTTTATAATACCGGTGGGTACGATTCCCTGAAAACACTGGCTTTGCTGGATGGTGTTGTGGATATTTATATGCCGGACATCAAGTTCGGAGACGATGACACCGGAAGAAAATACACCGGTGCCGCCGGCTATTTTACTGTGGTCAAAGGTATTATTAAAGAGATGCACAGACAGGTCGGAGACCTGATCATCAACGACACAGGGCTGGCTGTGCGGGGTCTTTTGGTCCGGCATCTTATTTTGCCCGGCAATCTGGCCGGGACAGAGAAGGTGTTGGAGTTCCTGTCCAGGGAGATTTCCCTGGACACCTTCATAAATCTAATGGACCAGTATTACCCGGCTTTTAAGGCCTTTAAGTACGAGGAGTTGAACAGGCGGATAACGCCCGGAGAATTCAGGGAGGCGCTGAAGTGGGCGAAAAAGGCCGGTTTAAACCGGATCTATACAGGGTGTAGGACACAAATTTAATTTTCATAATTCTTCATATCCTGAGCTTTTCTTGAAGTCCCTCTGCCGTTGATCTATAATCAGGAAGTCAAAAAATATTTGGTATTATGATCCTTTATGTAGAACTAAAAGTGTTCCACAGACGTCATTTAATACAGGAGGTGGATCTATTTTACAGGGACAAGGCTTCCGGTTCGGTAGGTCTTGAGCTTCCCCCGGTTGCCAAATATTTACCGGACAGCCATGGTCCAACAACTGGCAAGTTGACTGACTGGTTAATAATATGCACAAAAATAAGATGTTTTAAAGCTTCTTCGACATCTTGAGGAGGGTATCAGCTTTGCGCGGTAAACGTTCCATAGTTAAGTTTTGGAGAAAGATCATCATTGCCGTTCTGGCGCTCAACCTGGTCTTGCCGTCCTGGGCCGGCGCCTACCAGGAGATCAGTAAAAAGACCGGCGAAGAGATCCTGACCAGGGGAGCGGTTCTGCAAACCGTTGCCATTCAAACCAGCGAGGGACCTTTAAATGTTTATGTTCTGAAGATAGACTTGACTGATCCTTATTTGAAGGTAGATACGGTGATCGGGGCCGACGGCACTTTAAACAAGAACCAGCCTGTACTGGAAATGGCCAGGCGCACAGGTGCGGTAGCAGCCATAAACGGCGATTACTTCCAGATGAAGGAGAGCGGCAGGCCCATTGGCCTGGTCTATCAGGACGGACGGCTGATTGAAAGTCCCGCCCTGCGCAACGATATGTACGGCTTTGGTTTAACAGTGGATAAAACGGCGTTACTGGAGATCTTCGAGTTTTCCGGACAGGTTACGGCCGAAAATCAAAAAAGTTTCCCCCTGTCCGGGATCAATAAACCGGGTTATCTGTTTATGTCGGGTATATCTTCGGATAGCGAAACCCTTAACCTGTACGACCCCATGTGGGGAGCCACCAGCAGGGGAAAACTGCCGGATCTCACAGGGGTGGTGGAAGCCGTTGTGAGTAAGGGGGTTGTCCAGCAAGTCCTGGTCGACCAGCCCGGAGTGCCGATACCAAAAGACGGATTTATTCTCAAAGGGCATGGACAGGCTGCCGCTTACATTCTCGAAAACCTGCCGGTGGGTTCCACAGTAAGCTATACATACTCGGTGCGTCCCCGGGGTGAGGAACTGCTGGCTGCTGTGGGGGGACAGGCCCTTCTTGTAGAAGACGGCCACCTCCCGGCATACTTTACACAAAATATACCAGGAAACAACGCCCGGACCGCTGTTGGAATTTCCAGGGATGAAAACACCCTTTACCTTGTAGCCGTTGAAAAACAGTCTGCGTCTGACGGAAGCCTGCTGAGCAGGGGTATGACCCAGGAAGAACTGGCAGGATTCTTGATCTCCCTGGGCGTCTGGCGGGCTGTTAATCTGGACGGAGGCGGCTCAACAACTCTGGCAGCCCGTCATCTGGGGGACACCGAAGCCAGTTTGATCAACCTTCCCCAGGGCCTTGCCCAGCGTGCCGTACCCAATGCCATCGGTTTGTTTTCCACAGCTCCCAAGGGTGAATTAAAGGGGCTAAATATAAGCGGCCCGGCTGTGATCCTGACCGGTACCAAAGGTAAGTTTGCAGCGAAAGGCTACGATGAATACTACAATCCCTTCCGGATCGGGCCGGCTCAAGTTGAGTGGACGGTTTCTCCCGCCCCGGCCGGAGTATTTGAAGGGAACATCTTTATTCCCGGGGCCGGTGGAAGCGCAACAATCACGGCCGAGTACGGGAATGTGAGCAGCAAGTCGACAATACGGGTTATCGGACCCGAGTCCCTGTCCAGTTTGTCGATTGCACCTGCTTCGTTGGAGCTTGAACCCGGGCAGAGCGCAACGCTGTCTGTGAAGGTAAGCACGCACTTCGGGGAAATCTTTGACCTGGAGCCAACTGATCTGAAGTGGTCCCTGGACAACAGGGAGTTGGGCCAAATTGTTGACGGTAAATTTACCGCAGCAAATAAATTCGGTTCAGGATTTATCCAGGCCTCCTTCCAGGGCCTTACCGCCAGCGTCCCGGTGCAGGTTCAGCCGCCCAGCTTTAAATTGCAGGCAGTTCCTGAAGAGGATTCTGAGATTAACATCGAAAACCGGATTCAGGTCCTTTTCCCTGCCGGGAGTGTTGCCAAGCCAGTTGAATTCAGGCTGATGGAGGCTGAAATGCCGGCTGAGCTGCCCTCCGACTGCCTGTCTGCCGGCGCTGTTCGGGTTGAACCAGCAGAAGAAGAGGAAATAACGAGTACACAGGTTCCCTGGCAGCTGAACTGGCAATACAATGCGGACACAATAGCCGGTCGTCCGGCTATCTGGTTATGGGACACTGAAGCTGCCCAGTGGCGGGAGCAACCGTCTGGTACGGAGACCGGGGAACAGGGCGACGGCTCTATTTCAGCAAGGCTCTGGGAGTTTGGTACAATTGTCCTGGTGGATGACCAGCGCCCCGGGCCGTCCTTCAGCGATACAGGCAAACACTGGGCCAATGAGGACATCTGCAGCCTGGCAGCCAGGGGAGTGGCCAAAGGTTTTCCGGATGGGAGCTTCGGACCCGACCAGGGAGTAACGCGGGCGCAGTTTGTATCCTTCCTGGCGGCCGCCCTGCAGTGGCCGGCGCCTGAAAGCGACCCCGCCTTTAAGGATGGTATCCCGGCCTGGGCTGGACCGGCTGTTTCAGCAGCCTTTTCCCGGGGTGTTATCACGGGTTACCCGGACGGTACTTTTGCACCGGAGGCCCGGATTACAAGAGGCGAGATGGCAGTGATGATCAGCCGGGCGCTGGGTCTGGAAGATACGGTAGAGCAAGAAAAAAAAGAAGAGCAAGAAGCGATGGAAGGATCCAAAGATCCGAAAAATTCCCAAGAGCAGGTGGAATATAAAGATTCCAGTACCATTCCCGGATTTGCCCGGGATGCCGTGGCGAGAGTCTCTGCTGCCGGGTTGTTCAAGGGAAGTGACGGACTTTTCCGGCCCCTCGACGGAGCGACCCGTGCTGAAACTGCAACAGTTGTAAGCAGGGTAATCAACTGGTGGGTTAAGTAGCCTTAAGTTGATGCCCAAAAACAGGTTAAAAAGCAAGTTTAAACAATTCGGTGTTTTAAAAGTAGAAAGTTTCCTTTGAGTGCAGGATATTTGGCGTCTATTACAGAAATATGTAGTGATAAAAATATGTAAAATCATTCAACAGGTGCCCTTAAAGGGAGAATAGGGAATCAGGTGCAAAACCTGAGCGGTCCCGCCACTGTTACCGGGAGCAGCCGCATTTGCGCCACCGGTGTTTGCCGGGAAGGCTGCGGCAGGCGATGAACGAAAGCCAGGAGACCTGCCTGTTGTTGAAGAGACCCCTCGGTGAGAAGGGGTAACCCGATGGATGATGGAAAAATCCACGGCCTTTTTAGGCTGTGGATTTTTTTAAACTTACCGGTAGCAAAAATAAAATGTAAAGGAGTAGGTTTGAATGCTGCTGCAAGAGACAATAGGAAAGATCGGCGCATTGGACAGGGGAGCCATGGAACAGGCCCAGAAACACCTGGACAGTTTGATTAAACCTCCCGGAAGCCTTGGTATCCTGGAGGAAATAGCAGTCCGCCTGGCCGGTATCACAGGTGTTCCCAGACCTTCAATCGAGGATAAGGTAATAATTGTTATGGGAGGCGATCATGGTGTGGTAGAGGAAGGGGTTAGTATTGCTCCCCAGGAGGTCACCGCCCAGATGTTGCCGGCTATTCTTAGTGGGGTCGCCGGGGTGGGCGTCCTGGCTAAACATGCGGGGGCGCGGCTTATTGTAGTAGACGTGGGCGTTGCCGGGCCCGTTTGTCCGGGAGTGCAAAAGCGGAAGATTAGGCCGGGAACAGGCAATATTGCCGCCGGGCCTGCAATGAACAGGGCAGAAGCAGTAAAGGCCCTGGAAGTTGGAATTGAGGTTGCCAATTCAGAAATTGACAGGGGAGCCGGCCTGCTGGCTATTGGTGATATGGGTATTGGCAACACCACACCCAGCAGCGCCATTCTGGCAGTTCTGGGTGGTTATAAGGCCATGGAGGTAGCTGGAAGGGGGACTCTGATCAATAATGAGGTTATGGAACGAAAGATCAGAACTATTGAGCTGGCTTTGGCAGTCAACCAGCCCGATCCTGACGACGGACTGGATGTTTTAGCCAAGGTAGGGGGGCTGGAAATAGCGGGACTTGCAGGGGTTATCCTGGCTGCTGCGGCAAGACGGGTTCCGGTATTAATTGACGGGTTTATCACCACCGCGTCGGCTCTGATTGCCAGCAAGTTGCATCCCGGCGCCCGTCAGTTCATGATTGCATCCCACCTTTCCCAGGAGCAGGGACACCGGTTGATGTTGAAGCTTTTAGGCCTGACTCCTGTTATTCATCTCAAAATGAGGCTGGGTGAAGGTACCGGGGCCGCCCTGGCCATGCACCTGATTGAGGCGTCAATTAAAATTATGCACGAAATGGCGTCCTTCCAGGATGCGGGCGTTTCAGATCTGGATGAAGAGAAAATAATGAAACTATAATTTTTCTTAAGTAGAAAAAGGATTTTGAGTTAGAACAATTATTGGAACGTTGGCTAATCAAAATATGTCTGGTAGAAAGAGCAGAAGAATGGTAAGATGTTTTTCAGGAGGTTTTTATTTTGAACCGGATATGCCTTAAAAATTTAACACCTGATCGCAGGATCGATATAATTACGCTAAAGGTAAAGAAGCTATGAACTGGGTTCTTACACTGTTAATGAACAGCCTGGCCCTGTTGATTGCAGACGCCCTAATCCCGGGGTTCCGGATTGAGGGTGTGTTTTCGGCCCTGCTGGCAGCCCTTGTTTTAGGGCTGATCAACACCTTTATCAGGCCTGTTCTGATTCTTTTTACTCTTCCCATAACAATCTTAACCCTGGGTTTCTTTATCATTATTATTAATGCTTTTGCCTTCATCATCGCTTCATGGATTGTTCCCGGGTTTACCGTATACAGTTTCTGGGGCGCTTTCTGGGGCGCCATCATTACCAGTCTGGTCGGTTGGCTATTAAATAGTATCTCCAGCAGGGAAGTATAATTGAGTAGCAGGAAGTTTCGTTTTTTGCAAGAAATACAGATATAGATGTATTATAACTATTATGACCATCATTATAGCCATGTATTGGATTTAAGATGAAAAGGGGAAGGCTATTGAAATGTGGAGAGAGGGGGTATTGTAGATCATGTTTCCAAACCTGGGCATGTCAGAGCTCATCTTAATCTTAGTTATAGCACTGGTTGTTTTCGGGCCGCGCAAATTGCCGGAAGTGGGAAAATCCCTGGGAAAAACACTAAACGAGTTTCGAAGGGCTTCGGCTGCCAGCTTTGGTGAAGTGGAAGAAGCAGTAAAGGATATTAAAGACATCAAGGAAGAGGTTCAGCAGGCTGCCAAAGTCGCTGTGGACAAGCCTGCTAAATAGACTCAATAACAACTCTTCATAAAAGCGTATACTAAAAAATGTTTAAAAAATACAGACAAAATGCATCTTAGACTTTAATGCTGAGTTTAGGGATTATTATTATGTGAATAGCTGTTACCCTATTTTCTATAGCTTAAAAAATAATACCCTCAGGAGAGTTAATTCCCCTGAGGGTTTATTATCTGTATTTACAACATTAACTCAATTATAACCTCAGGCATGAATACCCTTTCCGTAAGCTACGCCGCTGCCATGTGTATGTTTTTCTTCCTTGGGCAGAATCGGGAAGTTCTCCACGACGAAGCAGTAGAGCAGGACGAGGGCGCTCCACATGCCGATGGTAATCAGCCATTCCCAAATGGTGGGGAAGTAGTGCCCTCCCATGGCATCGGCCATACCGGTAAAGACCACGTTCATGCGGTTGAAGATAACACCGGCAACAACCAGGATTGATGCTGTTAATACACCCCAGAGTTTTGTCCGGATGGAGTTAATGGAATACATGATGATTGGAACAATTACGAACACAATCATTTCTATTAAGAACATATTGCTTTCAAAGGAGCCGTTGAAAGCCATGGAGAAGACACCCCGGTAGACCAGATCAACAATCTTAACTATGAGGTAAATGATCATCATAACCAGAGTAACCTTGGTCAGGCTTTCAAAAATGTGCATTTCCGGTTCTCTCTTATAAGCCCTTGCCGCCAGCGTGCCTTCCACGGTGACCATGGCCGGTCCAAGGAAGAAAGCGGACCAGACAAAGAAGAACGGGATTAGCATGGACCACCACAGGGGATAAAGCCGGTCCACCGCAACGATATACAGTGAGCCCAGGGATGACTGGTGCAAAGAAGGTAAAACAATACCAAGAATCAGCAATGGTGTCATGAGGGCGCCCAGGATCTTTTTCAGGGGAGCGCATTTTACCTTTTCAAAGAAGATATCTCCAAATTCCAGGACTTGAACTGTGGTATAAAGGGAGATACACCAGAATACCTCAAATAACACGGAGTGGTAGCCCCAGTAGAAGAAGGGCCGCCAGAAGTTAAACCACCGGCCGATATCCAGGAAAAGGCTGACCATGGCAATGATGTAACCTATCAACGAAGTTAAGAGCGCTGCCCGGGCGATGGGCAAGTACTTGTCCTTGTGCAGGACGTGAACAATTAAAGCAGTGCTGAAGCCGCCGCCCGCCAGGGCGATACCGCAAAGCAGGTCAAAGCCGATCCACAATCCCCAGGGCCACTCGTCACTCAAGTTGGTGACTGCGCCCAGGCCGTATACAAACCGGTAAAGGGCGGCTGCAGCAGCAATAAGTACGAAGATGATCAGGAGAATCCTGAAGGGTGTAATTTTAAACTTCCAGTTTTTACCGAACCTCACGTTTATTCACCTCCAATACTAGATTATTCGTCGTCGACAGGAGCATACATATCTTCTTCGTTGTGGACTTCGGCGCGCCTTTTGGTATAGGCACGCATAGCCGTCAGGATGGCGCCCCAGCCAAAGAAGATTAGGGGGGTCCACTTGAGGACGTCCCAGGTATAAGCAGGAATGGATTTTTCCGATACATTTGTTCTGAAGCCCAGCTTATCGAAGGGAACGTCGGAGATATAAATCCAGGAAGTTCCCCCGTATTCTTTTTCACCATAGATATGTTTTACGTAACTTGGATTCTGGTCTATTCTTGCCCTGGCTTCGGCCAGCAGCTCCTCCCTTTCGCCATATTTAAGTGCTTGTGTGGGGCAGGATGTCACACAGGCAGGCTCCATACCTTCTTCTTTCATGCGGTCATAACAAAAGCGGCATTTTTGCACGAAAGGGAATGTTTTATCCCACTCGAAAGAAGGTACACCGAAGGGACAGGCAATCATACAGTAGCGGCAGCCCACACAGTAATCCTGGTCAACTTCCGTTGGCTTGTAAATCACGGCGCCTTCTTTGGTCTTGACAAAGGCATGGGTAAAGCAGGCTGATTCACAGGCGGGTTCAAGGCAGTGCATGCACTGTCTTTTTACAAAGCGCCACTTGAGCTGATCGCCCTCTTCAATGATGTGATTAGTCACAACAGTCCAGTTGGTCGAATCTATCTTACCGGGGCTGTCCCAGTTATTGCTGAAGGTACTTGGATTGGATGGTAAGTCGTTCCACGACTTGCATGAAACCATGCAGCTACGGCAGGCAATACATCTGGTAATGTCTACCAATACACCTTTAGACAAAGATTACACCTCCCTCACAGGTTAAAACTATATACAAGTTGACTTAATCCTAAGCTTTTTGAACATTGCATAGAAAAGCTTTTGATTCCGGAATCATTGTGTTGGCGTCCCCAACGCAAGGAGTGAGATCATTTGCCGTTGCGCCTGAAGCAATACCCTGGTAACCCCAGTGCCAGGGGATGCCGATGATTTCAACCTCTTTTCCGTTGACCCTCAGCGGCTTGATGATGGGCAGAACATTGGCTTTGCATTTAATCTCGCCTCTAATTGAACTGACTTTGACCATGTCACCGGGCTGAATTCCCAGTTTGCCTGCCAGGCCAGGAGAGATTGTGACAAACATCTCCGGCATCAACATGGCCAGGGTCGGGCAGCTTCTGGTCACGGCGCCGCTCTGATAATGTTCCACAAGGCGGTGGGTCGTTCCGATATAAGGATAATCCGGACTGGCCGTTTGGGCTACTTTTGCAAATTCGCCTTTATAGAGGGCGGCGATGGGATTGCACTGTTGTTTGCCCATAATGTTTTCAACCGGACTTTCAATGGGTTCGTAGTGTTCCGGCAAAGGACCGTCCTTCATTCCCGTTGGCGCAAAGAGACGACCCTGTCCTTCAGTATTCATAATGAACGGATTGGCGGCTGATACATTGGGTGGAATAAACGCACCTGTAGCAGCATCCTTGAAACCGAAGTCGGGTACATCATTGGTAATCCACTGGGAACCGTCCCAGGCAACCAGCGCTCTTTTGGGATCCCAGGGCCGGCCGTTGGGGTCGGCCGAGCAGCGGTTGTAGACGATCCGGCGGTTTGCAGGCCAGGAGAAGGACCATTTGGGGAAGAGACCAAGGCCGCTTTGGTCTTCCCGGCTTCTTCTCTGGCTGGCGGGTACTTTCAGTACCGGGTCTTCAAACATATAGCCGGTGTAAATCCAGATCCCGCAGGCTGTGGAGCCGTCGTCCTTGAGCTTACCGAAGGAGTCCAGCATAGAACCATCCGCAACATTATAACCGTTCATTTCTTTTGCAACGGCCATGATGTCAGGTTCGCCGTGGTGCTCCGCAAGCTCGGGATAGTCCCAGGTCATATTTAGAATGGGATCGGGAAACTTACCGCCGGACTGGTATTCTTTTTTAATGGCTTTCATAATCCGGTCGGCAATCCAGAGGTCGCTCTTTGCCTCCCCGGGGGGATCAACCGCTTTCCAACGCCACTGTATCCAGCGTGAGCTGTTGGCTACGGTACCTTCCTTTTCGTAGGAAAAAGCAGTGGGCAGCAGGAAAACCTCTGTCTTAATATCGGCGGGATTGACGCCGGGACGTTTCCAGAAGGAAACCGTTTCCGTTTCAAATAAGTCGACGCCGACCATCCAGTCGAGGTTTTCCAGTGCTTTTTTAGCCGTAATAGCTGAGGGGCCGCCCACAGCCGGGTTTTGTCCCCAGGCGAAAAAACCCTTAATCTTTCCTTCCGCCATCCTCTCAAAAATGGCCAGGTGGGAATGATCCTTGCCGGTATGCTTGGGCACCCAATCGAAACAATAATTATTTTCTGCCGTTGCTTTATCACCAAACCAGGCTTTCAACATGCTGATGATAAACTTAGGCCTGTTGGACCAGTAACCGCTTTTGGGTGTTTCCTTTTCAAGATAATCTTGAAGGGTTGGATGTGCTGTCGCGCTAAAGGACGGGTTGTAACCGGGGAACAGGTGGTACAACATAGCCTGGTCGGTTGAACCCTGTACGTTTGATTCACCCCGCTGGGCGTTGACGCCTCCGCCGGGAATGCCGATGTTGCCCAGCAACAGCTGCAGTATGGCCGTTGCCCGCACGTTCTGGGAGCCGTAGGTGTGCTGGGTAATGCCCATGGCGTAAAGCAAATTTCCGGCTTTATCCGGCCTCCCGGTGGAGCAGTAAAGTTCACATACCTGCCTGTAAATATCTTCCGGCGTGCCTGTGATGCTGCAAACAGTTTTGATATCGTAACGGGAAACATGCCTCTTCAAGATTTGAAATACACACAGGGGATCCTGCAGGGTCGGGTCCTTTCTAATGGTATCCCCGTCTTTTTGATAAGCCCAACTGGAAGTGTCGTAGCTGAACTTACCGTCTTTTTCGGTCAATCCGGAGAAAACACCATCGTTGAAGTTGTAATCCGGGCTGATCAGGTAGGACGCGTTGGTGTAATTGAGTACGTATTCGTGGAAATAAAGATTGTTCTCGATGGCGTAATTCATCATGCCGTAAAGAAAGGCGATATCGGTACCAGGCCGGATGGGAGCATATATATGTGCCTTGGAGGCTGTTTTTGTGTACCGGGGGTCTACCACGATGACTTTGGCGCCCCTTGTAGCCATGGCAATACCCGCAAAACGCATCACCTGGGGATGGTTTTCAGCGGGGTTAGCCCCGATCATCAAAAACACATCGGTATTTTTGTAGTCGGGGAAAAGATTAGTCATAACACCCCTACCAAATGTCTGGCCAAGACCGGCCACAGTGGAGGAGTGTCAGAGACGGGCGTGGTGGTCCATATTGATGACACCAATTGAGCGCAGCATCTTATGCATGATGTAGTTTTCTTCATTGTCAACAGATGCGCTGCCCAGATGGGCAATGGCCTGAGTACGGTTAACGGTTACACCATTTTCGTCTACTTCTTCAAAGGTTTCATCGCGTGTCTTTTTGATCCTCTTGGCGATTTCAGATAGAGCCCAGTCCCAATCCTTTTTCTCCCAGGCACTGCTGCCGGGAGCACGGTAGAGGACTTCTGTCAGACGGCGGTCATTGGTAATGCGGTTGCGTTTTGCGTCGACGATAGTATTGGCTTCGCCAAGTGCTATGCCCTTACAGCACATGGAACCTTCATTGTTAGGGTTATCGGGATCCCCTTCGATGTGAATAACCTTTTTACCATCTGAGTAAACAAGAAGGCCGCAGCCACAGCCGCAAAAAGCACACACCGAGGCGGTTTCTTTGGTCTTTTTTAACTTGAATTCACCAAGCTCGAAGGTCGGCAATTTATCTACCGCCGTGCTTGCCAGGGCCGGCGCCCTACCGGCTCCTTCAAACAAGGCCAATCCTGCGGCTCCAACGCCCAAGGATTTTAAAAAATCACGGCGACTAAGTTTTCGCATGAAGTCACTTAACCCCCTTTACTATAACTCTGAAGATAATCTCTCCTAATAAATATAAGGGCTATTAAGAAAATACCTGTACTCTCCAGACAAAGAGTAACAATAACTTTTAATCTCCCCTTGGAATATCCTCATCTGTAGAACAGCACGGGATATTCTTTTCTCTTATTTCCCCAGACATACAATTAGCACAATGCATATAATATTTTTTTACAGCTTCCCCGGTTGCACAGGCCATGTTTGCGGAAACTTGTCTGGAATCCCTTTCTCTAAATCTGTCTTTTCCGCTTGTTCATATTAAAATGATTGCAGCAACTGGGATGAATCAACTCCTTTCCAGGTGTTTTTTATGGTGAGTGGTAACAAAAACTGATTTTTAAGATTTTACAATCTACTAATACAAGCAAAATCTATTTCTGTTCAAGTGTTCATTGACAAGGCAGACAGTTCCTCACGTTTTTTTTTGCGCTGGATCCTTCGCTCGACAATCCGGACGATCAACGTACTCAGTTCGTACAGCAAGTAGATAGGTCCGCTAACAATCACACATGTAATAATATCTACTGTGGGTGTAATGACTGCCGCCAGAGCAACAATGATCAGGACCGCGATACGCCGGTTTTTGGCGAAGAACGAATATGAAACAAGTTCAAGCTTGGCAAGGAAATAGCAAATTAAGGGGAACTCAAAGACAACGCCGAAGGGCAGTAAAAAGCCAATTGTAAATGAAATGTATTTATCAATGGTTAGCATGGGAAACAGTTGGGGTCCGGCAAACTGGAGCAGAAAGGTAACGCCGAGCCGGTAAACACCCAAAAAGCCGAAAGCAACTCCCCCTACGAAACAGAGAAAAGAGACTAGAACAAAAAGCGTGAAATAGACTCTTTCATTCTTTTTCAGGGCGGGGATGATAAAGCTCCAAATCTGCCACAGGATTATCGGCATGGCAGCGAGAAACCCCATAAAAATTGACAGTTTAATCTTTACCCAAATAGCTTCTGTAACGCCTGTAAAGAAGACTTTCTGGCCGAGCTTGGTAATCGGTTCCAGAAGGACAGCCAGAATCTGATCACAAAAAAAATAAGCAGCTATGGCAAATATGATTGTACCGATAACAGAAACAATTAAAACCCGACGCAGTTCTTCCAGGTGTTCTAATATAGACATTTCCTCAGTTTTTTTACTCACTGTTTTTCCCCCGCTACGATGATGTATTGCTGCTTTTCCCGGAAAAACCCAAAACTAACTTAATTAACCGCAAAAAACCCCGGCAAGTGATGGCAATACTGTTAATTACGTGAAATCCTAGAAGGCAAAGTTATAGTACTTTGCCTTATTTTCCTTAAACCGGTTTTATAATGTTATCCGTTCAAACCTTTACTGTATTAGCTTTTTACTGCTTTTGCTACTTGCGACCCTTCTTTTTTTGCTTCAGTTGCTTCTGTTGATGCATCTTCCATGATTTCATGGGAGGAGCGGCGGAATTCACTGATGGTTTTACCTACGGCCTTCCCCAGATCCGGTAATTTACCCGGACCAAAAATTATTAGAGCAAGGAGCAATACCAATATTAACTCAGGTGCACCGATGTGTGGCATCATGACAACCCCCTTTCTTGGCTTATAATTACGACATGTTTGAACAGAAATCCTGCCCGGGGAAGATTATTTAGCAGTATCTTTTGCTGGCTAGTCAACTCTCTGGTTGAAATAGCCTTCCTGCATGGCCAGAAGGTCCAGTTGAACTGTATTAACATCTTCCCAGAACAAATCCAAGGAATCATTAGCAAGATAACTCTCGCTCAATATTTTTCCATTTATGGTTTTGATGTAACCGCGACATTTGTCACAGAAGTAAACCCGGTACTTTTCCAGCCCTTCAACTGTAAAAAATTGGGATTCATTGTCCCCGCAATAGGGGCAACCCAGGCGCCGGTAGCGCCACTTTACTTCACATAAGCCACAGTACAGATATCTTGTTCCGGCATCTTTATTGAGCAAAGAAAATGTGGGTTTTCCCCCGCAGACCGGACAAGTACCTTTTAACCATTGTTCCGGATCGTAATAAGAACTCATTATTCTCCCATACTCTTTCATAAAAGGTTTAACTGTGTGGCTTAGTAAAAAAGTCAAGGTTTCAGGAGATATATCCCCTTCAATCTTTTCTGTAAGATTTGCACCGGGTGTAAAGGCCTGTGAAACAAAGAGTTCCTGTGCTTCAACCTCACCGGGTAAAGCGGCCAGAAACCCCGATAATTCATCCTTAAGCTCCGGCTTATACTTCCGAACAATCCCGGCGACCTTGTTCAATACTGCAAAAAAGTCAGAAGGTTTAATACGGGGGGGGCAAAGGTTGATAAGAGGTATTTTTTTTTCTTTCGCCAATTCCAAGCTTTTTTGGGAAGATACATTAATGGTAATCATATCCCCGGTCACTGTAACACCGGCAAACTCCCTGTTAAAATCAAGAAACATTTGTTGTGATGCTTGATTTTTCATATTCATTCTCTCTCTTTCCATATGGAATTTTGGCAGGACTATTCGAAGCAGTTCGTTTGATGAGGTGGTGTCAGGAACTCAATCAAACATAAAATGGAACCAGTTTTGGTTATATTATGTTATTCAAGAAATATTTTTATTTTCCTTCTTTATAGAACATTTCTTTCGATAGTCCCTGGCAATTGTTCATACATTAACCATACGCACGGCTATGCGGACAGAATCACTCCTTGATAAATCAACACATCTGCAACAAATAGAGAAAACATGATCTAAATTTGGCACAAAACCAATATATCAAATATTATGTCATCTCACAATATGTTTCAAATGGTAATCAATCAATTCATTGTTTGTGCGTGTGACCGGGAGCAAAATGTGTTATATTTTATATGAATGTTTATTGCAGATAAACAGTCGTGCCAAAAATTAGCATGATAAATAAATTTGCACGGCAGTCATATATTGGAGGTCATATGAAGACATTTGGTTTGTTTCTTTTAATATCGTTCCTAACCGGCAACCCGTTATTGGCCCTGTTGATCCTGATTCTGGTTGTCTTCGTTATAGAACGCCGCTTTATCGGGGTGCTCCCGGACATTTTCGAGCCATGGCGAAGGGCGGGGAGAATGAGGCAGTTAAACAAAGAAGTTCAGGTCAACCCGGCCAATGCTGAGGCACATCTTGATCTTGGAGAAGCATACTTTCGTCAGGGAAAATATAAACTGGCAAGTTCCTTCCTGGAAAAAGCATCGGGGAAAATGGCCGGTCACCCCCTTTTCCATTTTTACCTGGGTGCTTGCTATTATCACCTGGGGAAAATTGAAGAAGGCAAGAGAGAAATTGAAAAAGCTGTGGCTGCAAATCCAAAAGCGAGCCTGGGAGAGCCCTATGTCTACCTGCTGAGGATTTGCCTTCAAGAGCGGCAACCCGCTCACATAATTGAAAATATCTGCAAACAGCTTCTTAATAGCGGAACGCCTAAAACTTTTTATCTGGCGGGAAGAGTTTTTATGGAAGCGGGCGACATAAACAGGGCTCGCAATTTTTTTGAGGAGACCATTGAGAATTACGATGCATGTCGCGGAGCTTTAAAGCGCTTATATCGGAAATGGGCTATCCTTTCAAAAATATGCCTTTACTCTTTAAAATAAATTATTGAAGTGTATAAGAAAGATCTGAGACAGGCAAAAGCCCCTTTTAAAAATGGGGCTTTTAAATTGCCCTGGTCTTTCTAAAATCCGCTATTCCAGTAAAACAATTTCAATTAATCACTGGCAGGAGCTTAGAGCGGATAGGAGAAATCATAGCAGTAACCTTATGATAATGCAAAGATACTATAGATAACTAATAAAATAAAATGAATAATACTAGAAGTTGCATTTAAGGTAAAATATAATTATTGAATTGGGGAGAAGAGTGTTTTTTGCCAGGATAAAAACCACTTTATCTAAAAAAATAAAGCCTTGCAAGGCTTTATTTTACTGGTGGACCTAAGGGGATTCGAACCCCTGACCTCTTGAATGCGAACCAAGCGCTCTCCCAGCTGAGCTATAGGCCCATATTATGATTGATATCATAATCCGGTAACGGGTCAGCTTACATTATAAATCATCTACATATCGTTCGTCAAATAATAAATCTGGCTTCCGTTCGGACAATATCATTTACTATCTGGACTTCTTTATTAATTCGAATATACCCGTTGCAAGTGTTGCGACAGCAGGGATTATGTAAGAAAACACAGAATAATGTCGTTGAGGATTTTCAAATAATCTTAATTTAAGTAATCTGTATTATAATATAGGCAGGCGGGGAGCAGGGAAGGGGGAGCAGTTTATCGAATCTGGCGCTGCGGCTCAAATGTTTAAGTAAGACCTGTACTAAGTACAAGACCTGTTCAAGCGAAAGTTAATTATAGAATGACAAAATTTAGAAGAAATGGGTGCAGAACATGAAAAAGATTTTGTTGGTTTTGCTAACAATTGTGCTGATAGCTACTTTATTAACTGGTTGCGGTAATGGAAAAAAGGAAGGTGAAGCTCTTGTTGTGGGAATGGAACTGGCTTATCCGCCTTTTGAGACAAAAGATAATCAGGGTAACCCCACAGGTATTAGCGTTGATTTTGCCAATGCCCTTGGTGCATACCTGGGCAAGCCTGTGAGAATTGAAAATATTGCCTGGGACGGCCTTATCCCGGCCTTGCAGACCGGACAGGTGGATGTGGTTATTTCTTCTATGACTATTAAAGATGAAAGACGTGAAAAAATTGATTTTTCCAAACCCTATGCCAAAGCACTGCTGGCGATACTAGCAAATAAAGATTCTGATTTGAATTCTGCGGAAGATTTGAACCAGCCCGGCAAAAAAGTTGCTGTAAAGCTCAACTCCACCGGACACCTTTATGCCCAGGAAAACCTGACCAATGCCGAACAGATCGTCCTGGCAGACGAAAGCGCCTGTGTAACGGAGGTAATCCAGGGTAAAGCCGATGCCTTTATTTACGATCAGTTGACTATTTATCGTAATAACCAGCAGAATCCCGATACAACCAAAGCGATTTATATCCCATTTCAGTCAGTTGAATACTGGGGCGTCGGTATTAAGAAGGGAAATTCGGAATTGACAACAAAAGTAAATGAATTCATCGACGAATTTTATGCCGGGGGCGGATTTGACAGGTTAACCGAAAAATACCTGGCTCAAGAAAAGAAAGTATTCACTGAACTTAATTTTCAGTGGTTTTTCTCCGATGTGAATGAATAGTACTTATGAAACTCTTCAACTTTTTCATCATTAAAGAAAATAACAAGGGGACCAGACTACAGGCGGTAGTTAGTATAATCATCGCCTGTGTTGCTTTTCTGGGATTTTTCTTCTGGTCTGTAAGCAGGCTTGGACTGACCCTGGACTTTTCGACACTCTTTGTTTTCAGGTATCGTATATTTGACGGTTTTATCACAACTATTGAATTAAGCATTGTCAGCCTGATCTTAAGCTTGCTTATAGGTTTTGTTTCAGCTCTCGGCACTAAATCAAGAATTTTACCCCTGGTATATTTTTGCCAGGTTTATGTGCAGTTTATCAGGGGTACCCCGCTGATTATGCAGGTTTACCTGTTTTTCTACATCATCGGCACCGCCTGGAATATAACTGACCGCTTTATTGCCGGGGTCTTGATCCTTTCGATATTCTCAGGGGCTTATATTTCCGAGATTATCAGGGGAGGTCTTGACTCTATCGACGCTACCCAACTGGAAGCGGCTAAAGCCGTTGGTCTTAACAACAGCCAAACCTTGCGCCTGGTAGTTTTACCGCAGCTCACCGCACGCATTCTCCCTGCTCTGGCCGGGCAGTTTGCGTCCATAATTAAAGACTCCTCACTTTTATCTTTAATATCGGTAATCGAGCTCACCCAGACAATCAGAGAAATCAGTGCCACCAACTTTGCTATATTTGAGTGTTATTTATTTCTCGGGCTGCTGTACTTATCCCTGACCCTCCCGCTGTCAATGCTCACCAAGGTGCTGGAAAGAAGGTTTAAGTATGAGAATTGAAATAAACAATATCTGTAAAGATTTCGGCAACGGCAGAATGGTTCTCAATGATTTTTCTTATTCCGGTGATGTTAAAACACTGGCCGTCATTGGCCCTTCCGGTGGTGGGAAGTCAACATTGCTGCGCATTATAGGAGGACTGATCCCTCCAACATCGGGTGAAGTAATACTTGATGGGCTAAGGGTAGATTTTACTGAAAAGAATTTGGTTGCCCACCGCCGCAGAATTGGTTTCGTATTTCAGTCAAAAGGACTGTTTGCTCATCTCTCGGCCATAGATAATATAACCATGCCCCTCTGCAATGTCTACGGGTACAATAAAAAAGACGCCTTAAAAACCGCATCTGCCCTGCTGGAGCGTTTCGGCCTGGAGCAGGATGCCCACAAGCGTCCCAGCGAGCTTTCAGGCGGCCAACAGCAGAGGATAGCCATAGCCAGGGCCATTGCAGCTAGGCCGAGTCTGCTGCTCCTTGATGAGCCTACCAGCGCCCTCGACCCTGAGCTGACCAATGAGGTGCTGGCTATGATCAGTGAACTGACCAGAGAACAGCTTAGTATAATTCTCGTCACCCACGAAATGGGTTTTGCTAAAAAAGCCTGTGAGAAGGTGATGTTTTTATCTGGCGGCAAGAACATTGAATCCGGTAATTCAATGGAGTTATTTGCCAGGCCTCGAACACACGAATTAAAGATATTTCTTGGCAAGGTTCTGGAGTGGAAGGCCTAAAGCCTGCTGTTGGCGTATTCTTACATTGAGAAAAACAGGGGGAGTGGCGCGCGGGTGGTAATTTTTAACCCGTTTGAACATGTTAATAAAAAGGATGTTAAAAAACGGGTGGCCAGGCTCAAAAAGAAAAATCCTCATTTGAGTAATGAGGAAATATGCCGTATTCTAATCAGGAAAAAGAGCAGGTGGTGTACCGCCGCCGGAGTTGTTACAACCATGCCCGGGACAGTGCCCGTACTGGGCACACTGTTTGTCATTGTCGGCGGTACTGCTTTGGATCTGACCGCCATGGCCTTTTTATTAACCGAGTTAATTCTGGAAGTGGCTGAGGTATACAACCGCAACCTGGATCTCGACATGACTTCCCGGGAGGCGGTATGGGTGCTAATTTCATCGATAGGGTCCAGTGCAGCCGGCAGGGGATTGTCCAGTTTGACGGTAGCCCAGCTTTCCGGGAGCACCTTTTTGCGGCTGGTGGAGCACGCCTTACTGGCCCTGGGTATCAGGACGTCCCAGAAAACAGTCTTGAGGGTGATTCCCGTAATCGGGATGGTAGTTGCCGGCTGGGTAAACTATTATACCTGCAACAAGGTAGGGTCCTTCGTTATCAAGCACTATAGCGAAAACGCTAACCCTGATTCATGGGAAGGAAAAACCATCGATGTGGAAGCATCTGTAGAATAAGAATAAATATCGCAGGCTTCCCTTGAGCCAGTCTTTTTAGTCTTACTAGTTCAGGATATTTTTTGAAGTGAATCCTGCTGCTGTTTATGTCTTTTACCGGCAACTTCCTCAGAGTAATCCGATGAGATCAGATATACATTTACCCAGAGGTCGTGTTCGTTGGCCTTTCCATCCAACTCCCTGGCCAATTCTTTAAATTTTTTAGTTACCCGGTCCTTAAACGCTGAGAACTCTATCAGCAGTTCTACAACATCTCGCTGGGTATACGAAGCACCTTCACGCAAAATTTTTGCCAAAACAGACCCCTCCCGCAGTTTAATAATATAGGATATTATAACAACAATGACATAATTTGTTAAGTAATTATAATGTCTTATTTCCATAGATCTTAACGATTAACAGGATTTAAAACTAATCAGGCTTAACTCAAAAAATAAAGGGGCCTTTTAAAGGCCCCTGTCAGGTATTAGAAATTTGAGTAACGGCCTATATTGGGAGTATTCATTGCGTTATAGGAATGACTGCCGAAAAGGCCGGAACTCAATTGGTTTGCCGACTGCCCCATGCTGTAGGTTGGAATATAATGACTGCCCATCATGCTGGTAGAACCGTACTGAGTTGTCTGTACCGGGTGAGCGGGTTGAACAGCAAAATTACCGGTGCTTATTTCCGCATAGCCACTTGGACCTATACCTGTCCCCATGGTAGCTGCGCCATATCCGAGCCCGGGGCTTTGCTGGGAACCAAGGACACCCTGGTTGGCCAGGTTGCTGATGTATTGATTGGAGGCGTACTGGGGCGTGTTAAAACCAAGTCCGTAACGGTTTGCCGCCATTGAACTGATGTACTGGTTCCGGGAAAACTCGTCATTACGGTTCTGGTCGAACTGGCTTCCAAAGGTGCCAAACTGATTTTGCAAGTTGGAAGCATAGCCGAACTGCCCGGTGCTGAACTGGGGACTAATCCCAGTACTGAACTGAGGGCTGATTCCACTACTAAACTGGGGACTGATCCCAGTGCCGTATTGGCCGGTTGTAAAGGGCCTGTTGGCAATCTGAGCTGTGACGCTCTGGGCGACATTACTGATGACATTGACATCCTGGCTCAGGCGGTTGCAGAGCTGCTGAATTGCCTGAAGCTGCTGGGCGGCCATGCTTTCGTTTTGTTGCAAACGCTGGAGTTGAGCGGCATTGTTAGCCTCTGAGCGCTGCAACTGGCTTGCAACCTGACTGATTGTGTTTACTTCTTGCCGCAAATCCTGGATCTGCCTTTGGAGCTGGTAAACTTGATCCATTATCGTTCCTCCTAAAACTGAGATTAGGCATATGCCTTTTACCAATATTATTCTTCAGAGGAGCCAGTGTTATTAGTGGAAGATAATGCCACTGTCAGGCAAGGGAAGATATTATCGACGGCGTTCTATTCAAGAGAAGCATTTAAAACCAGTTAATAATTTTAGTAATATTTTTGACTGGAAAGGAATTCAGCTACTTTCTTTTAACGCTGCATAAATACGGGTAACCCGCTTTTTGCTGTACGAAATTCTCTATTCCAGGTGAGACTGCTGTGAGGCGCAGGCTGTGATTTAAGCAAACCCAGGGGGCATCCTGGATAATTATTTTCGTTGCTTCCCGGTAAAGCTGCTCCCGCAAAGACCGGTCTGTCGATTGTTGCGCTCTGGCCAGCAGGAGATCTACCTCTCTGTTCCGGTAGCGGGCAGTATTGAGTCCACTTTCAATTTGGGCGGAGGAGAGCAGTGTGTAAAGGAAATTATCAGGGTCTCCGTTGTCGCTGATCCATCCATAAAGAAAGGCGTTACCTTCTTCTTTAAGAAGCGCTTCCTTGAACTCGTCCCAGGGATAGGCTTTAATCTCCGTTTCTATTCCCACTGCTGCCAGGTCGGCCTGAATGGCTTCGGCAAGCTTTTGACCTCCCGCGGGATTATAGGGTCTCTGATTGGTATAGGTAATGATAGTGATTTTCAAGTCGCGGGCAAGGTCCTGACCGGCAAGTATTTCCCTGGCTCCGACCGGGTCATAGGGAAGAGGGCGAATGTCCGGGTCGTATCCCAAGACTCCGGGGGGCAAGGGACCTCCAGCCTCAACAGAGGCTTCCCGGAACAGTTTCTCTGTGAGCTGCTTCCGGTCTATGGCCAGGCTTACTGCTCTTCTTAAAGCAGGATTGTCGAAGGGCTCTTTGTCGTTATAAAATCCCAGATAGTTCAAGTCCAGACCGGTGCTCCGCAGGACGCGGCAACCTTTCTGTTCAAGATAACGGGCATCTGCCGCAGTTATCCCGTCAGTGATGTCTGCCAGTCCGAATCTTACAAGCAAAGACCTGAGCCGGCTGTTTTTAATAACCTTAAAAACAAGGGTGGTGCATTCCGGTGGACTTGCCCAGTAATCTCTGTTTGCTTTCAAAGTAATCCGTTTCCCTTTATCCCAGCCTACAAACCGGAAGGGGCCTGTGCCAACCGGGTTTTCAGAAAAAGCTTCGCCCAGGGCCGTGGCTGCAGTGGGACTGACTATGGGCGCGGCTGCAATCATGGCCAGGTTGTTCAGGAACGGGGCGTAGGGGAATTTTAAAATGAAACTCACGGTGTATGGATCGACGACTTTGATCCGCTCAACCATACCAAAGGTAAATGAAGCATAATTAAGGCTGTTTCCAGCCCGGGGTGGTATCTGTCTCTCCATGCTGAAGCGCACTGCTTCCGCATTAAAAGGGGTACCGTCATGGAACTTGACGTTTTTCCGCAAAAAGAATGTCCACACCATGTTGTCGGAGGATACTTGCCATGATTCAGCCAGGCAGGGTTCAACTTCCGTGGTACCCGCTTTGAAACGAACCAATCCTTCATATATATTGGTAATCACTTTGCAGGATTCCTCATCCTGCACCAGGGCAGGATCCAGGGTAATTGAGTCCTGCTCCCTGACGTAGGTCAGGCTGGGGCTTTCCCGGCCGGCAAGTCTAGCCGCCACCGGGACAACTTCTGTGTTAAAGAGAAAAAGAAGTGGGAGCATCAGCAACAAAACCATGGTTATGTTTTTTAGAAAACGCAAGATAGATTCACCTCATTTAAGCGTACTATATGTTACATACTGGTAATAATATCAAAATCCTTCTTATTATGGTAAATTGTTTCCTATCCAAATTGCGGTAGCAATCTTAAATCTTTAAGTATGAGTTTGGAGGTAGCCCTATGACCGTTTACTTTGGACCCGCAGGCGCTTCCGCATCCTTTTACGCGGAGGGGCACAAATCTTCCCTGGAGATGCCGGAATGGCTGTCAAAGCGCGGGCTGAACGCTTTTGAGTACCAGTGCGGCAGGGGTGTGAACATAGGGGAGGAATTGGCCGGCAACCTGGGCCAACTGGCTGACGCCAGGGGCATAAAAATGAGCATTCACGCTCCCTACTGCATCAATCTGAGTACGCAGGATCCTGAAATAAAAGTAAGAACAAAGGGTCATTTTTTGAAGTCCCTGAAAATTGCCAGGGTAATGGGGGCGAGAATCGTGGTATTTCATCCGGGGGCGGGAAGGGGCGGCGACCGCAGGGATATCCTCAAGCGAGCAAAAACTTTTTTTAAAGATATTCTAAGGGAAATTGAGGCTGAAGGTCTCTCTGACATTTTACTTGCACCCGAAACAATGGGTAAAAAAAACCAGTTGGGTTCCTTGGAGGAAGTTCTGGAATTATGTGAAATGGGGAGCCAGATCGTGCCGGCCGTTGATTTTGGGCATCTGCACGCTCTATCGGGCGGAAAATGCTCCGGTAAACCTGCCTATGCCGCAATTCTTGACCAGATCGAGAAGCGTTTGGGAAAGGAAGTTGTGAAATATTTACATATCCATTTCAGTCCCGTGGAATATACCGGGGCAGGTGAGAAAAAACACTGGACCACCCTGGAAACCGGGTTCGGGCCCGATTTTGCTCCACTGGCCGAATTAATTGTGGAGCGGGAACTGCAGCCGACAATCATCTGTGAATCGAACAAGCGGCAGGCAGAGGATGCCGCTATTTACCGCGATATCTACGAAAAAATAAAGCGGGCAGTTTAATCTAAAAGGCAACAGAAGCGGACAGGACTTCCTTATTTACGGAAGTCCCGTCTTCAAAATTTATAACTATTCTTTTTACCGGTACCATCTTATTAATGGGTTTCAACATCACTGGCGCCGTTTTTTCGCAGGATATCCGCCGCACTGTTTATTTTAGCTTCCTCTGTCCGGACAGAGGCCAGGATTTTGCCCTCACGGACTTTTCCTTCGTAATACTTGCCTCTTTCGGCAGGGATGCCCCAATCTATCAGGCCGCCTGCTATTCCGCCTGTCGCAGCGCCGGAGAGCAACCCCGCAATTGGACCGGCTGCTACAATCGGCCCTATCCCCGGGATGGCCAGTGCGCCTGCGCCTGCCGCCAAACCGGCCAGGCCGCCCAGAACACCCCCGGTGCTGACACCTGAAGATATACTACCTTCGTTTACTCCCATTTCACCGGATTTTTGCTGCCCGGTTGCCTGGCTCTTATCAGCGGCTACAATGGATATTTCCTCGTGGAAACCACTGTTGCGTAAAGCCGATACAGCTCTTTCAGCCTGGTCTCTGGAGTCGAATAAACCAATAACAGTCTTTAACATGCGAATCCCCCTTTTGCTTTGCCATTTTTTTTTATATTGCCACACAGGGATGATTCTTATACTTAATATTTCAAAAAGGTAGTATTTTTCCCAAAAGGTCTGAAACATCAGTTTATTTTTTTTTGAGTTCTGATATAATATCTTTGTTTGCAGTCAAACAAGTTTTTTAAGGAGGTCAGAATATGCTGCCGACCCCAAAAAAGTTTTTTATCACAGCGGGCAGCGCCGAAGGTAAGAATCACCTGAATGCCTTTGATAATGCTCTTTTAGCGGGAAAGATCGGTAATTTAAACCTGGTCCGGGTATCAAGCATTCTGCCCCCGGGCGTGCAGTATTGCCCCAACCTGGAGATCCCGCCGGGATCCCTTGTGCCAACAGCATACGGATACATTGTCAGTGATACTCCGGGTGAATTAATCTCTGCTGCAGTAGGTGTAGGTTTTTCTAAAGACACCTTTGGTGTAATAATGGAATATTCAGGAAGGTGCAGCAAGGAAGAAGCGGAAAAGGCAATTATCAGTATGCTGGAAGAAGCTTTTGAAACCAGAGGAATGAAGCTGGAGGGCACAAGGATCGCTTCTACCGAACATCGCGTAGACAAAATCGGCTGCGCTTTGGCTGCAGTTCCGCTATGGTACTAAACCGTCAATGAAATGGTAATAAAATAAGAAACATGGAGGCGATAAGTTGGACCAGAAGTTTGATTTGTGGTTTACGGAATACCAGACAAAGGATATGGCCTTGTCCTGCAGAGTGAAAAAGACGCTGCACCGGGAGCAGACACAGTTTCAAAACCTGGCTGTGGTCGATACGGACCAGTTTGGCCGGATGCTTTTACTGGACAATGTAATTCAAACAACGATTATGGACGAGTTTGTCTATCATGAAATGATTACCCATGTCGCCCTCAACACCCACGCGGCCCCGAAAAGAGTCCTGGTTATCGGGGGCGGCGACGGGGGAGCGGTAAGGGAAATCGTTAAGCACCCATCCATTGAAAAGGTTGTTCACTGCGAGATTGACGGCGCCGTGATCGAGGCTTCGCGAAAATACCTGCCCGAGATTGCTTGTGCCTTCGATGATCCCCGGGTGGAAATAGTCGTGGACGACGGGATCAAGCACGTCAGGAACAACAAAAACATTTACGACGTTATTATTGTCGACTCCACTGATCCCGTCGGCCCTGCAGAAGGTCTTTTTTCCGCATCCTTCTACAGCGATATCTATGATGCTTTGAAGGAAGACGGTATCTTTGTGGCCCAGACGGAATCACCCTTTTTTAACCGTGACCTGATCCCCAGGTTGTACCGGGATATATCCGGGATTTTTCCGCTGACCCGGTTGTTCTTAGCCTGTATTCCGAGCTATCCCGGGGGTCTTTGGACTTTTACCATGGGCTCCAAGAAATATGAGCCCCTGGAGGTGGATGTGGACGGTATTCCAAGGATGAACACACGTTATTACAGCCCGGCTGTTCACCGGACCTGTTTCGTGCTGCCCCCGTTTGTAAAAGAACTGTTGAAATAGCTGGAGGGAGAGAATTTTGCTGGATCTTCTAGAGAGAGGACCGGTCTTCATGGGCAGCATAGATAATTTTGAACGGTCTGAAGTTGTTCTAATCGGAGCTCCCATGGAGGTTACCGTCAGTTTTCGTCCGGGCACCCGGAAGGGTCCTGAGCAAATCCGTCTGGTTTCGCCCGGGCTGGAGGAATACAGCCTGGACCTCAACAGGGATCTGGCAGATTGCTGCTATTATGACGCGGGTGACGTAGTATTGCCGCCCGGAACGCTCCAGGAAAGCCTGCGCCGGATCGGGGCGGTTACAGCTAAAGTCTTAAGCAGCTCTAAATTTCCCCTTGTAATTGGCGGTGAGCACCTGGTGAGTCTTGCTGTCATTAAAGAAGTTGCCAGGGTGTACCCGGAACTTGCCGTTATCCAATTGGATGCTCATGCGGACCTGCGGGAGGATTATTTAGGCGAGCGCTATTCCCACGCTACGGTAATGCGCAGGGTGGCCGACCTGGTAGGCGGGGAGAACATCTACCAGTTGGGCATCCGCTCGGGTACAAGGGAAGAAATTGAGTTCGGCCGCAAACATACTAACTTGTTTTTTAACGAACTTATACAGCCCCTGCAGGAAATCATACCTCTTCTAAAGGGGAGGCCTGTTTACGTTACACTTGATATCGATGTGGTCGATCCTGCCTACGCTCCCGGTACAGGTGCAGCGGAACCCTGCGGGTGCACCTCCCGGGAAATCATCAGGGCGCTGCACCTGCTCGGGGGGATTAATGTGGTGGGCTTTGATCTGGTCGAGGTGAGCCCTGTTTACGATTTCTCGGAAAGGACTGCGCTGCTGGCGGCAAAGCTGGTTCGGGAAGCCATACTATCATTTAGCCGGCGTCCTTAAAGATTGAGTTCCGGCTCTTTTAAGGGTGTAATTACAGAAACTAAAAGCGTGCAGCGAAAAAATGTCGTTCTCCTCGAAAATACCATTTGACTTCAGCCGCTGAATTAGGTATACTTATCATTGTCAGCGATGGCGCCCCTCCAGAAAGGCGTTATCTTGGCAGAATACGGAGCTGTGGTGTAGTGGCCTAACATGCCTGCCTGTCACGCAGGAGATCGCGGGTTCGACTCCCGTCAGCTCCGCCATTTTCCGCCACGGTAGCTCAGTTGGTAGAGCAGCGGACTGAAAATCCGCGTGTCGTTGGTTCGATTCCGACCCGTGGCACCAACCTTGACAAATAAACAAAATATGATATAATGTAGGATATGCGGAAGTGGCTCAGTGGTAGAGCATCGCCTTGCCAAGGCGAGGGTCGCGGGTTCGAATCCCGTCTTCCGCTCCATTTGATCGGCGACATAGCCAAGTGGTAAGGCAGAGGACTGCAAATCCTCCATTCCCCGGTTCAAATCCGGGTGTCGCCTCCAAAGTCGATAAACCCGGTAATATTAAGGGTTAATAGACCGTCTACCGTAAAAAGTAGGCGGTTTAATGCGTTTACCGGGCTTACGACGGCAGGGGACTTGCGGAAGAGGACTATTTGTCGGATAATTAATCCTCTGCCGCTTTCGGGAAATCTGCCAAAAAAAGCATTGAGCAAATCTGCTGAGTTGCTGTGGGATTGACTCCTTCAAGATAAGATAGCGGATGACCAATCAAGCTGCAGAGGAGCTGATGATTAGAGTAAAATATGCTAAATAATGGGTGATGATGGTCATCCAGTACACGCAGTCAGGGGAGGCCGACCTCCGAAGGGCATTCGGAGAACTCTCCCGGGTATAGAGTATCAACCGGTATTTTTGGAACGCTGTAAAGCGTTTTTTTAGTTTCTTTGGCAGGATGACTACTGATAACAATCACCTAATTATGGATATTGGCATAAAATGTGGCAGGAATGGTGTCTTGGAATTAAGTGGGATAAAAAGGGGAGATAAAAATTTTATCAAATGAAGATTTTGTTAGACAGTCTCTGGACTTAAACCTGTTCTTTTTAAGAATTATGAAGGAGCATTCCTTCTTCTTGGAAGCAGGCTTCACTCCTGTAAATGCAGACCTGGCACGGCAGGCAGATGCATTTAAAAACCAGTTTGAGACTTTGCTAAAAGAGGTTGTTTTTATCGCCAACGGATTTATTAGTCCGGATGTAGCGTCTTCGGGAGAGATAGTAACCGGTTTTACCCTCAATGCTGAAAGGGCAACTACGTTTTTTACCGGGATTCAACTTGACACCAGCATTACCATGGCAGAGCTTTCTCTGACAAAGGGGGGTAAACAATCAAACATACAAACGCTGGTACAACGGGTTGCTGATATAAATCAGAGAGTCATTGTTCTTTTGCCAGGTTTAATAAATTTAAAAACCATAGTACTGGACAGTATGTTAACTTGCAAAATATACACATTCAACTATCCACTCTTAATTGACCACATCCGTAGGGAAGCTATATTATTCTTGGAACTGCTCACAAGATTGCAGAACAGGGTTGTTATAGATATAGCCAGGTTTGCCCTGGAACAAGAGTCTTTCTGGAATAAAATTATGGCTGAACATGCGAAATTCATCAGGGGACTTTTAGATCCGACCGAAGAAGCTTTGTTCCAGACAGCCGATAAATTTGGCAGGGAATTTGACATGCTGACTGCGAAAGCACTGGCAGCGCAAACCCAGATAAACCTTTTGCCGCAAGTTACCCGGAAAAGCCTCATGGAGACAGCAGCAATACGGGATTTTAAACGGCAAGGCACGGAAGGTATACTTGCGTGTAAAATAAGGTCTATAATCATACCTCTGCTGGGCGACCATGTTCTAAGGGAAGCAAATCATTACCTGCGATTATTGAAAATTTTTAGTATGACTGTTTAATGGTAAATCAATACAACACCCCCAAAGGATGCTTATCTTGCTAATATATGATTTTCAAGCCGTCTACTGAAAGAGTAGGCGGTTCTTCGCTATTTAGGGCACTCTAAAATTATTTTCTAGTCTTCTGCAAGCTGAATCTCCACCAAGAAGATCATTGGTTGTTTGCCTGGAAAAAACACAACGAAAAAGCCTTGAGAAATCAAAGCTTTTACGTTGTGCCAGGCATAGGGCATTAAACGAACAATTCCGGGGTGAAAATGCTGTTCAAGGCTCATTAAATAACGGGAGCACACCTGTACCATTAAATATTCCCGGCCAGTGTTCTTAAATTTTGATTTGTTATTGCCCCTGGTAATCAAGCATCCCTTATTGCAGTTTAACGGCTCCCTAAACGGATTTTCTGCCGGCTGTTTTATGTCGGCCAACTCCATCAAATTGCCGGGTTGCTACCGCAGGCAGGACAGTTTGAATTTTTCCTGATCTCAGTCTTATTGAATTCCATAGTGAGGGCATCGCAGGTAAGCATTTTGCCTATCAACAGGTCGCCCATCTCCAGGAAATACTTTAAGACCTCGGTAGCCTGGATCACGCCTATGATTCCCGGCAGAACTCCAATTATACCAGCCTGCGCACAAGTCTGTACTTTGGCTGGAGGCGGGGGCGTTTGAAAAACACACCTGTAGCACGGACCCTGGCCTGGTATAATAGTCATAGCCTGTCCGAAAAATCTTAGCACGGCGCCATGGAAAAACGGCTTCTTGGTCATGACACAGGCGTCATTGGCTAAAAATCTTGTCTCGAAGTTGTCGGTACAGTCAACAACAACATCATAGTCATTAAATATATCCTTTACATTGGACGCTGTCAGCCTTTCCTGGTAAGTAACCACCCGGCACTCGGGATTCATGGATACCAGCTTTTCCCCGGCAGAAATAACCTTGGGCCTGTCAATGTCATTTGTGGTATGCAGGATTTGCCTTTGCAGGTTGGATATACTCACAACGTCGTCGTCAATAAGGCCGATGGTTCCCACCCCTGCTGCTGCCAGGTAATAGGCCACGGGAGAACCCAGTCCCCCAGCCCCGATAAGCAGTGCCCTGCCTGATATGATTCTTTCCTGACCTTCGGACCCCACCCCGGGCAGGACAATATGCCTGATGTAGCGTTCAATCTGGGCATCTGTTAAACTCAAGCCGACAATCACACCTTTCATTGTTTCAGGTTAACCCAGGCTGGTCCTGGCCGGTCATAATATGTTTATTTGAACGAGATTTAAAATTCTAACCCCCACCAAGGAAATAGTTAGTTAAAAATTTTAACAAAGTAATAGTGTCGGGAGCAGAAAGGCACTCATTTTTGTTTTCATCTAGAGCAACAACAGTACCCGGTTCAGTTTTTGATTCAGCCCTTGTCCACCCCATTGCTCTCAAGCTTTCCCAGTAGCGGGATGTCCAACCGTAATCTTCCTTCCAAAATATTTTGGTATCAACGAAGGGTATATACTGGTTTATTTCGTCAATATCTTTTTGCTCATAACCTTCCCGGTCAATTTCCTTTTCTTTTTGGGTCATTTTAATTCTCCTTACATGATGATTGATTAACTGTTGTACCTGTGCCCTTGATCCATAGGATATCAGGTTTTTTAAAACTTTTGACATTTTGAACACCCGACAATCCCCATTAAACTAGTAGATATTATATTAATGATTTTGGCTGGCACACCCTCCCTTTGAAATATTTTTTAGCAGGACATTTAAAGCTCAGATTACCTACTAACATTATTGTTTTACTATACTTTATTAATATTTATACTATACTGTTAGTTTTTTGTCAATAACATGACCTGGACAAACTTGTTGCTGTAAAAATACGGGAGCCGTAGATTTTTGGTTGCAAGTCATGGAAAAGGAGGGAGTCCTGGTTTTGGATTATAGTTGCGAAGTTTTCTTTTTGAAATAACAAAGCCGCCGGGATGACACCCGGCGAGCTTCAAGTCGAAAATAACTAAAAATCATCACAATATCCGGTTTGGTGTTTCTTATGTTAGCGGGGATAGCTTAACCCCAGTACACAAGAATGAAAGTTATTTTCACTCATTGCCGCCGCAAGTTTTTTTAGTGGAAAGGTTTCTCAAATTACTATCTTTGCAATAAGACCAGGCAAAATACCTATGTCTCATTAAGCCATATAAAGGATGCGGCTTCACAGTTTTGATAGCTTAATATATACGCCCGTTTTAACTTTACTCAACTCTCTGCCAAACGAGTACCGTTTCTTTAATATTTGACGCCTTTCCAATAAATCGGAGTATATACCTCTGCAATCTCTGGAAGTTGAACATCTTTCATAGCCCATGTTAAGAATTCTTCAAAACCTGTACGATCAACAATATAGCCGATATGTTCTTTGCCGCCGGGTGCGGCAGGATCAATGTAACTATCTACATAATCATAGGTGTTTAATATAATTTTGATGATGCTGTCTTCATCCACCCATTTAATGAAATCCTCACCCAAACGAGGATTCTTTTTCCCAGTTCTGCCGAAGAGTGTAAAACGGTACAACTTCTGCTTACCTCTGGTCCAGGCTCTTGTGGGACAAGCAAGAACACATTCGCCGCATCCAATACATTTATCTGCATTACGCTTGACTTTGTAGTTGACCTCCTGCAAAGCGCCAACGGATTTTTTCTTGCACACCTTTACACAAGCTCCACAATTCACGCAACGGTCTATGTTATATTGCGGCTCAGTCATTCCCATAATTCCGAAGTCATGCATTCTTACCTTGGCACAATCATTGGGGCAGCCTGTGAGTGCTATCTTAAAATGCAGATCATTTGGGAAAATGGCTTTTTCGATGCGCTGCGCAAACCCGGTTGTGTCATAGCAGGCGTAAGGACAAACCCGGTTGCCTATACAAGCTACAACATTTCTTGTACCAGCAGCGGAATAGCCTTTCCCGGGAACCTGTTGGTTGATATCGAGTCCCTCGATAATCGGTTGAAGCAGTTCGTTTACTTGAGGCATATTTTCAAAGGCAATGCCCGGTATTTCAAACCCCTGCCTGCTTGTAATGTGCACGGTTCCATTCCCGTAGGTCTCGGCAATATTTTGAAGCAAGGGAAGATATATTGCTTCTAAGTGGCCACCTGGAACACGTACTCTGGATGCCGTCATACCTCGCTTTTTAGTTACCCTAAAGGCGTTTTTCTTAAGCAATTTTGTATTTATATCCATCCTATTGTCCTCCCTCCTTAGTCAATCAGCTTTCGGCCTTTGGTAAAATTGAACACTGGACCATCCAGACAAATATAGGTGTCATTCACCTTGCAATGTCCGCATTTACCAATCCCGCAACTCATTTTTCGTTCCTGTGAAATCCAGATATTTTGTTCGAGAAATCCTGTCTTCAGCAACTTCTGGGTGGTAAATCGCATCATTGCAGGTGGCCCAACAACTACCGCAACTGCCTCCTCAACATTTTTCAATGACAGCTTAGGGATATATTCGGTCACCAGGCCAACCTGATATGTTGAATCTTCTTCTGCTTGATCCACGGTCAAAATGACTTCCGCTTTCTTATTCCATCGCTCAAAATCCTCAAGGAACAGAATGTCCTTTGGTGTTTTAAAGCCTGCTATCAAGATCAGTTTTTTTACTTCCTGCGGATGTTCTGAAAAATATTCGACTACGCCGCGTACTGGCGAAAGGCCGGTACCGCCGGCAACTATGACCAGCTCTTTGTTTTTGTAATTTTCAACATCAAATCCATTTCCATAAGGACCACGCAAAAACAACTTGTCGCCGACATAACGCTCAAAAACCTCATTTGTCACTTTACCAACGCGGCGGATAGTAAGATCAATAATGCCATTATTTATTCCGCTAACGGAAATTGGAGCTTCGCCGTATTTGGGAATGGAAACCTCAAAAAATTGGCCCGGTTTCACAGCTCCTTCATAGGTTATGCGGAATGTGTATTCAATATCAGTATGTTTTATGACTTCTTTGATTTCAGAGAGATAAGGCATATACTCATTATGCATTGTTATCGCCAACCTCCTTTACGACGCTCTCCAGTTTGTTAATACAATGGGAAAAAGAAATGTACTCCGGACAGATATCATCACATCTGCCGCAACCAACGCACATATGGTATCCAAAGCGTTCTTTATAATCGTATACCTTGTGGAGAACTCTAAAACGCATCCTCTGCCCGTTCTTCTTCCGGTAGGAACCACCACCTGCTACATCGGTATAACCATCAACCATGCAAGATGCTGCTACACGACGACGCTCACCGACCTTACCGTTATCCGTATAAAAAATATCCTGCATGGTGAAACATGTACATGTTGGACAGACAAAGTTACACCTACCGCAATTAATGCAGCGGTCGTCGTATTCATCCCACATTTTTGAATTTGCTGCATCTATAGAAAGTCCATCCGGAATTTTTACATGCACTCCAGTTTCTGTCACGTGTGAAGGTTGCACATCCTGCTGATTCAAACAATGACTTGATAAAAGAGATTCCCAGGCAGTACAGTGATTGTCCATCACATAACCGTCTCCAGCTTGTTCAATGCTCGCATCATAGGTGTCAATTGTGTTGGTCTGCATATCGACACAAAAACAGTTTTCAAAGGGATTTTGGCAACCCAACAAAATAAATTTCACGTTCTCACGCAATCTCTTGTAATAGTAATCCTCAAAACCGTTTCGAAGATAGATCTCATCGAGTCGTTTCACTGCGTGCAAATCGCAACTGCGCAAAAAGATAATTGCTCCTTTTTTCGGAGCCTCCGCCTCTTTAACCTGATCCTCCGTGAAGAAAAACAGCGTCTGTGAAAGCGGGAGAAGGATTTCTTTGAAGGAATATTCTGATTTCTGGTTGAAAATAATGTCACTTATCTTACTTATTTGTCCGTATCGAACGGAGTCAGTATCTGAAAAGGCGCCACCTCCGATCATCCGAATTGGGGCATAGACCAGATACTCGTCCATCAATCGCTTCAGTACAGCATTCATGCCGTCTTTTGTAAAATAGAATCCCATTTGTTTACACCTCTTTTTTTAGGTATTTATAAAGGATCACACCAGCATTCTACCATTCCTGCTGATTACATGACTAACTATTTAATTTTTCGGGCTGAATCTTCTTAATTTAATGACGCATTAATCATAACCATAGTGGTATATTTTAAAATAAGGCCATTAATTCCGGAATTTAGTCGAGTTTCGAACTTAGGCAAGGGGTCTTGCATATGTTTTTGCGGTTATTTTAATGTTAGAGCAGTCCAGCAGCAGGGGGAATTAATATTAAAAAACAAAACGGCGGTAATCCTTATACAGTCCGCCATGCCGTTTTGTTATCTAAGTTACCTTGTAACCATAAATTAGAGATACGGTAAAATAAGTCTTTCTTATTAAGCCAATCCTAGGATCTTTTTGGCGTTCCCGCCCAGTATTTTTGATATCGCCTCTTGAGAGATATTCAGGTTCCTGATTATTTCAATATTCTTTTTAACATTCACACTGGGCCAGTCAGTTCCAAAAATAAACTTGTCGGCAAATCGTCCCATGTCAGGGAAAAATTCCAAAAGCTTTTGGGGAGGTAAGCCTGAAACTTCTATATAAATATTTTTGTGGAGGCGAGACATGATTACTGCTTCGTTATACCACAGGCCCCGTCCACCGTGGGCCATAATAATTTTCATGTCGGGAAAGTCCAGGGCCACATCATCATAAAAAATGGGATTGGCATATTTTATCCTGGTACCTCGAAAAATTGAAGACCCTGTATGGAAAACCACAGGTATGCCCAGTCTTTCGGCAACAGCGTATAAAGGGTAAAGGAAATTATCATTGGGGTAAAAATAATTGTATGAAGGTAAAAGTTTGAGTCCCTTGAAGCCGTGATTGAGGCACAAGTCCTCCAGCATATCGCCCATATTCGGGTGCAAATAAGGATTAATAGTGCAGAATGGTATTAACCTCGGACTGGCCTGACAAAAGGCTTCTACCATTTCATTTGTAGCAACACCGGTTGATAAGGGTGAAATCTCGGCTAATACGACGGAATAATCTACTCCATTTTCATCCATTAACCGCAAATAAGCCTGGGGGTCGCTGTGGATTCTACAAAACTCTACGTATTCTTCTTTGGAGGGGAAAGCGCTTGAAAAGAAGTTAAAAGCATCTTCGCCAAAGGACTCGTATTCTGACAGGTGGACATGAAAATCAATAACGGTATCTTTCATATAAATTCGCTCCAATCTTACATTCCAAATCTCTTCTGACAATATTCTATCCCGTCAAATAGGATTATTAGAAATATTTGTTTGTAATTGGATTAATCGTTTTTACTTATTAAAGAGCCCGTTCGAAACCATAGCTCATTAACCTATGGATCATTTAAGCTCATTGGATAAAATGCCGGCTTTTTATAAAATCGATAAAAACTCAATAAACTGGAAATTTAATAAACTGATATGGTTTGTTTTGAGTCTGGCCTCTTTTTTTAGTTACCTTTGATGATTTTCTCAAAAACAGGTTATTATGATAATAATAGACTGGTAGTTGTGGAATTCCGCATTATTGTTGTATCCTTTTATATTGACAACCCTGGTGTTGAATTTCTAATTTAATTCTATTGAGAAAATTAAAGGTATTGATGAAGTCAAAAAGAAGATTTGCTACCTTAATATGAAGTATTCTATATTTAATTGAAATTATTTGCAGTTAAATCTTACTGCTGATATGTTCAGAGAAATCAGCGTAAATTTTTAAAATATCCAGGTTTGTATGATAGATGAGTTTGTTGAGGGGAGGTATATTAAATAACTCAAGAAGCTGATCGTAATCTTTATTTTTGAAAACATCCAATTTGTGGCGGAGAAGGTTGCATTGATGCAGTTTCTCATTTAAGAATGAAGCATTTTCTTCGTAAGATTTATTATTAACCAAAGATTCGGCGGCAAGAACTCCACTTACAACTGAATTATAAAGTCCAAAGCCGAAAACAGATTCCATTAGTCCGGCACTATTTCCCACAAAGATCATGTTTCCAATTTCCCTTGGACGGCAGATACCCGTTATATGCTCTATAACAAAACGATCTTCTTCCCGGTAGACTATTTTCTCTGTTTCTAAAAACAGCTTCCAGTGATTTTCCAATTCACCTTCTTTAACATCCGCCGCTGCTAAAACAATGGTGGCGGTATTCGAATTAAAGGGTCCCAGATAAGCATATCCGTTATTTGCGTATTTTTTATTAAACCAAACAAACCAGGTACAGGGATCAAACTTGCCGGATACAACTGCTCCTCTTACCCATCCCCGGAAAACATCGGTCCACAGTCCCAGTTCCTTGGCAATATAGGGTGAACCGGTAGCCACGATGATCTTGTCATAATGTGCAGCCAACTCTTTATAATCGGCGACGGTATTGAATTTTACCGGAGTTGTAATCATTTCATATAATTGGCTGGTAACTGAACGGGGGGAAGGTCCCATTTCGAAAATATATCCCAGTTGCCCCACTGTCCGGGATATTTTATTGGGACTGAATCTAATAATCTTTGTTAAAGGGTTAATAGGTTTAAGAGTAATTCCGTAATTTTTCGAGAGATCAAGGAGCGGGTCTGTCACCGGCCTGTGCATAATTTGAAGAATACAAATAATAAAAGGGGTTCTCTCACCGCAGTGGTCAAACTGCTCATAAATATCAGGCTTGAGTCCGTATTTTTCGAGAGTTAAAGCGCAGGCAAGACCTGATACTCCGGCTCCTATTATGCAGACTTTCAAAATTATCACCTGAGTTAGCTTGTATCATGCTTTTCTGAAATATACACGATTTTAATACTATGCTCAGGTTCCGGGCACAGAAGATTATTTGTAAAAAGCTGCGGAAGCTTCCAGGGAGCCGATCGCTTCACCCCTGTGGTTAGTTATGGTGAGACGCATCTTTGAACGAATCTGTTTAACCTCTTCTTCAGTTAACCAGCCAAGTCTGGCCAGGGCTTGAATTACCGCCGGCGCCAGGGCCCTGTAGCCCCCGTCCTCAATTTTAAGGCATAGAGCCATCCCGTTATTCTTCAGGCCGACGCAGTAAACGGATTCTGAGCCCAGTTTTGCTACTAAACGCCCTTCTGTTACTTCCATTAAAATAGTGTCCAAACGGTTAGTTCCTGCAACAAAAAAAGGGTAGGAAGTCATAGCGTCACAAATTTGCTGTAAAGCACTTTTGCGGCCGGCGCCTGTGGTCTCCGGGGGCTGTGCAAGGGAGGAAAAGGCCATGGCCATGTTTAAGATTGGTAGACAGTACACAGGAACGCCGCATCCGTCTATGCCAAGCTTGATATCATCCTGCTTATAATATGTTGTTTGGGATATGGTTTTTAGAATTGTTTGCTGAACCGGATGACCGGCCTGGTAGTAGCCTTTTACAGGCCAACCCTTGAGTATGCACAGGGCCAGCATGCCGGAGTGTTTTCCGGAACACGGGTTGTGTACAGGTAGAAAAGGCTTGTTGTTTCTTAGCAGGTTGCGGGCTGCAGACCCGTTCATGGGAGCGGCTGGGCCGCACTCCAGGGCATCTTCTGTAAGGCCTATTTTTCTCAAGATACTTGCAACTGCCTGGATGTGTTCTGTTTCTCCGCCGTGCGAGGAGCAAATCACGGCAAGCTCTTTAGCTGTTAAACCGAAAAACTCAATTCCTCCTTCTTCAACCAGGGGCAGCGCCTGCAACGGCTTGGCGGCAGAACGCCAGAATGTGACTGCTTTAGGATCCCCCAGGGAATAGATAACCTGGCCTTTTGCATCAACTGCCACCAGATGACCCCTGTGCCTTGACTCAACTATTCCGCTCCTCATGACATTGACTAAAACCTCTGCAATCATTTTCTTCACCCTTTTTTTGGTGTTTTTTTAACAGGGCAAATATAATTTGTGCAAATCTTTTATTATTAACAGGATATTCCTGTCCGGCCGGATAAATATTAATCGGTTTGTTCTTTATTCTTTTTGGTTTTATACCAGATATAATTACTGATTTGCTCAAGCGCTTTTTTTAATTCTTTGTTGTCTTTCAGGACATACCCTTTATCCCAATGATCAATGAGCAATTGGATGAATTTTGTGTAACCTGCAATACCAGTAAGCATCCAGAGGTGAATGTAAGAGACATACCTGGTTTCAGAATGATTCTGGTCTTGCTTGTGGGTAATTCTAAAATCGCTCAGGGCGTTACCATCATCTCTCCAGGATAAAGTACCCTCTTCCGGAATCACTTCTTTTCCACAAACGTCGCAATACAGTTTGAACACAAACAATGCCTCCTCTTGTCTGAAAACTGACATTTTAAACAGAAGAGAAAAATAATACAACCAGAAATATATAAGAGAGGTGTAATTTTTAAATATTTATTATAATAAGGTCTGAAACCAGACGATAAACTTGTTGTATAATTTTACGCAACAGGAGCTTAAATTCAAACGATAACCACCAGGATAAAAATATGGCAAATATGTTAGCGATCCCAATAATTACCTCAAAATATCCCATTTATATGAATGATTGTATTTTATCGACAAAAAATACGGTCATTAATTACTTCTAAGTTTTAAAAATTATAAATACAAATAAGAAAGCCCGATAACCTGTTGTACTTACGAATCCTTTCGAATATCTTTGGATTCTCTAAATAATCAAGATTATCTTGTTATTCTAAATCATTTAATTATTTTGCGGTCCAAATATTAATAATTTTAGAAAACACGTGAATCTAACCCGGATTGCAGCATGGCATCCCTTTTGCATAATTATTGTTGGAATTATTTATTTTTTTTTTGAAGGAGGGGATGTGCTATAGATTTAAGTTTATCAGAGCTATCTTAACGGATAGCTAATTTAACTTATCCGGTTTTTCTGGCTGTGGCACCAGCAGACAGAATCATCCGGTTTAAAAGGGGGATAGTTCTTTAGTCGTTGTCAAAAAGGGCCTGGAGCCCCAAAGGAGTATTTTATGTGCGTCTTTTTGCCGTAAATTTCCTGGTGTGAGGTGTAGGGTTTTTTTAAGCGTCAATATGTCCTTGGGGAAAGGAGAGTAATATGGAACTAGCGAAGAATTTGCAGAAAACCTTGAACCAAAAAGCAAATCCGAAAACAGATTTATATGTCGATCTGGCTGAATCCGTCACCGGTATTATACTGGTAGGTTTCCTGTGGATGCATATGCTGTTCGTGGGTACTATTTATATCAATAACGGTGTTTTATTTAATTCGCTGTCGGAGGGACTGGATAAATACTACCTGGCTCAAATTGGTATACCCGCGACAGTACTGGTTATTCTCATCCACATTTTTATGGCCGGGCGCCGGGCGCCAATGCGTCTGCGTGATCTCCGGATTGCCTGGCGGTTGACTAAATCGTTAAAACACACAGATACCTGGATCTGGGTCGGTCAGGTAATCACTGCCCTAATCATCGGTATTATGGCAAGTATGCACTTGTGGGAAATCATGACGACCTGGCCCATTGAGGCAACAAAGAGCGCCCATCGTGTGGCTCTAGATGGTATAGCTTTTATGGGCGGTTTTAGCATCAAATATTACCTTTGGTTCTATGTTGCTCTATTGCTGGCAGGTGAATATCATGCCGGTTTTGGTTTGTACCGCATTTTTGTAAAATGGGGCTGGTTCGAGCGCCACAAGATGGGTTACGTTCTAAAGGGCATTACCTTGATTATTCTTTTTATCGGATTTGGAGCTCTTTATATGTTCATAAGACTTGCTGAAATGGTTCCATTGGGAGGTGCCCTACATTGAGCGCTAAACATACTCATATAACAGATGTTGTCGTCGTCGGGGCGGGTCTGGCCGCAGAGCGGTCCGCCATTGAGGCTGCTTCAGCCGGCTTAAATGTTATCATCCTGAGCCTGGTCCCGCCACGCCGCTCCCACAGTACGGCGGCCCAGGGCGGCATGCAGGCTTCCCTCGGAAACGCGGCTATGGCAAAGGGTGACAACCCTCAAATTCACTTTGAGGATACGGTCAAGGGTTCCGACTGGGGCTGTGACCAGGAAGTTGCCAAGATGTTTACGGAGACCGTTCCGATCATGATCAGGCAGCTCGATTACTGGGGCGTGCCCTGGAACCGGGTTGTCGCAGGGAAAAAGAAATTGCCCAGCGGCCTTGAAGTAGAAGATACAAAGGATAAAGAGGGCTTGATCACCGCCCGTGACTTTGGCGGCGTGGCCAAATGGCGCTGCTGCTACACCTCGGACGGTACCGGCCACACTGTGCAGTTTGTCGTTGACACAGTGGTCTGTAAAATGGGCATTACTGTTCACGACAGGATGGAAGCCATCTCTCTCATACACGACGGTGAAACTTGCCTTGGCGTAGTGGCCAGATGCCTGCGAACCGGTGATCTCAATGTTTACCTTGCAAAATCCACCGTCATTGCCACGGGCGGCGCCGGCCGTCTGTACGCGGCGTCCACCAACGCCGTCATAAATGAGGGCACAGGGGGCGCCATTGCCCTGAATACCGGACTTGTTCCCCTCGGCAATATGGAAGCGGTACAGTTCCACCCCACGGGGATGCCTCCGGTCTGGATCCTGATGACAGAAGGAGCCCGTGGAGACGGCGGCTACCTGCTGGACAAGAACCTGCACCGCTTTATGCCTGATTACGAGCCCAAAAAGAAAGAACTTGCCTCCCGTGACGTTGTTTCCCGCCGGATGATCCAGCATATCCGGGCGGGCTACGGTGTGGAGAGCAAATATGCTCCACAGCACTTGTGGCTGGACATTCGCCACCTGGGACGCAAGTGGGTTTGGACAAACCTGCGTGAGATCGCTACCATCGCCATGAACTTTAACGGATTGGATCCGGCCAAGGATCTTGTACCGGTCCTGCCCACCCAGCACTATACCATGGGCGGCATCCGGACCAATAAGCACGGTTTTGCTTACGGCCTGAAAGGCCTCTTCGCCATAGGGGAGGCAGCCTGTTGGGACCTGCACGGATTCAACCGTCTTGGCGGCAACTCCCTTGCGGAAACGGTCACTGCCGGGTATCTAGTGGGCATCCAACTTGCCAAGTACACCCTTGGCGCGACTCAGAAATTTGATTACAAACTGGTTGAAGGTTTTGTCAAGAAAGAAGAGGAGCGGATCAAGAACCTGATTTCCGGTAAGAACGGTAAGGAGAATGTTTGGGAAATCAGAGCTGCAGCGCAGAATGCCATGATGGATCACGTGCATATTTTCCGGACCGGCAAGTCTCTCCAGGAAGGTGTTGCAAAACTGCAGGAGCTGTACAAGCGCTCGCTGAAGATAGGATTACGTTCTTCCGGCCAGGGAGCAAACCCGGAACTGGCCCAGGCACTCAGGATGCCCGGCATGATCCGTACATCCCTTTGCATAGCCTATGGAGCGTTAATGCGTACTGAAAGCAGGGGCTCTCATTTCCGGGAAGACTTCCCGAAGCGGGATGACGTCAATTGGCTCAAGCGCACACTGGCCTACTGGAAGGAAGGGGCCGACCTGCCCACGCTTGACTACGAACCTGTTGCATGTCCATATATGCCTCCGGGCGACCGTGGATACGGCGAAGCAACCGCCCCTGCCAAGGGCAAATAACGTGGTACAAGGAGGGCAAAGATGAGCAGAAACATAACATTATCTATTTTCCGTTATAATCCCAACATACCTGGTGACACACCCAGAATGCAGGATTATAAACTGGAAGAATATTCAGGCATGACCTTGTTTGTTGCGCTGAATGAAATCCGCGAAAAACAAGATCCCACTTTGATGTTCGATTTCGTATGCCGCGCGGCAATTTGCGGTTCCTGTGCCATGCTGATTAACGGAAGGCCGGGTCTGGCGTGTAAAACCCTGACCAAGAATTTGCCAAGCCGTTTCACGCTTATGCCGTTGCCGGTTTTTAAGTTAATTGGCGATTTATCCGTGGATACCGGCACATGGTTCAGGAATTTGCAAGTTCGGACCGAGTCCTGGATTCACACCAATAAAAAGTTTGACCCCAATGCTCTGGAAGTCAGGATGAGCAACGAAACAGCAGAAGCCATTTATGAGCCGGAACGCTGTATTGAATGCGGCTGCTGTGTGGCCACTTGCATTACCGCCAATATCCGCGAAGATTTTATTGGCGCAACAGGCATTAACCGGGTTTCCCGCTTTCTGATCGACCCGCGTGATGAGCGCACTGACAGAGAGTACTTCGAAGTTGTAGGAAATGAAGACGGTGCTTTTGGCTGCGTGGGCTTGATGGCGTGCGATGACTACTGCCCCATGGAGGTCCCCCTGCAAAAACAGCTGGCCCTTGTCCGCAGGAAGATGGCTGCAGCCGGCTTGAAGCTCGACCTGAAAGGCATGAAAATATCCTGATTATTGTTTGCAAAAAACCCGCGGCGTAAAACTTACCGCGGGTTTTTTATTTTATATTATTTTCGTTTTAGATTAAGAAGGGCTTACAACATTTCACCGGTGAATTATAATTAATTGACAGGCTGCAAGGGTGTTTACAATGACGGAAATTAAGGCAATTGACCTCAGTTAAACAAGAGGTAATTATATTCTCTCCGTCGGTAATATCCTTGTAGATTTCAATTATTTCAACAGGATGATTTGCGGCTTTGCATATTCTTTTCTTGGTAACAATCCTTAATTTTTCACCCATAAAGCTCACCGTGCCTGCAGAAAATTAATTATAAATAATATATGCAAGGCTGATACCAGAAAGAATATCTTAAAGTGAGTAAAAAATTGTTACATTATAAATCAATTCAGGTTAAGAATAAAGATAATCAAGTTTTATAGATTTATAATGGACAGAAACTGTACCTTATTTGAGCAATTATTTCTTTATTAGAAATTTTGTAATACATTTAATGAAAGTAGCGGCAATAAATCCCATAGTATTTTTGTCACTATCGCACATAGCCTTAGTGTAGGAGGGGGATTATGTGTTTACAGTTTTTATTGCTGCAGACATAGAGGGTATTACTGGTTATGTCGACTGGCCTGAAAAACCGCCGGAGGAATTATGGTTTAGGGAGCAAATGACAGCCGAAGTTAATGCCTCTATTGAGGGAGCGCTGGATGCAGGGGCAGATAAAATCATTGTATCTGATATCCACTGGCGAAAACAAAATATTATTCCCGACAAGTTATTAGGAAATTCATCATTAATACGCGGTTCGAAAAGAAAGCTCATGTGGATGGATTTGGTTGAGCGCAGTAATATCGTCTTCCTTATTGGTTTTCATTCAGGTTTCGGACCGGGAGATGCGGTCTTACCCCATACTATGGATACGCGGATAACGGAGCTTAAAATAAATGGTCAAAATGCGGATGAGGCTTTACTCAGCGCTGCAACAGCCGGTTACTTCGGAGTACCCGTTGGCCTGGCAACTGGAGATCTGGCCTTTGTTAAAGGGATAAAAAAAGTCCTGCCGGATATTGAGACCGTAGCCGTCAAGGAAGCTGTTTGTGCCTCTGCCGCCCTTAACCTTCATCCAAAAATTTCGCTGCAAAAAATAAAAAAAGCTGCAAAACTGGCTGTTCAAAAAGGTGCAAATGATGTTCTTAAACCCTATACCCCGGGAAAGAGTGTTGAAATGAACCTTGAATTAAGCTGGCCTTCTTACGCGGATGCTTTGAGCCTTATTCCAGGGGTTATCAGAACCAGTGGTACAGGGGTTTCCTATAGCGGGAAATGGCTTGATATTATGGGTATCTTATCGTTGTTTGTAAACTGGGTTGGTAATAAACACCTGATTTAAAGAAATGTCATGTTATGGCATTCAATAAGCCTGAATCTTTATAATCCTGCAAATGGTTGTTTGTGAACATATTGTTTGGTATAATAAATAATGTTTTTTATCTATTATTTTTCACCTATTATATGAGAGGAGTAAGTATGTGTTAAGCCTGGACAAGCAGTTAGAAGTAATCAGGAGGGGCGTTGTGGAAATTGTCCCTGAAAATGAACTGGTTGATAAGCTTAAGCATTCTATAGAAAGCGGAAAGCCCCTGAGAATTAAACTAGGGCTTGATCCCACCGCACCAGATATCCACCTCGGGCACACTGTTGTCTTGCAAAAATTGAAACAGTTTCAGGAATTGGGACACCAGGTAACCATAATCCTGGGTGATTTTACAGCCCGCATCGGGGATCCCACCGGAAGATCCGAAACACGCAAGCAACTCACTGAAGAGCAGGTCCTTGCCAATGCCCGCACATACGAGAAGCAGATCTTTAAGATTCTCGACCGGGCGCGGACAGAGCTGGTTTTTAACAGCCAGTGGCTGACACCTATGAATTTTGCCCAGGTAGTGGAGCTTTCCGCTAAATGTACTGTGGCCCGGATCCTTGAGCGCGATGATTTTGCCAAGCGTTTTAAAGAGTGTTTGCCGATAAGCATTCACGAATTGTTTTACCCTCTCATGCAGGGTTACGACTCGGTGGCGCTGAAGGCTGACGTTGAACTGGGCGGGACAGACCAGAAATTTAATCTTTTAATGGGACGCACCCTGCAGAAGGAATATGGTCAGGAACCTCAAGTAGCCCTGATGATGCCGATTTTAGAGGGTCTGGACGGCGTGCAAAAAATGAGCAAAAGTCTGGGCAATTATATCGGTATTGACGAATCGCCCCGGGAAATGTATGGAAAAACCATGTCATTGGCTGATGATTTAATGCTCAGGTATTTTGAACTGGCTACCGCTGTTTCACTTGAAGAACTTCGCAGCATTGAGGCCGGTCTGAAAAACGGCAGCAAGCATCCTCGGGATGTTAAAATGAGGTTGGCCCGGGAGATTGTAACCCAGTACCACAGTCAAGAAGCGGCACTGGCGGCGGAGGAAGAGTTTAAAAGGATTTTTCAACAGAAAGACTTGCCTGATGAACTGCCGGAATTTCAGGTGACCAGGGATATGCTGGAAGAAGGAGTAATCTGGTTGCCGAAATTGATTGCCCTTTCCGGTATGACCGGCAGTACTAGTGAGGCCAGACGTCTCATCCTGCAAGGCGGTGTGAAGGTAGACGGCGAGAAGGTTGAAGATGCCGGCAGCAGTATTAAACCTGTTTCCGGTATGGTTATACAGGTAGGTAAACGTAAATTTACCCGTTTTGTTTTATAAACCTTCCATAATTAGTGACTCTTCTTTAGGTATAGTTGCCAGATTATCTATCCTTATTAAAGCGCTTATGCGCTTTTTTTATGCCGTGGAACGTCAAGTTATTCTTCCGGAGAACCGTTTGGTATTGCTCTCAATTGCTTATTTCAGACATAGATTAATATACATAGATTAAATATACTGTGATACCTATCAATAATAGAGGTGGTAAATTTGTTTAAAAAAAGACGCAGGGCAGCGCCGGTTGTTGTTTCGGTTGCCTTCTGTCTACTTGCAGCTGGTTTACTATTGTTAATAGATCTAACGCTTAGAAGTGCGTTTTATAATATTGCCGAAATAAGGGCTATTCAAATAGCTACCGAGGCCATTCATAGGACCCTGCAGCAGGAAGTTACCGGCGGTAACATACAATACCAGGACTTCGTCTTCATTCACAAAGACAATCAGGGACACATCACTCTTATGCAGGCCAATACAGTAATGGTAAACAGGGTTGCCGCAAAAATCACTTTATCCGTGCAGAAGACTCTGGAGGAATTGAGGTTGCAAGACTTCGAGATACCTCTTGGCGAAATTCTGGATATTCCTCTTTTGGCTAATTATGGACCCAGGATTAATTACCGGATAATGCCGATGGGGACAGTAAGAGTAAATGTTGTTGACCAGTTTGAAGCAGCAGGTATCAATCAGACAAGACATAAAATCTATTTGAATTTTGATACCAATGTCCGTATTGTCATCCCCTCCAAAAGTGGAGAGGCAGTGGTTGCCGCCCAAATGCCCCTTGCCGAAAACATCATTGTAGGAAGCGTCCCTGATACATTTGTAAATATAGCCGGAGGAATTCTAGGAGGAAGCCTGATAAAATAATTGTTAAGGGCAAGTATAAAACTAAGCGTTACGAAACAGAATATTCTTAAAATAGGATAATAAATGAATAAAACATTTATTATAACTTTGTGTCCTTGACAATTACCCGGTTGATATGGTAAATTGTTAACTGTTGTTGTCGTTTGAAATCAAAAAAGAAGAAGTACCAGGTAATACCAGTTGAAAGCAATTGAATTATGGTGTATAATGAGTTTTGCCGTAAAAACGACAGTAATAATAAGCGGCAAAGAAGCCAAAAAATACTACTTGACGTAAAAGCGGCAAAAGTGATAAGATAACAAATGTCGCGCCGAAAGGCAGCGGCAGACAAACAAGAACCACGGTCTTTGAAAACTAAACAGTG
>Ga0123335_1000127_pt1 | contig 114836 bp, 106 predicted proteins | sample BiotimSIPDNA_2_FD_89707 | JGI IMG/M metagenome (GOLD analysis project Ga0123335, IMG submission 89707) | Anaerobic biogas reactor microbial communites from Washington, USA - Biogas_R2 time_0 SIP DNA | ecosystem: Engineered > Bioreactor > Anaerobic > Unclassified | place: Washington, USA... | reverse complement strand
TAACTTCTACCGTGTTGTAGGCTGCCTTATTCCCTGCCTCATCCTTGACGATGACGTTGAAGTAGTAGGTGGTACCGCTGCTTAAGCCGGTGATTTCCTTACTGTTGATATCCGTTTCATATGTCCCTACGGGGTTCCCGTTGGCCTCGATATTTTCCACTGTGTCTATGTTGTTTGAACCGGATTGGTAGACCAGATACTGGAGCGCTCCCTGGGCGCTTTCGTTATCTGTCGCCTTGTTCCAGCTCAGGGTGACTCCGGTTTCTGTGATGTCGCTGGCGGTGATGGTCCCGTCCTCTATTTCCGGTGCGGTGTTATCAGGTTCTGTCTGTTCGGAATTGACTGTGATATTAATGACCGCCGTTTTTCCGCAGTAACTGACCGTCACCGTCGTGTCCTCGGTGCTCAGCGGACCGGCGGGACTGTAAGTGTAATTTGTAACGTTATTACTTATCCCATTGCTGAAGTGCGCGGTTACAACCATACCCGTTGGATCGAAGGCCTGTCCTACGGTATAGGAGGTCTTCACTCCCGAAGTATCAACTGTTATGCTTTCAAGCGTCACCGGCGAGGCGAACCGCTTGAACAGATAAATCTCTTCATTTGAACCTGGTGTGGAATTTGCACGGAAATAGTTCTGGCTGCTGTAATACAAATAATATTTACTTCCACTAGTGCCGGTAACGTAGAAACGCCTGTCGGAGCTGGAGTAAAACCAATCCCCATACGTATCGCCTGGCTTACTACCTGCAACCAGACGGTACCCACTACTAGATGAGGACCCACGTGTCAGGTAAGCACCGTCGTTTTGGAAACACATGCCGGTGCTACCTTGTTCAGCCGTCCAAAGCATATCGCTCGAAACGCTGCTTGTGATCGTATCATCGCTGACAGCCACGGATGTGCCTGCCAGATAGTTTGAATTGGCAACTTTGTTTTGTAGAGCTCTGGTTGTACCGTTTATGTCCGAAACAATGACATATGTCGCGCTGGCTTCTATCGTATCGACCTTTTCATAAGACAAATCCCCGGCCGGGAATACATAGATCGGCAGCGTAGCGGTTTTGCCCATAAAGATGACCGTCACCTGCTCATCGGTCATGGCCAGCGCGTCTTTCGGGGAAACCTCATAGCCGTCTATTTCAACTTTCGAACCATCGCTGAACGTAGCGGTAACAACCATCCCCGTGCGGGAGAAGCTCTCGCCCGCGGCATAAATTGTCTTGGCAGGCGGCGTTGTGATGCTGATCTGCTCCAATACGCCGAGTTTCTCATAGAGCGCCAGGGTGTTGTGGTTGTTTGCGGATGGATAGATGAGGTCTACCGTTGAACCTTTGCCGCAATACAGGTTGTAGTTACTTGAACTAATTTTTACGTACAGTTGCTTGCCGTAAGATCCCAGGTTGTCATAGGTCCACGCCTGGGGTGTGTCGCTCAGGGCAACAGTTCTGTTCGCCGGGGCGTTGACATAACCGTTATTGTAGATGTACCATTGGCCGTTGCCGTCATCCGTAAACGTCCAGGTCGACGCCAGAGCATCGGCAATCGAATCGAAGAACAGGTAGTCTCCCTTAATCGTCGGCGTAGTATAGACAAACCCCGTATATGAATTGCTGCTATAACTACCAGTCGCTGTAACGTTTTTCATGGCGACGCAGTCAAGGACTACCGCGTATTCTTTGCCGCTTGTTATTTCCGTTACCTTCTTATAGACATAGGTCGGAGGAGCCGCGCTGACGGTGATCGGTACTAACGCGGTTTTCCCGGCATAGCTGATCGTCACCGACGTATCCGAAAGGCTGAGGGGACCGTCTGGGCTGTAAGTATATCCTGTAACTTCAACGCTTATCCCGTCAGTGTAATGGGCGGTCACGACCAGGCCTGCGGGATCAAATCTCTCGCCTTCGTAATACGAGGTTTTGGTCGCCGTAAATTCAACTTCAATGCGTTCTACCGGCTTCGCTTTTTCATAGAGCACGATGTTGCCGTTGTTGTTCACCGTAGGATAGAAAAAGTCTACCGTACTGCCGTTGCCGTAAAACAGCTTGCAGTTGGCTGTAGCCTTTGTATTAGGATCATCCAAGCTGGCATAGATCTGTTTAGCGTTATTCAGGTCGGCGTATGTCCACGGTGTCTTTTCCGTACTGCTAAGCTGGAGCACCCTTGCCTCCGGGGCATAGACATATGAGCTGCCGTTGCTGATGTACCACTGACCGTCCGGGCCGGCGGATGTGAAGATCCAGGTCGCCTCTGCCGCCTCTTCCGAAGATGCAAACGTCAGGGTGTCGCCGCGGATGGTCGGTGTCGTATAGCCGAGACCCTCATAATCGAAGCTCGAGGTTGATCCTGTCTTGGATGTCGTATTCATGGCGACGCCGCCGTCCACAATGACGTATTCATGGCCGTCAATAATCGACGCCGCTTTAATGTACGTAGGCGATGGTCCGGGAGCAAGCGGGAACGTAAAGGAAACGGTGAGCTTCTCTTCGCTGAAGCTTTCGACTGTCGCCTCTTCGCCGTTAACCGTAACGGTCGTTGCCTCGGTAAATACCTTGCTGCCGGTTGCAAATAACTCCATAACAGCCGTATAAACAGTTCCGGCCGTAAAAGTGTCGCCCTCGGATAATGGAGTGTCCCCCTCGTACCAAGCAACGGTGACAGGCGACAAGACACCCGAAGAAGCAACGGCATCGGTATCCGGCGTATCGCCGCCCCGGGGACTCATGATGCCGGTAAGCGCAACTCTGGCGATTTCGTCGCTTGAGGAGATGTCAACAGATTTGGACGTTATTGTTGTGCCGGCCATTCTTTTAATTTCGAGGCTTACTGTTGTGTTGGCGCCGTCTTTTGTGATCGCAACCCTGACGCCGGTTCCGCGCTGATCGAGCGTCTGGCCGGTTTCATCACCCATGTGGCCGGCGTTGCAGTAGGTGAAGTTGATCTCCACGGGCGTACCGCCTGAAACGGCTGGAGTAATTTCGTCTCCGGCCACTTTAATTGTATTCAACATATCGGTGCCGGAATAACCCCAGTGGTGGTTATGCCCCCAGAAAAAGATAACATTGGGGTAGTCATTCAACAATGAAATTAGCCTCTGCAAATTCGTTGTGTATTGACCGGACGAAGCTGTCCTTCCCTCCCCCAAATGCAGCGGATAATGTGATGCTATGAAAAAGGGTTCGCTTTGGTCGGATGTTTCCAAAGCACTCTGCAGGGCATCAATATCTTCGCTGAAGAAATTATTGTTTATGCCGCTGGAAGATGCCCCCAACGTGTATATCGTGTACCCGTCGGCTGCAGGATTGTTCTGTACCCCGGTGCGGGTATTACCCGTCGCAGTGGAAAACGCGCTTTCGCTACCTGACATCCAATCGTGGTTTCCCATGGTGAAAACAGGCGTTATACCCTTATTGGTAACGATGTTTTTCAGGGTAGTTATAGTAGTAGTATTCCAGGCGTTGTCATAATCGCCGCAGAAAACCATGTAGCTCAGTGAATCTCCGTTATTTTCGAGCCAAGTCGCGACATTTCCAGTTGTCCCGTGAACATCTGAAGTTATTCCAATATACGAAGTATCGGAAGTTGCGAAAACCGGTGTTGGTATAAACGCCAACGCCACTAATACTGATAATAGGATGGCCAGGGTATAGTAGCGAAATTGATGAGTAGTGCGCATTTCCTTTCCTCCTTCATATCCATAACGAAACGGGCAGAATATACCTGATATTTTTTAGCTACTGAAGTGTTTCATTTGCGCCTTTAAAGAAAAAAAATAACGATTCTTGGCAATAATTATAAATTATTATAAATATTAACAACGATCTTCTTTTTTATCTATCCACCTACCTTTCTTTTCTAAATTAAATTGCGATAGAGATTATTCTACGTAGCTTGCAATTATCCTTCTTATTTCTCCAAAAATGCCATTTTGTTAATTTTGGTTTAATCACTAATGTTTTAATTGATTTTTAATGTAATCTACATTTTTCTGCAAATTTTTTAATTGCCACTTCGTATAGATGTCATATAACAAGTGAAGTTTTTCGTCAGCGAAAGAACTCCCCAAAATCATATTTTTAACTACCTTCAAATTTCTAAATAACATTATAAATACAAGCAAACATCACCTTATAAGGCGATGTTTGCTTGGAAGTGTTCAATGCAATCGTTTTTTACTTATGACATTCCACTGTTGCTTTATCCCACACCGCAAACTGGTCGGTGGCCGGGGCGTAGTGGTCCTTGGCGTAGACTATAACCTTGTTGCCGGAGCTCCTTTGGGCCCAGGTTTCGCCGTCGGGCGAGGTGAGGATGGTGCCTCTATTTCCCACCGCCACAAAGGTACCGTCGCCGTAGGTGACTCCTAAGAGATGATTGCCTTGCGGCAGGGGATTGCGCCACTGCCAGTTGTCCAGCGGGTCTGTTGACTGATTCACGGTAAAGGACGCCGGCATTCTTTCGTCAAAATTGTCTAATAAAACTCTACCTGTCTTAACCCAGGGATAACCTGTCATCTCTTCCCTTAAGTCTTCTTGTTCTAATGGTTCTTGGGGCTCCTGCCCTGCTTCCGGTTCACTCCAGCTAACCTTTGCTACGGTGACTTCGCCTTCAGTAAACCCGGAGTCCGGGGAAGAGGTAATAGCGATGCGGACATCCCCTGCTTGCTCTACAACAGCGCCCAGGTCATTTCCGTCACCGGTACAAAGAGCCCCTTCCCCCAGCTTGCATTTTACTGATCCGGATTCTGACCAACTCTTCAGTCTGGTCCAGGATCTCAATAGTATAGATCAGGACAATGTCAGTGCTTACGTTAATTGTCATAGGCAGAAGAGGTAAGACATGCAGTTTATGCTATAGTATGTATCGCATACATGCACTATTTGACGGGGTTCTGATTTATATTAGACATCCATCGACAAATAAAAACAAAGCGATAATAAAAACTGTCACCACCTTAAAAATATATACATATGCCATAAACTCATATCATTATGTTACGACTAAAATATTGACCCACCTTTAATCTTAGAAAAAAATTATATATAAATAATTGTAATAATACAACAAACATCACCTTATAAGGTGATGTTTGTTTGGAAGTGTTCAATTGCAACCGATTCTATCAATATATAAAAACAATTTAACTCAGTGTTGGCAAAGCCTTAAGTCCCTCATAACCCTTAGCCAGTTCAGGTACCAGGGTCCGGGCCCGGGACAGGTACTCCTGCGCCTCCTGCGCAAGACCTTGCTTTTCGCGTGTGAGGGCAAGCCAAAAAGCAGCTTCACCCTCTGTTTCCTCAGTCTGAAGAGCAGTTTGCAGGAGAACGTCAGCCTCGGCAAGACACCCCAGAAGATAATAGGCTGATCCAACATTAAGATTCACATTCGGATCCGCCCCGGCGCTCATTAAGGGAGCAACATTCCAGAGTTTCCTTTCAGTTTCGCCAACCCCGGACATCTGGGCTTCAATTCTGGCAGGAACATTCACGGCCGCCTCCAAATGCCCCCTGGCCTCGTCCCTGTTCCCGTCAACAAACTCGCTGTACCCCACAATGAAGTAGGAGCGGGCTACAGTTCCGTACCACTTAATTTGAAAAGGAGCTAAAGCAAGGGCCTTTTCGGCACATGCCAGAACCTCCTCATGATTCTTTAAACTTAACTGAATGTTGGCCAGGTCGGCGTAGTTCTGAGGGTTATACCGGCCCATCCTGACGGCCTTCCGGGCCTCTAAAAGCGCCTGGTCCATTGCCCCGGCCCGGCTGTAAATAGTTGCCAGGTTGCTGTGGTAATCTACTTTAAAGGGATTATATGAAGAAGCCTTTTGCAATAGTTCCAAACCTTGATTATAGTCCTGCTTTTGAAAAGCTATGTTTGCCTGCTTGAAGAAAGAATCAGCCATTGCAAGGGTTCCCGGGACAACAACAACAATCAGCAAACCTGCCGATACAGCCAGTAAGGGCATATAACTAACCGCCCCGCTGGACTTGCTTTTCTTTACATCCGCCTTTGGTTCAGGATACCCGCCAATGCCCCTGGCCAGACCGAACAAGGTCCACAGAACAATGGCCAGGGCGGAGAGGGAGAGGTTGAAGTCGATGGCCGCATGGAAACCGACAGCAACAGAGGCTGCAGTTATTGTCCAGATCAGCAGGCGCTTCCCCGCATCTTCTTTAGCCCCGTGGTAAAGACGGTGTGTAAGCAGCAAAAAGCTGAACCAGATACCGAGGATTGCCACCAAACCCACTAGACCTGCTTCCACCATAATTTGAAAATAGTGGCTGTGTACCTGGTTGGAATAATATAAATAACTCTGGTAGGCACGGTAGGCCTCTTCCCAACCTCCGCCGCCCCAGCCCAGGATGGGGCGCTCCTTGAACATTTTAATAGCGTCCTGATAGAAATAAAGCCGCTCAGTGGCGTTGCGCAGACGAATTTCTTCGGCCAGAGCTTTCACTGCTTCGCCGTGGCTGCCTACTAAAACGCCCAAACCTATGCTACCGGCCACGACGACCAGGAGCACACCTGTCAGGACAGCCTTTCTATGGGCTGCAATCCACTGGAACAGCCCCCTTCTTTCCAGACTGCTGTAAAGGAACTGCCCCAGACAGGCCAGGGCAAATCCGGCAATGATCCAGAGCCAGGCAAGCCCCGGCCGGCCGCTGGAAACACTGGACAGAAAGCGCCAGATTGCAACAAAGGCAGGCACACCAAAGAGAAAAATATGGAGAAATACAGGAATCCTGTTTCCCTTGGGTAAACCGATCAAATAAAGAACAAAGACAAAGGAAAAAACCAGCAAACCGCCGTTCGACCTGGTGCCCAGAAGCACCGCAAACAAAAGAAAATTTCCTGCAGCGTAAAGATATGGCTTCAATTTTGCCCGGCTCAGCCAGTCCGGCATTTCTTTAATTATAGGATTGAAACCGTTAGACCCGGGTGTTCCGGCTCTTCTCCAGAGGTAAAGACCTGTAAATACCGCCGCTGCCAGGTAGCTGGCCAGAGCGTTGGGGTACTGGAAAGTGGAATAAATCCGTCCGCCGAGGAAACCGTCCTTAATCTGGACCAGACCGGTGGCAGTAGCCAGACCGGCCAGGGCCACCCCTACAGCGCCCAGGTAAATAACCCCCAGGATGGTGCCTGCTTCTTGATCACTTCTGACCAGCCTTGAGGTTAACCAGTAAACCGTGAAGTACAGGGTCGTCTTGACGACCTCGTCCAGGGCCAGCCCGTGGTTTGCCGCCTGAAAAGCAGAAATAAGGTAGACGGCGGGGAAAGCCAGCACGAAGTAATCCAGGGGGTGGGAAAGAAAACTGTAATCCCGGTTCAGCCACTTCCAGAGCCAGGCAACCCAGAGGATTACAGCAGCGAAGATCAAGGCCTTCTCTTGTTCCGGCGCGAAAAATAGTCCCCTGAAATAGGGGGGCAGGAACAGCAAAGCAGCAAGTCCCCAGAAAGCTATGGTGTGGAGATAGTTCCCTCCGGCTTCTTTTACCCCTTTATTTTCTTGAACAGATTTCTTTTTTCGTGCTTCTAATTTCCCTTTTTTTATTTTCTGGGGATTATCAGCCCCCCCGGAAGTTTTCTTTCCTTGATCCTTTCCGGGCTTTAAGACGGTTTTGGCCAAAATTAATGTACTCCTTTATTTTTGTGGTTGCTCTTTTCCAGAAGGTACAAGTCAATGGTCCCGTTAATCTATACTTGTAGTAACTGGCTAAACCAATGTTTGCGGCATGTATTCCATAAAAGTTCCGATTAATTATAAGAATAGACCAATAGGTCACATATTCTACACATATTTACAATATCCTCCCGGATTAGGTTTTGTTGTGCAACCTACTTTTTTCGGAACCGGTTACTTTTCCAGGACAATGCTGCAATAAATTTTCAGTTCAGTCCATGCGCATACAAAGCGTAAAATGTATATATGGTATAATCAATAAAAAACTCAGGGCCAGAATCGATCTCTTCCCGGAGGTTTACATGAAAATTGACATTATTCCTGTTTTCGGCAATATCACCAGGGAACAATTAAACGGCAAACTTGCTGTCGTTTTTGATGTCCTGCGGGCCACCACTACCATCGTCACGGCTGTGGCCAACGGCTGCAAAGAGGTTATACCGGTTGTGACAGTTGAAGAGGCCCTGGCTTATGCGGAGAATCAAGCCAATGTTATTTTGGGCGGCGAAAGGGAAAGCCTCTTAATCCCCGGATTCCACCTTGGAAATTCACCCCTTGAATATACGTCTGAACGGGTTAAGGGTAGAACTGTTGTGATTACAACAACAAACGGCACACATGCCATTCGCCGGGCGGCCCAGGGTGCTGCAAAAGTTATCATAGGCTCCTTTCTGAACGCCGGGGGTGTGGCTAAAGAAGTCCTAAGGACAGAAAGTGACGTGGTTTTGGTCTGTGCAGGAACCCGCGGCAAACTCTCGCTGGAGGATACTGTAGCAGCAGGCATGGTTTGCCGGGAGCTGGCAAAAATAGCCCGAGGAAAGGAGGCCTTTCTTCCCGGGTCGGATCTTGTGGTAGCTGCCTGCCGGCTGGCCGGTTTCTACAAAGAGGATCCTTTGCCCGCGCTTAAGGACTCTCTGCACGGACAAAAACTGGCAGCCCTTGGCTTTGCTGAAGACCTGGCCTTTTGTTCCCGGCTGAATTCTACTGAAGTGACGCCGGTCTTCCGGGATGGACGGATTATAGTTGAAACTGAGTAATAATCAGGACTTTTCCCAAAATGCGAGTGCGTCCCTTGCTCTTTGAACCCTTGTTTTTCGCTCCTTTTTGTGCTACAATAAAAAATGTTTCAAGGAAAGTGAATCTGGGGGTATAGCTCAGCGGGAGAGCGCTTGACTCACATTCAAGAGGTCGCTGGTTCGAAACCAGCTATCCCCACCAGTAATATCAAGGCCTCCGGGGATCGGAGGTATGTAGATAAATGGGTTTGAGACCTTATTGAGACCTTATGTGATTTTATCCACAGAAAAGTAGAACAAGCTCCAGGGGAGCTTGTTCTTTCATTTTGGCCGCTATGAAAAGCTTTTAATCCTATAGATCCGAATGCCGGTTTATTAAACTAAACCGGCATTCGACAAAAATACCTCTACCAATTCCGGGTCGAATTGTGTTCCGGCTTTTTCCTTAATTTTCTTGATGGCTTCCGGCCGGCTTATGGCGTTAAAATCATTTTGCTCCTTTTTGAGGAAAAATTATAAAAGCAACATCCTTAAAACAACTAATTGCAGAATTATAATTGCTGGTATAAAAATAGTAAACTTTAGTTTTTTTGTTTTATGCTTGAATAACTCCATCCCTATAAAAACACCAAGGGCGCCGCCGGCCAGGGCAATTAAAAAGATCCTGCTCTCGGCCACCCGGTGTTTATACTTACCTGCCTTGGCTATTGTTTTGTCATACCACATAACACCAAATCCCACGACATTGATTAGCAGGATATAGATGAACAAATTCCAATCCACTCCCAGCATGAACAGGCTATATTGAATAATTCAATACGACAACCGCAATCCCTACAAAGAGCCCGGGTAAAAGTTGAAATCTGTAATAACTTTCCTTGACCTAGTACCCCTTTGTTGGAAAAACGCGAAAAATGGCCCGGGAAACAGGCCATTTTCACCTTGATCTTCAACAACTAACACCAGTTATTTAACTATCCTGAGTATTTTTTATCCTCTGGCGGCGCCGTGTCAGAGACATGATGTCTAACTCTGCAACTTAACCAGTCACAAAAATGCTTTACTTACTGTAATTTAAAAGCCGTCTTGTCAACTCCGCAGACAGGGCAGACCCAACTATCAGGAAGCGCCTCAAAGGGTGTCCCGGGCTCGACGCCGTTTTCCGGATCACCCAGTTCCGGATCGTAAACGTAGCCGCAGATGGAACACTCGTACTTTTCCAGAACAGCCTTCTCCTTGGGTTCCGGAACAAAAGAAGGGGCTGTTTTAGGTACACTGCCTCTTTTTACCTCCTGATAGTAAGCATAAGTCAGAGGAGCACCTTCTTTCAGCACTTCCGCACCGGTAATCTCGGCAATAAAAATGGTGTGAGTACCGGCGTCCGCCTCCTGGAAAACCCTGGCCTCAAGATAGGCGAGGGTGTCACTGGTAACATGGGGTAAGCCGCTGTCCCCAAGCTGGTAGTTGATACCTTCAAATTTATCTGCTTCCCTTCCTGATTTAAAACCGAAATGCCCAATCAGAGACAGGGGAGCATCCATGGCCAGAACAGATACCGCTAACAGTTTACTCTCCTTGATAAACTCATGGGTCAGGTTTTTCTTGTTAATGCTTACGGCAATCGTAGCCGGCTCGTTTGAAATTTGAAAGACGGTATTGGCAATCTGTCCGTTGATCAGGTCGCCCTTACGGGAGGTGATAATATAAAGGCCGTAGCTAATTTTGTAAAGCGCTTTCAGATTCATGTTTTCATCTCCTTTTTATTCAATCAATTTAGCCATATGAGCCAGCTTTCGGCCCGTTTCCCTAACCCGGTCCAACTCCCCTGCATTGGGGTTATACTGGATATTGATCATTTCCAGGGGAACCTCCCAGCCCATTTCCTGAAGAGCCTCCAGTACCAGTGTTGCGCCCTGGCCCCCCCATCCGTAAGAGCCAAAGGCAAACCCCAGTTTTTTCTTGGGCCTCAAGCCTTTTAAATAGGTCAACAGGGCAGCTACGGAGGGCAGCATTCCGTTATTCAGAGTAGGCGTCCCGATCAGGACAGCCCTGGAATTGAGAAGATCGGGCACAATATGGGATATGTGGTTATTCTGCAGGGATCTGACCGTAACTGGAATGCCTGCGTCTTCCAGTCCATCCTGGAGGGCCTGGGCTATCTTCCGGGTGGAACCCCACATGGTGTCGTAAATAATCAGGGCTTTTGCAGGAGCTTCGTGATTGGCCCACTTCCGGTAGCAGGAAATTATTCCGGGTATGTGGGAACGCCAGATTACACCATGGCTTGGGGCAATCATCTCTACCGGCAGTTGGGACACAGCGTCCAGCACCTTGTTAACCTGGTTGCCATAGGGGTAGACAATATTTGCGTAATAAATGCCTGCCTCCTCCCGGGCAATATCCCAGCCCAGCTCATCGTCAAAGCGTTCCACAGAGGCAATATGCTGTCCGAAAGCATCGTTGGGCAGCAGCAGTTTTTCCTCCGGAATATAGGTGGCCATGGATTCGGGCCAGTGAACCATGGGCATATGCACAAATTTCATGGTCCGCGCGCCGGTTTTGAGTTCATCACCGGAATTGACCAGGATGTAATTCCATTCTTTTTTATAATAGCGCTGGAGTCCCTTTTGCCCCCTGGGTGACGTTACAATCTTTGCCCCTGGCGCTGCCTCCATTATCCTGGGGACACTTCCCGAGTGATCCGGCTCAACGTGATTAACCACCAGGTAATCAATTTTGGCAGGGTCAATTATACCCCTTACCCGGCTAAGGAGTTCATCGGCCAATGTTTGCTTTACCGCATCAACGAGAACAATCTTTTCATCCACAATTAAATAAGCGTTGTAAGTTGATCCCCGGGGAGTTAGATAACCATGAAAATTACGTAAGTCCCAGTCGATTGCCCCTACCCAGTAAATCCCTTTTTTTAACTCTACTGGTTTCATCTCTGTTAAGTCCCTCCCTTCTCAATTAAAACAAAACCGTTGAAGAGCTAACAGGCTTAATGACCCTGGCTCTCCATTTAAGCTGCGGCTTGCGTCATTTTCCCCCTGGCTGATGCGGACGACACATAGCCAGCTCTATTGTGATCTAAATATAAGGTATGTTAATTAAGCGCACCTTACAGAAACATTAATAATATATTAATGTTTCGGGATAGTCGAAGAAACAAAAAAATCTTTAAAGGGCTCAAGACGACGGGACAATCTGAAGGGATCAGCCCCTATAGACCTTTACTCATAAAAAGACAGCCCGGACCATCCAACCATCTCAGGGCTGTTTTTCATTTTATTTTTCATCGTCTTTGCAGCCTGACTTGCCCACTTCCTTTGCAGACAGAGGGCTCTTTCAAATAAATTTTGTATTATTTAAATAAACACAGATAAATATTTATACATTAATACTCTCATCTATATCCGGCGCTCTGCTGTGCAGGCCAGGTTCAACAGGTGCGGCTCAACAATAATTGTCCGGTATACGTCAAACCAGGAATACGCGCGGTAAATAAGATCCGGCAGGGCACCCTGGTTATAGGGAGCATCCAGCAGCAATACGGGTACCCCCGCCGAGCTAACTTTAACACCGATTTCCAGCGTGTCCTCCACAAGTACGCTTAAGTTTCTGGAAAGGCAGGCTTCTTTTTTTTCATGACTACCCAGGAGGAGCAATTCATCATAAGGCAGGTTGTATTTACTCAGCCAGTCCATGGTTTCCTGCCTGTATCTTTCGTCTCTCGCCGTAACAATATAAACATCATGCTGTTTTTTAATCATGCCCAGATATTGAGAAGCTCCTGTTATGGGCTCCGGTCTGGTCATTAGATACCTGCCCCTGCGGGCTAAAAACCCGGATAACTCCTGTGGCGTAACCTCATAGGTCTCGCAAATATCCAGGAGACGAATTTGTTCCACACGCTTATTTTTTTTGAAGTAACTGTTAAGTTCATTGATCCACAGGGAAAGGCTGTCTGCCAGGACCCCGTCAATATCGACACCAATTCGCACAGGCAACCCCCACTTAGCAACAAAGATTACATACACCACTATATTCCACTGGCCCGGCATAATTCCCTGCCTTATGCTCTTTAAAACTCATTTAACATTATTAAACTGTAAGGCTTACTAGCCGGCGACTCCCAATTAGTTATTTAAATCTCCAGCTTGAATTCTATTAATTTGTCAATCCCGGGATTTTCCTTTTTTCCAGCTGTTTATTTAATTGTTTAATCAATAAGTGAAAGCAACTCCCCCGATAATTGTACTTAAAGGCCTGGACCAGAGCCATTTATTCGTAACATACGTCGCAAAGAAATAGACGGCGCCGTTGGTAGGATCCCAGCCATTCACCGCATCTTTAGCCGCCCGGATACAATCAGGCGTGGCGGGACGATTAATCCAACCGTTCATTACCGGCTCGAACTGGTAGGTCCCATCTTCATACTGGTAAATAACACTCCGGATACTGTTGGGGAAAGTTGAGCTTCTCACACGGTTCAAGACAACCGCACCGACCGCCACCTTGCCCACGTAGGGTTCGGCATCCGCCTCGGCGGTAATCAGCCTGGCCAGGAGGTCAAGATCCTGCGGAGTTATCCCTGACCGGCCCTGTCCGCTTCCCCCACTGGAAGCCGGGGGTATGTATAGGTTTGAGCCGGTATAAATCAGATCGGGGTTGTAGAGACCGTTTTGTTTGATAATATCCTGGTAATTAACACCGGTCCGCCTGGCGATCTGGAAGATGCTGTCCCCGGCCTTTACTGTGTACATATAGCCGCCGGCAGCACTGTCGGGAATGTAAAGCTTTTGCCCGGGATAAATCAAGGAGCTTTGGATACCATTGCTTGTCATCAGGTTATTTAGAGAAATACCGTAGTTTTGGCTGATCAGGTAAAGACTTTCACCGGGAGATACGGTATGGCTGGCGGCTTGTGCAGTTACGGGCAGCGTTAAAACGGCAACTAAAACAAAAAAGCCCATGAGCACACGGGTAGCATTCATAACTTGAAGTCCCTCCTCCGGCCTCCGGGGTTAGTTAATGGGTTCGGATTGAGGGCACCCTGCGATTGAGCGTGGATTACAGGTATCCTTCAGGTGGTAACTAAGACGGCACTTATGATACCAGGATCTTATTCTTCACGATCCGGCTTCCACGCCTGCACGATTCACCCGAAAAGATTCCCCCGTACCCCCTGGATAGGGGATTCGGCCTTTTTTTTTACAATTATACATTTCTTTATGCATATTGGCTATGACAAAATATTGTCAATTATACAGGGATAAAAAAGACAGCCTGTTAATGACAAGGCTGTCATGATCTGGTTGATTATCAATAATACTTATTACTCGGCAGGGTTGTCGTTGATTATTTTAGCTCCACAAATATAACAAAACTTTGCGACATAGGGAAGCTGGGTCTGACAACTGGGGCATGTGGGAGGCTTGGGATTCAGCCTGACAATTTGCTCGTGCATTTCGGCGATTTCTGTCTCAAGTTCCCCGGTGCTTCGGAGCAGGCGGTCCACTTCTTCTTCTAATCCCTCTTCTCCCTTATGCTGCATAAAAACAAGGTTGCCCAACGCAGAAAGGTTGTTCTCCATCTCTTTTTCCAATTTTGAAATTTCCATCTTTAACCTGGTTGTCTCAACCAGGTCGCTGGACTTCTTACCAATTGTCCTGGCGCCTTCACCAATACTTTTTGCTCCTTCTGTTACCTTTTTAAAAATAGTCAGAATACCGCCTCCTCTGTAATGGTATTTATATTTTGATAATTCAAGATTTAAAACAACATTTCCTCCTAAAGTTTAGAACTTGTAAAACTATTTAACCGTTTCGAACCACTCCAGATAGCTGTCGAGCTCACGGTTAACAGCGGCATCCGCCTCCTTGTTTTCCTCCCTGGGCACATGCTTGACAGATACCTGAAGAGAGGGACTCATCGCCAGGCTTTCCCAAACACGCCAGGCTATCTCCTGAAGAGTCGGCTCTTTTATTTTGTATTGACGGTTAAACTGGCGCACTACCAACTCGCTGTCGCTCCTTACCTCAGCCTCCAGTCCACCGTATTCCCCGGCCAGGTAAACAAGCGCCTCCACCGCTTCCTCCAGAGCGCTCCACTCGGCGTAGTTGTTGGTCAGGGAGGGTCCCAAAAACTTGCTCCTGGTTGTCAGCACCTTTCCGTCCCCGCCGGTTATGATCATAGCGGTAGCAGCAGGACCGGGGTTGCCACGGCTCCCACCATCTATATTGACATATACTTTCAACTAAAACACCCCACAAGATAAACGGGGTTTCCCCCCGGTAAATTTTAATATCTCTGCCTTTTTTGCCGGTAGCACCGCTGGCAATATACAGGCCGGTCCTCTTTCGGCTTGAACGGCACATCGGTGGTAACTCCACACTCTGCGCAGACAGCTTCAAAGGTTTGCCGCACCGCTCCGGTCCGTCCGTCCGTTCTTTTGTAACCAGCTTCACTCATTCTGGCTTTTCTAGCCGCACGGCACTCCTGGCAACGTGATGGTGCGTGTTCCAATCCCTTCTCAGCAAAGAATTCCTGTTCATGCACTGAAAAAATAAAATCCTTTCCACAATCCTTGCAGGTAAGCAATTTGTCCTCGAACATAAAGATCCTCCCTTTTTGAATTTCTTGCGTTGGGAACCAATACAAATCCTATCCCTTGGAACACTCTAAAGAGAAGAACTTTTTGAATTGCCTCCAGCAAGATTTCATTATATATTATACCAAGGAGACTACAAAATGCAAGGTTACATAAAAAAGGAAATCCAGGTCACAAGGTAACTATCCGCCGGATCCTTATTCTACATTTAAATATTGTCTATTCCGGTATAGCTGGATGTAGGCAGGCAGGAGCACCTTCCGGCAGAAACTTTGCTAGTACGGTTATTGTCCTTTAAATATAACCCTGTAATTTGCTGAAAACAAAAAAGAACCCGGAGGCTCTTCTATAACAAAAAACTATTCTTCTTCAAAAAAGACACCTGCAATTTATTTCCTTATACTATTATACAGCCTAATAAATAAATCCCTATCAATATTTTACTTATAACAAACCTACTGATTAAGTTTACTTCATTATTACTAATCAAACCCAGATCAATTTAAATCTCATAACTCCTTAAGGTTCTCATTCATGCTTCCACTAGCTTCACTTTGTCGAAGAATACCAGCACCTCACAGCGATCTTTACTATTTAAAACCGGTTTTTTTAAATCAATGTCTATTCCAGTATCCTTAACAACATAATGCTCGCCGGCCTTTAATGTCCGCTTAAATCGCCAAAACTCCCACCATTTTTTATCCACCGGCGCAACGACAACTTTCGCTACCTTGAAAGTTGGCTCCATAACAACCCCTCCTTGAATAATGCTGTGTAAAGATTTTCTTTATTTGTACCACTCCACCAAAACCTGCAACCAGAAACATAAACATATTAACAATCTTATTATTACAAAACAGTCAGCAAGCGGTTAATTTTTTACTATTTACAGAAACAGGGTAAAAACCGGTCAGCCAAGTAATTTAAGTCGGGCTGCCCGGGCAGCCCGACTTCCTGAGTATAATTAACCAGAATACAGAAAAATGATTCACAAAAAATCCATATCATCTCATGGGCTTGCTTAAAAGAATAATTGTTGATTTACCGTAACGTAGTACAGCAAATAAGACTTGTTATTCTTTTTTCTGACAATATTCTACACCCGCAAATTTCCAAAGTAAAATATATGTTTACGATTGTAATTATAAGTCCAGCTTATCAATATCCGAGCGGCCAACTGTAATTTCTCCGCCGGCACAACCAGGTGGTAATTCAAGCTCAAAAATACCCTGTTCATGGGTTATTCAATCTCGAATTGCGGCTATACAAAAGACAACCTCAATTACTATAAAGTAATAATTATTGTTTGTACGGTAAAGAATAAGAAAAGGAAAAATTAATTTTTGTGAGAGGGGTTGTTAATTAGATGAACCAGCACATCCACTGTATTGTAAATGATTGTCATTACTGGCAGCAGGGAAACAAATGTGCGGCCAATGAAATCCTGGTCTCCACAGATGAATTCGGCAGCAACCAGCCGGACAGGATTGACGCCGCCATGGCCAGTCAGCTTACACCCGCTTCGGCAGGCTCCTGTATGTCAACCTGCTGCAAATCTTACGTTTCAAAGGACTCTAATCAAATTAATGCCGACGGTATAAAAAAAATGACCTAGCGTAAAACAAAAAAATATTATTTATTATATCAAAGGCGCTTTAAGGGTTGAAATATACAACAAGACCCCGGGCGCCTTCTTAACGACTATATGGTTTGGCATACTTAAAATATATTTGGCACACTTTCTGGCACACTTTCGCCTTGCAAAAACCAATGGCAAGCGCTTCCAGCCCTGGAAGCCTTGCCATTACTGCTTTTTCTGGAGCCGATGGTCGGATTCGAACCGACGACCTGCTCATTACGAGTGAGCTGCTCTACCCCTGAGCCACATCGGCCTGTGACATATTATGCTTGAGTATTGTTCATTGTACCTTAACAGGTCTAAAAAGTCAACCTGTTGGGGCTTTGTGACAAAAATCTCTGTAGATGCACTCCCTGGCGGAACCTCTGGTGGCGGAGTTCCAGCAGGTAACAGCCCCGCCTTCGAACCGCAGACAGCACACCTCGCCCGCTGTAGTCCTATTTATGGCACTGGGTCCTCTTATCCCCATAACTGCCTGGATCTTCTTTAAATATTATTATTCTGTTCACCTCCGGCAAGTCATAGATCTTCTTAAAAAACTGCGGAGGTGTTCGTCATCAGCAAACTTAAACTTGTCCTTATTGTTTCAGCCGTATGGGTGTCCCTGCTGCTTGTACTACAGCAGCAAGCAGCTGCTGCCTGCCGGATCGTCATTAACAAAGGGACAAATCAACTGGCCTTTTTTAAAGACGACATCCTTCTGGACGTGTTTCCGGTTGCTACAGGCCGGCAACCCGGTTATACACCGGAGGGAAACTGGGAAGTTGTGGTCAAACTCGTCTACCCTTCCTGGCGCAGCCCCGCAGGCGGCCCTTTAATCCCCGGCGGTGTGCCGGAAAATCCGCTGGGCCCCCGCTGGCTCGGACTGAATGCGCTGGGCACGGGCGGGTCCAGCTACGGCGTGCACGGCAATAACAACCCCTCTTCCATTGGAACCTATGCTTCCTCCGGCTGCATCAGGATGTACAACGACGATATTCTCTGGCTTTATGACCGTGTCCCCCTGGGTACGGAGGTGTCCATCATCAACAGCGCTGAAAACCTTAATGATTGGAAAAACATTGCCAGAGTCACAGTAAACGGTTCAGCGCCCGATTTCCAGCCGCATCTGGGGCCGGTCCAGGCCGGAGTCACAACCTTTCTCCCGGTGCGGCCCGTGGCAACAGCAATGGGCTATCAACTCTTCTGGGATGAAGTTGACCATGTCCTCACCCTGGCCAATTCGGAACGGGAAATAAGCATCACCCCGGGCAGCGACAGGGTTATCTTAAACAACAAAGTTTTGACAGCTGAAAGAGCTCCCTTTCTCCTTGAGGACAGGATTTTTGTTGACACAACTTTCTTTGAGAGCTTCATGGATGCGGAAACCAGCCTGGAAGACAACAACCGGACCCTGGCTCTGAAACATCCTGTGGACTCTGCCTACAGCGGACTGGCCAGGTATCATCTTTCCCTCCAAATTGATGGAAAAAGCGTTGACCTGCCGGAAGAACTTACTCCCTTTAGGGAGGGGCAGCATATACTTGTTCCGGTGCGAAAAGTCTGCACCGCTGCCGGTGTAGCGGTAAGCTGGAACGAAGCGGCAAAATCCGTGGAGATCATACGCAGGGGAAAATGCGTATCCATCCCCGTGAATGGTTCGTCCGTCCTGATCGATGGCACTGCAATCGCAACACCGGCCAACATCCGTGTCCTAAACGGGATATCCTTTATAGACCTGAGTTTCCTGAGAAACGTATTCGGCTTTCTGACTGACCTCGACAGTAACACCAGGGTTTTAAAGATCTCTACGGACTTCACCGGCGTTTTGTCCAGCCCTGCCTTAGCCAACTATTAAGTTCCTTTAGATTTAAAAACCTGCTTACGGGAAAGGGACCGGAAATCCGGTCCCTTAATTTACAGGTTATCTATGCGTCCACAGGCTACATCATGCCGCCCATGCCGCCGCCCATACCACCCATGCCGCCCATACCGCCCATGGGGTCCTTATCCTTTTCGGGCTTATCAGCAACAAGGCTTTCGGTGGTCAGGATCATGGCCGCAATGCTCGCCGCATTCTGCAAAGCAGAGCGGGTCACCTTGGCCGGGTCCACGATGCCGGCTTCAATCATGTTGACAAACTCGGCTGTGAGGGCGTTAAAGCCAATACCGGGTTCTTCGTTTTTAACTTTTTCAACAATGACCGAACCCTCCAACCCCGCGTTGTTGGCAATCTGACGCAGGGGCTCTTCCAGAGCGCGCCGGACAATGTCGATACCGGTTTTCTCATCAAAAGTGTCAGTTGACAAACCGTCCAGACCCTTCACTGCAGAAATGTAAACCACGCCGCCTCCGGGAACGATGCCCTCCTCCACAGCCGCACGTGTGGCGTTCAGGGCGTCGTCAATGCGGAGTTTCTTCTCCTTCATTTCAGTTTCAGTTGCAGCGCCTACCTGAATAACCGCTACACCGCCGGCCAGCTTGGCCAGGCGTTCCTGAAGCTTCTCCTTATCGAATTCGGAAGTGGTATCCTCAATTTGAGTTTTAATCTGGGCAACACGCTTTGTAATCTCATCGGTACTGCCGGCTCCGCCGACGATGATTGTCTCTTCCTTCTTGACCCGGACTTTGCTGGCCCGGCCCAAATGCTCGATGTCGGCTTTATCCAACTTCAGACCCAGTTTCTCGGTAATTACAGTACCGCCGGTGAGGATGGCGATGTCTTCCAGCATTCTTTCACGCCTGTCGCCGAATCCCGGCGCCTTGACTGCCACACACTGGATGGTCCCGCGCAGCTTGTTTAAAACCAAAGTGGCCAGGGCTTCACCCTCAACATCTTCGGCGATGATGAGCACCTGCTTGCCGGACTGGACGATTTTTTCCAGCAGCGGGAGGAGGTCAGCTACAGCTGAGATCTTCTTATCTGTAATGATAATATAAGGATCTTCAAGGTTTGCCTCCATCTTATCGGTGTCTGTAATCATATAAGGGGAAATATAGCCCCTGTCAAAATTCATTCCTTCCACAACTTCCAGGTTGGTTGTGGTGCCTTTGGATTCCTCAACGGTAATAACGCCGTCTTTACCCACCTTTTCCATGGCGTCCGCAATGAGGTTTCCAATAACCTCATCATTGGCGGAAATTGTCGCAACCTGGGCAATAGCCGACTTATTTTCAACAGGCTTGGCTGAATCCTTAATGATTTCAACGGCCTTCTCCACAGCCTTTTCAATCCCGCGCTTAATAATCATCGGATTGGCGCCGGCAGCCACGTTTTTCATACCTTCACGTACGATTGCCTGGGCCAACAAACAGGCGGTGGTGGTACCGTCCCCGGCTACATCGTTGGTCTTGGTGGCAACTTCCTTTACCAGTTGGGCGCCCATGTTTTCAAAGGGATCGGAAAATTCAATTTCCCTGGCAATGGTAACACCGTCATTGGTAATCATGGGCGACCCGAACTTTTTCTCAAGGACTACGTTACGGCCTTTGGGGCCCAGTGTAACCTTTACGGCTTCCGCCAGAGCGTTAACCCCTTTTTCAAGGGCGCGCCTGGCATCTTCGCGGAAAATAATTTCTTTGCCTGCCATTATTTTACCTCCTTCTAAGCTCCATTTACTCGATAACGCCTAGGATATCAGATTCTCGCATAATAAGATATTCAACATCGTTAATCTTGATCTCGTTTCCCGCATACTTGGAAAAGAGAATCTTGTCCCCGGGCTTCAGATCGATGGGTACACGCTGTCCGGTCTCCAGTAACTTCCCGGAACCAACGGCTATGACTTCACCCTCCTGGGGCTTTTCTTTAGCGGTGTCCGGCAGGACAATACCACCTTTGGTCTTTTCCTCACTGGGTAAGGGCTTCACCAATACCCGCTCGCCTAATGGTCTGATCACTTAAACCCCTCCTCACTGGTTGGCTTACTTTCTTGTTAGCACTCATTATAGGCGAGTGCTAGCACTTACGTAAATATAATATAGAATTAGAAAATCAAAAGCAAATTAAATCAGCGCATATTTTTCCTTTTTATTAACGAATAATCGGAAAATAGCGGGGATTGCTTTTAATTTCTTCTTCTATCTCGCGCTAAAGCAGTTTTTTATTTGGCATCTATACAATGTTTTCCCATCTGCTGATAATTTTATACAGATTTTTTTAAAATTTCTAGAGGGTTTACCTGTTCAGGAACCACACTCGCCACCCCGGCCGGTGAGGATATCCAGGCCATGGGGAAGGGCCGGCAGAATTACTCCCAGGCATTCCTGTACACCTTTGACGCTGCCGGGCAAGTTAATAATTAGAGTACGGTTGCGCACACCGGCAACGGCTCTGGAAAGCATGGCATGTTTGGTTTTCTTCAGGCTCTCCTGGCGCATGGCCTCCGGCAGGCCGGGTACTTCGCGCTCGATGACTGCCAGAGTAGCCTCGGGTGTATTGTCGCGGGGGCTTAAACCGGTGCCCCCGGTGGTCAGGATCAAGTCAATCTTGAGCTTGTCTGACATATTGACCATCTCCTCCTTGAGGGTATCCAGGTCATCCGGCAGAACCTCATATCTTACCACTTCACCCAACTCTTTAACCATTTCCCGGATCGCCGGGCCGCTCCTGTCCACCCGCTCGCCCCGTGAGCCTTTATCGCTTACAGTGATAATGCCTATTCTATACATTAAAATTCACTCCTGCCAGGTCGTTATACCTGTCTAAATTTAGTCCATGTCCAGGGTTTGTAAAAATAATATACCAGAAGGACTTATAAAGGTGTTTGCAAAGAACGGCTTTGTAAGAATAAACCGGACTACCTCAGATAACCTCCCAGTCCTTCTCCCCGGCACGCTCGAATGTGCCGCTCTTCCCCCCGCTCTTATGAACCAGCCTGACCGCACCAATAACCATTTCCCGGTCCACAGCCTTGCACATATCATAGATTGTCAAACCCGCCACAGAAACCGCTGTCAGGGCTTCCATTTCCACACCGGTCTGCCCGGTCAAGCGAACTCTGGCCTCGATTTCTACTTTGCTCTGCTCCCTGTCGGGGCGAAAAATTACGTCAACTCCTGTCAGCATCAAGGGATGGCAAAGGGGAATCAGGTCTGAGGTTTTCTTGGCTGCCATAATCCCGGCTATCCTGGCCGTACCAAAAACTTCCCCCTTGGAAACCTTCCCCCCCAGGATCAATTCCAGCGTTTCAGGCCGCATGCTCACTTCTCCCCGCGCCACTGCTACCCTGCGGGTTGCTTCCTTGCCCCCCACCTCCACCATTCTGGCCTGACCCTGCTCGTCCAGGTGAGTTAAATCGCTCACAAAAACAACTCCTCCGTTTCTCTAGTGTACCGGCCTTGCCGGGGCCTGCTTCTTAAGAATAACATAACTACATGGTATTATTTCTCTCGTATCACAAAATATCCTTCGCAGAACTCTGAAAATAAGCACCGGAGGTAAAATATTTGTCAACTATTGATGAAATGAAACCGGCTGCCCTATAACCAATAAAAAAAAGCACCTTAAAGGACGTCGAAAGTATCAAAAGCAACATCCCGCAGGTGCTGTTAACCTATTCTTTATGTTTTAGCGGCTCCGCCAGATTACCTTACCGCAGTCACGTAAGTCATAGCCGCCCAGCTTTTGCACTTCCTCACGGAATTCCGGCAAGGCCATTACCTCCAGGAGTCTCTGGATATAAGGTGTATCCCAGTATTCAGCCGGGATGCAGAGATCGTAGCGCTCTTCCGCCACCCTGATGAAATCAAGATTCAAGGCTACGGCAGCAGCCCTTATACCCATCCCGGCGTCTGCCGCGCCTGCTTTAACCGCTGCGGCCACGCCCATGTGCGTGTATTCTTCAAATTCATAGCCGGTTATCTGCTCCGGCTCAATGGCCATCTGACGAAGGTAATAATCCAGCAAAATCCTGGTTCCGGCACCGCGCTGGCGGTTGACATAGGTATATCCCTGCCGGGCAATGTCCTCCAGTCCGTGAATGCCCCTGGGATTGCCCTTGGCCAGGATCAATCCCTGCTCCCGGTACACCAGGTTGACCAGAATTAGATCCCGGCCGGCAAGAAACCTTTGAATGTAGGGAACATTGTAGTCCCCGGTTTCCTCGTCCAGCAGGTGTGTCCCGGCGCAGTGGGCCTCGCCCCGTTTCAAAGCCGACAGCCCGCCGAAGCTGCCCACATTGGCTGAGGAAAGGGTTGCTACGGGGTATTTCAGCCGCAGGAAATTAGAAAGAACATCCAGGGCGATATCATGGCTGCCGATAATCACGGTAGTTTCCTCAATTTCCCTGGGCGAGCGGAACAATTCTACCATTACCTTTTCCCCGGCGTTGTAGCCTTCCGACAGGCGGGGTACCCGGAGCATTCCGTCGGCCCGCACCAGGGACATTAAAATTCCGGCACCCCGGGAAATTGGCGTGGCAATGATCTTTTCCCCCACCTTACCCAGTTTAACCCGGACAAATTCCTCCATGCCCAGGTTTGAAACCAGTTTCCTGGAGATAGCAGCTTCTATCATTGAGGGTTCAGGGGGCGCACAGCCCATTTTATGGAAAACAAGCGGTTTGACAAAGAGATCCATTCCGATATAGGCCGACACCGGGTAACCCGGCACGCCTATTACGGGCTTGCCCTTAATCTCCCCAAGGATAACGGGCTTACCTGGTTTGGTGGCCACTCCGTGGATCAGTACCTTTCCCAGGGAGCTAATTACATCAGCGGTAAAATCCTCACTGCCGGCCGACGATCCGGCATTGACCAGCACTATGTCCGCTTCGTCAACGGCGGCGGCAACGGAAGCTTTTACGCTTTCAATATCATCAATGGTTATTTCTTTGCGCAGGGCTACAGCCCCCCACTGCTCCAAAACGGCTCCCAGCATGCGGGAGTTGAACTCAATGATATCACCGGGCTTCAGTTCAGTGCCGGGCTGCACCAGTTCAGTTCCCGTGGGCAACAGCGCCACCACGGGGCGGGGATGAACATAAATATGGCTGACCCCGCTGGCCAGGAAAGCTCCGATATCAACGGGCCTGACCCGGTGGTTGGCGGGCAGGACCATTTCTGTAGCAACCACATCCTCCCCCACAATGCGAACGTGCTGCCAGGGAGCTACGGCCTGAATAATCTCGATGACCTCAGGCTGCACAAAATGAACGTCTTCAATCATAATCACGGCGTCGGTGCCTTCCGGCAGGGGATCCCCTGTATCCACCGGAATCGCCTCCAGGCCAACCTTCAACCGCTTCGGCGTTGTCTCGGAAGCTCCGTATGTGCTGGAGGATTGCACAGCCATCCCGTCCATTGAGGAGGCGTGATAGTGAGGAGAAGAAATCCGGGCATAGACCGGCGCTGCGGTAACCCTATCCAGGGCATCTTCCGCGGGAACCAGTTCAGGCCGGCCGGGACTGAGCGCCCCGATTTCCTTCAGGTAGCCAAAAAATTTTTCAATAGCGTCTTCCAAGGGAAGGCCGTCCAGGTAAACCTTTCGTTTCATAAACCAATCCCCCACAATAACTTAGAATAGTTTTACATCAACGGCCTCTCCGGCCTCAACGCCTTCTTTGCCGGCTGGAATGCGGGCCAGGCCGTCGGCTTTAACCAGTGTCCCGATCAACCCGGACTTGCCCAGCACCGGCTCTGCATAAAGCCGGCCCTCGCAGAAGGATAGCTTGACCCGGATAAAATCCACGCGGCCAGAAGCCGAGTGCAGGCTTCGGGTAATAATTGCCCGGAGCGGGAATTCCAGCTGGATTTCCTCCAGATTGGCAGAATAACTGCCCTTCTGCACCAGGGGCGCAACCAGCAAGTCAAAAACTACCATAGCCGAGGCCGGATGCCCCGGTAGGCCAAAGACCGGCTTGCTCCCGACAACAGCCCCCACAACAGGCTTGCCCGGTTTTATGGAGAGACCGTGAAAAAGCACCCCCGGTTTCCCCAGTGAGTCGATTACCTTTGAAGCGACGTCCCGTGTGCCCACCGAACTTCCACCGGACAGGAGCGCTATGTCGTTTTCCTTCAGGCAGCGCTCCAGGGTCTCCCTTAAATCCTTCTCGTTGTCCCTGACAATCCCGTACAGGCGGGGCGCTCCGCCCCAGGACTGCACCGCGCCATAGAGTGTATAGGAGTTGATATCCCGGACCTGCCCGGGAGCGGGATTCTGGTCCGGACTGACTAACTCGTCCCCGGTGGAGATGATTCCCACCCTTACTGGTTGGACGACCGCTACTTCCATGACCCCTATAGAAGAAAGCAGGCCCAGGTCCTGGGGCCGGATCCTGTGACCGGCCGGCAGCGCTGCCGTGCCTTCTGAAATATCCTCTCCCCTGCGGACCACATTATCCCCGGGGGCTACAGGACGGGTGATTCCAATGGTATGTCTATCCAACTCCTCGGTATATTCAACAATAACCACGGCGTCCGCACCATCCGGCAGCATTCCGCCGGTGGCGATGCGCCAGCACTGTCCCGCCTTCACCCCGCCCCGGGGCTCCTGGCCCATGGGGATTTCGCCGCAAACGTCCAGATAGGCGGGCATGCCTTCACTGGCGCCATAAGTGTCCCTGGCCCGCACAGCGTAGCCATCCATTGTAGAGCGGGTAAAGCCGGGCACATCCTGAAAGGCAATTACATCCGCAGCAAGGCGTCGGTCAAGGCTTTCCAGCATAGGAACCTTCTGGCCCGGTATTTTCAGCGGCAGGTATTCGCTCAGGAGCGACCTGGCAGCTTCAATTGTGAGCACCTTAAATAGTTCGGCCAATAGTTACACCCCGTTCATCCACTGCAGGTCACTTAAAAACAACCCAGTTCGCAGGATTTAATTTTAATTTTCAGGTTATTTGCAACCTCCCCCACAACCCGGGGCGGCACATTGAACTCAGTGGCAATTTTCCTTAATTCAGTACAGGTGACTGTTCCATCCCCGCCTGCTTTTTTAATCGCTTCCAGGATTTCTTTGGATGCTTCCTTCATTAACGCCATTCCTTTCTAGGGCAAATCTTTTAAACTATATAATTTAAGTCTGTAAAACTGGTTTTAATCTGTTAACACATCTCTGTCTTAATTCTGCTCCCGGTCGGAGCAATCCGGGCAGAGGGGATCCCTTTGCACCGGCACTTCATAAAACCCGGCGGAAAGTGCGTCATAAACCAGGAGCCGACCCACTAATAGTTCTCCGGTACCCAGGATAAAGCGCAGCGCTTCGGCAGCCTGGAGCACCCCAATCACGCCCGGAACCGCGCCCAGTACCCCAACTTCTGAAGTCGTAGGAGCATCCGGAGAGGGCGTTTCCCGGAAAACACACCTGAAGCAGGGACCTTTACCGGGGATAACGGTAAAAACCTGGCCCGCCCAGGCCAGAACCCCGCCGTATACAAAGGGCTTGTTCATTTTCAGGCAGGCCTCATTGATCACGTGCCGGGCGGGAATGTTATCGGTGCAGTCGATAATAAAATCATAGTTTTTAACCAGGTTCACCGCGTTGTCCCGGCGAAAAGCAGTCTGGTAAAGATCCAATTGCAAATCCGGGTTAAGAGCTTTTAGCTTTTCTCCAGCAGAAACAACTTTCGGTCGTCCCAGATCCGGTGTAGCGTGCAGGATTTGGCGCTGAAGGTTGGACAGGGAAACCTCGTCGTTGTCAACCAGTCCGATCCTGCCGACCCCGGCAGCGGCAAGATAAAAGGCAGCCGGTGAACCCAGGCCGCCGGCTCCCACCAGCAGGACCGAGGCACGGAACAACTTTTCCTGGCCTTCGGTTCCAATACCGGCTAACTGGATATTCCGCTTGTAGCGCTGGTCCTGTTCAACTTTGATACCGGCCTTGACCTCCATCAAAAAACCCCTTTACCTGCTCCTTTAGAGCAAATTTTTCCGCATCTGCACCATGCCCTGTTTTCAACGCGGGTTAAGCTTCCTCCTCTTTAGTGAGGATATCTACCTCATCCCCGGCTTTGACCGGACCACCGTTAAGAATCCGGATGAAGATGCCTTCTCTGGGCATGACACAGTCGCCGGCCTGTTGGAAAATAGCACAGCGCCTGTGGCACTCTTTGCCGATCTGGGTAACCTCTCCCACTGCTGAGCTCCCAATTTTCATTCTGGTGCCCAGGGGCAGGCTGACCAGGTCAATTCCTTCGGTGGTCAGATTTTCAGCAAAGTCACCAGCCCCTACATCCAGCCCCCGGGCTTTCATTTTTTCTATGCTTTCCATAGCTAGAAGACTCACCTGGCGGTGCCAGGGACCTGCATGGGAGTCGTTTTGCAGGCCGTGCTCCTCAATCAGCAGGCCTTCACCTACATTTTTTTTGCGCGTACCTTTTTCCTTACTGATACATACTGCTTTTATTATACCCATAATTAAACATCCTTTCTACGGATAGTGCAAAAGAGTCCCGGCCTCTGAGCATAATTACAAATACAAAGCGCTGCGCAGGCCGGTCAGCCTGCGCAGCGAACAACTACAGGAGCATGACAGCACCCTTCCAACTTTTGCCCGTCACTATCCGCCAATCTGAGACATGACCCGGCGCCTGTCCCGCCATCCATCGCTCATATGGTGACGGTCCGGTTTTAAGGCAATCACATCCATGATCAGATCGGCGATTTCCTTTAATCCGGCCCCTTCGCGCAGAGGTGTTTTTAAATCAATTTCCGTCGAATCATAAAGACAGGGCCTCAGACCACCCACCGATGTCAGGCGCAGGCGGTTGCAGCTCTGACAAAAATGATCGCTCATAGAAGTAATAAAGCCGACAGTACCCTCTGCATCTTTCAGTTGGTAGTATTTGGCCGGTCCGCCGCCGGAGGGCTTTTTGGCCGGCAAAAGCGGTCCCAGACGGGCGCTGATCTGCTTCATGGCTTCATCCGCCGGCAGATAACGACCGGCAGCCCACGTATTGGAAGACCCAATGGGCATTAATTCAATAAAACGGACATGCAGCGGCCTGTTCAACGTCAGGCGGGCCAGCGCCGCCAGCTCGTCCTCATTGACCCCGCGCACCATCACCGTATTTAACTTCACCGGGTGCAGACCGGCATCGAGGGCAGCCTGTATTCCTTCCCAGGCCACGGCCAGGTTGCCGCCCCGGGTAATCTCGCGGTAGCGGTCCGGCCTAAGAGTGTCCAGACTGATATTGACCCTTCCAATGCCTGCTTCTTTCAGGGCCGCAGCCCGGGGGGCAAGGAGCAGGGCATTGGTGGTCAGGGTAATATCGTCAATACCGGGTATTTCTGAAATGCGCCGCACCAGGCCTTCCAGCCCCTTGCGCACCAGCGGCTCCCCCCCCGTCAGGCGAATTTTTTTAATACCCACAAGGGCGGCGGCCCGGATAATAGTTTCGATTTCTTCCAGCCTCAGAACCTGTTCGTGGGGTGTCGATTTAACGCCTCCCGGGGGCATGCAGTAAACACAGCGCAGGTTGCACCGATCGGTGACGGAAACCCGCAAATAATTAATCTCCCTCTGGTAGGTATCCCGCATGACTTCACCTTCTTCAGTTGATTAATGATGGTGTACAAATTCAATTGCACAATTATTACGCTATTCAAAGGTTGAACCAGGCATCCTTTGAAGGGAGGGAATCCCTACGCAAACTCTATTTGACAAGTCAACTGGTTAACAGGTAATCTAAACAAAACAACGTTTTTAAGAAATGCTGCAAATAATTATTAATTTGAATCTATCTGCCCCGCTGCTGGGCTGTGGTTAAGAAAGCGGTAATGCCAAAGGCCAGTGTCAGAAGAATGATGCTGAAAGCCGTGGCAATTTCATAATTACCCTTGTTGACCTCAAGGACGGTAGCGGTAGTCAGCACCACGGTAGATCCTTTCAAGTTGCCGCCGACCATGATGGAAGCACCGACCTCTGAAATAACGCCTCCAAAGCCGGCAATAACAGCCGCCAGCAAACCAAGCCTGGCTTCTCTCAAAAGAAGCCAGAGCAACTGCAGGCGCGACGCACCCAAAGCCAGAATCTGCAACCGGATCTTTGGATTCAGCGACTGGATGGCGGCGATGGTGAACCCTGTTACAATCGGAGAGGCAATGATGGCCTGGGCAATGACCATGGCCGTGGGTGTGTAAAGCAGACCCAGGAAACCCAGCGGGCCATAGCGGCTCAAAGTCAGCCACACCCACAGGCCTACCACCACCGGTGGCAGTCCCATGCCCAGGTTAATAAAACTCACAACTATCTTACGACCGGGAAAAGAGGACAGTGCCAAAACTGTTCCCAGGGGAAGGCCTATCAATACACTGATCAACGTAGCAGTGCCGGATACCTGGAGGGTCCGGTAGATAATCTCAAGGACAGTGCGGTCCCCGCTGAGCAGGAGGCGCAAGGCCTCCGTCAGTCCCTGCCAGTAGACTTCCAAAAAAATCACCTTCGTTTTTTTGATCCGGGTGGTTAAACCTGTGCCGGATTACCCTTTGCTATGCTTAATATTGTATAACCATATCCTAAATTAAAGGGTTGGCCAACCCCGGAAGATATCTTGAAAGGAATAATTGATAAAGCTGTCTACAACTTCACGCAGCCTGCGAAATTTGTCGATCAACTCGCGGGCAACCGGCGTTAATCTGGCTCCTCCGCCCATCTCACCGCCGACCTGGGTAATCAGCAGCGGAACACCCCAGCGTTCTTCAGCAAATTTTATTTTTCCCCAGGCAGCCCGGTAGGACATATTCATTTGCCGCGCTGCTTGAGAAATTGAACCTGTTGTTTCGATATTCATGAGAATATGAAATAGGCCGTCCCCAAATGTTGCCCCGTTTCCTTCCAACCATAACTTGTAGTTTACACCGTAACCCGAAATCTTAGTAACATTTGAAGCAGCCCTGACAACCCTAACTCTTTTTTTCCTGCCCTCGTTTTCAGCACTTAATTTGTTTTTTTCAAAACTCTTAAATGAACCGGATGTACTCAGATTTCTTTTTTGATTAAGCAAAGCGGCAGTAAAGGCTGTTCCGCAATAATACACTTTTTTTTTCTGCTTTTCCAGCTCAACCATTTCAGGACTAACCTCCACCAACCGGCGGAAAAAGAGAAACGCGATCACCATTGCAAAGGACATCGTCGAGGCCTTTGTGCGAACCATTAACAAGAATCGTAAAAACTTCTTTCTCCGGAATATTCAGCTTTTCCAGAAGCATCCGGGCGGTAAAACGGTCCGCTATTTCGATTGGCATAGGCTTCCCAAAACGCGCACCTGGAATATAGTTCTCCAGGCCGCTGAATACCCTGACTTCAATCTTCAAAAAACCTCAACCCCCTTCGTTGAAATACAGGGCGCACCCCCAAAAAACCTTCACATTAAAGCCATTAAATTATATCATAGGAACATTTACAGGACAATCTTGACTCTACAGTTGGCGGAAAATGGGCAAACCACAGAGTCAAAACCCCTCACTTGTTTCCAATATGCAACATATATACCAAAACAACAGATTAAGGACAGTTTCCTTTTGTTCCTCTAAAGAACAGCCATAACCTACCCCCCCGGGGCCTAATGGAAACCAAAGCCTGTTTCTGTTCCATACAGAGACAGGCTTACGCAGGATCCGGTTCAATTTGGTACATGCCCTTTGTTTCTTGAGCTAAAAATGCAAAATATAAATGAATTACAATATACATGTATACCTGCAGCAAGAGATATTTTGCATTTTAATGTTGATTCTCTCTCTACAACATTAAAAAAATGCTGTTTCTTCTCAAAGACCCATTTATTTAACTGCGGCACACAGGGTTCTTTGCTGCGGATTTTGACAACTCTTATTTACCTGCGGTGGATTCGGGACAATAACGCGGCAGGTCCAGCAGCGCAGCAGCACCGGCAGCTGTTGAGCCGTAGAAAATCAGCGGCTTGCCGCTCCGGTAAAACACATCTACAGTATTATTGCAGATGATGCTCCCGGTTGCAAAAATTACATCACAGGCTGCGAGCCGTTCAGACAAGTCAGCCGCTCCGTCATTAATCAGCACACCGTTTTTTGTTTTTCCGATGTTGGCCGGGTCCAGGTCAAGGACCACCAGGTTAAAGGCAGGATTCAGAGCTTCCGCCAGAGCCGGCTGGTAACCAATCATTAAAATATTGGGTTGACCAAAGTTCTCCTTAAAATAACCAACTACCTGGCGGGCGCACAATTCGGGCCCTTTGTCCCGGCAGTGAATGGTGTTGGTTGCCTTGCCTGCGCAGCAGGCAACCGCGTTCAGGGAAGCAACGCTGACAGCCCGTTGAAAATCATCATCCAGTTGCATGTCCAGGACATCTTCCAGGGTTCCGTCAAAATCACCCTGGGCGCTTGTAAAGGCCTGGCCCTTACAGCCCAGAATATCGGCCTGCAGCAGGCGCTCCTTACCCTGGAGCAACACAAAATCCTTTCTTTTGGTGGAACCCAGGGCATCCTCGGGACTCAAGGCGGAAGCCCTGACGGAAACCTGGGTTTTTTTCAACTGGAGCTCATCCGCAAGGCGGTCCAACTCCTGACGCAGGTTTTCAAAAAAAAATGATCGGGTGGACTGTTCCTTCATATCAAATGCACCTCCGGATATTTTTAACAATTTCATAACCCCAAAAAACATGATTTAGTTTTTCTTCCCCTGTAGGCGCTGTGTTGACAACCGGGTGTTTTTCAGAAAACATATTTTTTAAACCCTTTGGAAGGCATCGCCTCAGCGTCACAGTGTCCTTCCCCGGAAATAAGGTGGATGTCCTGCGGTCGGACAGATAACCTTACCCGGTCACCTTCCCCCAGTCCAAGGTTCTCCCACTCGAAGAAGGAAAGGCTGGTCCGCCACAGGCCTTTTCCGTCACAGTAAACGTCGACATGGGTCCTGTCGAAAAACACGTTCCGGATGACGGCTTCCCAGCAGTTGACTGCTGTAACCGGCGGGTCGCCATGTTCAAGGCGGATATTGCCGGCACGCACAAGCAAGATAGCAGGTTCATCAGTTTGCGGCAATTGTCCCGTCCCGAAACTCCCTTCCGAAAGCGGCCCGAAGTTCAAGTCTCCGTTTTCAAGAACAAACCATAGTTGCCCCTGATTATCTTTTCTGATTATGCCTCTTATAATGTTTTCCATGCCGATAAACTTTGCCGAAAATTCTGTCGCCGGATAAAAAAACACCTCTTTCGGGTGCCCCACCTGTTCCATCCGGCCGTTATTCATAATGATAACCCTGGTTCCCAGCTGCAAAGTCTCGGAAAAATCATGGGTCACGTGAATAATACCCAGACCTTCCGCTGAATGAATCTCCTTCAGCAAAAGCTGCATGGCGTGTCTTGTTTGCGGGTCCAGGGCGGAAAGAGGTTCATCCAGCAAGAGTACTTCGGGTCGGGTCAAAATGGCTCTGGCCAGGGATACCCTTTGCCTTTCTCCCCCACTGAGATTCTTAGGTGAGCGGTCCAGTAAGTGGGAAATCCCCATACTCTCCACCAACTGCTCCATCCTCCGGATAACGCCGGGATCCCCCGCCATTCCCCTGGCCCTGGCGCCAAACAAAACGTTTTCCCGCACAGATAAGAAGTTGTAAAGCAGGCCGTCCTGATAGGCAAAACCCAGGTATCTATTTTCGGGCGGCTCATGGGTAATATCCTTGCCATTCAAACAAACCCGACCCCCGGCAATATCACGCAAACCGGCCAGGGACTCGAGCAGGACAGTCTTGCCGCTCCCCGTGGGACCTAGAATCACCAGGTATTCATCGCCCATCATCTCAAAATTGATATCCCGCAGCAAAAAACCGCCTGCTTTTACCCGCAAGTCAGCTACTTCAAGCAGAACCCGGCTCATTGGCTCACCTCTGAGCTGGTGAAGAACTTGAATAAAGACATTAAAAGCAAGGCCAGGAACAGCATAATCATGGATACGGACATGGCAAACTGAATGTCTCCAATGGACATGTTTAAAAATATGGCGACTGAAAGTGTTTCTGTTTTCATCCTGGTTATACCGGCAAGAATGGCCGTGGCTCCGAATTCCCCCAGGGCTCTGGCCCAGGTCATGGTTAAGCCGGACAAGATGCAGCCCTTGGCCAAAGGGAGAGTAACCTTCAGAAATACCATTCCCTGGGAAAACCCCAGTGTGCGGGCAACTTTTTCCAGGCGGGGATCAATTGAATCAAATGCCTGCTTAAAAGCTCTGATGGCAAAGGGAGTTGCAATAAAACACTGGGCCACGACAACTCCCCGTGCAGAAAAAACAACATCCAGAGAAAACCTTGTTAATACTTCACCCAAAACGGGGCCCAGGAGAATCAAAAGAGCTACTCCGCTGACCAGGGGAGGTAAAACAATAGGGATATCCATTAATGTCTCGATTAGCGCCTTACCGGGAAAGCGTTGCCTGGAGAGAACGTAACCGGCCGGTATGGCTATCAGCGCCGCCAATAGCGTAGCCGTCACAGAGGTCCAGAGGGTAAATAGCAGGGCAAAGCGAAACTCCGGGTTGCGCAGGACAGCAAGAAAATCCCCTTTTCCATAAACGAAGAGGCCGCCGATCAATGCAGCCATAAAACCTGTTAAAACCACAAAGACAAGGCCGAATGAAAGCTGCAGCCAGTTAATTTTCATACTTTTTAAGGGATTTGTTTGTGCCGGCGCAAAAACCCTATTTTGTTTTAAAGCCGTGCTTTGCAAACACTGCAGGTCCTTCATTTTTCATAAACTCCAAAAACTTTTTAGTCTCTTCTTTATTGCCGGAATATATTAACGACGCGCACGGAACCTCATCCACGATGTTTATGGATTCATCGATCTCAATCATGTCAACTTTATCCTTACAATTAACAGCGTTGTTGTATTCGGCAATCCCCGCATCACCCTGCCCCATCATAATTGAAGTGGAAACCTTTGGCGCAGTTTCAACATAGGCCAGCACATTTTTCTCCACTTGCTCAGCAATACCAAGCCGGTTAAACATCTTGAAAGCTGCCTGCCCCATGGCGGTGGCTTCCTTTTCGGGCAGGATCACCTTAACTCCGGGCCGGGCTAAATCCATGAGGCTGGATATTCCGGCCGGGTTTCCCCTGGGCGTAATTATTACTGGAGCGTGTACGGCTACCGGCCCCACGATTTCATCTATGTGACCTTTTTTCTTAGCCTTATCCAGGTAGGACATACCGCCGGGCATGTAAATATCGCCTTTTTTTACGGTATCCAGCTGACCGAGCAGGGCTCCCGTATTATTGAACGTCAACTCCACCTTGACTCCGGTTTCTTGTTCATATATCGCAGCCAGTTCTGTCACAGGCTCTTTGAGACCGGCCCCCACGTAAGCAAATAGGGTTTTTTGTTGTTCCTGTGGCGTAGCGGAAGAATTCGGCTCCTCCGGTAACTGATTGGCGCAAGCGGAGAGAATCATTCCAGCTATAAGCAGCCCGGAAATTAGAGTTAATGCTTTCCTTAACCGCATGATTTTACCACTCACCTCACATTTGCACATAAGCCGTATTGTCAGCACGTAAACCCCTGGCATAACCGGTAAAAGATGTGGTCAGATCCCTCATTCGGCCCTTTTCCAGATGAATGACTTCATCCCCCAGGTAACTGGCATCTTCTTCATCGTGGGTAACCAGGATAAAAGGTATCTGCCACTGCTCGTGCAATTTCCTTAATTCCTTCCGGAGCCCCACCCTGGTTTTTTTATCGACAGCGCTGAAGGGCTCATCCAGCAGCAGTACCCGTGGCCGGACTGCCAGAGCCCTGGCCAGGGCCACCCTTTGTTTTTCACCTCCGGATAGCTGCCGGGGGTACCGGTCAAGGAGATGCCCGACACCAAAAGAGTTTAGCAGTTCCACGGGATCAACCAATGGTTCATCCCCTTTGCATTTTTTACATTTCAGGCCGTAAAAAACATTTTGTCTGACCGTCATATGGGGAAAAAGGGCGTATTCCTGAAATAGATAGCCGATATTCCTTGCTTGCGGGGATACATTGATTTTTTCCGCATCCGAATAGAGCAGGCGTTCATTAACTTTAACAAAACCGGAATCCGGCTGTAGCAGGCCTGCCAGAAGGTGTAGAATAGTGGTTTTCCCGGAGCCGGAATGTCCCCATAACAAAAGGATCTGATTTTTAACTTTAAAATGAACATCAAGCTTAAAATGCCATAATTTTTTAGTCAGTTGAGCTTCCAACAACTGAATCACCTCATAAAATGCCGTTATAATCATGGGTAGATTACCCGGATTTTCGGCTTCGCTAAATAAAATAATGCTTACTGCCATACTCCACATATTCTTTACAGGTTATGCCATGCTCTTAAGAACAATAACATTTCATGTGGGAGCTAACAAAAAAGTGGAAAACTGTATCCCGCTGTAGATTCACACGCGGCTGTCCCAAAACAACGCGGCACCAGTAATTAAGTCCGGCCGTAGTCGCTTAAGCTTCAATGCTTTTGTTTTTTAGCCCAGCGGTTGACCCAGAATATAACAAGGAAGCTGAATACCGTAATGATCGCCACCAGGGTCCTGGCTGCTTCGTTCCTCCCTGATTCCACTGCAAAATAAATGGCCGTGGGGATGGTCTGGGTCTGGCCCGGAATATTACCCGCCACCATCAGGGTGGCGCCAAACTCACCCAGGGCGCGGGCAAAGGACAGCACCAGGCCGGCGACAATACCGGGCCAGGCCAGGGGGAGAGTGACCGTGAAAAATATTCTCACCTCTCCGGCCCCCAGGGTTCTGGCAGCCTTCTCCAAATTAACGTCAACACTTTGAAAAGCCGCCTTGGCGCTCTGGTACATCAAGGGAAAAGCCACAACAGTTGCTGCCAGAACCACTGCATACCATGTAAAAACCAGCGTAATACCCATACCGGCCAGAGTTTTACCTAAAAGGCCGTTTTTGCCTATAACAACGAGCAAAGCATAACCCACAACAGAGGGCGGCAGTACCAGCGGCAACGTTATGGCGGCTTCTACAAACTCTTTGCCGTAAAACTCCCGGCGGGCCATCAGTCTGGCCAGGGGCAGCCCCAGAAAGCTGATAATAAACACTGAGATAAAGGCTACCCGCAGGGATAGCAGTACCGGGAACCAGTCGGTCAGCTGCGTAAACATGTTTTAGCTGTTGGTTTCAAGGGGCTTGAAACCATATTTTTCAAAAACCCGGGCTGCTTCAGCACTCTGCAGAAAGCCGGCAAAGTCTTCAGCCTCTTTCTGATATTTAGTACTCTTTATGACAGCCATGGGGTAAACGATTGGTTTATGAGATCCGGCCGGGGCGGCGGCAACAATTCTAATCTTATCGCTGCCTACCGTATCGGAACGGTAGACAAGGCCTGCATCCGCGTTGCCAGTTTCCACATATGTAAGCACCTGGCGTACATCCTTGGCCAAAACAAGTTTTGCTTCAATTTTGTCCCAGAGATCCAAATGCGTTAACGCTTCCTTGGCATATTTGCCGGCAGGCACCGTTTCCGGCGTACCGACACCGACTTTGACAACGCTCGCACCTGTTAACTCTTCAAAGCTGCTGAGACTGCCGTCTTTCCCTGTTATTAAAACCAGTTCGTTGCCCAGAAGATCTTTACGGGAAACATCTATAATCAGTCCCTTTTCGGCCAGGGCATCCATCTGGGACTTTCCTGCGGACATAAACAAATCGGCCGGAGCACCCTCCTCAATTTGTTTCTGCAGGGTGCCGGAGGAAGCAAAATTATAGGTTATCTTAACCCCTGCCTGCTGCTGCTCGTAAATGGTCTTCAACTCTCCCGCAGCGTCCTGAAGGCTGGCCGCTGCCGCAATAGTCAAATTCACCGGTTCCACCCCGGCCTGGGGTTGCCCTTCGCCGCCGCCACAGCCTGCAACGGCTGTCAACACAATAAGCATAAGTCCCAACAACAACAGTTTCTTCAATTTTTTACCCCCTTGAGAATAAAATTGTCTGCAAAAAAGTCAATACAATCAAACAAAGAATCCTTGCAATAACGTAACATAATAAAACTTCACATAACATCACTATAATCATGATAAGCCCGGGGCATTATGTTTGTCAAGGACAATCCTGGCCAGCCCGTCTTATTTGCTCATTATTCTCTTTATGTTTTGATTGCCAAGTACTGATTAGCCTTCCCGCCGGCTTTGCCGTGACCGGTTTGACATCTCCAGTGAATTATTTTATCATTATCCGGGGAGCTTGCGGAATAGTTCCTTATGGCCTTAAAGTACTTTTTGTAATGTTATATTATGTTTGAACTTGCCCTGTCTATTGCCGGCGCCGCCCTGCTCCGACCGCACTAAGGGCAGTTAATTTTTGATAGTGGCTATATCTTTAACAGACTAAGCTTGTTCTCCAGGTTTGTCTCCCAATGAGAACTTTGTCCGGCTTCGGGTTTTTTCGAGATAATTTGTTTTACTTTTTCAATCAACAAGGCCGGGCAAGACATAATTTAACACTACTAAAGATTGTTAAGAGAAAAAATGATATAATAATACGTGAAAGAAGATCAATGGAGGGGAAAATGAAAGAAGATATTTCTCTAACTCCAGAGGAAGTGGCAAATACACTTAAAATTGCTAAGAATACAGTTTACGAACTGATCAAACGCGGAGCGCTGCCGGCCTACCGGATTGGACGCAAAATTCGAGTTGACTTGCGGGATGTTGAGGACTACAAGAGGCAGGGTAAAAAGATGGAGCAAGCCATGACAATGACAACTCCCGCCACAACACCCACTCCCCCGGTTCAGACCCCCGTTACAGAGGAGCACTTCGGCGCCCCGCAGAATGTAGTTATTTGCGGACAGGACGTTCTTCTGGATATACTAACCCGTTACCTGGAGCGGCATCCCAGTGGGATTAGCGCGTTAAGGCACAACGTCGGCAGTTTCAAAGGCCTTATGGCCCTTTACCAGGGAAAAGCCCATATGTCTGCGGTGCACCTCTGGGCAGGGGAAAGAGATCTATATAATATCCCCTACGTGCGCCGTCTGCTTCCAGGCATCCCTACGCTGATTGTCCACCTGGCCCAAAGAATGCAGGGGTTTTACGTGGCCAGGGGCAACCCAAAGGGTATTCAAAGTTGGGAGGATTTAACCCGTCCGGATTTGCGTTTTATTAACAGGGAAAAGGGCTGCGGCACCCGGGTCCTGCTTGACGAGCAAATCCGGCGTCTGGGGTTGGACAGCAGGCAAATAAACGGCTACGAAGAAGAGGAATTCTCCCATTTTGCCGTGGCCAGTACCGTTGCCCGGGGTGAAGCCGATGTGGGCCTGGGCAACGAAAAGACATCCATGCAGGTCCGGGAAATTGATTTTGTTCCCTTGCAAAAGGAACGGTATGAACTGGTGATGAAGAAAGAAGACATAAACAAGCCTTATTTTCAAGCTGTCCTGGAAATCTTGCAATCCCCGGAATTCAAAAAGGAACTTCAGGGTTTGGGTGACTACGATTTAACGGATACAGGCAAAATTGTGGCTGATGTGTAGGTGACTGTGTTAGCCTACGTGTCAATTAAAGGACAAACAGGCAACCTGCCCTTTTGCCGCCCGGAATGAGGCACATGAAAAACTGTTGCTCTAAAATCAATAGAGGCCTGATTGATGGTCTCTTTTTTTGTCTAGATTAGTGAACCGCCCCGAAGACAAGGGCGGCTCCACTTTAACCGGATTGTTTATTTGCCAATTATTACGGAACTGGCTTTTACAAGTGCGTTCACCTGGTCACCAACACTTAAACCCATTCGCTTAACTGATTCAGCTGTCAGAGTGGAACACATTTCCTGCCCCCCTACATCAAGGAGGACTTCGGCACTGACATCATTTGTTTTAATGTTTTTAATACGGGCCTTGAGATTGTTACGGGCACTTAGCTCCATGAAATTTTCCCTCCTAAATCATTTTGTTTATATAATTTGCTGATCCAGGAATATTTATACAGGGAAAATAACTTAAAAACAAAAAATTTAAGAAAAGATCACCAAAAAGTCGAATATGACCGGGAACTGCTTTAAAGAATATTTTATCGTGACCCACTTAAAATACTAAACTGAAGAAAAACTAAAATATCAACTCCTCATTAAATAGTTGATCCGGGGTCCAAGCAGGTTGAATCCGGATCTATACTGTCTAATGCACCTTATACAAATGTCTCTCCGGTTGGCTTTCTTCCAGACCCATGAACTTTCCCTGGACATAAGGGTAAATTCTTTTGCAGGTGATATCCTTTACTGCCAAATCTATTAAATATTTCAAGGCAGGTTCGGGGTCCAGCCAGGCTTGTCTGAACTTTAAATGGGTTGTCATGTCAATAGAATATACAAATAGAGATACTTTTTTAAAATCCTTAAAGATCATCAGATCGTATCTTTCTGCCGGTCCCTCATTTTCCTTCACAGCATAAACACGTATTTCATAAGTTTCATTATTGCATTTAAAATAAACAGACTTGTATTTTTTAGTTAAGCGCATAACTCCTCCTCTCTTAATCCACCGGTTCACCACTATTTCTTCGTACTACATTTATATACGTCGCCGGTGCCGCTTAAAACAAAGAAACCGCACTAACGTGCGGTAGACAGCAAAAAAAACTTGTTGCTCCTTTCCACACGGGAGGCCCATTCGTTTCCCAATGGACCCTATCGGTCTGGCGCCATAATGCCTCTCATTTTAGGTATCCAGACTCGGAGAACAGATTTAATCTTATGTTTCGTTATTTACAGACAAATTCCTTCAATTAAAACCCTGTTAAGAGAAAATAAGTTTATATTACAAAAGTAATGCGACGGCAATAAAAATTCTTTGTCTGAGGAAATAAAAGAGCATTTCAACGGATTGTTTGCGCTTAAAAAACACCTGGAATATATAGCAAAGGCTCAGGCGCCCGTACTCCTAGCCACGTTTTGTATGTGCATCCCCGTTGCGCCGGACACTGACTGTTTCAGAAAGGATACATAAGGCTATTTCTTCCGGCGTTTCGGAGCCAAGCTTCAGACCAATTGGCGTATAAATTTCCTTGAGCCTTTCCGGGGAGATTCCTTCCGCTTCAAGTTTGGCCAATATTGCCTTTACCTTTCTGCTGCTGCCGATCATACCGATATAAGCTGCGGGCTTACCGATTACCTCCCGCAGGCGTTATTATAATCAGTTCGTCTTTTTTATCAATTTCATCAATGGGCTTTCTAACTGGGTCAGTAACATCATTTTCATCTTTCACTTTCTTAAACTGCGCAAAAAACTCCACCCTATGCTTGATGGTCAAACTCTTCCCCTGGTTCTTCTAGTTCTTATCACGATGATCCCGGGCAACCCTCTTTTGCGGAGGCCAGAGTTCTTTTAAGGGCTCAACCCTTACGGGCGCCAGGATTAATTTTCCCTGTCTAGAATTATGGGAGATAACCGGAACAGAATACAAGGCCTGCTCAATTAATGCAGATATATTTCCCGGCGCCTTGCCGGCCGCCTGAACGGTGATTTCCAACCTGTCCCTGTTGTTCTCATTGGAAATGGCGGCCTTGAAGTTGGCAACGCCCTTTACGGCAAACAAAACCTCGTCCAGTACGGACATGCTGAGAAAGCCTCCTCCGGTCAGCACAATTCTGCCCTGAACCCGGTCCTTTACCGGAGACAACCGCTTCAATACCGTACCGCAGGGGCAGGGTTCAGGAATAAACCTGGCAATATCGCCGGTACGGTAGCGGATTAAAGGCATGCCCCGGCGGGTAAGGGTCGTGAAGACAACTTCTCCTTCCTCCCCTTCCGGCAAAACCTCACCGGATTCGGGGTCGACAACCTCAAACAGCAAGTCCGCCTCCCGCAGGTGGTAACCCGCCAGGGCCGCGCATTCAACTCCGCCCCCCAGGCCCATTTCAGTCATGCCGTAATGATTAAAAACCCGGCAGCCCCAGGCCTCCTCCAGATGTTTCGCCAGCGCAACCGGAACATGGTCTGTGCTGAGCAAGATGTTTTTTAAACAAATCTTGTCCATCTTCTGTTCAGCCGGTTCACAATAGGCGAGGGCCAGCACCTGGGTTGGAATGCCCACCAAAGTGTCAATCCGCTCCATTGCCATTATTTCCAGGACTGCCTCAGGATTTTGCACCAGGCCGTGGGGAACGGGCAGCACCTGCAGGCGGCGCAAACCGTCCGCCAGCAAATCGCCAACACTTCCGGGCAATGCCCCGGGCAGCAGGATCAGCACCCTATCGCCCGGCCCAACCAGGGTGGACATGCCGTGCTGAAAAAAATCCCGGGTCAATTCCTGGTCCCCGGCTGTAAAGAACACTCTTTTGGGTTGCCCGGTGGTCCCGGAACTGTTTAGCGTTACCACCCGGTTAATGGAGTCCTGGGAAACACAGAGCATTTGCAGCGGATTCCGGCTTAGATCCCCGGTGGTTGTAAAGGGAAGTTGTTGAAAATCCTTGAAGGAGCGGACTTTTTCCGCCGCGCCCCGGCCCAGCCGGCGCCGGTAAAAGGGACTTTTAGCAGTGGCCAGGGCTATGGTTTCCTTTAACTTCCAGATTTGATATTCTTCGATCAAGGAACGGGTCAGTCCAGCGGGATCTCCCGGATTTCCTGTAATCTTGCCCAGAATCCAGGACTCCAAAGGAGTTTTTTCGTACATAGCCGCCTACCTTCCCCTGTGAAGTGGTACGCCTTTACTGTTTGTAAGGTTATAAGCACAAAAGGGGATGAGTTTTCCATCCGGAGCAACTACGTGTACGCTGCAGTAGCGCAAACGTTCCAGTTCCAGGTCCCAGACATCCTGGAAAGCCATTCCGGAAATGCAGAAGGTGTAATTTTTAATCCTTTCCAAAAAGAGATCCAGGCTGCCCTTCTCTCCCTTTTGGCTGCAGCAACAACTCTCTTGGGCCTGAGTGGACGGCTCGGAAGCCGACCAGCGGGACGCTATAAAACTTCTCACTTGTTTAGGTTCACCCCAGCTACCAGCTCGACACGAACCGTCGCAACAGTTTTCCAAGTTGCTTTTCTCATTATGTCTTGTGGTGGGAACCAGCTCCCCGTCCGGCATTTGAATATAATTGGCGTGAAATGCACAAAGGCCGTCCCAGATACTGGAGGGCCGGAAATCCACGAGCTTTATTTTTTCGGCTGTCTGCTGCACGATTCGGCTCATAACTTCGGGTATGGTTATACGCTGCTGCTCAGAGGGCTGGAAAGGATAGCGTCCGATATAGCTAATGGGCTGAAAATGCACGCCCCTTACCACCGGTATGTTTTCCACAGCCAGTTGTATAATCTCACCGAGATTTTGGTCATTGACACCCGGAACCACCGTTGGCACCAGCACAACACCGACACCGGCTTCTCCGCACAACTTGATTACTTCCAATTTCTCAGCTAAAATATCCCTGCCTCTCAGCTGCAAATAGATATCCCGCCGGGTCCCGTCAAACTGCAGGAACACCGTTGACAGCCCGGCCTGTTTTAAAGCCCCGAGGAATTCCGGTTCCCGGCAGAGCCTTAAACCGTTGGTATTAAGCTGGAAAAAGCTGAAGCCCAGGGACCGGCCCAGCGCTATTAGCTCCGGCAGATCGTCCCGCAGGGTCGGTTCCCCGCCGGACAGCTGGATATTATAGGGGCCACCTGAATCAAGGAGTCGCTGGTACCAGCCCCTGATGGTTTCCAGGTCGGGGTCCGGAACTTCCTCCTCCCCGGCACTGGCAAAGCAGACAGGGCACTCCAAATTACAGCGGCTGGTAACTTCCAGGAGGACACAACAGATAGACTGCCGGTGTTCCTGGCAATGGCCGCAGTCAAAGGGACAGCCCCGACCGCCGGAAGTCGAAGGGACAGCCGTTTCCACCCTTTCCCGGGGCCTGGCCCAGGATTCATATGACGGCTGTTTTCCCCTCCACACGGGAACTGAAAAATAACCGTGCTCCGGGCAGGTTTTTTCCAGGTAAATATTATCTCCCCGCTCTACCCTTGCCGCGGGTATCCTTTGCAGACAGTGGGGACAAAGGCTTTCACTAGTGGCAAGAATTCTTTTTTTTACCTTCACGTTATTCACCGGTCATCTTAATATTATTTTCGTTTAAAATCTCTTCAACCTTTTGGTAAGTGCCGGCAATAAGCTGCCCGCATTTAGGGTTGGGTGTCCTGGTTGCCAGATCTTCGCCTATTATGTCGATACAATTGATCCCGCCGTAGGACTCGGCAACATCCTTATTAAACCATTGCAGTAGCTCATCAACCATTAAAATAAACTTTTCATGTTCCTCTTCCTCCGGCGTCCCCTTGCCGGCATATAAACCCAATAAACAGACCCCTGCGGTTAAACAGCCGCAGATATTCCCGGAAAAACCAATCCCGCCACAGAGGCCGGTCATGGCCCTGATCACGTCAGGATTATCCTTGCCCCCGGCCTCCAGTCCCAGAGCCATAATAATCTGACTGCATCTAAAGCCCTGGCGGCGAAGTTCCATCATTCTAAACAAATCAAATGACATCTTTTAAAAATTACTCCTTTCGGCCCGGACCTTACCTTAATGCCGGTTTTTAAATAAACTGTGACCTTACATTTGTTTTTTGTCCGGACATGATTCAAGAAACTGCCTTACCGGCTTTAACGGCAATTAGAAGAAAGTAACCCGGCCTGGCTTTTTTGATTGTCTTCCGGATGTCTTGACAACCGTCCGGGCCACAGGGCGGCTTACCCCAAAAAATACTCGGGGAGCCACCGGTCAGGATTAATTTGGCAGTAAACACAGCCAGGAGCTTTGAGTGATCTTCCCATAAAACTATTTTATAACCGCTTGAATTGAGCAAATCTTCCAATTCTGTCCTGGTCCTGGCGCCCCCCAGGCAGCCATAGAGGGTCAGGCGCCGTAACTGCACGCTTTCTTCCGGATTACGGATGTAGATATCGGATATTACCAGCCTGCCCTTTGGTTTTAAAACCCTGTAAAACTCTCGTAAAGCCTGCTTTGCGTCTTTCAGCAGGGAAAAACTGCACTCCGCAAAAACGCCGTCAAACTCCCCCTCTGCAAAGGGCAGTTCTTCTCCCACCGCCCGGATTAGAGGCAGGCCAGGGTTCCTCTGCTTTCCGCATTCCAGCAACAATAGGGAGGGATCAACACCGGTTGCCTTCAATTTGTAGTTATTAATCAAATGCTCCACAGTAGCCCCGGTACCGCAGCCCACATCCAGGATGCGGTCCTGAGGGGAGAAAGAACAAAAGGAAATCGCCCGGTCCGTTAACGTGAAACCACCGGGCCGGACAGTAGCCCCGGTTGCACGGCGTATTTCTTCCCTCTCGTAAACCTGAACAGATTCTTTTGGGGTTAGATGCATAATTGAATTCCTACCGTTCGATACTTATTTCCGGCAATCTGCCGTACCGCTATTTGGTGTATTGCAAATCCGAAGGCAATCTACCAGGCCGCCGTAGCGACGCCTGAAAAAAAACATGACGCCCTGTGAAAAACCCTGCCAAAAAAGCGAATGGCTCTAATAAACCCCGTTAGCATATTAGTTAAACGCAAGGCTTCTTATAGTTAAGATTTTTATTTGTCTTCCAGACTTTGCTCTACTTCGAGCATTTTACGGACGGCCAGGTCTTCCGGAACGAGGGTCAAGCCGCACTGGGGACACTTTAGTAATTCGATGGTAAAATCGTTGCCCAGATAAGTAATTTTGACGTTGCCCGGGCTCATTGGGATTTTACACTTACAACACTGCCAGCTCTGCTTTTCAATTTTATTCATTTGTCCGCTCATTTTTCCACTTCCCCGACAATCTGCATCCTGTGGCTGTAAGCGTTGTGGATTGCGAAACCATCACCCCGGGGAGAATACTCCACCCAGTAAGTTACGCTGACCGGCCTGTGGTAGGCCATAAAATGCCCGGTGTCCTTGTTGTACAACTTGTTTCCCGTCCTTTCGGCATAATCAATGACCCTTTGGACATCCTCCACCAGGATCAGCCGTTCCTCCATTACAGCTTTCAGCTCATCATCGATATCCAGCTTAATTGCTGCAAAACCCTGCGCCTTTTCCACTTTTTCACCCCAGATCTCCTTGAGCAGTTTATCCTTTAAACGCGCTCTGTTTTCATGCCTTTGAGAATAACCCGGGTCCTTCTTTTCAGCCAAATGTGAATTGCCGCCGCCGTAGATCAAATCCAGGAGGTGGAAGGTCCGTTTGCCCCTGGAGGCAAATTTGTCCCGGCACATGGCGCAGTAGGCCACGTAATCAGTCTCGCTCTCCTTGATCCTCCGGTCGATGACCTTGCGTACAAGCTCCGGGTTGGCAAAGGACATTAGACCACCGTAACCGCAGCACTCTGTTTTTTCCCGGCTGTATTCCAGTTCCTCCACCTCGTAACCCAGACGTCCAAGAATTCTGCGCACGCTGTCGTGAACATGCTTCTCCTGCCGGGTGGTGCAGGCGTCGTGCACAGCCACTTTCCCCGCACCGGCTTTACCGGTGGAGACATCCGGCAGCCCCAGGCGATCCATCACTTCCCACAGTGAAACTATTTCAATCTCCGGAAGATGATTCTGAAAGACCTGATAACAGGACGAACAGGCCAGAATAAAACAGGGCTTGCCCATTTCATTCCACAACCTGACGATTTCCTGCCGGGCCTCCAGAAAGTGTTCCTTTCTACCGGCCCAGTCGGCAGGGGCTCCGCAGCAGCGCAGCATCAAGCCGACTCCGCCGGTCAACTTTTTCCTAAGATCAGAGTAGGTTTTAACGATGTATTCCGGGGACGATGCGCTTAACTGGCAACCCGGGAAAAAAAGGTGCTTGCTGCTTTCCTGCCCGGGCTCAGGCCGGGCCAGGGCAAACATTTCACCGTTGCTGAACTGCATGTCCCGCAGGGGAAAATCGTGGGGCGAGGGAGGCATCTTCCCTTTTTTGACCATGATTTCCCTGGAGTTTTTACACACTTCCCCCATATTTAAATTATTGGGGCAGATTTCCTCACAGAGACCGCACAGGCTGCAGGAGTTAATCATCTTATTGGCTGTGTGGGCACCCATGACCATCTTCAGGTTGTGATTAATATCACGCAGATATTTTCTAGGATACCCTTTAAAGTGGGCCAGATATTCACAGGCCTTCACACATTCCAGACACTCACACTGGAGGCAGCGTCCGGCTTCCTGGATGGCTTCCTCCCTGGTGTAGCCCTGGACGGGATCGGCCGGTACAACGGCAGAAAGCGGTTCAACCCCCTTTGTGCTGGTGAAAAGCCTGGACTGATAAGGGCCTTCATCTTCCCGGGAAGCATAAAGGGATACCTTTTGCAGGTAGCGGTCAATCGATTTCGCAGCCCTTTTGCCGTCGGAGTGAGAAAGAACCGGCGAATACTCCCGGCCGGTGCGCAGGCCGCCCCCGGCAAAAACCCCCTCCTGGCTGGTGCTGAAAGTTACCGGGTCGATCAGGATTCTTCCCTCCCGGGAGGTCTGCAGGTTGAATGTATCCTGTGAGTATCTTCCTGCACCCAGATAAACAGCATCAAAATCCCGGCATAAGTCCGTTAAGGAAAGGTTCTCACCTACAGTAGCGTTGAACCGGATCTCTACACCCAGGTTGGCAACTACGGCAGTTTCTTCAAGAATAACATCCCGCGGCAGGATCTCCTCCGGTATATCCCAGATGCTGCCGCCCAGGCGGTCTTTAGACTCAAAAAGGACCACGCTGTAACCCTTTGTAGCCAGATCAAAAGCTGCGGTAAGACCGCTTAGCCCACCCCCGGCTACGGCAACACGTTTGTCCTTTTTAGTCAGGATAGATATTCGCTCAGGCGGTATTGAACTCATCCTTACGCAGGTCTTTTCCAGGGCGGCAATGGAAACGGCATCTCCCGCCTCCCGCCGCTTGCATGCGGCCTGGCAGGGATGGTCACAGATGCGGCTAATGATACCCGGGAAGAGAAGAGCTTTTCTTAAGATCTTCATAGCCCCGTCAAAGCGTCCGGCCTTCATTTCTGCCAGAAAACTTTTCACATCCACATGAACAGGACAGGTGGTTGTGCAGGCTGGAGGTAAACCCTGAGTACATTTTTCTTCCAACTCACGCAGTTGCTTATGATCCATAATATCCCACCATTTCCCATTGTATCCATTTATTAAATAACTACTTATTATTCGTCTAAAAACAGGGTAACCTAAAACGAACTAAAAGCATACAACTGTTTAGCCCGTTTTAGGTATAATAATCACTTCACGGTACAAGCTGCTTCTCTTGCCTGCCCGATACAGCGCTATCTAAAAATCTTTATCTAAAACACTTCGCTATACCGGGTTTAACAACTCCATCTAAGCAGTCCAATGGAGATAATTGTATTGTAACAACCTTAGTACGCCGGGTCTTTTATGGGCCGTTTCATAATGGGTATTTCGCGGCCCTGGAGTCCGGCCAGCACTTTTTCCGGCAAGGCCGGGGTCTGGGTGATGCGCACGCCACAGGCGTTGTAAATGGCATTGCAGATGGCGGCGTGGGGCGAAGTCAGCGGCAGTTCGCCAACGCCGGAGGCGCCGTGCGGCCCCAGTTTACGCGGGTGATCCAGATAAATGATTTCCATATTGTCGGGAATATCCTTCGGATAGGGGATACCGGCGCCAGCCATGGTGCTATGTTTCTTCAGGTCTTCAAAGTCTTCGGTCAGCGCCAGGCCGATGCCCTGAGCCATACCGCCGTAAATCTGCCCGTCCACTACAGCCTTGTTGGCAATTTTGCCGATATCAGCAGCCAGGGTCATCTTCACAACCCGGGTCTTGCCTGTCTTGGTATCCACTTCCACTTCCGCCAGGAAAACGCCGTACATGTAGGAAAGGAAGGGTTTGCCCTGACCTTTTTCGTCGCAGGCGGTTGCGTCACCTACAGCTGTGCTCCACTGACCAATGTACTTAGTCGGAATCTTGGCTGCCACAGCTTCTTCATAGGTCATGTAAGTCCCGTCGGGCTTCTTCAGGGCGTTCACCAGTTGCTCGCAGCCGTTGACGCAGGCGTTTCCGATGACAAACTGGGAGCGGCTGCCGCCGGCCGGGCCGCCGGCCGGAGCCAGGGCCATATCGTTCATAACCAGCTTAATTTGTTCCGGCTTGATTCCCATAGGCCGCAGAGTTTCGTGGGATGTTGCCAGCAGTCCCATGTCGGCGCCCTGACCGTGATCCTGCCAGTTGGTGCTTACCTGGATCCTGCCGTCCGGCAGAAGCTCTACCCAGACTTCGGCCCCGTCCACACCGTCAATGCCGCAGCCGTAAACGCCGACGGATATGCCAACGCCGCGCTTCTTCTCAGGCGTGGAAAGTCTCTTGGCCTCTTCCAGGGCCGCCTTATACTTGGGCCGGATGGCATCCAAAGCATCAACCATGGAATAGACTTCGGGCTCCTGGCCGGAAGGGTTGGTGTCGCCGGGGCGGTAAGCGTTAATATAGCGCAACTCCAGCGGATCCATACCCATTTTCTCGGCGAGGACGTCCATCAGCGTCTCGGAGGCGAACAGACTCTGGGGCGAGCCGTAGGCACGGAAGGCGGAACCCCAGCAGTGGTTGGTGCAGACCGTGTAGCCGGTGCTGCGGATATTGGGAATACCGTAGCCGGCGCCGATGAACTGGGCGCCCCGGACAGTGAGGAGGTCGCCGAATTCGGAGTAGGGACCGTGGTCCACAGCATAGTTGGCCTCCATGGCAATAATCTTGCCGTCCTTATTGGCTCCGTATTTCAGGTCGATAAAGAACGGCGAGCGCTTGCCGGTATAAGTCTGCTGCTGGTACCAGGTGAAGTTCAAGAAGCAGGGCTTGCCGGTGGCCATGGTTGCCACACCCACCATAGCTTCAATGGTGGGGCTGAACTTGTAGCCGAAGGTTCCGCCGATACCCGGGAACTGGGCCATGACAAATTCTTCACCAGGCTTCAAACCGATGCCGTCGGCGATCATGGCGGCGTGCAGGTCCAGACCGATACTCTTGGACATAATTGCCAGCCGGCCTTGCTCATCATAATAAGCTGCGGCAACGTCCGGCTCAATGGGCATGTGGGGCTGACGTCCCACAAATAAGTCTTCCATGGATACGACATAATCCGCTTTTTCCATCAAAGGAGCAGTATCTTCGCCCTTTTCCACCCTTTGCTTGTAGTATACGTTGGGCGTCCCGGGGTGGATCTCGATGGCGTCGGGCTCCATGGCGGCAGGCGCGCTCATGTAAGCCGGCAGCACTTCCAATTCAACCTTGACCTTCTCTACAGCAGCCTGAGCGTTAGCTTCCGTGTCCGCACAGACGATGGCAAGGGGATCGCCGAACTGGAAGACCTTTTCATCACACAGGATGGGCCTGTCCCAGCTGTCGCCCTTATTACTCGGGAAGTTCAAGCCGTTAATGCGGTTGTTCCCCTTGACATCCTTATGGGTGACAACCTTGTAGACACCCGGCATTTTTTCCGCTTCCGAAGTGTCGATGGAAAGAATCTTGGCGTGGGAAACCTGCGCCTGGACCAGCTTAAGGTGAAGCGTGCCGGGAGGCATTTTTAATCCGAGGTCGGCGCCGTAATCAATGGTGCCGGTGACTTTGCCCACAGCCGAGGGACGCGGATAATCGGTTCCCCAGATCTTACCGTCAGCCGGCATCTTGAAGCTCAAGTCTTCCACGGTGATTTCGCCGCGCAGCAGGCGGGCGGCATCCATCACGGCGTCCACAATGGGAATGTAACCCGTGCAGCGGCAGACGTTTTTGTGCTTCTGGAACCAATCGCGCACTTCTTCTCGGGTGGGGTTGGGATTTTCATCCAGGAGGACTTTGGCCGAAACAATGAAGCCGGGGGTGCAGAACCCGCACTGGGCAGCGCCGTGTTTGACCCAGGCCAGCTGCAGGGCGTGCAGGTTGTCCGGAGCTCCGATACCTTCGATGGTGGTGATGATGGCCTCATCGGGCACCCGCTTCATTCTGGTGGCGCAAGACATGATCACCTTGCCGTTCATAATAACTGAACAGGCGCCGCACTGAGCCTTGCCGCAGCCGACCTTGGTGCCGGTGAGATGCAGTTGGCCCCGCAGGACATCAACCAGCAAGGCATCCGGATCTACGACCAGTGTGGTTTTCGCGCCATTGATGTTAACAAATTTTTTGATTAAACCCTTCACTCTCTTCACTCCAATACTGAATATTATTTTTGTTTTGCTTTAGGCCGCCTGATCTTGGAAAATAAACATCGCCGTTCACACCTTATGCGCCACGACAAGTCGATATCTTTCCAAGATTCACATAATAAATCAATTAAGCAAAGCCAGCCTACCTATACCTTTAAACCCCTCTTCAACCTACCCTTGAACACCCCCCCTCAAGTAGACAAGTTCCTCGTTAGGCACGGTTCAGCATAACGAAAAACCTGAAAAAAGGCCCAAAATAAGCCTGGATAGTGAATAACAATGTTCGCAAACTTTGTTATGAGAAGCCTTAAAGTAACCATTATCTCGAATCAGCAGCTTGAGATCGAGGCAAAAACTATTTTTTCTTGTGTATTATTAATAATAACACAATATTTGCCTGTCTCATATATGCTTTTGCTTACATAACGTAAATTATGCAATCCCTATGCCACTTATTTTACCCTGATTTAAGCATCTCAGCTCCAAAAAATATGTTTAAAAATGCGATTTATTATTTATTTGCCTGTACAAAAATCACACACCTGTTCCGAATTAGAGCAGATGTGTGCTATATGATAACACTTCACTTTTATAAATACGACTATTTCTAATGGAGGAATGTGCTTTAACCCTTATTTAAAAATAATCACCGCAACTTTACCTGTACGCAGCCTGAACACTTTCAGATTTCAAGCATCTCGTTCATGCTCCCGGTACGGTAGCCCTGCAAATCCAAAGTGACGTATGTATATCCTATTTCCCTGAACTTCAGTACAATGGACCGGGATTTTTCCAGCACCGCAGGCATGGAACCGGGGGATACTTCAATCCTGGCCAGGTTGGCGTGATGTCTTACCCGGACCCCCGCAAATCCCATTTCCCGCAATGCTTCCTCAGCCTCGCCAACTTGCTTCAGTCCCTCACCGGTTATCGCCGTCCCGTAGGGAAAGCGCGAAGCCAGGCAGGGGTTGGCTGGTTTGTCTGCTGTTGGCAATCCCAGTTCCCTGGAGACGGCCCGGATCTCCTCCTTGGTCAGGCCGGCCTCCAGCAAAGGCGTTTTTATTCCCATTTCCACACCTGCCCGCAGTCCTGGACGGTAATCACCGACATCGTCAGCATTGGCCCCGTCCACCACATAATCAAGTTCCCTCTCCCTGGCAATTTTAAGGAGCTCTGCGTATATTTCTCTTTTACAGTGGTAGCAGCGGTCGGGAGGGTTCCCGGCAAAAGCGGGGCTTTGCAGTCCACTTGTTTCAAAAACCAAATGTTTACTGCCAATCAGCCGGGCCAGAGCGCTGGCGTATTCACTTTCACCGGGCGGAAAAATTTCTGATACAGCAGTGGCGGCCAAGACCCTCTCGCCCAAAACATCGTGGGCAACTTTAAGAAGCAGGGTACTGTCTACTCCTCCTGAAAAGGCAACCAGCACACTCTTATAACCCTTGATGATTCCTTTTAAAATATTTACCTTTTTTATACGTTCAGGCATCAAAGACCCGGCCTTCCTGTGAAACCTTGCGGATTAATCACAAATTATAATGGTTAGTGGTCAACCCTGTATTAAACATGGCTGGTTTTATACTTATAGTAAACTAGCCTGCCTGACCGGATAACCCCCTTGCCGGCCTTGCAGCTATTATTTTTCTTGTTTAAAATTATGCTTGCTGTCCGTGGTCATGCTCATGGTCATGGTCATGCCTGTGTTCATGTTCATGTTCTTGACCCTGGATGCCTTCTCCCTCCGGGTGAAGGTGAGCATGCCCGTGTTCATGAAGGTGGGTATGGCTGAGTTGGCCGTGCTGATGGTCATGGGTGTGGACATGCACTGCCCCGGTGTGATCATGGGGGTGCATGTGGCAGTGTTCGTCACCATGATCATGAGGGTGATGCTCATGATTATGATGGTGATGTGGGTGATGATGCCCGGTATGACCGTGACCCGGCCTGGTTAAACTGCCTTCAGCCATTTCACCCAGGATTAACCTCAAAAGGTTGGGATGAGCCATCATTTTTTTACCTGCTCCGTAACCAATCTTACTGACGGTTAAAGGTGGAAGGCTGGTAAAGGATTCCGCCAGAGTGGAGATCAGGGCGGCCCCGGTTGGGGTAACCAGTTCCCCTTCAATTCCTGTCCCGTAAATGGGAATGCCCTGCAAAACTTCCAGGGTGGCCGGTGCCGGGGAGGGAATAATCCCGTGCATGCACTTGATAAAGCCCCTTCCCATGGGCAGGGGTGAAGCATAAGCCGTCCCGACCCCGAGTAAATGGAGACCCAGCACAGTTCCCACAATAGCTACAATAGCATCAACGGCGCCCACGGGGTGGAAGTGGATGTGATCCGGCGTGGTATCATGGACAGCTGCCTCCGCTACCGCCAGCCTGTTGAAAACCGCCTTGCTCTTTTCCTTAACTTCCTCAGGCAGCTCACTTCTATCAATAATCCCGTGTATGTCTGCCAGGCGCCTCTCAGGCTGTTCCACATCCAGCATGTCCACAAAAAAATTGGCAGATGTAATACCATTTCGCTTGACCTTTTCCCAGCGAAGGGCATATCCCTCCACCGGCAGTTTAGTCAACTCTTCCTTTAAGCGGTCGAAATCAACCCCGGCGCTGATTAAGGCACCCAGGCACATGTCCCCGCTGATTCCCGAGAAACAATCAAAATATGCTATTCTCATGCGCTTTCCCTCTTTATTACGCGCGGCTTGGCTCCGTTTGCGGGTTCTTCCCCGGCCTCCGGGCCAGCCGTGCTGACTTTATCTAACATCTGGGTAATAGCGTTGGCCATGGTAGCAGCGCCAAAACCGTTGTCAATGTTGACCACACCCACTCCCGAAGCGCAGCTGTTCAGCATGCAGAGAAGGGCTGATAATCCGTTAAAGCTGGCGCCGTAGCCTACGCTGGTAGGAACTGCGATCATGGGCTGATCGCAGAGTCCGCCCACAACGCTGGCCAGGGCCCCTTCCATTCCGGCCACTACAATAATAACATGGGCCCAGCGAATCGTTTCCAGTTTATCCAGGAGCCGGTGAATCCCCGCGACACCGACATCATAGGTCCGCCGCACGTTGTTGCCCATAATTTCGGCGGTGATGGCAGCCTCTTCGGCTACTGGAATGTCGGCCGTCCCTGCGCTCATGACCAGGATGTTGCCCTTCTTCACGGGCGGCTCGCCCCGGTGCACAACAATAAGGCGGGCAAGCTCATGATATACAGCGTCAGCGTAAATCTCCCGGACCGCTTCATAAGCCTCCCTGGAAGCCCTGGTGCCGAGAATGCTTCTCTTTCCCCCGCAAAGGGTTTTAAAGATCTGGGCAATCTGCTTTACCGTTTTACCCTGGCAAAACACCACTTCCGGAAAGCCCTTGCGCAGCGCCCGGTGATGATCCAAAACTGCAAAGCCGAGGTCCTCGTAAGGCAAGTTTTTCAACCTGTTCAAGGCGTCTCCAACATCAACCCTATTGTCTTTTACATCCTCCAGTAATTGGCGCAGTTCATCTTTCACCATATTCAAAGGCTCCTCGCTTAATATAGTATGTTTGTACATGCAGAATACATTTATTCAAGGCAAGTTGGCTGCGAGTCCCACCCTAGCCCTTAGCTTCCTGCTCGGAGATGAGCTTCATGTTTAAAGCTATTTCCCTGAGGTCATCATGCAATGTAGCTTCTCCATATTCCCCCAGTTGATAACCCAGCTCGTCAAGCAGGCCCTGCAGTGTCTGCAGTATTTTCCAGTGAGGTACATATTTGGAGTCGGAAATCAATTCTCCCCAGTGTTCGGACATAACTTCCCGCACAGGGAAATTTGACAGAGCCGTCAAAAGGTCGTCCCTGGAAACCCGGCCGGAAAGAAACCGCTGAATCAGCGTTAAAGAACCTTTTCCTATTTCCATTACGGCCTCATTAAGATCTTTCTTTTCAGCCGGCAAACTCATTTTTTCATCAACCCCATTATAAATAATGTACAAAAAACCGGGCTGTTGAACATAACAAACATAATTATTTTAGGCGGAAAAACTTATTGTTTCTTTTTTTAGGTCATCCGGACGACCATTGTTCTGACTCTTTCCACAAGATAGGGAATATCCGTTTCAAGGGCTGCCAGCTTTTCTTCGTCGTTCGGATTGTTCTTGAGCGCCTCGCTGTTTTCTACAGTTCCCTGAGTAACTCTTTCAGCCTTCTGGGTGCGCATAAAAGTACGGTTGTCTTTAATCGGATCCAAGGTTTCAATTAGTTTTTCAATTCTCGCCTTGGTATCCCCTTCAGCCTTAGCCAAAGCCTCTCTCAAGTTTGCCAGTGTAGTCGCAGCGTTTTCGTGTGCAGGATAACCAGCCATGAAGTAATAACCCCCTCAAATAAATTATTTTATGTTTTCTTTGGGACTTTTTATTCTTCGTCGTCTTCGTTGTAAAACGCTTCAACAGCCTCGGCCAATTGCTCAAAGAACATTTCCGGCGTGGTATTCTGGTACTTCAGGATAGCCTGGCCTTCTTCAGTATCATACCAGTCAAACCAGCCGGGATGCTCCGAGTACTCGGCTTCCTCAAGGGGGAAGTCCAGTACGGCCAGGTGCTTTGCCGCCCACTCGTGGCCAAGCATCTGCCATTCTTTGCCCCCCGCGATATTAAAGATCTTGTTCCGGGCTTCCCGGGTCACCGCGGCGCTGTACAGAGCGGCAGCCACATCGTCACGGGCTACAAACTCAACCCTCTGGTCTTTTAAAAACTGCCAGGGGTTGGGATCATAAAACTGGGGTATGACGACACCGGTAATACGCAAAATGGTGTAGGGCACACCGGATGCCAGTACAACTTTTTCGGCTTCAATCTTACTTTCAGCGTAAAGGTCCATGCCCACCTGGGAATGGTCAATCTTGATCGGCGGCGTATCCTCAGTTGTCCAGCCGTAGGTGGACACCGAAGAGGAAAAGACAAACTGTACGTCGCGGCCCTCTTTTTTCAGCGCATCAAGGACGGTCTTGGTCCCGCCGACATTCACGGACATGGTCTTCTCCCGGTCAGTGCTCAGGTGGGTCATCAGGGCGGCCAGGTGAATAACCGCGTCGACCCCCTTAACGGCCTGGGCCATGGCTTCGGTGTCAGTCACAAAACCTTTGACGACGGTGATACCTTCCTTGCCTTCCAAACCCTCATAATTGGCGGGAGGAATATCAAAAACGGTCACCTCGTTGCCGGCTGCAAGCGCTCTTCTGACCAGTTCCCGGCCTATGTTGCCGGCGCCGCCGGTGATTAAAATTCTCAAGACTTATTTCTCCTCCTTCTCCTTTAAAATAGCAAGCATCCTATCTGTAACATCCCGGAAAGCAACAGCTACAGGCGACTCAGGATAGCGCAGCACCACCGGCACACCCTCGTCAGCTGCTTTTCCGGCCTTCTCATTCAAAGGAATCCTGCCCAGGAAGGGGATCTTGTACGTCCTGGCCAGATCTTCTCCCCTGCCTTTGCCCAGCAGGGCAATTTCGCCACCGCAGTGGGGACAGATGAAATCGCTCATGTTTTCAATCAGACCCAGCAGTTTGACACCCAGTTCGTTGGCGCTGCTGATGGCCTTGCTGCATACGGCCACGGATACTTCCTGGGGCGAAGTGACGACCACCACGCCGTCCAGACCCGGAATAGACTTCATAATGGTGACCGGCTCATCACCAGTCCCCGGAGGCAGATCGATTAGCAGGTAGTCAAGGTCGTCCCAGCGCACCGCAGCAAGCAACTGCCGGATTACCCGGGCCTTGTAATGACCCTTCCACATCACCGGCGTTGCTTCACCCGGCCAGAACAGGCTGACGGACATAACCTTGATCCCGTCATCGGTCAGTACCGGCTTCATACCCCAGGCCCCCTGCAAATCGGTTCGCTTATTCAAGCCTGTCATCTTGGGGACGCTGGGCCCGTGCACGTCAGCGTCTAAAATCCCTACTTTATGGCCCATTTCTTTTAAGACAGAGGCAATGTTGACGACCGCGCTGGTCTTACCCACGCCTCCCTTACCGCTCAGGATGGCAATCTTATAGCGGACATCCTGTAACGCATCCCTAATAGGCCCATGCTGATCATTTAACTCTTTTTTTACCTTTTCCCTCATGTTGATCTTTTCAAATAATTCCATATCTTGTGTCATCGGGCTATCACCTCCCTGCAATGAGTACCTGGTAGTTTCTCGAACCGATGCCCAGACTCTCCGCGTGGGCCAGCATCACGACCGGGTCTGCGCCGGTGATGGCCTTGAACTTCTCCACCCCGCACTTCAGAGCGCCGGCTTCTTCGGCAGCTGAACCGGGAACACCGGGAGCCCTGGCCACCAGATCCAGGCAAAACGCGTCCAGCGCCACCGGGTCGGTAGATGCCGCAAAACCCAGATCCGGAACAAAGGGTACATCTGCCCAATGGTAGCGGTAGGATTGGGGCACAATATCAAGCAGGAAATTAATGTAAATAACTGGTTTCTCTAGTGTCTTGGCAACAGCCGCCGAGGCCTCCGCAACCCTCCGCTGGAAGGACACAATTTGCTCCGGCGAAAAACTCCTTGCCTTGTGGGGGCAAGAAACCAGGCAGTTGCCGCAACCGGCGCAACGCGACGGATCGTAAGCCAGGACTCCGTCTGCATAGCTCAAGGCCTGCCACTGGCAGTAATCCACACAGGTGCCGCAGGACTTACAGTTTTCCTTAAAAAAATCGGGCTTCAAATCTTCGTAAACCCTGGCCTTGCCTGAATTATTCAGGCTTTCCAGACCAACATTGACAATGGCTCCGGACAAACCCGCCATGGGGTGGGCGGTAAAGTGGGAAGCAACCACGAGGCAGGCAGCCTCGCGAATTGCCCTGGCTACTTCAACACCACCCAGTTCAGCCCCGCCGGTTGAGATAAACTCGCCGTCGTCGCCTTCATAACCGTTGGCCAGGACCCTTTCGCAGCCCAGAGCCATTTCGGAGTAACCCATCATGTCGGCGCCGGTAAACCATTGTTCTCCCACATAATTTCCCCTGGGGAAAAAGCCGGAGGTATCGGTAACAGCGGGATTGCCGCCGTGGTCCCTGATGCTTTCCACCACCGCGGCCACCAGTACCGGCCGGATGTGTCTGGTATAACCGATCGGGCTGTAGTTGGCCTTAACAAAGGTTACCCTCGGGTTTTTGGGAATCATTTCTGCAAATCCTGGCGCCCTGAAGAGCAATCTGATTTTATCGACATAGTTTTCCCTGACGCTGGCAGCCCTGGCGTCAACCAAAAATACATCCGACATAAAGATCCCCCCGCCTCTCTAGTTTAAACACTATTATAAAATATATGATATAAATTATTCTGTCTAGATAAACACACCGTTAGTCCAAGATTATCTTGGACTAACGGTCTGCGGTACAATCTTCTCAAAGAACAGTGTTTACTCTGCGAATTCTTTCCAGGCGCCCTCAACAAGCTTGACTCTCTTGAAGGGCTCTGCACCGGTGTCTTTGGTAGGATGGCCATACTTGAAATGCTTGGCCAGGACGGTGGTGCAGACTTCGTCCATGATCTGGTGCTTGCCGATAGTTTCGGGGGAAAGCACGGGCTCCCAGTTCACCAGTTCGTAGTCCATGGTGCCTATGCCGAGCTTCTGGGCGGCCCTGAGTTGGATCCGCGGGGTGACCAGGTTGACGGCTGCAAACTTGTCGTCGCCGGGCTTGAGACCAAGGGCGTCGGCACGGCTGCCGGGCAGGTTCGGGGCGGCGTCGATCAGATCGAGAGTGGCGGCGTCTATAGCTACGATGTCCTTGCTGGCTGCAATGCCTATATCGGGAACGATGTACTGACCGTGCCACGGGAAGCAGTCACACTCGGGGGCAACGTCCATGATCAGGGCCATATAGCCTATTTTGCCGGGATCAAACAGGCTCAACACGCCACTGGCGGCATCCGACATGGCAATCTGAGCAAAGGGGAAATAGTCATCCCGGAAACCGATGGCGCTTTCACCGGTGAACATGCAGGTGACCTGGCAGCTGTAGCAGAGGCGGCACTTGTTGTAATCAAGCTCCAGGCCTTTTTCCGTAATGCTGATGGCTTGCTCGGGGCAGCCGTCGATACAGAACTTGTGCCATTTGCAGTCCAGGCCGGCGCAGTTCTGCTTGTTGACCAGGGGATAACCGATGGCGTCGGCGGGATCGCCCCACATGGCCAGGTGAGTTACATATTTACCCCGCTTGGACTGGCCGCCGATACCGAAGTTCTTGATGGCGCCGCCGAATGAGGTAATGGAGTGGCCTTTGGAGTGGATCAGGCTGATAACCGCGTCAGCTGCGCCCAGGGCCCGGCCGATATAGGTTTCCTTCAAGATATTGCCGTTGGGAATATCAACGCGGATATCGTCATGGCCGATGAATCCGTCAGCAACGATGAAGGGGCAGCCCAGGGAGTTCGGGTTAAGGCCGTGCCTGTAAGCACACTTCCTGATGTTGATTTCATCAAAACGGGAATTGTAAAGGTGATAGGTCAGGGTTGTGGTGTCTGTTACAAAGGGCTTGCCTCCGCACTTTTTGACTTCTTCCACGATAGCAGCTACGTATTCCGGCCTCAGTGAAGCGGTGCGGTTATACTCGCCGCAGTGAAGCTTAATAGCTACAGAATCGCCAGGCTTAATGCACTTGTCCAGCTCAGCCACGTAAAACATTTCCTTGGCCTTGCAAATCATGCTTTCACACCAGTTTGTTGCACCCGCAGGGGTAAAGAACACTTTGCTTTTTGCCATTATTACACCTCCATGTATTTTCAAAAAACAGGTAACCGGTTGTCGACTTCAACACTCACCTCCCGCCAGAAATTTAAGCATGGTTAGTAATATTACAAAAGTGAAAATATACAGGCAATTTTTAAAACACGCAAGTTTGATGCCATTAAAATGGGACCTGGAGATAAAGGATTTCTCCAGGAAAAAAGCTGCTATTAGAAGAATTATTAACCCACCGGCTGTCAGCACGGTGGGTTGGGCAAATAACTGCAGGATAGTTCCTTTGCCTTGTTAGAATAATAAACAATTATCTCTATTCAAATTGGAACGCACGCTCTAAAATGGAACAAATCTGGTTTCTTACAGAGGTGTATCCCAAGATGGAACACTGCTATTTGGATGTACGGGAATTAATTACATGTTAAAAAACACCTCATTGAGCCTAAAATTTAATACTGTAGTCTTTCATCTTGCGATAAAATGTATTTCTGCCGATGCCCAGGGCTTTTGCAGCAAGGGTGATATTTCCCCTGTAATAATTCAGAGCGGCCCGGATGGCCTCCGCTTCAGTCTCATTCAAAGTGGGCGGTGGTGGAGTCGGGATTCCCTTCTTAACCATAGTTTCTATGAGCCTGTCCTCCAGCTGTCGCAGTACCTCCAGAATCCGGGGCAGGCAGCTCTCGTCCAGCTGCTCCAGCACATTTTCACTGGAATACTGTTCCAAAAGGTCCGGCAAAGACTTCGGCTGCAAAGGCGCCTGAGGGTTACGGACACATAAGGAGCCGGCAACCCCCTTTTCAAGGTTAACAACTTCCAGGTTTTCGGCCGTTAGTTTGCTGCTCAGATGCTCAGGCAGAATAATTTTATCGTCGCAAAGGGCCACAGCCTGGCTGATGGTATTGGACAGTTCCCTGATATTACCAGGCCAGGAATAACTGCAGAGAAGGCGCATAGCCTCCATGGAAACAAACAGTTCGGGATTCAATTTTTTAACAAAATACTCCACCAACAGCGGAATGTCTTCCATCCGGGACCTCAGCGGGGGTACCTCAAGACGGACCACATCAAGCCGGTAAAACAGGTCCTCCCGGAATGTTTTTTCTTTCAAGGCCTGCTCCAGGTCAACGTTTGTGGCGGCAATAACCCGTACGTCTGTTTTAATCGGTTTTTCTCCGCCGACCCGTAAAAACTCACCTGTTTCCAGGACACGCAACAGCTTCACCTGAATCGAAGGACTGGACTCCCCCACTTCATCCAGAAACAAAAAACCCCTGTTGGCCATCTCGAAAATGCCCCGGCGCATGCTCCCGGCACCGGTAAAAGAGCCTTTCTCGTGGCCGAACAACTCACTTTCGAGAAGATTTTCCGGCAACGCCCCGCAATTCACAGGAATAAAAATTTGGTCTGCCCGGTTACTGGCGGCATGGACAAACCTGGCCAGCACCTCCTTGCCTGTACCGGTCTCTCCCTGGATTAAAATGTTGATGTTTTTCTTGGCTATTTTATAGGCAATGGAAACCAGTTTCTGCATTGCCTGGGATACGCCAACCTGAAAACCTATCTTGTCGGCAATGGGGGCCCAATCGGAGCTTAAGGGCCTGCCGTCGTAGCCCCGGATCCCGTATTCCGAAGCTTTCTGGATCAACTTTTCAACCGCGTCGATATCATCGAAGGGCTTTTCAAGGTAGTCAAAAGCGCCCAACTGAATAGCTTTAACAGCCGTCCTGGTGGTACTGTAGCCTGTCATAATAATCACTTCACAACCTGGCTGCAGGCTTTTGATCTGTTGGAGGAGCGTCAGGCCGTCGGTGTCGGGAAGCTTCAGATCAACCATTGCCACATTAAAAGTCGTTTCCTGGATGGCCGTGGCCGCCTCCTCCCCGTTGACGGCCACGGTCAACCGATAGCCCTTTTTATGCAGCAAGCGTTTAAAAAAGGTCCCCACATCAACTTCGTCGTCAATGATTAGAATATTTTTTACGGGCAATCCTTCACCCCCCTGCAACTTATGTTAATTTAAATTATGCTTTTTGTTTTTACCTAGCTGGTTTCAACTGGAAGCACCATCGAAAAGGTACTGCCCTCCCCGGGCACGCTTTCAACTGTAATGGTGCCGCCATGGGCTTCTGCAATACCAAGGCTCACGGACAATCCCAATCCGGTACCCCTGGTCGCTTCTTTGCTTGTGTAAAAGGGATTAAATATTTTAGAGAGATTTTCAGGAGCAATCCCGATGCCATTGTCCTTTACGGTAACAACAATTTGTTCCTGCCCGTTGCTGCCGGTGTTTAACGAAGTTTGAACTTCAATTTTCTTTTCCCGTTCTACTGTATCCAGAGCATCCCGGGCATTTAGGAGAAAATTGATTAACACTTGCTGCAGGTGGTGGCCGTTGGCAGTTATTTTGGGAAGCTCCGGCTGCAGGTTCTGGATAATTTCAATGTTGTTCCGGTTAATCTGGTACTGGATCAGGCTCAAGACACGCCCAACTTCTTCATTAATATCCGTAAGGGCAAGGGGATATTGGTCCTGCCTGGAAAAGGTCAGTAAGTTTTGGATGATCTTCTTGCAGCGCAGTCCGCAGTTTACGATATCGTTCAGCAATTCGCTCTCGGCTTTTCCTTCTTCAGTTTCTCTCAACATAAGCTGGGCTGTACCTATAATCACTGTCATCGGATTATTCAGTTCGTGGGCCACCCCGGCAGCCATTTCTCCTATGGCGGCGAGCTTTGCGGACTGCACCAGCTGCACTTCCATCTTGACTTGCTCGGTAATGTCCTTCATGTGATGAATAACCGCAAAGATCTCGTTCTTCTCATTGTAAACCGGGTAGTAACAAATGTCGAGGATAAGCCCGGAATCCGTTTGGACTCGTTCATAAACAGGCTTCCCAGTTCTGGCAATCTCGTCCATGGGACAATTCTCGCATTTCTCAGCCCGGCCCCAGAGCCTCTGGAAACACTTTAAATGCTTTGGATTATCCCCGGAATCCCCGGCTGGATTTAAATCTAAAGGCAGACGGTTGTTGCTTCTGAGAATGTTGTAGTTGGTATCAATTAAAACTATGGGCTCGGCTACAGCATTAAACGTCGCCTCCCATTCCCTCTTGGCCTGGGAAACCTGCTCGTAAAGCCGGGCGTTTTGGATGCAGATGGCAAGATGGTCCGCCAGTTGTTGAATGAAGCTCAACTCCGCCTGGGAGTATGCAGAGAGCATTCCGCTGCCCACGAGTAAAACACCATTTACCAGCGATCTGGCAAAAAGCGGCGCAACAGCCATAGAACTGATCTGGTCGGAGAGAGCAGGATTCTCCAGGATAAAGGGGTCATCCTTGGAAACAGGATCATAAACATGGGCATCTCCACTCTCAATACATTGCCAGAGAACAGAGTCCCGGGGAATGGGAGGATAACCGTAGAGGATTTGGGGCATCATTGCGGTCATGCACAGCTTGCCTTTCCGGAGCTGGGCCAACCCCAAAAAATCACAGGGTACAGCCAGGGGCAGTTTCCCAAACACCCTTTTGATAATGTCTTCAATGGACATATCAATATTTATATCGCGGACCAGCTGATAAATAATCTCAAGACGGTTATTTTGCTTAACAATTTCCTTGTTTCGCTTCTTTAACTCGATGTAATAGTTTAACTTGGAAGAGTTGACCCCTGTGAGAATTTCAATGAGTTTTTCTTTTTCATTAAACATAAACCTCACCCCTTTCCCGGTCTCTTTTCCCCACGCCAGAAGAATGGAATTAACCAAGCTTATTTTGTTTACTGCTCCATCATTTCTTATAAAACCTGATGAAACAGTTCGGCAATGTCTTTCTCATCGGCATCTCTGGGATTGGTTATCAGACAGGCATCTTTGACTGCATTACGACTGAGGGTAGGAATATGCTCATCCTTAAGTCCGATTTCAGCCAACCCCTTCCCCAAACCGATATCTTTAACCAGGCAGCGTACCGCACTGATTGCCTTTTCTGCAGCCGCACGGGTACTTAAACCGGTAACGTCCTCGCCCAGGGCTATTGCAATCTGTTTGAATTTGTAGGGGCAGGAGATCATATTAAATTCCATTACATAGGGCAACACACGGGCATTGGATTCACCGTGGTGCGTATCCAGCAACCCGTCTATCTGGTGAACCATGGCATGGGTGGCGCCCAGGATGGCATTGGAAAAGGAAAGGGCAGCCTGCAGGCTGGCCACGGCCATGTTGTTCTTTGCCTCCATGTTGGTCTGGCTGGCCACTGATTCCCTTAAATTCCGGGAAATCAATTTGATTGCGTTGAGAGCGTGGATTTCCGTAAGGGGTGTGGCTGCCAGGGAAACAAAGGATTCAATGGAGTGGGACAGTGCATCGATGCCCGTCGCCGCCGTCAGACGGGCGCTTTTTGTTTGGAGCACCACCGGGTCAATAATGGCAATATCCGGAACGAGAGACTTGGAGATTATTGTCATTTTCAACTTCCTCCGCCTGTCCACCACAATGGCAAACTGGGTCAGTTCCGAACCGGAACCGGCTGTGGTGGTTACAGCCAGCATCGGCGGAAGAGGCCTGCGAACCTTGTTAACCCCCTCGTAGTCCTGGATAGTTCCGCCGTTTGTGGCCAGGATGGCAACCGCCTTGGCAACATCGGTAGGGCTCCCGCCTCCCACCGAGATGATTGCGTCACAGCCGGATTCCAAATAAAGAGCGGCGCCTTCAGTCACCTCATTATCTTTGGGGTTGCTGGTAATATTGGAAAAAACCTCGTACTGCAGGCCTGCAGCCTTTAAATAGCCCAGTATTTCTTCAACCCAGCCGGCGTTAATTACACCTTCATCACTGACCAGAAAAACCTTATTGGCGCCCAGGCGGACCGCACTTTCACCCACCTGGGAAATGGCCCCCAGCCCTAATATAATCTCTGGCGATACGAACTTACTGATGTTCATCATATTCCCCCGTTTAATACTTCAGGCACCAATAAACCTTTATTTATTGTAATTCATTTTTTGACCTGAAGAGTATTTAGATAATGAAACCTCTACAGCTTGATTTGTTCTTTACTGATATACCCCATGCAATAATTGTTCCATATCGACACATGAGAGTCAACCATTTTTACCGGACAACCGGCTGGAAGATATTCGGGGTTTGCTCCTTAAAACTCTGGTGATGAGTAAAACTAATCAGGCAAAACCGGCTGCTAAACCACTGAGTAAAATATTAGTTCGATAATGGAACACGAGGAGCAGTATTCTTACAACAGGTTCCTGGTCATTTACTAAGCAGGGTTGTTTAAGAAAATTTTCAGCCTATGGAAAGACTTTTGTAATTTTTATCAGGTAAATATAAAGTAACCTGCTTCAACCGGTCAACTGTACCGGTCCGGCCACAGCAATACTAAAAAAGTGCTGCATTGGATTATCCTGGTTTTAACAGAACCTGTTTTAGCAAACAGGCTGATAACAATTTGCGCCTGCTCCGGTCATTAGGTCTAAAACATCGCATGATAGGCCCGGTAGCCAGGCATAACAATTAAGATGCACTTTTTTCCTAATCTATCTGCAGGAGAGTTAATTGCATGCACTGGACATTAAAAATAAACATATAAGGAGGTTGATTTGATGGATTGCGTAATTAAACAGACAAACGGGACAACGGCTGTGGCGGTAGCTACACCAGCCGGCCTGGTTACAGGTGAACAGTTGGCTAAAATTGCCGAACTGGTCAAACAGGGCGCCGGGTTGGCTAAATTTACTACGGGACAGCGAATCGTCATCCTGACGGGCGCTGATCAAGTACAGGCTGTCAGGGACGGCCTGGCAGAGGTGGGTTTAAGCATAGGTCCTGGTGGAAAAACCATACGCAATGTAAAGGGCTGCGCAGGAAGTCTCTGTAGATACTCGGCGCAGGACGGCTTGCAGGACGCGCTGGCCCTGGACAAGATCTTTGCCGGCCGGAGTATGCCGGCTGCCCTTAAAATTGCTGTAAGCGGCTGTCCCAGGAACTGCATGGAAAGCCAGAGTAATGATATAGGCTTTGTAGGAACACCTTCAGGTTACAAGGTTTATGTCGGCGGCAGGGGCGGCCGCAAACAGGTCTTAGGGCAACTAATTAGAGAAGGTGTAAAACCTGAAGACCTTCCGGCACTTGTTGAAGAAATCATTGCAAAGTATCTATCCGCTACAAAAGGAAAGGAACGCATTTCCCATGTTGTGGAAAAGCAGGGAGTTGAAATTTTCAAATAAAGATGTTAGTAATCAATGCCTGCGCCCGTATCCGGGGAAAATGGATGCGGGCTTTTATTTTTAGCTTATTTTTAGTATTTCGTCTTTGAAGGAGGGGTTAACCACAAAGAATTTTTTACACAAACATAGTTCCCGCAATTTAGTAGCGGCAGGAGTTGTCCATAATATTTCCGTAGCTACCCCCAAAGTAATTCCCGGGGCTGAGAAAAGCCGGTTTATCTTATTGTTTTTTATCTAGCAGGACACTTTCAATAAAACCGGCTGCGCCGGTTATATCCTCCGGCAAGAAATGCGGCAAGGCAGGCTGACTGGAAGGAATGTCACTGACTATACCTAACAGCTCATCTTTGGGAACTTGCACCCGTTCCTTCATGCCGCTCCGGTAAAATTCCAGCTTGGGCCAACGTCCCCTTTTGTATCCCTCGATCAGGATCAGGTCAACATCACCAACAAGCGCCAGGACATCTTCAGGGGTGGGGCTGGAATCCAATTTTTTGGCTAGAAAGACGCCTTTCGGCGAAGCCAGGGCTACAACATCAGCTCCGGCCCGGACGTGCCGCCAGGTGTCCTTGCCCGGCTGATCAAATTCCACCTGGTGGTGGGTGTGCTTAATCACGCCCACCCTGTAGCCGCGCCTCTTTAATTCAGCAATCAACTTCTCCAAAAAGGTTGTTTTTCCGGAGCCGGAATAACCGGCCAGGCCAAGTATAGGTATATCTTTTCGCATGGAAACCTGGTTTCTAAACTGAACAAATATTGTTTACTGGAGTTATTCACCCGTTGTTCAACGTAGAGGCAGTATCACAGATTTCAGCCCTGCAAGCCAGATCTATAGCACCTGCATCTTCCTGGCAGCGCCTTTTTTGACTCACCGCCTGGTCCATAGGGCCGTTTCTGCCGGAAAGGATCTTACCCACCGCTCAGGTTCCTTTCTGAGCCGCAAAGGCACCTAACCTCGCCATACTCCTGTAGTACTATTATTAAGCGAAGGTTATACCCAATCCCGGCAATTATCTCTGATTCTAACTGCCAAGAAACCGGGCTTTACACCTCCCTCTGGTTTTTTTCAACAACAGCCACGGCCTGTTCTAAAAGATACAGATAACAAAACGCAATCAAAGGTAATTGTCCATGCCTAACCAGGTTGTATAGGCGGAAAAATGAACCGGGTATATTCGGGTATACTCTGTATTATTATGATCAAGCCAGGTATCCGACATCCAGGTCATTCTTCCCCCACTGCCCGGGTTGTCTATCCCATTTTTCAGGATTTTTACGTTAAGGTTTTGGGCGTAGCGGTCTGTGAAATTTTCTAAGTTACCCAATTCCATTATGCAGGACTTCCTTGCTAAGGCCCGGCGTAAAAACTCAAGGAGTGTTTCCTGTTTACATTATACAGGATCTCTACTAAAGCCGCTACATTCATCCAGACCCCAAATCCTTAGTGCCGGCTAATTGCCACCCTTTCACTTGAACTTTGCTCCCAGCTCTCCCTGCGGTTTCCTTCTGACCCGCCACTTCGCCTGTGAGTTGTCTTACCGCCAGTTAATACCGGGGTTTCTTTCATCACCCGGCGCTGTAGCAAGCCGGACGAACGCCAAGAAACATTGCCCGGCTTTTCAACCGGGCAATGCTACGCAAGTCATAGCAAGGATTCTTAAATGCACTGATTCAAAATACTGTACTCCCGTTTAGCCTGCCTTCTCGACCTTCACCGCGCAGACCTTGTACTCGGGGATCTTGGCGATGGGACAGCGGGCCGGGTTGGTCAACTTGTTAATAGGCACATCCGGATACTGGAATGAAGTAAAGACCATGCCCGGAACGACTTTGTCAGTAATCTTGGCTTCAATTTCCACAGTACCGCGGCGGGAGGAAACCTTCAACATATCCCCGTCGCAGACGCCCAATTTCTCAGCATCAGCGCAATTTATCTCCAGGAACTCCGTTGGATAGAATACTTCCAAGGCGTCCGTCCGCTGGGTCATGGTACCGGTATGGTAGTGATATCTCCTGCGGCCTGTGCTGAGAATGAACGGGTACTCCTCATCAGGCATTTCAGCAGGCGGTATATGCTCTACCGGGTGGAATTTGCCTAGGCCCCTGCCGAATTTACCAACATGTAGGAACTTGGTCCCGGGATGGTCGGGAGTCGGGCAGGGCCATTGCAGGCTCCCCTGCTCCAGGCGCTCATAGCTGATTCCGGCGTAGGACGGAGTAAGCCTAGCCATTTCATCAAAGATTTCCGAGGCCGAATTATAACTCATGGGATAGCCCATAGCCGTAGCAATCAGACAAATAATCTCGTAATCGGGTTTGGACTGCCCAATGGGCTCAATGGCCTTGCGTACTAACTGGACACGGCGCTCGGTGTTGCTGAAGGTACCGTCCTTTTCGGCAAAGCTGGCTGCAGGCAGGACCACGTCGGCCAGTTGGGCCGTTTCAGTCAGGAAAATGTCCTGCACCACCAGGAAGTCCAGGGACTCTAAAGAATGAATCACATGGTCGGCGTCCGGGTCGGACAGAACCGGGTTTTCTCCCATGATGTAGATGGCTTTAATCGCCTCGCCGGCCTGTTCTATGATCTCACCAACAGTAAGGCCGGGCTTGGCCGGAACTTCTTCCACACCCCAGGCGGCGGCAAACTTGGCCCGGTTGGCTTCAGCCGCCACAGGTTGATACGCCGTGAAGAAAGCCGGCAGCGCACCCATATCGCAGGCGCCCTGGACGTTGTTCTGGCCCCGCAGGGGGTTAACCCCGCTGGACGCTTTACCAATCTGTCCGCAGAGCATGGTCAGGTTGGCCACGGCGAAAACGTTGTGGGTGCCGCAGACGTGCTGGGTGAGACCCATGGTGTAGAGAATTGATGCCGATTTTGCTTTGGCGTAGCCCCGGGCAACTTCTTTGATTGTCTCGGCGGGAACGCCTGTAATTTCTTCCACGTATTCGGGTGTGTACTTGGCCACAGATGCTTTAAAGGCTTCAAAGTCCTCGGTGCGCTCCTGAACAAATTCCTTGTCCCAGAGTCCCTCGGCAATGATAACGTTGGCCAGACCGTTTAAAAGCGCTATATCCGTACCGGACTTGATCCGGAGATGGTAATTCGCCAGCTCGGCTATTTCTGTTTTACGGGGGTCAATGACAGCCAGAGTGGCTCCTTTCCGGAGGGCCTTTTTAATCTGGATGCCGATTACAGGGTGACCTTCAGTGGTGTTTGTCCCTGTTGTGAGGATAAAGTCAGCATCGGCAATTTCAGCTATGCTGTTGGTCATGGCACCGCTTCCAAAGGCTGCCGCCAGACCGGCGACAGTAGGAGCGTGTCAGAGACGGGCGCAGTGGTCGATACTATTGGTACCGAGCACCGCACGGGCGAGTTTATTCATGAGATAGTTCTCTTCGTTGGTGCAGCGGGCGGAAGAAAGAATACCGATTGTTTCTCCACCGTACTGTTCTTTTACAGCGCCCAGTTTTTCCGCCACCAGGGCGATGGCCTCGTCCCAGGTAGCCTCAACAAACTTCCCGTCCTTTTTAATCAGAGGAGTGGTCAAGCGGTCAGGATGATGGATGAAACCGTAACCAAAACGTCCCTTTACGCACAGGAAGCGTCCATTTACATCACCATCGGCCGAGGTTACGCCGATAACCCTGCCGTCTTTGACGTTCAAGTCAAATTGACAGCCAACACCGCAATACGGGCAAGTGGTTGTGACTTTTTCTACTTCCCACTTGCGGCCTTTACCGATCATGGCTTTTTCACTCAAAGCTCCCACCGGGCAAACCGCGATACAGTTACCGCAAAACACGCAGTTGGATACATCCGTATCGCTGAGCGCAGAGTCCATGGCCGGTGTAACAACAGCGTTAAAACCCCTGTAAGCAAAATCAATGGCGTTATTACCCTGAATTTCCTGGCATACCCGGACACACTTGCCGCAAAGGATACACTTGTTCATATCGCGAACAAGAAAGGGGTTGTCATCCTCGATTGGATACTGATGTTTTTCACCAGGGAATACATCAGCCCTTATACCGTAATAGTAAGCGTATTCCTGAAGGCGGCAGTCGCCGTTTTTATGACAGGTCAGGCAATCCTCGGGGTGGTTTGCCAGGAGAAGTTCGAGGTTTGTTTTGCGCGCTTCAATAACGGCATCGGAAGCAGTATAGACAACCATGCCTTCCGTGGCCTCGGTAACGCAGGAAGCCGGCAGGTTGCGCGCACCGGGAATTTCCACCACACAGATGCGGCAGGCGCCCGGTTTGCTGAGCTCGGGGTCATGGCAGAAGGTGGGTATAAATATACCCACACTCTCGGCGGCTTCCAGGACCGTGCTCCCCCTGGGAACGGTAACCTGGATGCCGTCAATGGTAAGTGTTACAGTTGCCATCAATCAAAGCCTCCCTTCAATATCACTCCTTTCCGGTGTGGGAGGCGTAGTCGTTTCCCACTACGCCCTGACGGCCGTCTACCATGCCTGGTACGGTTTAGGTAGGATGGCTCGGAGTTATTATCGTAAATTAATTATTTAGAAATTGTATAATCCCTATTCTCCCAGTTCCTTGATCCTGGCCAGCACATCTTCCAGCTCCAGGGCTTCAGGCCAGGAGACTTCAATAAACTTATCGTCTTTCTTGAGCATGGGTGTAACCGGCTTGTCAACATAGCGCAGTTCCATGCCCAGCCTTCCCTTCAGACAAAGGGGGCGCCCTTCGCCGGGAGCGTTGGGTGTAACGGCCAGGACTTTGCCGCCTTTGTAGTTCAGGTCGAACTTGCAACCGGCTTCACAGAAGGAACAGGTAACTGTTTCCTTCCTTATTTCATAGGTCCGGCCTTTGCCGGCCAGCGAGGTGTAAGTGAGGGCGCCCACAGGACACACCGCTACACAGCGACCGCAGGAGACGCAGGCTGATTCCGCCAGGCTGGTGTCCATGGCCGGAGCCACCTTGGTATTAAAACCGCGGTAGGCAAAATCAATGACCTGCCGTTCCGACACCTGGGCGCAGGTACGCACGCACCTGCCGCAGAGAACGCACTTATTCAAATCCCGGGTGATATACGGGTTGGAATTATCAATGGGATAGTTGTGTCTTTCCCCCTCGAAGCTTGACTTTCTGATGCCGTAGCGATAAGCATAATCCTGCAGGCGGCAGTCGCCGTTCTTGTCGCAGGTCAGGCAGTCCGTGGGGTGGTTGGCCAGAAGCAGCTCTATAATTGTTTTCCGCGCTTCCTGAACCGCCGGAGACTCGGTTTCAACTACCATGCCGTTAGTTGCTTCCGTTACGCAAGAAGCTACCAGCGCCCGGGCACCTTTTACCTCTACCACGCAGATGCGGCAACCCCCATAACCCGGGTTGGCCGGGTCATGACAGAGCGTGGGGACGAAGCAACCGGCCCCCGTAGCGGCGTCCAGCAGGCTTGTGCCGGCAGGCACAGTTACCTGGACGCCGTTAATCGTCAGAGTTACGTTAGCCAATTAGCTCCCTCCTTAGGCCTTTTTGATTGCGTCAAATTTACATCTGGTAATACAGGCACCGCATTTAATACATTTGGCAACGTCGATGCTGTGGGGCTGCTTCTTCTCTCCGGTGATGGCTCCTGACGGGCAGGCTCTCAGGCAGGCGCCGCATCCGGTGCACTTCTCCGCATCGATAACGTATACCAGCAGTGCCGCACAGACGCCGGCCGGACAGCGCTTGTCCACAATATGTGCCTCGTACTCATTCCTGAAGTACCTCAAGGTTGTCAGAATGGGGTTGGGGCAGGTCTGCCCGAGTCCGCAGAGGGCGGAATTTTTAATAACCTTGGCCAGGCGCTCCAGGGTATCGATATCCTCCAATTCGCCTTCGCCGTCGCAGATCTTCTGCAGCAGCTCCAGCATCCGCTTTGTGCCTTCACGGCAAGGGGTGCATTTACCGCAGGACTCCAGCTGAGTAAAGTTCAGGAAGAACTTCGCCACGTCCACCATGCAGGTGGTCTCGTCCATAACTACCAGGCCGCCGGAACCCATAATCGAACCGATGGCCGCCAGGGAATCGTAGTCAATGGGCGTGTCCAGGTGTTCCGCGGGTATGCAGCCGCCGGAGGGGCCGCCGCTCTGTACAGCCTTGAACTTTTTGTTGTCCTGAATGCCGCCGGCAATATTGAAAATGATCTCTCTCAGGGTAATCCCCATGGGCACCTCGGCCAGACCGGTATTGTTAATTTTACCGGTAAGGCAGAACACCTTGCTGCCCTTGCTCTTATCGGTTCCCATTTGGGCGAACCAGTCAGCTCCGTTACGGATAATGTTGGGCACGTTGGCGTAGGTTTCCACGTTGTTCAGGCAGGTCGGCTTGCCCCACAGTCCTTTAACGGCAGGGAAAGGCGGCCGTACCCGGGGCATCCCCCGCTGGCCTTCAATGGAGTTCAGGAGGGCTGTTTCTTCGCCGCAGACAAAGGCGCCCGCGCCGGCCTTGATTTTAATCCGGAAGCTGAAGTTGGAGCCCAGGATGTTATCTCCCAGGAGACCGTGCTTTTCGGCCTCGGCGATGGCCAGGTTAAGACGGCGGATGGCAAGGGGATATTCAGCCCTGCAGTAGATATACCCTTCGTCGGCGCCGATGGCCAGGCCGGCAATCATCATGCCTTCCATAACCGCGTGGGGATCCCCTTCCAGGACACTGCGGTCCATGAAGGCGCCCGGGTCGCCTTCGTCGGCGTTACATACGGCATATTTCTTCTCGCCGGGGGTGTTGTAAACAAACTGCCATTTATTTCCTGTGGGGAAGCCGCCGCCCCCCCGGCCCCGCAGACCGGACTTCTTGATTTCATCGATAATGGCCTGACGCTCCATTTTGAGGCACTTTTCAATGGCTTCGTACCCGCCGGTTGCAATATACTCTTCAATACTTTCCGGGTTGGTCCGCCCGAGACGCGAGGTTACCGAACGCACCTGCTTCTCATAATAGGGGGCCTTTTCCATAATATCGATACCCTCTAAGGGAGTGGCGTCGCCCGGGATTTGGATGGCAGCCCACTCGTATACGGGTGTCTTGTTCACCACATGGCTCTCCAGCAGCTGGGGAACCTTATCCGGATAAATATCCCCGTACACAACACTGGGCATGCCGGGTATAGCCACTTCCACCATGGGCTCCCGGTAGCACATCCCGATACAGCTGGTGAAGTCGATGTCCACATCCAGGCCCTTTGCCGCGACTTCCTCTTTAATAGCTTTCATAACCCTGTCGCCGCCGGAAGCGATGCCGCAGGTCCCGAGACCAACAACCACACGGGGCCGGCTCAACTTCTTCTCGTATCTTTCTTTACACTTGGCACGTAATTCGCTCATATTATTCATTCTCGTCCCTCCCCTACTCGTACCTGTCCAGAATATCGCCAACAACTTTTGGAGACAGACGGCCGTGGGTATCCTCGTCGATCATCATGCAGGGCGACAGGCCGCAGGCGCCGATGCAGGCTACTGTTTCCAAAGTATAACGCAGATCATCTGTAGTTCCCCCTGCTTCAACCCCCAGGTGCTCCTTGGCAGCTTCGAATATTTTAGAGCCGCCCCGGACGTGGCAGGCAGTGCCCAGACAAATCCGGGCAATATAACGGCCCCGCGGCTTCAGGTGGAACTGGGCATAAAACGTAACAATTCCAAAAACCTTGCTGAAGGGCATTTTCAGCTCCTTAGCTATCTTTTGGAGGACTTCTTTGGGGAGATACCCATAGATGTTCTGGGCTTCCTGCAGGACAGGAATGATTCCTCCTTCGTAGTCGCGGTACTGGTTTAAAAGCTCATCCAGCGCCGCATCTTCTTTGGTTAATTCAACTTTTTCACAGGCACAAGCTGACAATTGCTGTTCCTCCTTTTACATTTTCTTATAAGGAAATCAGCGGGAATTTACCCGTCCCCTACGCCAAACAAGACATAAGCACAGGTCAATCCAAAAAGTACAATAGCCCCTAAGATTGACGGCTCATTTTGTTGGTGAGCATCATTTCTCTTGTTTTTAACCGCTCAGTTTTACGACTCTAACTCCAAATACCTTCTTCTCTCTTGATTTCCCTAAACTCCGCAGGGTCCCGGCGGCTTCGATGGTGTCGCCAGGTTTAATATCCTCGTGCGCTGCCGCAAACAACATGACTCCAATTTTGCCGCTGCCGTCATCAATCCTGAAATGAGGCCGGTTAAGCCATTTTAATGACAGTGCCTCAACCCTGCCGCGCAGGCGAACCGGGTCACCCGGGTTAAGCCTGGAGAGATCCTTGATTGAATAGAGCTTGAAGTTTTCCATATTTATACTCTCCGCCTGGCGCCTGTTCATCATATTTAAAATGATGGGGACACCTGCGAGCACCGCGAGCATCGGAAGCGCAGCTAATAAAAAGGATGGATCACGATTCAACGCAAATGTAAACAGAATCAGGGCCGTGGCAAAGATTAGGCAGAAGTAAGCAGGCACGGACATACGCATTGAGGAATACCCCCTATTCCATTTGCTTTGGCTGAGAGCAGACACCCAAAGATAGGCGTCTGCTCTTTTTTAAGGATTATTTCATAAGTTCTTCCGGAAACTCGCCGCGGAAGCAGAAGTAATAAACAAATCCGATGAAAATCATACCACCTACAATATTGCCAAAGGTTGCAGGAATGATATTCCAAAGCATAACATCACTCCAGGTGAGCCCGCCAAACTTGTGCAGGAGTGGATTCCAGTAGGTGATTGTGCCGTCTGCCGCCGTCGACGCGACTTTGTCGGCAATGCCGGGAAACGCCTGGTACAGCCAGAGGCCGGTGGGCAGGAAATACATGTTGGCTACACAGTGCTCAAAGCCCGTGGCAACGAAGGCCATGATCGGGAACCAGATGCCGAAGAACTTTCCGATAAACTCCTTAGCTGTAATACCCAGCATGATGGCGACGTTAACCAGGAAGTTACAACCAATGGCTGCCAGGAAACAGGACCACAGGCCTATACCGCCGTTTACCTTATAGGCCAGGGTTTTGCTCACGGCAATTGAGACCGCGTTCAACCCGAAAGCATTTGGTTCCGCTGCTGCAAACGCACCCTGGGTGAAGGGACCGTTGACCATGATATAGGCATAAGCCAGTGAACCAATGAAGTTTCCGATCCAGACCCAGACCCAGTTATTTAGAATTTTTCCCCAGCCGATTTTACCCTGCAGATTGGCCAGGGGACCAAGCATCGCGTCGCCGGTGAAGAGTTCCATACCGGTCAACACGATCGCAATCAGGCCTACCGGGAAGACGGCGCCCCCGATGAGTTTACCTGCGCCAGCACCTAAATAAGGCGCCACTCCAGTACCGCAAACCGTACACAGGGCGGCCCCGACCGCGATATATGCTCCAGCCATGATCCCACGTAACAGAAGCTGTCCTACTGGTAAAGAAGACTTGTATCTGCCGACGTTCCCCGCCAGGCAGACGGTTACTGCTGGAGGATTTGCCATAGATATACCCCCTTTTTTATGAAAGGAATTATTTCTTGTAGGGAAACGTTAATTTTGGACCCCAACTTCTTTTAGACCCTATAACTAGACCCTATAACCGAGACTTGATCAATTTTAATACGATCGTTTTTAGAACTACCAACCACTAAAACACCAACCCTGTTTCGAGTCAATATTATTCTTCCGGGTAATGGTCCACCACCTTTCAAAAGTACTTTCGGCAGCCGCCCTGATTTCATCTTTATCTCTCTCCTGCCGTGCCATCACCACCTCTCCCAAGTAATCCGGCACAAGGGCAGCCCCCTACACAACTCCTTCCTTTCACCAGCATTTTACATTGCACATTTTGCGTTTTACGTTTTGCCGGTATGCTCCATTATTTTTAAGGCTTTTTTAAATAAAGCAAGAACTTGAGATAAATTTTGATTTCCCCAATAATGTAATACTATGCTCTTGAAATCCTTTTCACTAGTCCGTGTGGCTTAAGTCTTAACCGGTAAGGCGTACTTGCTTTTAGAAACCCCTCAAGGCAAAGTTAATCATACTTTGCCATGTAATTTCTGCGCAGGCCCAACCGGGCTTTCGGGTCTGGATGATACCTGGCCTGCTTAACGCAGGACAGCCTGTTTACCGGAGATTGAAACCACAGAAATAAATAGGCCGGCAGCCCTTGCTCCAACAAGGACTACCGGCCTATCGTTGTTCGATTCGACCTTTATTATTAAGTTCATTACTATGCTAGCATGATCTTAGACAGGTGTCAACTTAAGGAAGTATTTCAATGTTGCTCCTCAATTATCCTGCCAGTAGCCAAAAAATATCTACCTCAGAATTCAACAAAGAACAAAAGCATTAAATAAATGTTACATCTCATCAAACTGGTTTGTTTTGATACCTTGCCATATATGTTATGCAATTTTTATGCCAATTCTACTTATCCAAGCCGGATTACTGCTCACGGTATCCTAGTTACAACTTATCATCATCAACCCGGTCTTATCTGCTTTCAGGCGGGATTTCTGAGATCAACTAGAAATAATGCAACCGGACGGCATTAGCTGATCCGGATTATTCGTTCCTCTGTGATTAGACAGTGCATCCTTACGTCCTGGCTGCTCCGGGGCACACTGTCACACAATTGCATTTCATAAGCAGGGGCAACGTAAAACGCCTCCGGTCCGGTCCGAAGTAGAAAACGGTCATAAAATCCTCCTCCGTAACCCAGGCGGTTTCCCCTCCTGTCAAAGGCTACACCTGGAACAACAATCAGATCCAGTTCAGAGGGATCCAGTGGTCGCACACACCGGGGCTTGGGCTCTAAAATTCCCCAGGCTCCCGGTTCAAGCTCATCAGGGTAAAAACTAAGGGATGACGGCGTTAACATGCCGCTTGCCGGATCCGTCAGGGGAACGGCCACCCTTTTCCCATCAGCCATTGCTCTTTTGACCAGTTCTCCGGTTTGGACCTCGTTTCGAAAATCAAGATAAATCATGATGGTGGAAGCATACCTGTATTCATCCAACTTCAAAAGCGTCTGGATAATCCGCGCGCTTTTTTCAGCAACCACATGGGGGGGCAAGGCAATCCTCGCATCTAAAACTTCTTTCCTCAGTTTATGCTTTAACTGGTGTATCGTATTCAAGAAAAAGCTTCACTCCGGCAATGATAAACACTCAAACAAGGGAAGTGTGATTATTACTTCCCACGCCTGAAGCCTTACAAATGAACCGTTGGGATTCGTCAAAAGGGTCAATAATAATTGATTTATTTCAATCATTTTAACACAGCAGCAAAAAGCTTACAATATTTTTAAGAATTTTGTGTATAAAGTTACCATCAATCCATGAGCAAAGGTTGGCGCAATCAACCGGGCCTGTTCAGGTCTGCCTTCATCTTTTCCTTCCTTAAGAGTATCCGCCGGCTTCGGGGGCTCAAGTCAAACAACTTACAACTGGTAGACCTCTTCTTCACTTAAGAGACGTATGCCGTTTTCCTGGAGCGCCCTAACCGCCTCATCCAACTGTTCTACCCTGAAAACAACCAGGGCCGCGCTGGAAGCTTTCTGGACAAAGGCATAAAGATACTCTATATTAATACCTGCCCGGTCCAGGATCAGAAGGGGTTCGGAAAGACCTCCCGGAACGTCGACCACCTCAACTGCAATCACATCCGTGGTGCTCAGGGTAAAACCTGCATTTTTTAAAACTCGATAGGCTTTCTCAGGATTATTTACGATTAATCTTAAAATACCGAAATCAGTGGTATCGGCTATAGAAAGCGCCCTAATATTTATTCCACTTTCCCCCAATACCTTGGTCACCTTGGCCAGCCGCCCGGACTTGTTTTCTAAAAAGATAGAAATCTGCTTGACCTTCATTCTCTTAAAACCCCCTTTCTTTAGTTATTTTATATTCAACATTTCCCGTTGCTTCCCTGCACCTAGGCCTAAAGCTTTACGGAAAAATCTAAAGATCTAAATTTTCACAGGACCTCACAGGGCAGCCCGAAGCGCTCCTCCAGTTCCAGGTAAGATCTTCCCGTGATGTCCATGCCCCGGCTGTCGAAGGCAACACCGGGTAAAAGGACCAGAGGCGGCTTTTGACGGGACTTCCTTTCCAGAAACGCAGCAACAGCCGCCTCAAAATCTGACACGGTCAAAAGTCCGGCTACGCATATATTCCCAGCAAAAAAAAGATTTTTGACTACAACAAGTTCCAATAACCGCCCCTCTTTCCAAAACTGCCGGAGAGCCAGGTCCAGCAGCGGCCCCGCCAGCTCCGACGTCAAAACCAGCGCGCCCTCAACCCTGTGACGCCGCAGGGCACGGCCCAGGTCATCGATCAGGGCCGGGTCCAGATCATAGTCCAGCACCATTCCGGACCTCTGGCCAGGTTCCTTTTGAACCTGAACAGTTAATGGCTGTCCTTCTCTTCTTAATTCAAGCAGGGGCGACCCGTTCCTGGTGATTTGTCTGAAAGCCTGTACCCGGGTATGAACCCTGGAACCATTCACGGTTTCAATAATGTCACCTGTCCGAACTCCCGCCAGTTCTGCCGGTGAAGCTGCAATCACACCTGCAACTTCCGGCTCAAGTCTTTCAAGCAGGGGTGGTTCACAGGTGACTGGCGCCCTGACCTCCCCTCTGAGACTTTTAATAAACATCTTGATTTCTTTCCACAGAGAAGGTTTAAACTTTAGTCCCGGGGCTGCCAGGGAGGAAAAACCGGGCAGGAAAACACGAACGGTCTCAGCCCCGCAGGCGCTCAGGTATTTTACGGTCTCTGCGAGATCCTTCCATCCCACCAGGTGGGGCAGGGCCACAACACTGCCATGAAAGGGTACCCCGTACCTTTGCAGGAGGACTGCGCTTTGAATAGCCTGCAGTCCCTGCTGATCAGCCATCAATGCCATCCTGCCCTTGACCCCTGAGCTGTTCAATGAAAGATAAACAACCACGTTGCCCAGCTTTTTCAACATCTTCACCTTTTTCTCGTCAAGCAGGCTGCCGTTAGTTGTAATTTGAACGGGCGTGCGGGGAAAGTGAAGGCGAAGCATTTGGAGAATTTCCGCCAGGGCGGGATGGGTAAAGGGCTCTCCTTCGATTATTTTGGTGGCTGATTCACCAATGATAATTGGTTTTGCGGGGTCCAGGGCACACAGATCTTTTTTGACATCTTCCAAGCTGCGGGGGGGGATGCGGTAGGCCTTTACCCCGGGGGGATTATTCCGGTGGGAACAAAATACGCAGTGAACATTGCAGCTGGAGGTAAGGGGCAGGGTATTAGCTGCAACGCTCTCGAAAAGGATCCTTTGCGCTGCGTCCGGAGCATTTTTTGTTTCCAAATATTCACCCACAGGCAAACCCCTTGAATCACAAGTTATTAACAGACTTATACACATTATCCACAGGAACAACCATCCACAGAACCCTTGTTTTATCCATATTTTATCTATATTACGAGTTATTACCTTGTATTATAAAAATATTCGACAGTATAACATGGGGATAACTTGCATCCTTTAGTATTTTCAGCTTTTACATAATTCAGACAACCATCCAGCAAAGGTCGAAAAAAATCGAAGAAAATTATTAATATAGCTATTTTAGCTATACTGGTCTGTCCTATATACCCTTCCCCGGAAATTACCCTCGTATCTTTCCTCTCCAAGCTTGAGGTCCGGCACGGCATTCAAAGTCAATGGAGCTAAATCGCCCCGCAGGTATTTGAAATAAGCGGCGCAGGCAACCATGGCGGCGTTGTCCGTGCAAAGCAGCGGCGCCGGGATCACCACCCGGCGGGATTCCCGGCGTGCTCTTGACACAAGGTCGGACCGCAACCCGGCATTCGCTGCTACCCCCCCGGCCAGTAAAATAGTTGAAACCCCCATATTCCTTGCCGCTAACAGGGTTTTGTCAACCAGCACATCGGTAACCGCTTTCTGGAAGGAAGCCGCCAGATCTTCTTTCTTGATCACTTGACCTTGCCGTGAGGCGCGGTTCAATGCATTGATGACTGATGACTTGAGACCGCTGAAACTGAAATCGAGACTGCCCTCCTCCAGGTAGGCCCTGGGCAGGCTGAAAGCTTCCGGGTCACCCGCCCGGGCCAGACGGTCGATCAGGGGCCCCCCCGGATAGCCCAGGCCCATGGTCCTGGCAACCTTGTCAAAGGCCTCACCCGCCGCATCATCTCTGGTACTCCCCAGAACCCGGTAACTACCGTGTTTTTGGATATAAACCAGGTCGGTATGGCCGCCGGAAACCACCAGGCAGAGCGAGGGGAAATCCAGCTGCGGCTCAGTCAAAAAATTAGCATAAATATGACCCTCCAGGTGGTTTATCCCCAGCAGGGGTATGTCCAGGCCAAAAGCCATAGCTTTTGCTGCCGAAACACCCACAAGAAGCGCCCCTACCAGCCCGGGCCCGTACGTAACCGCCACTGCGTCAAGGTCTTTGTAGTCCAGCCCCGCTGTTGAAAGCGCTTCCGCCACAACCTGGTTAAGCCGCTCCAGGTGCTTCCGTGAAGCCACTTCAGGCACAACCCCGCCGAACTTTTTATGGACATCTATCTGGGAGGAGATGATATTTGACAGCACCTGACACCCATCGACAACCACAGCCGCCGCAGTTTCATCACAGGATGTTTCCAGGGCAAGAATTACAACGCTCATAACAGCTTGACCCACCCCTGTTCATTGTATTTTGGAACGCTCAATCCGCTTCTCCGTCCTTCCGTTGCAGCAGCCGCAACAGCTGTGTTTATTTTCCTGTATTATAACATAAAAAGCAGGGTGGAATACGTTGTCAGGCAGATCAAACCGGCGCCGGACAGCAGACTGGTTGGACATTATCTTAAACACCCGGTCTTGCTAGTTATGTAGCACAGCTCCCTTCTCAGATAAGCCTGGCCCTGTTTCCAAAACAACTTTGCACCGCAGGCTGCTGCCTGCCTTAGATCGTCACAATACAGGGTCTACGGCCGGCATAAACGGCCGGGCCCAAGAAATAAATTGCTTTTATGATCCAGAATATGCATAAAAAGGAGCTGCCGGTTAAAACTATGAGCATCTAAGGGATAAAGGAGTGAATAAATTAAGTATGTTGAACCTGGCCAACTCCAACTGGGAAAGCTGGAAAAAAACATTGGGGCAAGCTGTAGAATTTGCCGAGGAACTGGGTATATCAAGGAATCAAATCGGTTCCATAGCCCAGCAGGTGGGAGATCTGCTGGCACAGAACGTGCCGCCGGCAAATCCGGAGCAAAAAGCGGTAAAGGAACTCTGGGACGTGGCCAACCAGGATGAAAGACAGGTACTGGCAAACCTCATGACCAGGCTGGCAACCCGGCAATAAATCTGGAAACCGCCCATCGCCCGATGGAGCGGTTTCCAGTTGTTTGCACTGTTTCAATACTTAGAGGGGACCAAAAACAGCGTGTACAGGCCCTGGAGGGCGCTTATCCTGCACAGTTTCAATACTCGGGGGGGGTACCCCGCAAAGGAACCGGCTTATCTGTTCCAGCATTTCAACAGTTCCGTAGCGATGACCCCCAGGCCTTCTTCTTTTTTGAAATACTCCCTGTGCCCTTTAATGGGATCAAAGAGGTTAATTGTGAATTCAATGTTTTGATCCAGTCCCCCAATCACCCCGGGCACAGCCTGGGGCCAGGCGATATCCAGAATACCGGCAATATTACTGAAGCGTCCCACCGCAGGCCTTGATTCCAGGCCGACGCACTCAGCCACAGCTGCTTTGAACCAGTAAAGCGGGCTGCCCACCATGATTAACTGGGAGACTTTTTGGGCCGCCTCCTTGTTTTCTTTGAGAGCGCAGTAACAGACAAGGGAACCCAGACTGTAGCCAATCAGGTGAACCGGCCCGTTGCTTGCGCCAATGGCCTCGTAGAGACGGTCATTTACTGCAATGCGGGTATTTTCCAGGTATAGATAAGCAAATATATCACCAAAATTATCAATTATATAATCGGCAAGCTTTTTAACAGTTTCAATTCCCCTGGCAAAGGGGACGCGCAGTATACCCAGCTCGCCGATAGCCCTTTCCCTTAAACCCAGCAACTGGATTTGAACCTGTTCCTCAGCTGCCACTTCCTCCCTGGGGCCCGGCACCAGGTCGTAATAATAGACCCCCCCAAAATGTTTCTCACCTAAATCAAGCCCCTTTTCAGCCAGCCTGACTCTAAGGGGCGCCGCCCAGTCCTTCCAGTAAAACCTGTCAAAACTGTGGCCCATTCCGTGCACAAAAAGAATTATCCCATTTAGTTAACCCCCCGCTATCTTTGGCTAATACAGTATATTCGGAGACTTTTCCCAGGGTCAGGGTTTCTGCCTTAAAAAGCAGGCCTTACGGTCATTTCCAGCAAACATGCCTTTTTAGTTTGGATGGAAGGGTAGATGTTCTATAGGGCTTGGATAAACCGGGGAAAACTACATAAAATAATTAGGAGACAATCCATCAGAATACGAAGTAAAAAACCTGGGAAATCAAAGATATTTAATGATAATTGAAGTTTGTTAAGGGAGGTGAGCAGCTTGAAAGAAAAAAAAGAAATGAACTTGAAAGATCTGGAAGCAAATGAAGAAGCTTCGCAGGATTATGTGAGAATCATGGAAGAAGCTGAAGAGGAGGAAATCTTTGACTGGTTTTAAATCAGCATGCCTGCCCGGTTTCTCCCCTTCCTTTCCGGGGTAAACCTGATTCTTTATAAAGAGCCGCCGACAGCCGGGCACAGAAAAAAACCCTGCTCTCAGGCAGAGTTGGGCATGTATTGTCTTAACATTATGGAATCCCTGTTGCAGGCTACAAAGTCTTCTCTGATATCTCCACACTGCTTGCATACAACGGTTAGAATATCGCAGAGATCGCCCTGGGTAACATAAACGTCAAAGAGATCGGGATCGTCATTGCCGCATTCACAAAAGTATCTAATCAATTTTCCACCTCCGCTCTGTTATTACACCCTTACACCAGGTAATAAACCGCGCTTTTTAAGCAAGAATGGCAACCTTGCAAAACAATCAAAAAAACAAAAAGCCGCTTCTTTTAACCCTGGAACAATGTTACTCCAACTCAGCGACTGTATCTATTTAAAAAGTATACTACCCCCGGCCGTGAAAAACCACCCGGCAATTTCTGGGTCCGGGGCGGTCGTTTTCTACGTCCGGGGATAGTATTGCCGGCGGCTGAATATTTTTACCAGCAACATCCCGGCTATAAAACCACCAATATGCGCCCAGAAAGCAACACCCTGGGCAGCCTGGGCTGAAAGACTGGCCGTTCCGTTAAGAAGCTGCAGAATAAACCAGAACCCCAGAAAGACCACGGCCGGAATCGGGATAATTTGAATAAAGATAAAAACGAAAACCAGGGTGAGTACCTTAGCCCGCGGGTAAAGGATCAGGTAAGCGCCCAGAACCCCTGCAATGGCTCCGCTGGCGCCGATTAAAGGTAATTCTGAGAAGGGTGCATAGAGAACATGGGCAATGGTTGCAATATATCCGGTCAAAAGGTAAAAGACCAGATACTTTAAATGGCCCATCCGGTCTTCCACGTTATCCCCGAAAATCCAGAGGTAGAGCATGTTGCTCAATGCATGAAACCAGCCCCCGTGCAGGAACATAGCTGTTGTAAGCCGGACCAACTGCTCTGAAGTAAAACCCTCGGCCACCAGATGTGCGGGTATAACTCCGTAGGTGAAGATATAGCTGTCCACGTTTCTCCCCAGGGATAATTGAAAGAAAAAAACCGCTAGATTAATCGCGATCAGGAGCACATTTACGATCGGGTAACTACGGGAAGGAATATTGTCCTTTAAGGGTATTATGAATGTTCACCCCTTTTTCTTTTTCTATCATAGTATTCTGTCTTTTTCAGTTTTTCCTTCCCTTTTAAAAAAACTTTTTTCAAGATTCCAACAGGACAATATTACCAGCCTCCGGCAAGAACCAGGATCAGGGGCCGGGCTATATAATGGTATGCGAGCAGTTCAGAACCAGCAGAAGGGGGCAGGCTGACACCTTGAGCGTAAGCCCGGCTGAATGAGGGTATCATCCCCTGTCCAGGACTGACAACAAGTCGCTCATAACTTGTCCCGCCTTGCCGTTGATCACTAGATTCGCCCGCAGGTCCCAGGGGGTGTGGCCTTCATTGATAATGACAAGCTGCCTGGCCCGTTCCGGGAGCGAAGCCACAGGGTATACCTGAAGGCTGCTGCCGATTACAAGCAACAGATTGCATCCCGTCAGGGCACGGGTAGCGTGGAGGAAATCCTCACCCATGGGATCCTCAAATAAAACCACATCCAGGCGGAGCACTCCCCGGCACCTGTCACAAATGGGCGGAACGGTTCCGGCCCGGTACTGGCTGACAAGATGGTCAAAAGAATAGCTCTCCCCGCAATCAAGGCAGTGGCAGGTACGCAGATGTCCGTGCACTTCCCAGACTTTTTGAGTTCCCGCCTTCAAATGAAGGCCGTCAATGTTCTGAGTGATCACACCTGCCAGAAGGCCGTCCCTCTCCAAACGGGCCAGCGCGTAATGGGCAGCGTTGGGCTTGGCTTTGGTAAAACCAACCCATTGCTCCAGGTTTACTTTGTAAAAGGTAGCCGGGTCCCGGAGGAGGGCGGAAACAGAGGCAACCTGAATGGGATCGTGCTTTGTCCAAAGGCCTGTTCCGGGGCTGCGGAAGTCGGGAATACCGCTTTCGGTGCTGATCCCGGCACCGGTGAGGGCATAAGTAAGGTTGGAGTTCTTCAACATTTTGGCCAAAGCCAAAATCTTTTGCTGGTAATACATCTTTTCACCTCTATCTGCAAATTCCTTAATTCCCTTAAAACCTCTTTAATACCTTGCGAATTTTTACTTAAAAACCTGCCATTTCCCTCTTGCCGCCGCAACTTTCTTACTTTTCACGATTTGTTTTTAGGCTGGATTTCCGGCCACAAATTACGCCGGTCGAAGGTCTGCAGGGCGTTTAAAAAGCGCGACCGCAAATCAGGGTGCCGCTCCAGCAGTCCGGTTACCAGTTCCCTGGCCTCTTCCCTCTTGGTATGCCCGCTGGCCGGGCAGGGGTTCGGCAGGGCCGGCAGCTTTTCCAGTTCCACCCAGGCCCGGATTTCTTCCGCTGAAACATAGATCAGGGGTCTGATCATGGTCAGGCCGCTGCGGTCTAAATACGTCGCTGGGGCAAAAGTTCGCAGCTGTCCGGTATAAAAGAGGCTCATAAAAAATGTTTCAATAACATCATCCAGGTGGTGCCCCAGGGCGACCTTGCCGCATCCCAGTTCCAGGGCCTTGTTGTGGAAAGCTCCCCGGCGCAGGTGGGCACAAATGGCACATGGATTTTTGCCCCCCCTGGCTTGAAAAACGATTTCAGCAATACTGGTTTTCACCACATGGAAGTCCACCTCCCTGGAACGGCAGAAATCCTCCAGTAGAGGCACGTCCACAGGCCAGCCCAGATCAATATATACCGCTTCCAACCCGAACTTGACCGGCACCGAGCGGCTGATTAGGGCCAGGGCATGCAGCAGGGACGTGCTGTCCTTCCCACCGGACATTCCCACCGCCACCCTGTCTCCTTCAACAATCATACCGTAGTCGGTTATGGCTTTTTTAATCCGGCCGAGAAACCCTTTGCGAAAGTCTTTAACCATAAATTAACTCCTTTTGCCTTCTTAAATTATACGCTTGAATAAAGGTCAAAGACAAGTCCCGGTCAAAGTGCCGGGACTTGAGCTAAAGCTTAGTCCTCAATGTAATCCAGAAGATCATCCAGGGCAATCCCGGAATACAGGGTTTTCCAGCCTTTCCCCGATGGGCAAAATACTTCCAGCGTGGGCTGGGCTTTTTGCTCTTTCCCGCCTTTCCAGGATCCAGGAGGAATAGCCGGTCAAACTGGCAAATTTGCTTTCTTAAGAGGCCGAGCTGCTTCCTCCAGACCTTTATCCGGTTCATAATGATCATGTCGAAAAACCCTGTTTTAACCTCCTGCTTGTATTTTATACAGAAAAGGGCTTTTCCAGTATCGTAATGAAAACCCTGTCCAGCCGTTAGGACACATTACAGGCTGATGTTTCTTAACGGCGGCCAGCCGGGCTGCACAACAGCACCGAGTGGATATACTCCGGCCTGCCGGTAAGCATAGAGTGGCTACCATGAAATAGTGGTTTTATCTGGATGGAAACAGATCACATCCAAAAATTGATGGAGTTTCCAGTTTTCACTGTCTTTCGTGGAAAATTTCTCAATAACTGCTTAACTGACCAATTGCATGGTTATTCGACAACGTTTATAGTATAGATATACTGAATGAAAGGAATCCCTCCTGATGCTTTACAAATACGCCATGCTTCTTTTGCTGAACATCCTCCTCATGACCGGCTGCAACACAGCACCCCCCACCCCCCTTTCGCCTCCCGGTGAACCGCTGGCCCTGGCCGAAGCTGCGCCGGTGGTTGAGCAGGAAACTGCAATCCCGCCGGAACCTTTGAAGAAAGTTTATCTAACCTTTGACGACGGCCCCAATTCATATTATACCGGGCAGATTTTAGACATCTTAAATGATTACGGGATTAAAGCAAGTTTTGCCGTCCTGGGTGTCAACATAGATAAAAACCCGGATGTCCTCCAAAGAATCGTGGATGAGGGACACGGGATCATCAACCATTCCTATAGCCATGACTATAATAGAGTTTACAAAAGCCCGGAGGCTTTTCTGGAAGAACTGGAAAGCTGCAACGAGTCCATAGCCGGGATTACCGGGAGGGGCGTTAAAATATTCCGGGCACCCGGCGGTCCGTCCAAACTGAACAAAGAAACATTTAAACTTTTAAAACAACACGGGTATGTTTCCATCAGCTGGAACGTAGCCAGCGCCGATACTGATCCCAAAGGAGTTAGCAGGGAGCAAATTATAGAGAATGTTCAAAAGGGAATTATGCAGATTGAAAGCTTCGAAAAAACCCCAATTGTGCTCATGCACGACGGCACGGAGATTAATCGCAACGGAGCAGCTCCGGGCAGCGCGTTAGCCAATTACATCCGCAGTCGGGAAAGTGGTGTGGCTGCTCTCCCTGAGATTATCGAATTTCTTATGGACCGAAACTACACCTTCGCCGTTGTTGATGAAAATACCCCGCCGGCCTGGTAGTTGAGCCGGCAGGATCAAGCCGTTTATTTCTTTTGACCGAGCCCCTCCAGGGGGTCGATTTCCTCCAGTTGACTGCCGAACAAAAGGCTGTACGCGCTGAAGCCAAAGTTCAGCACGGCAAAAAAAAGGTAAATCAGGCTTAGCGCCGTGCTGCTTTTTAAAACGAGATAACCTGCGAAAAGCAGTAGTCCGTATAAAAAGTAGCTTTTAGCTCTCTTCCGGGAGCCGAAAGCTGTATCACGCAGGGCAGTCAGGACAGCTGTCCGCCTGCCCGTTGCAGTCAGTGCTTTAGCCCCCCCGGCAAACCCGTCCTCCTGGAAGACACCGGTGCCGGCCCGGCGGGCCAGGTCCATCAATCGGTACTTATTGACGGGCTTAATTTGTACACCTTTACGCGCTGACTCTTTCAATACGCTGAATACACCGGTATCAAATTCACCAGTTGTTATAAAAAGACCGTGTCGATATTCACTCTGCTGAAGCGCCCGGGCAAAATCCCTGATATCATCGGGAAGTACTTTTTTGTCTCCTTCCTGAAGGACACAGCGGACGGCAACCCGCGAGCCTTGATATACTCCTTCCAGATCAATTCCCTGGTTCCCTTGACCGCCCTTCTGGTCCTTCTCCCCTTTGAGCCTCACTTCCTCAAACCCGGGCAGTTTTGCCAGAAGATCCCGAAGATAGGGACAAAACTCCCTTTGAGGGTCCATCTTACTGACTTCACCCAAGAACTTTTGCCCGGCATGATAAAGCCTTTGCTCAAGCCGGAACCTCCTCTCCCGCAAGGAGCGGTACCTTTGCAAAACCAGAACTTCAATAACCAGCAGGGGCAGGGAAAGAGCCAATGAGGCTGCCGGCCGGTTTGTCAAACTGGAGAGCACAAGAAAGCTTGCCAGCCAGATCAGGAAACTCCCCACCAAAACGTCGACCCTTTTACCAAAAGAGGACCGGCTGTCTTCTTTAGGCTTCAGAAAGTAGCGCAGGGGCGATCTCTTACGCAGACGCTCTTGCCATTTTGAAAAACTCAACTTAAAATTCCGGCCTCTAAAACTAAAATGTTTCCTTGCTCTCATCTTAGTAACTAACCAGCCTTTCCTTGTATCTACACTATAATTTAACCATTTATAACGGAATTTAACGTAAAACTGAATAACCTTGCCAAGATAATGAAAGGACAAATCACAAAATTTGTCCAGGGAGCCCCCAAAAATAAAAAAAGCCGCAGGAATATTGATTGAGGGCCTTTTCTCTTTACATCCGGCAAAGCTTTGTTGTTTAATAGTAGATATATATGCTGTCTTTCGGACACCTCCAGAAAATGAGATCACGTTCCTTTTGAGAGCCGGTGTGTGTCCGGCAGATAATTTTACGGAGTGATGAAAATGTTGTACAAAAGCACCAGGGGACAATACAGACAGGTATCTTCAGCAGAAGCCATCAAAATGGGTATAGCTCCGGATGGGGGACTGTTTGTGCCCAGCGAAGAGGTCAGGGTTTCGCCAGACCAGCTCAGGGAATGGGCCGGGCTTGACTACCGGGGAAAAGCCGTCCGTATCTTAAAAGAATACCTCACGGACTTCACGCTGGAAGAGATTACGGAATGCGTATCCCTTGCTTACAGCACCGGCCGGTTTGACGCACCGGAAATTGCACCCCTGCATAAACTGGAAGACTCGCTGCATGTCCTGGAACTGTGGCATGGCCCGACCAGCGCCTTTAAGGATCTGGCCCTGCAAATCCTGCCCCACCTTCTCACAAGGGCAGCAGCTAAAACCGGAGAAGAAGCGACAATTGTAATCCTGGTGGCCACCTCCGGAGACACCGGAAAGGCCGCCCTGGAAGGCTTTAAAAACGTCCCGGGGACCAGAATCATCGTGTTTTATCCTGAACAGGGCGTCAGCGAGATGCAAAAACTGCAGATGATTACCCAGGAAGGCAATAACGTCGCGGTAGTAGCAGTCCGGGGCAATTTTGACGACGCTCAGACCGGGGTTAAAGAAATTTTCGGAGACAAACTGTTCAACAGGGAACTGCAAGTTAAAAAGTTCACCCTATCCTCAGCCAATTCAATCAACTGGGGCAGGCTCGTACCTCAGATCGTCTACTATTTTTCGGCCTACCTGGACCTGGTTTCGCAAAGTGTAATTAAACCGGGTGAAGGGATAAATTTTGTTGTGCCCACCGGCAACTTTGGAAACATCCTGGCAGCCTATTACGCCAGGGAAATGGGGTTGCCTGTTAAAAGGCTGATTTGCGCCGCCAACACCAATAACGTCCTGGCAGACTTTATCCGTACGGGCCTTTATGACCGGCGCCGGCTTTTTCAAAAAACCATTTCCCCCTCCATGGACATCCTCATCTCCAGCAACCTGGAGCGTCTCCTTTACCATCTTTCAGGGAGCGACGCCGGACGTGTCCGGGAGTGGATGACCAATCTGAGCCGGATAGGAGCTTACCGTATTGACGAAACAACCCATAAACGGATCAAAGAAGTTTTCTGGTCGGATTTTGCAGATGACTCCGAAACTACGGCGACCATACGCTCCGTTTATAAACGTTACGGCTACCTGCTGGATCCCCACACAGCCGTAGGCCTGTGCGTTTACGACAAATACACTGCCGCAACAGGTGACGCAACCGGAACAATCGTAGCATCCACAGCCAGTCCCTTTAAATTCAATGCCAGCGTGGCCAGGGCCATCCTGGGGGAAGACGCTGTGAGGGATAAGGACGAGTTTAAACTCCTGGAGGCCCTGTCCGCTGCCAGCAACCTGGAGATACCCGCAGGACTCAAGGATCTGAACACAAAGCAGGTGCGGCACGGGGAAGTCACCTCCAAAGAACAGATGCGCAAATCCGTTCAAAGCATCCTGAGCCCCCAATAACTTAATAAATGTACCCGGTGCGATTTTTAAGTATTGAATTCTACAATATTTGTGCTTTCAATCAAAAACCCGGGCGGCATTAATGCCGGCCGGGTTATGTTTTATTAACTGCAACTGCACGTTAAAAGATCTGGGATAACCTGCCCCCTCAGGTTAGTTACTCTATAGAAAAAAGATGTGTTCAGATCTTTGGGCAGCAAATAAACGGCATACCTAATAATGTTGCGCTATCAGCAACGATTTCAAGAGAAGGTTATAAAGAATCCAATAAATCACTTGCAAAACCCTTATATTAACAACCCCTCAATCCTACTACTGGTTCTGGATAACCTGATCATGATTCAAATCTACATATAAACAATTTTCTTTTTCGTCATATTTTGCATGATACTTACCTTTGGCAACAATATTGAAGTGATTGAAAAAACCCCTGCTAAAAACCTTTGTTTTTTTGATGTTCTGCCCGTCTTCTGTGGCTTTTATCCGGATTGTGTTAGTTTCCCGGTCATAGGCCAGTTCGACCTTGTCCACATTTAATTTTTCACGGGCATGTTTGTTTAACACTATGGAATTCTTTGAAATCGTTATCAAGGGTAACTTGGGTATTCTTTCACCACGCGGTTTATAAACTTCAAATGCCATTTCTCACACCCCTATTTTTGGATTCTTGATAGATTATAAACAAAGTTGCATCATTTGTCAAACCTGGATCTCAATAAGAGCATAACTTATTTTAAAAAACTGTGACAGAGTAATTCCAAAACAAAAATCACTCCTATTCAAGTAAGCCGACAACTTAAAGAAAATAAGGGTTTAATTATATAAATACTCTAGTCTGTATCAACATGTTATCCAGATTATTAACGCAGAATAGTTTAGTACCTATTGTATGCGATCTTGGCCCGGCAGCAACGGTTAAAAGCCTAAAAACAAAGGCGGGGCTCTAAAACACAAAGAACAGGCTGTTTTACCGCAGGTTGTAATTTACGGCCAAATTGCAACACACAACTACCTCTATACACGCATAGTGCTTTACGAAATAAAAGAAACAAATTTGTCCAAAACATTCTAATTATAAACCTTTACCTCAATGTTTGCGATATTTGAAAAATAAAGCCTCATCCCTGCGAGCAAGAAAGTTAATTAACAAATAAAAAGGAATTTGCTTGGGGCGGTAAGAATATTCAAAAGTTAATTTCAAATAAGCTATATCCAAGGGGGTAAAAATATGGTCTTTACAGAAATGACACTCGCAGAGAGGGCTAATTATTGTCTGAATATCTACAGGCCGGTAAAGGAATCCGTCCCCAAGTGCGCTGACAACTTCAACGATAATTCAGCCTGCGGTTCCATCTGCTGCGGTCATTGCCCGGATTATAACCGCTGCGACAGGGAAAAATGTGAGCGGGTATGGATTGATCCCAAATTAATTATGGATAACCCTGCAGGAAGACTCATCTATGTTGTTTTAGCAACCGGCCGCCTGGTTTCGGGTTCTGTCCCCTGTATTATCAGTGAAGCCTATGATGATAACGAGCATCTTTAAAAATTAGTCCGGAGTTTATTAAAAGATGAGTTATGGATTTTTGTTCATGATGATTACTGTGTTCTGCACCGTTGGTGTTTACTATTTGTGGTCTTTTAAACTGGGCTTGAATGAGAACACCGGGTTGTTGATCGGCGTCTTAGTGGCCGTACTGGTCTCGTACCTGCTTTCCAGGTTCAAAAAAAGATGAAGCATTACCTAAAACCATACTGGATATGCTAAAAACATCATTCATTCCACATAGTTTATTCATACGTGGTTTTTGAAGTTTCTTGTATAATAAAAAGCATTTTAATTGCAGGGGTAATAAATGGACATCAGGTTCGGCTATGTGGCCATGTCGGTTATCCTTGAAAAAGCCTCCCCTTCAAAAAACGTAACAGTTAAAACCTACAGCCGGTTGGCGGAAACAAACCCCCGGGCAGCCTTAAGCAAGGTGTGCCGGACGGCCTCTGAAAACCTGGCCAACACCCTGCGACTGCTCCGCCATAACAGGGCATCCGGTGTGAAAATATACCGCTTTTCCTCAAAACTAATACCACTGGCCACCCACCCCCTGCTTTCCGGCTGGAACTATGCTGATGAATTTAAAAATGAACTGGCGACAATCGGCAGCTTTGTACAGGATAACGAAATGAGGGTCTCCTTCCATCCAGATCACTATACTTTGATTAATTCACCCAGGGAGGAAGTCCTCCTGTCCTCCCTAAAGGACCTGGAGCACCACTGCCTGCTCCTGGAGACAATGGGCCTCGGTCCAGCCGCCAGGCTGGTCACCCATGTGGGCGGCAGCTATAAAGATAAAGAAAAATCCCTGAAGCGGTTTTTGGACAACTGGACCAGGCTACCCCCTCGCACAGCTTCCAGGCTCACCCTGGAGAATGACGACAAAACCTTTACAGCCGGTGAAGTCCTCTACCTGTGCCGCAAACTGACCCTGCCAATGGTACTGGACATTCATCACTTCAGATGCAACAGCGGTTGCGACAAGCTTGAGGAGATTCTGCCCGGTTTTTTAACATCCTGGAAGGATACTTCACTGCCTGCCAAGATTCACGCCTCCAGCCCCAGGAGCCCCGGGGACTGCCGGAGTCACCATGATTATGTCAACCCCACCGATCTTTATCCTTTCCTGAAGCTGGCCCGGGAGTTCGGGCAAGACCTGGACGTGATGGTTGAGGCCAAGCAAAAGGATCAGGCTATGTTTCGGCTGGTCAAGGACCTGGCAGCCTGTCCCATGATCCGGCAAACTGGCCCCGCCTCGTTAAGCTTTGCCTGAGATCTTGAATATTTACTGACATTATGCTGAAAACCGGCTCCTAAAACAGATTTTTCGGCCATTAAACAAAGCGAGGTGATTGGAAATTCCGGAGAAAAAGAAAGGCAAACAAAAAAAAGAGACGGCTGCAGCTCCCGGCGACGAAGAAATCCTGGCCAGGAGTGCCTCTAAGGAGGAGATCCGCAGGGGCAATTTTACCCTGGTTACAACCCTTTCCCTGGACGAAGTGGATCCCAGTTGACCCTGCCGGTATTTTACAGGTTGAGACGCCGGGCAGAACCCCTGCTGTAAGCGCCTGAACTCTCCTTACCCTTGTAAGAGCCCGTCCCTCTGTTGTAAACTGGATAGGTGAAAGGGGGTAAGGCAACGGTGATCCTTTTACAGGCAGCCCGTGTTTCCAAATCCTTCGGAGCCCGGCAGGTCCTGACGGACGTTAACTTCTCCATACAGGAAAGAGAGCGGGCCGGTATTGTCGGCATCAACGGCGCGGGCAAGTCCACCCTTCTTAAAATCCTAACCGGAAGCCTGACACCTGACACCGGGGAGGTGAGCAGGGCCAGGGACCTAAAGCTGTCTTATCTGGCCCAGGATGGAGGTCTGGAATCCACTCAAAGCATCTGGCAGGAAATGCTTGCCGTATTTGCTCCGCTGCTTGACCTGGAAAGGCAGCTGAGAGATATGGAAAGCAAAATGTCGGATCCCTCTCTGACAGCCGACACTAAAGCTTATGGTCAACTCCTGCAGACCTACGACAACCTGTCTTCAGTTTTTAAAAACCGGGGCGGGTTTGAATATGAAGCCAGTATTCGCGGAGTGCTGCGCGGCCTCAAGTTTGCCGAGTCCGACCTGAATACACCCGTGGGAACCTTGAGCGGCGGCCAGAAGACCCGGCTGGCCCTAGCCCGCTGCCTCCTGGGAGAACCGGATCTGTTGATCCTGGACGAACCCACCAACTACCTTGATCTGGATAATCTGGCCTGGCTGGAACAATACCTGCGTTCCTACCGCAGCGCAGTTCTGGTCGTTTCCCATGACCGCTACTTTCTGGACACTCTGGCCGAAGTCATTTACGAACTTGAACGCGGTGCCATAACCTGCTATACCGGCAATTATACGCGTTTTGTGCAGCAAAAAGCAGAGGCAGTCCAACAGCAAATTAAAGATTTCAATCGCCAACAGGCTGAAATTGCCCGGATGGAGGAATTTGTGCGGCGCAATATCGCGGCCAAAGATACCACCCGTCGCGCCCAGAGCCGCCTCAAGGTACTGGAAAAGATGGAGCGGTTGGATAAGCCGGTCAAGGAAATCCGGGCCAGTGTATCCTTCAGCGTCAGCCGCGCCAGCGGCCGGGAAGTTCTCCAGGCGGAGGACCTCTGTATCGGCTACCCCGGATTAATCCTGGCCCGCAGCCTGAATTTTGAAATCACCAGGGGTGAACGTGTGGCCTTGGTAGGTCCCAACGGCATCGGCAAGTCGACCCTGTTAAAAACCATCGCCGGCAGGCTGCCTCCCCGGGGCGGCAGATTGAGGACGGGCAACTACGTGCAGATGGGCTATTACGACCAGGAACAGCAGGGATTGACTGACGGAAAGCAGGTCCTGCAGGAACTCTGGGACCGCTACCCCCGGATGAACGAGGCGGATCTCCGCAAAGTACTGGGAAGGTTTCTCTTTCGCGGCGATGATGTATTAAAACAGGTGGCGGATTTAAGCGGCGGGGAAAAATCCCGGCTGGCCCTGGCGTCCCTGATGCTGCAGAAAGCAAACTTCCTGCTTCTGGACGAACCCACCAACCACCTGGACCTCCCCGGCAGAGAAGTGCTGGAAGACGCCCTCACAGGCTACCCGGGCACAATTCTTTTTGTCTCGCACGACCGCTACTTCATTAACAAAATTGCTACAGGAATTTTGGAACTCACTCCTGAGGGAACATCAAGCTGGCTGGGTAATTACGATGATTACGTCTCCAGGAAGGCTGAACGGACACCGCCGGAAGCATTGAGGCAGCAGCAGGCAGAAGAGGACCGCGGCGCGATCTCGGCTGAAAAAGAACAGTACCTGCAGAGGAAAGAGGAGGAACGCCAAAAACGCCGGCGCCGGCGTTTGCTCAAGGAACTTGAAGAGACCATCGCCGGCCTGGAAGACGCCATTGCCCGCCTGGAGGGAGAACTGGCCCTGCCGGAGGTCTACCAGGACTACCAGGCCTGCCTGGAGCGCCAGAACCAGCTGGAACAGGCCCGGTCGTCCCTTGATGTTCATCTGGAAAAGTGGCTGGAACTGGCCGGGGATTAAGAACTGCTGTCAGCGCAAACCTTAAGGAGGTTTTATAGATGGCATTCTGGCTGCTCAAAACCGAACCCGGGGAATACAGCTTCCAAAACCTGCTCCAGCAGGGGCCGGACGTGTGGGACGGGGTGAAAAGCCCCGCAGCACAAAAAAATATAAAAAGTATGCAGCCAAAGGATCTGGCTTTCATTTACCACACCGGAAAAGAAAGGTCCCTTACAGGCGTAGCGGAAATCATCACCCGGCCTTATCCCGACCCGAAGGGGACAGGCCTTTATGTAATTGATCTTGCACCGGTGTACCGCCTGAAGCGGCCGGTCTCTTTAGCTGAGATTAAACAAGACCATTTTTTCTCCGGATGGGAACTGGTGCGCTTGCCCCGCCTATCCGTCATGCCGGTGCCGCCGGAATTCTGGGATAAAATTCACCGGATGGCCGAATATCCCCTTACCTGAGCAATTTTAAAAGTCAATATATCTTCATCGAAATGGGCATACTAGCGGCAGGAGGGATCTGCTGTGAAAATCGAAAGGGTTAGAAAAAACGCACAGGGGGATATCACCGACGTTCTTATAAACGGCAATATCTACAGCATCGACGATGCCGTCAAAATGGCCAAAGAGGGGATGATTGAAGGGGTCAACGTGGGCAAGGCCAGGAACGGCAGGGAATTTCTAAGGGCAGACCCGGACGGCAACGAAGCAAACAATCTCGATAACCTGCCGGTATTCTGAACAATAAATACTGGATTGGGTGTAGTCATGAAAAGGGGTAGTCCTGTTAAATACAACAGGCTACCCTTTTTTGCTTTAAGACTTTCGTTACAACCATACCTGCCGGCTCTTGCCGGTCAAGTCCTTACCGGGGCCGGAACCGGCCCCTTCCTCATAAAGCCCGATCAAGCCCGCCGGGTTAAGGCTGCCGGGAAACCCCTCCGGTAGTGACTTTTCCCCTGGCTAAAGATGCAAAAATACCCCCAAAGCAGGTCAGGGCAAAGATACAGAAGGAAACCTTGACGCTTTTAGTAAGCAATTCCGCCTGAGCCGGGCTCAATTCCGCGCCGCCCAGGTAGAGGGTCACGATCAAAGTCGCGATGGCCATGCTGATGGCCTGTCCGGTAATTCTCATGGTACCCAGGGTGGAAGAGGCCACACCGTAAAACCTTTTCTCCACCGAACCCATAATTGCATTGCTGTTCGGGGAGGAGAAAAGGGCAAAACCCGTACCCAGCAGGACAAGATTAACAATAATCAGCCACAGGGGAGTTTGTATAGTTAAAAAACTAAAAATAAAAAGTCCGGCTGTGGTCAGACCCATGCCCCAGGAAGCAACCACCCGGGGTTCCACCCGGTCGGAGAGTGTCCCGGCAAAGGGAGAGAGCAGGGCCATAATTACCGGTTGGGACAGCAGGATCAGGCCCGCTGTCTGGGAATCGAAACCTGCCGCCACCTGCAGGTAAAGGGAGAGGAGAAAACCTACCGCAAAGGTTGCGCTGTAGTTAATGAGAGCCGCCAGATTAGAAAAAGCGAAGGAAGCGCTCCGGGTGAACAGGCGAAGATTCAAGATCGGCTGTTCCAGTTTGATTTCGTAGCGGATAAAGAGAATCAGCAGCAACAATCCCGCCGCAAAAATGTATTTGGCCCAGAGCGAGGCGGCAAAGGAAGATATCCCGTACATGAAGGCTATCACACCGCTGATGTACAGAACCGAACCTCCCAGGTCAAAACTCTCCCCCCCGGCGCCGGCCCACTCCCCCTTGAGCTTCCAGAGCGCCAGGAGCATAACCAGGCAGCCGATGGGCACATTAAGATAAAAGATTGAATGCCAGCCCAGATGCTGGTTCATGACACCTCCCAGCACCGGGCCCAGGGATAGACCAGTATAGACGGTAGCCACATTGATTCCCAGCACTTTCCCCCTTTCCTGGGGCGGGTAAACCGAGGTGAGAATAGCCATGCTGGTACCGAAAAGCATCGCGCCTCCTATTCCCTGGAGCGCCCTGAAAGCTATGAGGGCCTGGATCGACCCGGCCATGCCACAGAGCAGGGATGTGAAGGAGAACATGGCAACACCTGTAATAAAAACCTTTTTCCTGCCGATAATGTCGGCATACCTTCCAAAGGGCAGCAGGAACGCCGCCGAAGCGAGAAGATAGCTGGTGACAACCCAGCCCAGGAGCAGGGCGCTGCTGTTGAACTCTTTCCCGATGGAAGGTATAGCCAGGTTCACAGCGCTACCCATAAAAGGTGTTAAAAAGGAGGCCATTGTTACCGTGATCAATGCATATTTTTTAATTGACGCGTCCTGATTCATAATAATCCTCCGTTTCCCGCATTCTTACATGATACTAATAATTTAATACATGATATTTTTTATTATAAATTAAGCTTGCTTATTATTAAACATAATATTTATTTTAATTATAATATCACTGGATTTTCTATTATTTTAAGCAGTCCTGAAAAAAAAGGACCCGTACCGTTCAAACCGGCACGGAGCCATTAGAATTTCAATAAAATATTGACTGTTTTTACTCTTTCGCAAGTAATAAAAAGATTTACATGATCAGGGCCTGCAACCCAAACTGTTTTTTTAAATTACTGTTACTGTTTCCAGAGGTGGCTTAACTTGTTTTCCCAAAGCAGTGGATTATCTGTTTCTACCTCAATTGGAACCAGGGGTCCTTGCAGGACCATAAAGGCGCCCTCATCTGCCCACGGGTTTTCAATAACTTTGGCAGGGGACCACAGAGCATTTTCCTGCTCCACTATATCGCCAACCTTGGGAATATCCTTCCCTGTTTTTAGATCATATAAGTACTGCACCGCCAGTTCCGCTGAATCAAGGGCAGGCTGTCCGACAATGGCCCTAATTTTGCCTTCTTTTATTAACTCCAGGCCTTCCGGTCCCATACAGATTCCCGTAATTCCGTAGTCAGCCGGCTTGAGACCCGCCGCCTCAATGGCAGTGACAACTCCGGGTCCCATAATATCAGGCGTATGCACGTAAATCCCCAGGACTTCTTTCCCGTAACGGGTCAATAAATCGCTTGTCCTTTGGTGGGAATCATCATTGTTCCACTTTCCTTCTCCCTGCACCACCGTCAACTGCGGGTACTGACTTACCACGGACGAAAACCCCTTGGTGCAGGACTGGGTAAACATATCTTCCAGAGATCCGGTTATTTCAATCACAACGCCCTTGGGTACTTCTCCGTTATTCCTGTCCTTAATCCCCTGGACAAAGGACTCCGCAGCTTTTTTACTGGACTCTTCGATGTCAAAGGAAATAAACAGGTCAACCTTGCCGCCCTCCGGGGATGTATCAAGAGCAATAATGGGGATGCCCGCTTCATTTAATTTCTTGACGCCGGGCACAATTGCCTTCAGGTCAACGGCCCCGGCCATAATAAACCCATCCACTTTTTGCACGATGAAATTATCCATCAACTCCATGATTTTTAAAGAATCGGCCTGACCGTCCTTGATCTCAACCTTTACTCCCAATTCCTCAGCCTTCTGCTCCGCGCCATTGATAAAAGCCTGAATAAAAGGAGCTGTCGGCTCTTTTACAATCATCCCAAAGACATACTGTTCACCTGCAGCTTTATCTCCTGTGCCGGACTCACCGGATTTTTGTTCTGTTTGCCCCCCGCAGCCCGCCACCAGAGCAGCAATGATGAACATAAGCAGCAAGCCTTTAAGCCACTTTAAGCGCATCTTTTTTCCTCCTTTTGTTGTTGTTTTTTAAGTTGTTTTTGTACAAATTCCCTTTTTGCAGAGCACCTGTTCCAAAACAAGATGAAACTTGGCTCTTTAAAATATCCTCCTTCCCCCAACACCTCCCCGTGTTTGAATTTTTCTTTAAGCTCGTCAAAAAATAAGGGCTTCCTTTGTATTTAAACCGTAGCTGTCAGGTTTGGGTCCTGCTTTTCCCGGTTCAACAATTTTTGAACCTGTTCCTGGTGCAGCAGGTAACCCCGGAATTTGACCCTGAGCCTGTCAATTACAATTGCTACAAAAATAAGGGCTCCCTGTGTCGCGTAAACGAGATTCACACCCACTCCCAGCAGGTTTAATGAGTTTGAAATCATACCCAGAAGCAGGGCACCGCCCAGCATCCCCAGAGGTGTTCCTTTCCCGCCTTCCAGGCTGGCACCCCCCAAAATAGCGCCGGCAAAAGACAGCAAGACCATATTCTGACCCATGGAATTTGAAATCGAACCCTGCCTCCCTGCCGCCAGGAGTCCCGCAATTGCCGCCAGAAGACCGCTGATAACAAAGGCGTAAATAATCACCCGCCTTGTATTGATCCCGGAAATGAAACTTGCCCGGGGATTTCCTCCGGTGGCGACAAAGTACCTGCCGAAGGGCGTGTACTGCAGGATTATATGAAAAATTAAAAACACTACCAGCACAATGGGTATGGCCACGGGAATATTACCGATCATCCTGGCCTGTCCGGCGTATACGTAAACTTTGTCCAGGGGGAATATGGAGAAGGGCACTAAAAACAGCACCAGGCCACGGAGCATAATCAGCATGGAAAGGGACTGCAGAAAAGGGTTGACGCCGATTTTGGCTATACAAAAACCGTTGAAAAAACCAACCAGGGCACCTACAGCCAGGGTTAAGAAAATGCAGGTCACGGGGTCAAGCCCGCCCGGAATCCACTTAAGCGCAAGGAGCATGGCAATTCCCGGGGCAAAGGCAAGGGTGGATTCTATGGAAAGATCCAGGTGCCCGATGATCATAACCAGTCCCTGGGCTAAAACAAGCATACTCATGATAGCGCTGTGATAAAAAATATTAACGAGATTATCATAGGTTGCAAATTTCGGGGTAACGAAAGCGTTGATCAGAAAGAACAGAAGCACGATAACCCATATTAAATTATCCAATAAAAATAACTGTACTTGTAGTCGATTGCGCATTACTGGTACTCCTTCAACAAATATTGCAGGTCAGTTTAAAATTTTAAAAGAAACCCGGTCCGGTCCAAATATCTTAGATGATTTACAAAAAACCGGAGTCTTTAGCCCTGCTGGAGGATCAAGCCGGTCACCTGGTCACGTCTTAATTAACTGTACCCGTCTTGAGAATTCTGCTTTTAATTCCCGGCCTTTTTATCCCCTGAACAGCGTAAAACAAGTCGCTTTCCCGGAATTCCTCCCTCATGAACTCATCAATGATTTCCCCTCTGTAAAGAATTAGAATCCGGTCGCAGATCTGGATCAAATCCTCCAGCCCCGGGGAAGTCAGGATAATTCCCGCTGTTTCACTTAACTTATCCCTGGTTATGGCCAAAATACTCTCCCTGGTGGAAATATCCACACCCTTGGTGGGCTCATCCAGAAGTAGTATTTTAGGTTGGGTGGAAGCGATCCTGCCTACAACAACCTTTTGTTTATTACCACCGCTTAAATGGGCCACCTCCTGTTCAGGGGAGGATGTTTTAATTCCGAACATATCGATGATTGAGGAAACGAACTCTTTTTCCCTTCGTTGATTGACCAGATGGCCCCTGCTCAGTCTTTTTAATGAGTTTAAAACCAGGTTTTCCCTCACGCTTAAAAGGCTGATAATACCCTCTCTCTCCCTGTCCTCCGGCAAATATACAATTCCGCTGCGCAGGGCCTGGGAGGGGGTTGTAAATCGCCGGCTGGTATTCTCGACTCTAATCAAGCCGTCCTCCACCGGTTCAATACCCGCGATGCCCTTCAGCAGTTCGGTCCGGCCGCTGCCCCTGAGCCCCGCCAGGCCCAGGATTTCCCCTCGATGGAGGTCAAAGGTTATGTTTTGATATATGCCGAGCCTGGTCAGGTTCTCCACGGACAGCACCGGCTGGTCCGCTCCGCCCTTCCGGGGTTTAAAGCGGCCTTGAGAAACGGTTATTAATTGCAGATCCTCCCCCACAATTAAGGAGGAAAGCTTCGCTTTGTCCAGGTCCGCACATTTCGCGGTGGCAACCGACTTCCCGTCACGAAGCACCGTGACCCTGTCACAAACCCTGAGCAACTCGTCAGTCCGGTGGGATATAAAGAGGACGGTGTTTCCCTGCTTCTTTCTTTCCTCAATGATCCTGTACAGTGTTTTTTCATCTTCCTGGGAAAGGGATGCCGAAGCCTCATCCAGTATGATGATGCTGGATTCTTCCACATAACACGCTTTTAAAACCAGTAAGAGCTGACGTTCACTAATGGACAGATCCGCCGCTTTGGCGCGGACATTGAAATGAAGGTTGTTTTTCTGAATAATTTCCTCCGCCCTGGAATACAGCTCCTTCCATTTTAAAAACCCATTTCTACAGGTGTAATCAGCCACAAACAAGTTTTCAGCCACAGTAAAATCCATGATAACCTGGGGGTCCTGGGGAACAATTGAAATTTTTTCTTTTTTAGCAACAATCCTGGTTAAAGCTTCAAACTTCTTGTTTCCAACAAATATTTCACCCCCAGTGGGCGCGATAATTCCTGCAATAATCCCCATCAGGGTTGACTTGCCGGCTCCATTCTTCCCTATTATGCCGTGGACTTCCCCTTTTTTGACATCCAGGTTGACATTGTGGAGAGCCACCGTGCCGGGATAGATTTTTGATATATTGTGAAGCCGCAGTGCAGAGCCTTCATTAACTTCCTTGTTTAAGGCAAATTGCGGTTCGTTCATACTCATTCCTTCTATTCAATAATATTTTAAGGCTGTTTTTTAAGGCTGTTCCTGGACCCTATTTCAAAATCCGGCAGGGTTAAAAAGAATTTTTAAAACATCAGGCGCCGGGGATGTCAGGAGCTCAAATGCCTCTGCAGCAGATTTGAGAGGCAGTATCCGGGATATCAGCGGTGTAACGTCCACCTGACCAGAGGCGGCGGCCTGAACTGCCTTCTCCAAATCCAATCTCTCATAAGCATTAATTCCGTATATTTTTAATTCCTTTTCAAGAATAGGATTGGGATCCACCAGTACGCTCTCTTCGTACAGGCCGGCCAGGATAAGCCTTCCCCCCGGTTTCAACAGTTTAAGGGCTCCCTTAAGGGTAGCTTCCGCCCCAACCGCCTCAATCACCACATCCACCTGCTCCGAAGGTTCCTCCGGCAGCGTTTGCGCAACCCGGTCGGCCCCCAGCCTGCGGGCCAGCTCCAGCCTGACCGGAGCCCGGTCCACCACCAGAATTTGCTCAACCAGAGGCCTGGCTGCCAGCAGTGTGAGAAGTCCCACCGGCCCGGCTCCGATGATGCCAAGGGTTTCCCGGGAAGAGAGGCCCGCCTTGCCGGCAGCATGAAGGGCCACCGCCAGGGGCTCGATCAGCGCCGCCCTGTCCAGTTCAAGGCTAGAAGGTAGCTTCAGCAGGTGCTCTTCATTTAAAACAAGGTATTCGGCAAAACAACCCGGGCAGATTTCTCCAATAAAACTAAGCTCCGGGCAGATGTTTTCTTTACCCTGCCGGCACCACGGGCAGCTCCCGCAAGCGACCCGGGGGTCGCCCACCACGTGATCGCCGGGCTTAAAGCCCGTGACGCCGGGACCAACTTCCTCTACAACGCCGGAAAACTCATGCCCCATTGTTTCCGGTACTGTTGAAACAAACATACCCTTTCTATAAATGTGCAGATCCGAACCGCAGATCCCGGCATAGGCGACCTTTACCAGCACCTCTTTGGGCCCGCAGACCGGCCGCGGCAGCACTTCAATACGAACATCCCGGATTCCGTAATAACGGACAGCCAGCATTAATCTTTTCTCCTGCCTTCCTGTTCAGTCTCTGGCGAAACGCTCCAGGATCGCATTGCCGTGGGCGGGGAAACCTTCATAGTCAGCCAATTTGACCATGGCCTCCCGCAGGTTTGCCAGTCCCTCTTTGGAAAAATACTCGAAGGTAACGGCTTTGTAAAAATCTGCTGTCTTCAACCCGCCGGAAACCACAGCCCTGCGTCCGGTGGGTAAAACGTGGTTGGGACCCGAACCGAAGCAGCCGGTGCTGAGGGGGGTATAGTGACCCAGGTAAATCCCTCCTGCGTTCTTAATCTTCTGCATATCCTGCAGGGGTTCCCCGGTCATGATTTCCAGGTGCTCCACGGCATACTCGTTGGCGAAGGAAATGGACTCTTCCAATGATTCAGTAATGATAATGGCTCCGTATTTTTTCAGCGACTCCACAACGAAATTCTTGCGGTATTCATTGAGTCTCTCAATGTGCCTGCCGATTTTTGCCTGAACCGCGTAGGCCAGTTCCTTCACGTGGGTAACCAGGACTCCTGCCGAATCCAGTCCGTGCTCCGCCTGGATGCAGATATCAGCAGCGGCGAACTCCGGGTCGGCGGACTCGTCCGCGATGATTAACCCTTCACCGGGTCCGGCATGGGTACCGATTTCCACCTGACCATAAAGCAGCTTAAATGCGGCCAGCACCCATTTGCTGCCGGGACCCACAATTTTATCAACTTTGGGCACTGTTTGGGTGCCGTGGGCCATAGCGGCTACCGCCTGGCTTCCGCCGACACGAAAAACAGCGTCCGCCCCGCATATGTCACAGGCGATTAAAGTACCCGGAGGAACGGCCCCGTCCGGCGCGGACGGTGTGCAGACAATGACTTCCGGGACGCTGGCCACCTTGGCGGGTAAAACTGACATCATCACCGCTGAAGGAAACCAGCCCCTGCCGCCGGGAACGTAACAGCCCACTTTTTCCAGGGGAATGTGGATTTGTCCGGCAACAAGTCCGGGGGAAACCTCCATGGACCACATTTTATTGGACATCTGGGCCGCGTGAAAGCGCTTGACGTTGCCGGCCAGGGTCCGGATCGCCGCAATTGTATCCCCGTCTACCTTTTTGTAGGCTTCTTTAATTTCTTCCTGTGAAACCCTGATTTGATCAATTTTTATGGAAATCTGGTCAAATTGCCCTGTGTAATCCACCAGGGCCTGGTCCCCGTGTGTTTTTACATCTTCGATGACTTTGGCAACATCGTTCAAAACGGAATCTGTTTCCACTTCACTTCTCTTGAGGATTCTTTCGTAATCAGCTTTCTCCATGTCTTTTAAATTGAAGACCCGGATGTACATAGAATCTTCCTCCTTTAAAGTCGACAAATTGATAAAAAATAGGCAAACCCCCCTCAGGCTGGAGCCTGCCTCCTGGTGACTTTTGGGCAAATAACGTATCTAGCTATAAAGCAATATATTTACATTTATCGATGAACATAGTTTAGACTCATTGCGAAGGCTTTAATTCAGGTCTGTTTATAGAACTGTTTTATAATTAAGTTTTTAAATGGGTTTACAATCGCATTAATACTTTAACATGATAAAGTGAAATTTGGAATACATTTTCGACAGAAAGAGGTTAATTCCTCCCTGAGGAAAAAAATTAAAATTTGTTCCGCTCCCTTGAGAATTGGCCGGATCCCGTCAATTTAACAGGCCCGGTTCCCTGTTTTTTTTATTAAAAATAAAGGATTAAACAATTTCCCGGTTAAATTTTAAATATATAATATTTTGGGGGTGTGAAGATGAGTGTATCCAATAATACGGCAACCTCAGCAAATGAGGCTCTACAAAAACTTATCGACGGAAACAAAAGATTTGTAACCGGCCAATTTGCCTTGAAAGATCTGGGCGACGCCAGGCGGGAGGAACTGGTGAAGGGCCAAAAACCCTTTGCCGTAATCTTAACTTGCTCAGATTCCCGTGTACCGCCGGAGCATATCTTCGACCAGGGCCTCGGCGACATTTTCGTTGTCCGCAACGCGGGAAATGTTGTGGACCCCGTAACCCTGGGCAGCATTGAATATGCCGTGGAGCATCTTCTGGCGCCGCTTGTTGTGGTTCTGGGGCACGACTACTGTGGCGCCGTGAAAGCTGCCGTCGACGGCGGGGAAGCGCCCGGAAGCATCGGCGCCATCATTGCCAAATTGCTGCCTTCCGTGGAAAAAGCAAAGGCAACCGGGGCAACAGGGCATGACCTCTATGAATTGGCCACCGATGAAAACATCAAGGCAACACTGGCAGAGATTAAAGAAAGCCCAATCATCAAGCATTTCCTGGAGGGGGGAAAGGTAACCCTGAAGGGTGCGAAATACTTCTTAAAAACAGGTGAGGTTGTATTTGATTAGTCCAATTCAGGCAACCTGGGACCGGCAAAAGCGGCCCCCCTTGATTATTTTTTGACACCAAGCGGAAAAATAAATATGACTGCAGGCTTGTTGTCGGAAATAACTATCCTGAACAGTTATTATTAAAACATATTTTATTCAGTAACCGTCCATGCTATATAGTGTCAGATCTATATGAAGGGCGGTTTATTTTTATGTTCAAAAAACTTAAAAAGACTCTTTCCCTGGTCCGCCAGGAAACCGGTAAACCTCTCCACGCCGGTGAGGTTTATCATCTTTGGGAAACCTTAACCTCCAGTTACAATCTAATTTCCCTGGTTGAAATCTATATGATGAACACCGAAGACAAAGAACTCCATATCCTCCTGCAGGGCATAAGCAAGGGCACTGTTCTTACCCGGATCAACCGCCTGGAAAAAATTTTGAAAGAAGAAGGCTTCACTGTTCCACCCCGGCCCTCGTCGAAAACATTGCAGGGAAAACCAGGTGCAGGGCAGGAAGTTAAGCTGGATGACGACGAAGTCATCCGGAACCTGGCTGCCTGGGGACATGTCCTGTTAATGCACGACGGCAGGGCTATCGGGGCTGCTACCAGGGAATCGGTAAGAAAAGTCTTTACTGACATCGTCTTTGACGATATGAAAGCTTATAGCATGGTTGTAAACCTCGGCAAAAAAAGACAAGTTTTCAACCCCCCTCCTCCCGCCACTGCCCGGAGCAACAGCCTCAATATGAGTGAAGTGGCCACAATCTGGGACGAGTTGGGAGCAAGGCATTTAAGTATTATGAACCTGGAAACCTATTTGGCCAATACCAACGACCCGGAACTAATCAGAGTTTTAAAAATTGGTCTCAAGGATGTTGTGCTTCCTCAATTGGAAAGGCTCGAGAACATCCTCAAGGATGAGGGGTTCACAGTCCCCGCACGCCCCGTTCGGCGTATGGGGCAGGGACCGCCCGGCAAGGTCAGCAAGATTATCTTGAGCGATGCGGAGGTTGTGCAGATTTTGCTCGCTGCCATGCAGGTTTACATCAACCTGCATATCACCTCGTTTTCCGTTGCGTACAGGGAAGATATCAGAAATATGTTCAAATCTTTTCTATCCACCGAAATCGAGTATTTGCAAAAAATGATGGCCCTGGCTTCCCAGCGGAACGCTTTCAACAATCCCCCGGTGGTTAGCTCCAAGCGGGGTTAAACAGCAATATGACGGTAAAAAAGGGCTTTTACTTGCAATACAAGCCGTCTATGGTATCTTTTGGCAAAGAAGAGCAGGGCAGGTATGGAATGTGTTTTCATCTTAATTTGTACAAGATAAGTTAACCAAAATAGCGGGGAACGGCTCCCTGGACACTTCTACCAGCAAAAAAAATGCCGTTATCCGGCATCTCTCAAGTTTAAGAAATCATAGCCCAGTTTGGTCAGGCTGCACATCTTGCTTTTTCCTTCCGTGGCTACATCCACCAGACCCAGAGCATAGAGCTGGATAACAACATGATCCAGCACGGCCCTTTTTACTTTGGCCGTCAGGGATAATTCCTCCTTGTTCATGGGACCCTGATCTTCCAGGGAGCGAATAACCCTCTCTGCTTCTTCCGGCAGGCGATTCCGGACTCCGCAAAAATATTCCACCAGCGTTGTTTTCACAATCTTCAAGCCCCTTTCCTGTTCTGTTTTAGATTTAATACTAGTATGGTCATTCAATCAATTATATAAACCTGCCACATACAAAAATTTAGAATATTGACAGAAAGAAGCAAAAACCTCAGAATTTCTGGAAACCCTCAACGAAACAGGCAAAGAATTAACTTTGTATTTCTTCAAGGGAAGAATCCAGCATGATCAAGTTAAGGATCGCGAACCCGGACCCGTCAACGGGAAAACACCATAGCATGTACGGAGAGTAAGTTTTTTGAAGCCCTTCATAATTAACCCGGACATAATTTTTTAAATCCCTGTTCATGCTAAAAGCGATATCTGAACAGGAGGTAACACTGTTGAATATGTTAAAAAAATGCTGCCATTCATGGCGCAGGAGCCCAACTGGCCACTGCACGCGGGCTGGGTTTTTTACCTTTGGGAAACCCGGCTATAGCCTTACTTCCCTGATTGAAACTCACATGTTTGGACACTGATGATAAATCGATTTGTAATAAAAGAAAAAAAGATTCGTAAAGGGGAAGATTATATTGTTCGGCAGGTTTAAGTGGAGGAAAAGATATTCCCTGACAGAGGAAAGCGAAGGAAAAATTTTACCAGAAGGGAAAATGGGAACTACAGACCTTCTGATTGAAGATCCTGCTAAACCCCGGATTAAAAACCTGTTCAGAAGTATCAAAAGCACCCTTTTGGAGGCGTCTGTAAACAGCATCAAAAGCGGACTTGCAGCCTTCTTCGAAACCATTTCAAACAACATTAAAAGGGGTCTTAAATAGCCTGTTAAAATCAATCAAACCGCTCCTTTCCGGGGAACGGTTTGATTGATTTAGGGGGACCAATTTATTAAAAAAACTGTTTTCATAAGCCGTTTATTGTTCCCGGCCGGCAAGGGCTTGCTCCATGATCCTGTAAATCCGCTCCACCATGGCCCGGGGCTCGACCACAAGGCCGGCGGAAAGCCGGGCATTGTCGAAAACCTGTTCCGCAATATTCCGGGCCAGGTTGGGGTCGGCCTCCTGCAGGGAGGACAGCCGCTTAATTAAATTATGCCGCGGATTTAATTCAAGCACCTTTTGTCCCAGAGAACCCAGATCCTTATTTACAGCCTGCATCACCCGCTGCATGCTGCTGGTCATCATACCGTCAAGGTTTAAAACAATGGCGGGACTATGCACCAGACGGGTGGATTCCCTCACTTCGCCGACCTTTTCTCCCAGAATTTCCTTGAACCATTGGGCAAGGGCCTTGAACGAGTCCGCGTCCAGGGGCTCGCCTCCACTCTCCGCTTCCAGCGCCGGAAGTTCCAGACCAGCCTGATCGGCGGATCTAAATTTTTTTTCTTCGTACTCCATCAAGTTGCTTAAAACAAAATCGTCAACAGGCTCGTAGGTATAAATGACCTCCAGTCCCCGGGCCTTGAAAGCTTCAAGGTAGGGGCCGGCTTCGATGTGCTCCCTGGTAAGCCCGTTAATGAAGTAAATGTCCTTCTGGCCATCCTTCATTCTAGATGTATAGTCCGCCAGGGAAATCAGCTTTCCGGGCTCCGAAGCGGAAGATTCAAACCGCAGCAGCCTGACCAGGTCATCCCGGTGGGTATAGTCGGAGGCAGCCCCCTCTTTCAAAAAGATCCCGAACTCATTCCAAAAAACGGCGTACTGTTCCGGATCTTTTTGGGACTGTTCCTGGAGAAACTTGAGAAACCGGCCTGTCACAGCCCTCCGCAGTCGCCTCAAGAGCGCGCTGTCCTGCATCGTTTCCCGGGAGATGTTGAGGGGAATGTCTTCGCTGTCAACCACGCCCCGGACAAAGCGTAGCCATTCCGGCAGGATCCCCTCGGACTGCTGCTGGATCAAGACTTTCCGGCAGTATAGATTGACTCCGGGCTCCAGGCGTCCAAAGCCGAAACGTTCCATGTTCCGCTTGGGCACAAAGAGGAGGGCGTTGATGGACAGGGGCGCGTCAGCTGTAAAATGCAGGTGGTAAAGGGGCCCATCGTAGGCGTTGAATAAAAATTTGTAAAACTCGGTGTACTCCTCCCCGGTCACCTCATTTTTATTGCGAACCCAGAGCGCCTGCACAGTATTGATCTGTTCGCCGTTCACCTTGATCGGGAAGGGAACAAAACTGGAATATTGCCGGATAATCCCCTTGATCCTTTGAGCTTCGCTGAACTCCCGGGCTTCCTCTTTGAGCTTGAGGATAATTTTAGTCCCGCGGCCAAGGCCTTCTGCCGGTCCTATGGTGTAAGTGCCGATACCGTCCGAGACCCATTCGCAGCCCTCCGCCCCGGAGCGGTAGGAACGCGTCAGGACGCGCACCCGGCTGGCCACCATGAAAGCGGAATAAAAGCCCACCCCGAACTGGCCGATCAAATTCAAGTCCTTCCTGTCGGTGTCACCAAGGCGCCGGATAAATTCCCTGGACCCGGAGTGGGCGATGGTGCCCAGGTTTTCCACCAGTTCGGCGGCGGTCATACCGGTTCCCGTATCCGTTATGGTCAGGGTATGCTCCTTGTCGTCCAGTTCTATACTGATTTCCAGCGGGACTTCTTCGCCGGACTCTCCCCTGCTGGTAAGGCTTTCATAGCGGAATTTCTCCAGGGCATCGGCGGCGTTTGAAATTAATTCCCTCAGAAAAATCTCACGGTCCGTGTAAAGTGAGTTTACCACAATATCAAGAAGCTGTTTTACTTCCGCCTGGAATTCTTTGGTTTGAGACCCCTGCTGCGCTGTTCCGGACATAGTATTAAAACACCTCCAAGACTCAGGAACCCGGCCTGCATAACGTAAAATCACTCCCAAGCTTTTGCCGGGAACCCCTTTTGATCATTATTGACTATTTCTGACCATTAGTATAAATTGCGTTTTTACAGGTGTCAAGAGTCGAAATCAGGCATCCCGCCGTTGAAGAGGTGTTTTAAAATTGTTATGTACTGTACTATATGTAACTGCCCCCCTTAAGTGTTTAATTCACTTAAGTATATCCTGAATCAACTTATTGAATCTTGCCTGCAGCTCCTGCAGCTGCGGTTCTTCCCGGGGGCTGTTTAACTCCTGTTCCATCACCTGCAGCTGCTTGAACAGCTTTTTATCCGTTGTCACATGCACATTATAGGCCTGGTCCAATTCTTTAATTCTGTCGTGGATATCCTGTCTAATCGTCTTGAGCCGCAGCCGGTCAAACCGCTCCACCTTAACGGCAACGGCGATATCCCTGTCGATCACCACGGCCGCGCTTTCTTTTACACCCTTAACCGCCCCGGCCGCCTCCCTGGCCCTCCCGGCCAGCTCTGTATTAACCTGGATCCGGCTTTCATTCCGGCTGTCCTGCTGAATCTGCCGCTTCTTTTGCGGCGTACCGCAGCCCGCCGCCAGAACGAGGGTCAGTAATACCGTCAGCAGGAGCACGCAGTGCTGTTTCTTCAACATATCAACCTTCTCCTATCCCTTTGGCTTGAAGAACAGCGCCGCCATAAAGCCAAAGATAATAGCAGCGGAAATGCCCGCGCTGGTTACTTCAAAAATTCCCGTCAGAATTCCGATCAAGCCCGTACTTTCGGCCTCCGTCAGCGCCCCGTGAACCAGGGCGTTGCCAAAGCTGGTGATGGGAACGGTAGCGCCCGCGCCAGCAAAGTCGATTAGCGGTTCATAGAGTCCCAGGCCGTCCAGGATGGCGCCCGTAACAACAAGGATGCTCATGGTATGGGCCGGGGTGAACCGTCCCACATCGAGCAGCAACTGACCCACAACACAAATCAGCCCGCCTACCACGAAAGCCCAGAAATATGCTTCCAAAAAAACACCCCCTATATTAGTCGGATTCGATGGAAACAGCGTGGGCGATACAGGGAATACTCTCTTTTTGCTGGTAGGAGAGGGGGGACAAAAGAGCGCCTGTGGCCACAATCAGAACCCTCTTCAACTCACCCTTTTTAAGCCTGTTCAGAATATGCCCGTAGGCAACCGAGGCCGAACAACCGCACCCGCTTCCCCCCGCCAGGACAGCAGGCTGATCTTCGCCGTAAATCAGCAGGCCGCAGTCAACAAAAGCTTTTTCGGGGATCTCCAGACCCTGTTTCTTAAAGAGATCCACAGCAATTTTATAGCCGACCTTCCCCAGGTCACCGGTGGCTATCAGGTCGTAATTCCCGGGTGAAATCTGCAGGTCCCTGAAATGGGCCGTGATTGTGTCTACGGCCGCCGGAGCCATGGCGCCGCCCATATTGAAGGGATCGCTTACCCCCATATCGACGACCCTGCCGATGGTGGCGGAGGTGACCTTCGGGCCGTCTCCCTCCGGACCCAGGAGGGCGGCGCCGGCTGCGGTCACCGTCCACTGAGCCGTGGGAGGCTTCTGGGAACCGTATTCCGTGGGATAGCGGTACTGCTTCTCAGCTGCCGAATTATGGCTGGCAGTCCCGCAGAGCACGTAGCGGCCTGCCCGGCTGTCGACAATCAGGGAAGCCAGCGCCAGACCTTCCATGGAAGTGGAGCAGGCGCCGTAGAGCCCTAAAAAGGGAACCGCCAGGGTCCTGGCGGCAAAACAACTGCTGATGATCTGGTTCATCAGATCCCCGCCGAGGAAAAACTGAATGTCCTGCTTCTGCAGGCCGGCCTTGTGGGTGGCCATTTCACAGGCTTCTTCCAGCATCTTTTTTTCCGCTTTTTCATAACTGTCCTGCCCCAGCCACAGATCACCGTGGAGAAGGTCAAAATCCTCCGCCAGGGGGCCTTCGGCCTCAAAGGGCCCTCCCACCACGGCTGAGGAAAGGATGACCGGCCTGTTTTGAAAAACCCAGGTCTGGTGTCCCTGCAGCATTCTAAGAACCTCCAAGCATGGCGATGCCTGTCTTGATCAGGCCGATGATAAAGGCGGCAAAGACTCCGTAGACAATCACGGACCCTGCCAGTTTGAACATTTGACCGCCAACCCCAAGGACAAATCCCTCGGTCCTGTGCTCCATGGCCGAAGCGGCAACTGAATTGGCAAATCCCGTAACAGGCACTGCCGTACCGGCGCCGGCCCACTGGGCAATATGGTCGTAAACACCCGCAACTGTCAGGATTACTGAAAGCATAACCATTACGGCAACGGTGGGGTCCCCTGCTGTCTTCTCGGTAAAATCAAAGTTCCAGATAAAAAAATCCTGCACACCCTGTCCCAAAAGACAGATCCCGCCGCCCACCAGAAAGGCCTTGAGGCAGTTGAACAGGACCGGCCGCCTGGGTTCCCTGGCTTTGGCAAAGGTTTGATACTCCTGTTGCACCGGTGTCAGTTTCTTCATTTTTTTGTCGGACATGGCCCACTCCTATCTTGTCAACAACGGCTCCAATTCCCGCACAGCCTGCTCCAGCAGGCGCGCTGATTCTTCGTACATTTTCCCGGCCTCCGGGTTTCTTGTACCCAGGGCGTACAGTTCACAGTCCGCCTGGCATTTTTTCAGGCTGACGTAAACCCGTTCCCTGGCCCTGGGTTTGGGTACCTGGATGGCGTCGTCAAAGAGGTCCAGGTAAAGCTGACCCAGGGAGTCCACCTGGGCCAGAAAGACGTTTTCCGGCGCTACTCCGGCTTTAGCCAGCTCCGTATGCAGCCAGCGCCTGTTCAGCCCCATGGCCGCCAGCGGTTCATCCATGACGACACCGTCCAGCATGACTGTCTGGGGCACGCTTTCCCTGACCACAGCAAGCCCAAGGGTTTTAGGTGTGGCAGGCTGCTTTTCTTTTTTAAGCAGCGCGCTGAGCTCCCCGTCCGGTTCCAGAACGGCAAACTCCACGTCGGCAAAATTAAAGACATTCTTTTTCCGCAGCTGCCCCAGCAGGTCCTCCGGGGTCAGCCGGGCCTCCAGCAGCTTGTCTTCCAAAACTTTGCCGTGGTTAATTAAAACGGTCTCTTTGCCCTGAAGGATGTCCCTGACCGCCTTGTACTTGATCGCCAACAGGTAGAGCAGCGCCGGGAAAACAGTCCAAACCGCCAGGGCAACCAGCCCGCCGGCAAAGTTTTGGACCATGTTCAAAGAAAGCGCGGCTACAATCACCCCTATGGCGATCCCTGTAACCAGGTCAAAAAATGTCAGGCGGGAGGTCAGCCTCTTCCCAATCAGCCGGACCAGGAGCAGGGTTAGGGCAAATAAGCCCGCGGAGCGAAGCAAAATGTTTAACCATTCTGACATGAGCTACTCCTTGTCTGGCAGTTTAAAAACCTTTATACTGGGGTTCCTCAAACTCAAGAGTACCAAGCCTTTTTTCCATCTTTTCAATTACAAGGGCCACCCTCCGGGCATTCTTGAGAAGCAAAGCATTTGCCTCCTTGTTTCCGCCTGACTGGGCAAAGGTTTTTAGGGTGGCCTGGATCCCTTTCAGTTCCGCCAGGGTTTGCTTGACCTGAACGCCGACGGTCATGGAACAACACCTCTTAAACCTATTTTGCATTTTAAAAGGCCTTAATATGCAAATAAAAATACCGGATCCTTTAAGACCCGGTAGATCGTGTAATAGTTTCACTGGTAACCTCTGTACTGGGGCTCTTCATTTTCAATTTCCGTGAGTCTCTGCTCCAGGGAGTCCACAAGAGCCTTGGCCTGCTGGGCAGCACTGGTGTAAAGCTGTTTGGCTTTCTGATTCTGTGTCTGAAGGGCAAAGCTCTCCAGGTTTGCCTGGGCGCTTTTCAAGCCGGCCAGCGGCCGCAGCGGCCGGGGTCAGGCTTGAAATATTCCCTTATTGATAATGGTTCAAAACTGCATCGATTCCAACGTCAACAGGGAACGACTGTTGCCACCCAGGGTGAAAATCACTTATTCCCAGGGGCTAATTACCTAGTTAACAGATATGTTAAACCATACACACATGCAGTAGGATCATTTAAGTATACCTTGACATATTCAAAGTTACCTGGGTAAAAAGCTGTTTTAATTCCAGGGGATTAAATTTAGGAATGGTTTACGTTTATAGCAAATTGAACACACATGTAATAAGGTAATTATTCAAGCCTGACCCCAACAATTATTTTGTTAATAAGGCGGGCAGGAATGTCGCAACCTGGGGAAAGGCAATGAGTACGGCCAGCAAGATGACGATGGCCGCCAGGAAAGGCCAGATCCCCTTAAAGATGACCTCCAGGGGCACATCCGGAGCGACCCCCTTAATCACATATACGTTCATGCCCACGGGCGGCGTAATCACGCCCATGGCTACGACCAGGACGATAACCACTCCGAACCAGATCGGATCATAACCCAGTGTTGTAACCACAACGGGATAAAAAATGGGTATGGTCAGCAGAACCATGGCCAGGGCGTCGATAAAACAGCCCAGGACCAGGTAAATTAAAAGGACAACGCCCACCACGGCAAAGGGAGGCAGGGGCAGGGCGCCGGCCCAGTTGGCCAGCTCAAAGGGGACCCTGCTTACGGCCAAAAACCGGCCAAAAATGACGGCCCCGGCAACCATGAACATGATCATGGCCGTAGTTCGTGTGGCATCCAGCAGGGACCTTTTAAAATTCTCCCACGTAAGGCGCCTGCCCAGCAGGGATACCAGCAGCACCCCGCCGGCCCCGACGGCTCCCGCCTCCGTAGGGGTAAACCAGCCGGCAAAGAGGCCGCCGATAGAGAGAGTAAAAACCACCAGGACCTCCCCCAGTCCGCCCTTTAAAGCTGCAAGTCTTTCCTTCCAGCTTGACCTTGTTCCGGCTGGCGCAAGGGCCGGGTTGCGGGCGGCAAGCAGGTAGACCACTCCCATATACAGCAGCATCAACAGGATCCCCGGAACGATACCCGCCATAAAGAGCTTGCCGACGGATTGTTCCGTGGCCATGCCGTAAACAATAAAGATTACGCTGGGCGGGATCAGGATCCCCAGGACGCCGCCGGCTGCGACACTGGCCGTGGCCAGTGAAGTATCGTATTTGTATTTCTTCATTTCCGGCAGGGCGATGGCGCCCATTGTTGCCGCCGTGGCCGTGTTTGAACCGCAGATGGCGCCGAAAACGGCGCACGCCGTCTGGGTGGCGATGGCCAGCCCGCCGGGATAGTTGCCAATCAGCTTGTAAGCAAAAACATAGAGCCTGCTCCCAATCCCTGAGTAATAAGCCAGAAAGCCCATCCAGACAAACATGCCAATTACGCTTAAGGAGTAGGATGAAAAGTTGCTAAAGATCTCCTTGGCCACCATGCTGAAGGCTGCGGGTGTCGAAACCAGAAGGCTGAATCCGGCAAAGCCCACCAGGGCCATGGCGAAGGCAATGGGCATCCGTAGGACCAGCAGACCGAAGAAGGCCGCGATACCGGTAGCACCAGCTACGAGAGAGCTCATCGATGCAGGACCACCTTTTTAATCGATTCAATGGTTTTAACCAGCAGTACCAGACACAGGGCCAGAAGGCCCAGGGCTATAAGATAAATAAAATAGTAGAAGGGCATCTGGGTCGTGGGTGAAACCACCCCGTTGACCACCATACTGTGGGCGTAGCTGCCGAGATGCCAGGCAGCCAGGACCCAGAACAGGAAAGCGCAAAGATTCATGGCGGCGTCCACCCAGGCCTGCGCTCTCCGGGGCAGGCGGTCGACCACAAAGGTCACGGCAATATGGCCGTTCTGCACGGCACAGTAAGCCAGGGCCAGGCCAATCACCGCGGCTGTTAAATAGCCGGCAAACTCGTAGGTCCCTAAAATCGGCCGTTTTAAAAGACTCCGGGAGAGGATGTTGGTAACAATCAGGACCATTACTGACACCAGGCATAACCCGGCCAGTCTGTCCAGCAAGCGGCTGAAGCCGGTAACAAATCCTGCAAATTGCTTCATTTCGGTTTACCTCCCAACTTCACTTTTCTAATACCACTCTGGTTCTACTTGTTCTTTTTTAATACTGCTGGTTGTATTTCTCCGCCAGCTCTTTAACCAGATCCAGCGCTTCCTGACCCGGCAGGCCCTTTTCCTTCATTTTTGAAACATACTGTTCCTGGACGGGAGACACAAGGCTAATCCAGCGGTCCGTTTCTTCCCGGGGCAG
>Ga0123335_1000125_pt1 | contig 115430 bp, 81 predicted proteins | sample BiotimSIPDNA_2_FD_89707 | JGI IMG/M metagenome (GOLD analysis project Ga0123335, IMG submission 89707) | Anaerobic biogas reactor microbial communites from Washington, USA - Biogas_R2 time_0 SIP DNA | ecosystem: Engineered > Bioreactor > Anaerobic > Unclassified | place: Washington, USA... | reverse complement strand
CATCCCGCTCACCGATCGTCAGCATGGAGAACCCTTTCGTGCAGAGGAATGTCACACGAACGATTCTCTCATAAACCTCCTTATCGCGCCAGCCCATTTTACCCAGAGTGCGCGCTGGCCCTGACCTTCGGATCGATCAGGCCGATCGGCGCCTCGCGATTTCGCTCCTGGCTGGCCCCGGACGTGTAGCGCGTCCACATCACCTTGCCGTCGGGGCCCTGGATGCGGCGATTGGAGGCGACCTTGTCGACGGTTCCTTCGCCGAGTCCGACGTGGGTCACCGGCTGGGTGTGCTTGACGGCCTCGGCGACCGCGGCGGCCGCATGCTCGATGACGCTCTTGGCATGTTCGACGTTGAACATCAAGCCGCTTCCGCCCAGTTTGGCCATGATCTCCTCGGCGCTGAAGTCGAGCCGCGGGGCGTCGTGCTGATGAATCGTATGGACGGCGACGCGATCGGCCGTGGTGCCGGCCGCCTCGGCCAGCCGCCGGCGAAAGACCTTGTTGCCGTCGTTGCTGATCCCGATCCAGTCGACGCAGCAAAGCACGATCGGCTTCTCGCCGCCCAGCAACACGATGCCCCGGCAGCTCAGGGGCATGACGGCCTCGGTCATGGGGTCGTAGGCCAGGGGACTGCCGACGGGCGGCGTGGCGTCGACCTCGAACGTGGCCAGGCGGATGGGATCGCCCGCGGGCGACGGATCGGCGCTCCAACCGAACAGGAACAGAACGGCGAAGAGTGGAATCAGTCTGGCGTGCATGGGTGGTCCCCCAGGTGGCGAGGAATGGTTGATATCGGCCTTTGGCTGCCGAATACTCTACCATACGCGGACGGTGATTGCGAATTGCTGAAAACGCCCGTTTTCATATAATCAGACCACTGACCGGCGACAAAAAGGTTCCGGCGGCCTGGAGCGAGCAATGAAACTTACTTCTCAGTCCACGAATCGTTCGGGTTCGCACCGTCTGACGGAGCTGCCGTGGCGGCTGCTCGACGAGGCGCGAGCCCGATTGCCCTTTCTCGGCACGGCGCTGCCCAAGGTTTCGATGCCGAAACCGGGAACGGAACCGGGGTTTGCTCGGAAGGCATTGGAGCCGTCTGCGAGGGCGCCCGAATCGATTCGGGTGACGTGCATCGATTATTGCCCCGACAGCGTGGAGGTGCAGGAGGTGGCCGATATCGGCGAGTTCCTGGCCCAGCACCGTCCCTCGTGGTCGCGAGTGCGGTGGATCAGTCTGGTGGGCATTCGCGACGTGGAAACAATCCATGCGTTTGCGGAGAAGTATCAGCTCCATCCGCTGGCGGTGGAAGACGTGGTCATCAACGCCCAGCGTCCCAAGGCGGAGGACTACCCCGGGTCGGCCCATCAGCCGGGCCGGCTATTCGTGGTCGGCCGACTGATCGAGCTTCACGACGGGCATCTCCACAGCCACCAGGTAAATTTCTTCCTGGGCCGCAACACGCTGGTTACGATCCAGGAGACGCAGGCGGCCGTGTTCGAACCGGTCTGCCAGCGGATTCAGGTGCAGGGATCCCGGTTGCGGGAGAACGACGTCAGCTTCCTGCTTTACGGCCTGCTCGATGCCATGGTGGACAACGGTTTCCCGATCCTGGAGCGTTACTCGGACCGGCTCGAGGACGTAGAGGAGGAGTTGCTGACCCATCCCGCCCGGGATACGCTGCACAAGGTCCACACGATCAAGCGGGAGATGTATCTGTTTCGCCGGGCCATGTGGCCGATGCGGGATTTGATCCAGCAGCTTCAGCGCGAGAAGCACGAGTGTTTGTCGGAGACGACGCAGACGTACTTCCGCGACGTCTACGACCACTGCGTGCAGATCATCGATCTGGTCGAGACGTATCGGGAAATCACCGGCGCGATCACGGAGACGTATATCTCGACGATCTCGAACCGCACCAACGACGTGATGCGGGTGCTGACGGTCATCGGGACGATCTTCATCCCGCTCACATTCTTGTCGGGCGTTTACGGGATGAACATGGACATTCCGGAAGCCCGCTGGCACGGGATGTACGCGGTCTTCTGGCTCATCTGCCTGGGATTGTCGGCAACGATGATTGCCTGGTTCCGCCGCCGCGGATGGCTCTGAACGGCGTGATGGGATTCGCGGGTTCCTCCATCCGTCATTCCCGCGCAGGCGGGAATCCAGACACTCGGCAAATGGCACTCGCATCCCATCGCCGGCAAAGTCAACCAGGTTCGCACTTCCGCGCCAGGCCGCAGGCTCACAGCTCGTTTCGCCCTGCCGCGGCTCCCGAGTCGTGCACGGCTGGCAGGTTCGCTTTGACCGGGAATCTTTTCGCGGTTGGCACAGAGCGCGCTTGGCGGCTTGAATTTCCCGCATTTCCGCGGATGCGGTCTTCGCGCGCGTGGGCGCGGTTTGCGGCGATTCGGATAATGGACGTCGTTGCGGCGCCGAGCGGCCGCACTTGTTGTGTATGCCCCTTGTTCATTGATTCGCCCCAATATGTCCTCGCTTCCTGGTCGCAAGTTTTTCGTTCACGCCCCTCATGACGAGATCGGGGTGACGTCGCCCGCGTGGTCGCCGATACTGGAGCCGGCCGTTGTTCTGCCGCTGCCGAAGACGGACGCCAGGCCCCAGTTGAGTCTGGTGTCGGCTTGTCCCTCCTACCAGTCGGATCAGTCGCTTGCGGCGCTGGCCGACTTCCTCCAGCAGCATCACGACGTCGTCTGCGAGAAGGCCTTCGCCCGATCGCGATCGGATGTGCCGGGCCTGGAGCGGCTGATGGAGAGCGATTGCCTGGTGTTGTTTGCACAGCGTCTGGCGATCGACGGGCCCCAGCTCGAATTGCTGCGCGACTACATCGCTTGCGGCGGCAACGTGGTGGCGATGGTCCCGCCCGGCTCGGCCTTCCTGAAATGGCCCGACTGGGAAGCGGAGGTGCTGGGAATTCGCACCACGAGCCGGGCTTATGGAATACCCGGCACGACGATCGAAACGGCCCCCTACGCGGACGGGCACCCCGTGCTGCGAGACGTGGGGCGACTGCGCCATCCGGGCTGCATCACCACCTTGCCGGAAGTCGACGAACACACGACGGCCCTGCTGGCGGCGTCGGTCGGAGGCCGCCTGGAACCGGTTGCCTGGGTACGGAGCCGCGACGACGCCCGGTCGTTCTTCACCACGCTCGGACAGCCCACCGATTTCCAGCAGCCGGCCTTCTTGCAGCTTCTTGCCAATGCAGTGCTGTGGGCGATCGGTAGTTGCGTGCACTGACCTACCGGCCCCGAGTGCCGCCTCTGACGTCGAATGGGCATGTGGCTGGTCGCTTTCAGGAACCGTGCGGCGCCCGGTACCCACCGCATGCTTGCCGTGGGCTGTTGGGCGATCTACGATAAGGGCACGATGACTTCGATTTGCAGACGATTCGCGGAGAGATGAATATGCTTCGAACCACGCTACTCGCGGTGGCCGCGTTGACCCTGACGAACGCGGCCGTATCGGCTGCCGAGCAGCGGCCGGGAGCGGCTGCGAAGACCTATTACGTTCAATCGGTGGCGTCCGGCAGAATCGAGATCGACGGCAAGCTGGGCGATTCGGAATGGCCCGCCGACGGATGGGAGAAGGGTTTTTCCTTCCCCTGGCGCACGCGCAAGACGCCTCGAACGGAGATGTGCTGTGTGAGCGACGGGGAGCGCCTCCTCTTCGCGTTCTTCTGCGACGATGCGGACCTGGTGTTGCGGGGGGCCGTACCGAAAGACGAGATGACGGCCGCGCAAGGCGACCGGGTCGAACTGTTTTTCGCCAAGGATGCGGAACTCAAGGAATACTACGGCTTCGAGATGAGTCCGGCCGGCACGGTGCTCGACTACCGGGCCTCGTTCTACCGCAAGTACGATCGTTCCTGGGGGTGTTCCGGCCTGAAGCTGGCGGCTGCCACCCATCGCGGCGGCTACGTGGTCGAAGGATCGATCCCGCTAGCGACCGTGCGGGAGATGTGCGGGGCCGATCTGTCGCAGGGGGAGGCGATCCGGGTCGGCGCGTTTCGAGGCGAGTACAGCCATATTGACGGCGAAGCGCCCGAGGAGGCGTGGATCAGTTGGGTTCACCCGGACTCGGAAACACCCGATTTTCACATTCCCTCGGCATTTGGGACGTTTCGGCTGAAGGAGTGATGGCGACATGTCGCACGAATCAAGACGCACGTTCATCAAACACGCCGGTCTGGCCACCGGCTCGGGGCTCCTGCTCGGCGGGCGGACGACGCTTGCCGACGAACCGACCGTCGGCGCCGGCGAACTCCGCTTCGAGCGTTCCGTTCCCGTCGGTCGCGGCTACGACCTGGTGGTCTGTGGCGGCGGGCCGGCGGGGTGTGCGGCCGCACTGGCGGCCAGACGCGAAGGCTTGTCGGTTCTGCTCGTCGAGGGGCAGGGGCAACTGGGCGGCATGGCCACCTCGGGGTTGGTTTCCCAGTGGCTGGGAGGCCGCAACGAGAAGGGCGAGTGGGTGGTCGGCGGATTGTTTCGCGAGATCGCCCAGGAGGCGGCCCGGCGCGGATACGCGGCGCTGCCCGAGTTGGATCCGGCCCAGAAGTACCACCCCTACGGCTGGCTGAACTGGTTCATCCACGGCGTGCCTATCGATCCGTACGGCGTGGCCCGGCTGCTCGACGAGAAGATGGAGCGGGCCGGCGCCGACGTGCTCCTGTTCACCCAGGCGGCCGACGTCGTGGTCGAGGGCGATCGAATCACGCACGTGGTGACGTTCAATAAGAGCGGGTTGGCGGCCGTTCCCGCCCGGGCCGTGGTCGACGCCACGGGCGACGCCGACATGGCCGCCCGCAGCGGTTGCGAGTGTATCAAGGGGCGCGAAGAAGACTATCTGATGACGCCCGCCACGCTCGAGTTTCATGTGAGCCATGTGAACCGGGAGAAGCTCACCCGATACATCGAAGAGCAGCGGGACCCGAAGCTGCGGGAGAAGATCAAGAAGTTGCGGGAGCGGGGCATCTGGACATTTCCGTACGAGATCTTCATCTGCACGCAACTGATGGAGCCCGACACGTTCTACGTCAATACGATCCGGCTCGTCGGGGTGGACGGCACGGACGGCCGGTCGGTCACCGAGGGGATGATCCGCGGCCGGGAGGAGGTCGAGAAACTGTTTGGCATTCTCCGCGAGCACATTCCCGGCTTCGAAGGGGCCCAGCTCAAGGCCGTGGCTCCTTTGCTGGGGATTCGCGAGACGAGGCGGATTGTGGCCGACTCGGTCATGACCGTCGAGGATCTGTCGCGAGGGGAGGAGTTTGCCGACACGATCGGGTTCAGCATGTACGGCTGGGACCTGCCCGACGTGAAGAGGCCGAGCGAGCAACCGTTTGCCGACGATAGTCGATCGGGCTACAAGTATAAGGTGAAGAAGGGGCTGAGCACGCCGCTGCCGCTGAAGGTGATGATTCCGCGGCCGATTCGGAACCTGATCTGTCCGGGGCGAGCGGTAAGCGTCGAGAGGCAAGTGCTCGGCCCGGTGCGGGTGATGGCGCCCTGCATGGCGATGGGCGAGGCGGCGGGGGTTGCGGCACGGGCGGTGGTTGCGGACGGAGTCTCTTTCTCCCAAGTCGATATCGATCGGCTTCGCCAGCGGCTGCGGCAGGTGGGGGCGATTGTCGACGAGAACGGGCTTCCCGAGATCAAGCCGCGAGTGGATCAAACGTAGAGAGGGCGGTTTGTCAGGTCTCAGTCGGGGGCGTCTTGGAACGCTCTCTCCAGTCAATCCCCGACATCGACGCCAGCGCCAGTTCCAGGGCGTGCGTTCCGGCTCGGGAGTGGCCCTGAGCGGCCACGGCGACGTAGAGCTGATGGGCCAGGGCGAGGCCGGGCATGGAAAGTCCCATGCGTTTTGATTCGGCCAGGGCGATGCCCATGTCTTTGATGAAGTGTTCGACGAAGAAGCCCGGGTCGAAGTTGTTGGCGATAATCCGCGGCGCCAGATTCGACAGCGACCAACTGCCCGCCGCGCCCGAGGCGACCGACTGCATGACGGTTTCCAGATCGAGCCCGGCCTTGTAGCCGTAGAGCAGGGCTTCGCAGACGCCGATCATGTTGGCGGCGATGAGCACCTGGTTGACCATCTTGGTGTGTTGCCCGGCGCCGGGTCCGCCCTGGTGGACGATGGTCTTGCCCATGGCCTTCCAGCAGAGATCCAGCGCGTCGACCGCCTCCTTTTCGCCGCCGATCATGATCGACAGCCGGGCCTGGCGAGCCCCCACGTCGCCGCCCGAGACGGGGGCGTCGATAGCCGCCACGCCCTTTGAGGCCGCACGTTCAGCAATCTCGGCAGCCAGCGAGGGCTCGCTGGTCGTCATGTCGACGAGGATGCTCCCCTCTCGGCAGCCGGCCAGGGCGCCGGCGTCTCCTAGGACGACTTCGCGGACGTCGGCCGGGAAACCGACGATGGTGAAGACGACGTCGGAGTTCTCGGCCACGGCCTGGGGAGAGTCGGCCCAGGCGGCCCCTTTGGCGATGAGCCCCTCGGCCTTGGCCCGGGTGCGATTGAAGACGGTGGCCGAGAACCCGGCATCGATCAGGTGCCCGCACATGCTCGAGCCCATCACGCCGGTGCCGATCCATCCGATGCGAGTCGTGCCGGGTTGCGCTTTGGCATAGGCCATGGGGTCTGCTTAGCTCCAGCGATGCTCGGGACGATTGAGGATCTCGCTGATCAGGATTGCCTGCTTCAAGCTCGTGGGAGAAGCCAGCATGGCCGCCAGTCCGGCGGCGGCGGTCGGAGGCATTGCCTCAAGGAGGTCTTCCGCTCCGGTTCCCGGCTCGGCGAGGGCGGCCGCGGGGGCCGTCCGGGTCGAGTCCGAATCGAACTGGCCCATCTGGCGGTCGAAACCACTCCCTAGTCGATCCGTCTGGTCTTCGCGGTGCTCGAATTGCGACGGGAGTCCGGCGACCGAGTGGCTGACATGATCGGCCAGGGTTTCGACGACTTCGAGTTCGTCGGTGACTTCGGCGAGGACGGGCTGGGCAAGCACGGGTTGGGCAACGACGGGCCTGGGAGCCGGCTGAGCGGGCGGGGGAGGCGGCGGCTGCCGGCGCGCCGGTTGCTGCCCCCCGGCGGCGCGGCGAAGGAACTCTTCCAGTTCCTGAGCGATCGGGCCCTGCCGCTGGGCGACCGGCCTTTGCGGTGCTGCGCCGGCCTGGGCCGGACGAACCGGCGGACGCGGACGCGGCTGGGGTCTCTGCTCGGGCGGCTTCTTGTTCCCTGCCATCTGGCTGACGGCACTGATGATCATAATCACCAGGAACACCACGAAACCGATCCAGCCGTCGGCGTCGGCCAGGAGAAACGACGAGATCATGCGGCAGGACCTCCTCGGCGTTGCTGAGCCATTCGGTCAGGCTTGGCGATGGCCATGCGCATATCGGTATCCGCCTGCACGTTTCGCAGCTTGTAGTAGTCCATGATCCCGAGCATCCCGTCCTGGAAGGCCTGGGCGATCGCCTTGGGAACCTCGGCTTCGGCCTCGACCACTTTCGCCCGACTCTCTTCGATGCTGGCCACGTTCTCCTGTTCGGCGGCAACGGCCATGGCCCGGCGACCTTCCGCTTTGGCTCGGAACACGCGCATGTCGGCCTCTGCCTGATCGGCCTGGAGCCGGGCGCCGATGTTCTCGCCCACGTCGATATCGGCGATATCGATGGAGACGATTTCAAAGGCGGTCTGCGAGTCGAGCCGCCGGGCGAGCACCGTCTTCGAGATCCGGTCCGGATTCTCGAGAACCTCGCCGTGGGTCTTGGCGGAACCGATCGCCGAGACGATCCCTTCGCCCACGCGGGCAATGATGGTTTCTTCGGTGGCACCGCCGATCAACTGCAAGAGGTTCGCCCGCACCGTGACGCGAGCTTTGACCTTCAACTGGATGCCGTTCTGAGCCACGCCGTCGAGCGTCATTCGTCCCATTTTCGGATTCGGACAGTCAATCACCTTGGGATAAACGCTGGTCTGCACCGCTTCCAGCACGTTGCGCCCGGCCAGGTCGATGGCGGTGGCCAGTTTGAAGTCGAGTTCATCCATGCGGGCCTTCCTGGCGGCGATGATCGCCCGAATGACCAGGGGAACGTTTCCGCCGGCCAGGTAGTGCGCTTCCAGGGCCTTGCTCTTGATCATCTCTTCGCCGATTCCCGCCTGGACAGCCATGATCTTGCTGCGCACGATCACGGCCGGGTTCACCTTGCGGAAGGTCATCCCCAGCAGGTCCCAGATTCCGATCCCGGCACTCGTCGTTTTGGACTGAATCCAGAGGCGGAAATAGCGGGCGAACACCGCCAGAACGACCAAGGCAATCACGCCGACAAACAGGAACCCGATGATCGTCAGAATCATGGGAAGATCGGGCTCTTCAGCAGCAAATAGCGTCATGGGTCAAGCCTTTCGAGTGGAGCAGGATGGTGCCCTCGGTTTAGCGGTGCTGGAGACAAATGTCAAGCAGTCGTATCGTTGAAAGGGTCGGGGGCGATCGAATCGATCGGCTGGGACAAGCCGCCTTTTTCATCTGAAGGGGGGGGTTCATCGTCGTCCAGAGGGCGCACCATCACGTTGGTGCCCTGCACGTCGACCACGACGACCCGCTGCCCCGGCTCGATGGGGACACCCTCGGTATAGGCGTCGATGGTGCGACCGTCGATGACGACGGCCCCGCTGGGGAGCATTTTGCTCTTCGCTTCGCCCGTCTTCCCGATCAGCTCCCTGCGGCTGCGGTGGAAGTCGTCGTCGGGTAGGACTTCCTCACTCCCGCTGACCCGCAGAAGAATACGGCGACCGATGGGGGTTTGGGGCCACCATTTCACCGCCAGGACGAGGCTGGTCGGCATTCCGACGACCACGGCGACCAGGAAGACCAGCCCGATCACGGGGCCCGACTTGAAAGCGAGGATCAGCGAGGCAACGATCGAAGCGATCGACAACAGCGCCAGCACGCCGCCGGAAGGGACGAACAATTCGATCACGGCCAGGCCCATGGCCACGACCAGCAGCATCAAGGCCCACACCCAAGGGTCAATCATCGAGCGACGCTCCGAGTTCTAGTGCCGCAAACAGCGTTCCTATTAGCTCAACTTGACTTCTTCAACGGGCCGCTAGGTCACCGGCCGGACAAACACGCGATTGCCGCGGACCGCGACAACTTCCACTTCACAGTTCTTCTCCAGTGCCTCGCAGTCGGCGATCACGTCAACCCAACGGTTATCAAATCGCGCCTTGCCGCTCGGGGTCAACTTCGTCGTGGTCACGCCGCGGGAACCGAGCAGGTCGTCGTAATCGACCAGGGCCTCGTGGCGAGTCGCTTCCCGGGCTTCCCCGGCCGGCGACAAGGTGGGAAGCCATCGCTGGATCATCACGATCAACACGATACTCCCAATTCCGGCCGCCGTCAAAATAAACAGCGATCCTTTCAGTTGCTCCAGTTGGTCGGTCGTCTGCGGCAGAACAAAGGTCTGGCTGGCCAGCACGATCGAGGCCAGCACCATCAGGCCGCCGCCAAGGCCGAAGATTCCGAATCCGGGCAGGACGAAGATCTCGATGAGCAGGAAGCAGACGCCGGCGAGGAACAGGATGACTTCGAGCCAATCGGCGGTGCCGCCGAGGAACCGGCTCCAGAAGAAGATGATGAAGCACACGGCCGCACAGAAGCCGCCAATGCCGATCCCGGGGGACTGCAACTCGACGTACAGGGCGGCAAATCCGACGACCAGGAGGAATATCGCGACGGGGGGCGAGGCCAGGGCATCGACCAGGACGTCGGCCCAACCGGGTTCGAGGAGCGAGGGATCGTTTTCCAGTCCGTAGAGCCGCTTGAAGGCGGTGAAGTCTTCGGCTTCGTGGTCGGCCAGCCAGAGTTCGGCGGCCACGGTCCCCGTCACGGAGAGAGGCTTGCCGGGCGTGGTGATCGCCTCGCCTTTCTGCCAGGCCTCCGGCTCGGTTTGCTCGGCCGCTTCTTGCTCGCAGAAGTACTCGACGTATTTGACGTCCTCCAGCCGCTGGTAGGCGAACACGTCGAGATCGGGATCGATCATCGCCGCCGGCAGGGACCAGGACCGCGACTTGGCCGGGGCCAGCGTTTCACGGACCGTTTGACTGAGTTGGCGGACCTCTTCTTCAGAGAGCGGAGGAGCCCAATTGCCGCCCAGCACGGCCCGCGGGGCCATCACCAGTTCGTCGCAAGCCAGCGCGATCAAGGCGGCATCGGCCCCGGCACGCTCGGGCACGTAGGCAACCGTGCGGACCTCGGAAGCATCCAAGGCACTCGCCAGAAACACGGCCAGGCGGACGCTCTCGGCCGGGGCGCCGCCTTCGGTGTCGAGCCACAGACAAACGAAATTGACGCCGCGCTCGCGAATCGCGTCCTCGATCATCCGCTGGGCGCGGTTGATCTCTTCGCTGGTGATCGGCCCGACCAGGTCGACGCGCGCGGCAACCCAGTTGGCGCCGAGCGACGGGTCTTCCTGGATCGATTCCGGCCGAACGTTCATGGCTCGGGCGACGTCGCGCAGGTTTTCACCCAGATAGGAAATGAACCCGTGGCTGCGCGCCTCGCGGCCCGTGAATCGCCCCGGTTCCCCCGCTCGGATCAGAATCTCTTCGGACCCGTCGACGGCGTGTTTCTTCTCCTTCAGTTCGGCCAGTTGCTCGCGAGTGACGTATTCGGTGCTGTACTCCGTTTCGACGCGGAGCAGTTCCAGGGCCGGATCGACCAGGGCCATGGCCGCACCGCTCGGGATTCGCCGCTTGCGGCCGGCGATGTCTTCGTAGGTGAACCGGATGGTGTTGGTGATCGTGTCTTCGTCGGCCCCCGCGACGCCGATCTCGGCGTCGGGCGCCATCACGATTTCGTCGCAGGCCATGGCTACCAGCACGGCATGGCCCTGAATCGTGGCGGGAATGAAGGCGACCGTGGTGGCGGCGGCCAGTTTGGGGCCCGAGAGGAATTCGGCCAGTTGATAGGCGGGGCCGAACTCGCTGCCTCGTCCGAACTCGCTTTGCCCCGGCGGCACGTGGAATTCGAAGATCAGCACGGGCCGCTGCTTCGCCGCCGCAGCCTGATCGAGCGCCGTGACGACGAACCGCTGAACCTGCTTATCGGTCTTCGCCGTCACCGGGAGGGTCAGACGCATTCGCCAGGCGGCAGCCTGGGGGTCGGCAGGGGCCGGATCCGGAGCTTCGAGCGTCTGCGGCGCTGCCGCCTCGGGGGCCGGATCGGCAGGTTGCTGGGGCTCGGCTTCCTGGGCGCTTGGAGAGGTGGCCAATCCCAGCAGAACACAGATCGCCCATCCGACCGCGGCGGCCGATGGGGCGGCGGACATCGAGCGTGGAGAACCCTTCCCGCGAGGGTAGATAATCATATCCATCCCAACCATGAGACGGCCTCGAAATGGTCACCAGTTCACCGCTGAATTATAGCGCCGCTGGCAAAAATGCGTCAATCAGACGGGGCGCACGCCGCCCTGCCTGGAGGAAGATTCTCCGCTGAACTCCCTCCGGAAGGCTATTCGCCGAACAGCATCGGTTCTTGACGCGGATCGTGGCCGTGAGATGAGCGAGGACGACCCCGTAAGGGGGACTGGGGGCCAAAGTGTACGGCGGACGATTTGAGAGGTCGTCGGGTTCCAGACCTGTCCTGCACGTTGGCAGACGGCAGCCGAACGGATGCCGCGATCCGTTCAGCGCACGGGGCCGGCGGCGGGGCGGTTGCTTACTTCGCCGCTGGGCATCTGTTCCACATAGACTTCCCATCCCTGGGGAAGCTTGAAATCGAAAGGATCTCTGGCTAGGAGCGGGTTTCTCGGATTGATGTCGACCTTGGTAAACTGATACCGATAGGAATCTTTCCCATTTGGGAGAATGAGCATCAGCCCGGTCGGCTCCATTTTCGTCAGATCGACGATCATTCGAGCGTTCTTGTAGTTCTTCGCCTCATCCAGGTACCGCGGCCAGGCGTCAATACAGACTTGTCCCTCGGGAAGGCCGGGGAACTTCAAGAGGCGAATCAGATAGCGTTCCTTCAAGACCTTCACATCGGTTCCGAACATGAAGGGGAGCATGGCGCGGATCATGTCTTCGCCCTTCATGTCGGCGGCAATGATCTGTTGATTGACTTTCTTATTGTCGTATTCGAACACGTAGATCGATCGGCCGTCAAACAACATCTTCTCTTCACGCTGGCCCTTGACGACCTTCCCGTCCTTGTATTCGCCCTCGACGTGCCACAGCCACTTGCCTTCGGCGGTGAAATCGGCTTCGCCCTGGTCGATGAACAACGGTCCGTCGGCTTTGTGGTCCGGCCGGAACTCGAGGCGGAAGAACTCGATGGCAATCCGCTTGTGTTTGCGGCTGGCTTCCTCCCACCGTTTCAGGACGCTGTCGACTTCCGCCTGTTCGGCGGGGGTTAGCTGAAAAGGAGCGTACACCGGCTGCGGCGTCCGGCGTTCGAGGGTGGGGACATTCTGGGGGACGAGGGCGGCTGCTCCCGGGGGCACCGGCTCGCCGGGCGCGCCCTGGTAGGCTCCTTGAGGTTGACCCTGGTAGGCTGCTTGGGGTTGAGGGCTCGGCTGCATCGGGCGCTGAGCAGGCGGATAGGCCGGTTGCTGGGGGCCTGCCGGTTGCGAATACTGTTGCGCCGGCTGTTGGGGATAGTATTGGCCAAAGGCCGAGTTGCAGCAGGTGCCGACGAGTGACGCGAGGAATGCGTAGAGGGCGATGCGGGGCGTCATGGCCAGGAATCCTCCTTGAAAGCCTGTGGATTTCTCGAAGATCGCATGCCCGTTCAAATGGGGGGCACGGCCGGTTGTCGCCGCGAATCCCTTTCGCGGCCTTGGTGCCGGGCCTGGGCGCGCAGGGTCGTCGCGCCGAGGGCTACTTCGAGGGGTGAGATTCTAGCAAGAAACGGCGGCCGAGCCCAGATCGATTCGTCCGCTTGCCGGTGGATCAGGGGCCGGTCGGTTGCCGGGCGGAGGCCTGCACGACGCTGGCGGTGCGGGCGTTGATGACTTCGGCGGCCTCGGCCTGAATCCGCCCGACCTCGGCCATGGTCGCCTCGTTGTAAGCGATCAGGCCGTCGATCGCCCTCTTCATCGAAGCGATGGCTGCATCCAGCTTGCTCTCCTGTTCCCGCACGGCGTCGCGCTCGTGCGAGGCCTTCAGCAATTCCTGTTGAAGATCCTGAATCTCCTTCTGCCGGGCCTGCTTCTGCTTGCGGCTGTCGTCCAGAACCGCCTGGAGGAACTGCAAGTCGCGCCTGGCGATGCGAATGCGATCCTCAGCCATCGATCGCATCCGGTGCCCTTCGTCGAACAGCACTTCGTAGTCGTAAAGAGTGCGGATGAACATCCCCTTGCCGGACTCCACCTCCTTGTACAACCCCTTCCGTTCTCCGGCTTCTTCACGAATAGGTTCGCCGGCCTCATTGACCATCACGACGGTGCCGTGGAGTCCCAACTTCTCGGCCTCGTCCTTCATGATGATCTGGCCGTCGTAGAGATAGTCGTTGATGGTCGAGTACTTGGGATCCCCGAAGGTTTGCTCATTGGGGAACAGGGCTCGTTTCTGTTCCTCGGTCAGTTCGCTGAGTATTTCGCGATTGTCGGCCGGCATCAATTCGTAGAGCCGCCACGGAGTTTGAGCCTGTTGACTGGCCTGGACGCGAGCCAGTTCCTCATCCGAGAGCCGCACGCTCGGCTCGAGGATGACCTGCGGCCCAGCGGCATCGACTTCGGCTGCGGTGAACTGCCCGAGATAGACGGCCGGTTCGCCGGCCGGTTTGGCCTCGAAGGCGTAGAGAACGGTCTTGGCTTCAACGGGATTCGGCGTTTGGACGGTGATCCGAATTCGTTCCTGCTTCGTGGCCGGATCCTCTTCCTTCACCACGCTCACGGGGCGGCAGTTGTTCCAGACCCGGCCGCGGCCGGAGAGCAACTCGAAGAGTTCGAGTTTGACCTGGCGCAATCCTGGTTCCGACTCGGTTCCGTTGACCAGGTCTTTGACCTTCTTCTCGGCGTCGGCAATGGCCTGCTTATGCTGTTCGTAGGATTGCTGCCAAACGCGGTGGGCCTGCAAGGCACGTGTGCTCAGAACGAACAGCACGATTGCCGTAAGAAAGATGCACACCAGCAGGATTTTGTTCCAAATGCTCATCGCGTCCTAAGCCACGTCTGAAGGGTGTGCCGTTGGGCGTCAAGAAAAGCGCACATTTTGCCCGAATTCCGTAACCTCGATCCTATTTCGGGTCGGTACCAATGTCAAGCTTTGCGGAGACATTCCCGTTTTCTCTAAGTGTTTTATTCAAAGGCACTTTCGACGATTCGGCAAATCCATTCAACCGGATTGGGCGGCACAATGCTTAAAGAAGGAGAATCCGGCCCACCGAAACCAGAGTAGAGAGGGGGCGTTGCCGCTGTAACCCGGGCAATCGGGTCAGGCGGTCCCCCCTCGCGTGCCGAAGGATCGGCCACCGATTGGAGGAAGCACATCCGGAGAGAGGGCGAACACGCCTTCTTGCGAGTCTCCCGCGACTCGCTCTGCGTTGACTCTGGCTGCCCACTTCCGCTCCGAGCCCCACCCGCAATCGTCGGAACCAATCGCCGATCTTGGCTAAACGACCCAGATTCCGGTTTGGCGGTTCATCCGCCCAAGGATGCAGCCACATGGTTCAGCACCCCCACCCCCGTTCTTGCTGCGCCCGGCCCGCCCTGGCCCTCTTGGCTGCGGCACTGGTGCTCGCGGCACTGAGCGGATGCAGTCGCAGCCACTACCGCGTTCAGGCCGACCGAGAAGTCCACTGCCTGGTCGAATCGGGGTCGACCGACCCCCGCTGGCCGCTGGAGAACTACACGATTCAGCCGGATCCGAAATCGCGATTCTACGATCCCAACCCGGCCGATTGCCCGCCCATGCCGATCGACGACCCGACGTCGCACCGGTTGATGCATTGCGTCGATGGAAAGAAGGGCTACAAGCACTGGCACGATTTTGGCGAAACGGGCTACGCCGACAATCCGGTGTGGAAGGCCTATCTTCCGCTCAACGAGAAGGGCGAACTGGTTCTGGACCGCAAGGCGGCCGTGCAGATGGCGCTGCTCCATTCGCCCGACTATCAAACCGAACTCGAGGATCTTTATCTTTCGGCCCTTACGGTCACCTTCGAACGTTTCCAGTTCGATACGCAGTTCTTCGGCGGCAACGATACGTTCTTCGAAACCACGGGTCCGATCAGCGGCCACGCCTCGTCGGACAGCACTCTCGCGGATGACGCAGCGTTGTCGTTGCGGAAGCAGTTTGCGGCCGGCGGGGAGCTCGTCGCGGGGGTGGCAAATTCGGTCGTGTGGGAACTGGGAGGCCCCAATTCTTACCGCGTGACCACGCCGATGACTTTCGCCTTCGTCCAACCGCTGCTTCGCGCCGCGGGCCGAGCGGTCGTTCTGGAGGACCTTACGCAGGCGGAACGCGATCTGTTGGCCAATATTCGCCAGATGGAACGTTATCGCCGCGGGTTCCACAACGCGGTGGTGGCCGGGCAGGCCGGCGTGACGGGCCCAAGTTCGGCAGGGGTGGGGCTCCCCTCCGTTTCGGGCGGGTTCAGTTCCCGTGCGGGAGGCCTGCTGAGCCTGCTCGAAAGCCAGGTGCGAATCCGCAACCAGGAAGGCAACGTGACCGGTATTCAGGACAGCCTCTATCAGATCGAGGCCTTATTTGAGGCCGGACGCGAGGACGACCGGCAACAGGTCGAATTGACTCGGCAGTCTCTTTACACTTCGCAGAGCAGTCTGCTTGCGGAACGCAACAACTACGAGCAGTCTCTCGATGAATACAAGGTATCGCTCGGTCTGCCGCCCGATCTTCCGGTCGTCGTCGAAGATCCGCTTCTGGACCAGTTCAACTTGATCGACGCCCGCTTGATGGACACGCAGGCGGCCGTCAACGAACTGCTCACGCTGCTGCGCGACAACAAGACCTACCCCACGCTGGAGGCCCGATGGTATGACGATCTGGCGCCGGCGCGCCAACTCTGCTGGTCTCAGATTGCTATGGTCGAGGACGACATCCGCAACTTCCAGCAAGCGTTGCCCGATCGGATCGCGGGCCTGCAGATGATCGGCGCCCGCCCCGAGGCGCAGACCGGGCAGATCGACGAGCAGATCTTCAGCGTGGAGCTTCTCAAGGAACGACTGGCGAAACTTCAAACGGATCTGGCCGCGCTGAAGGAGAGGATCGCCGAAACGCTCACCGGGATTGAGTCGATTGAGAAGATTCGCCAGACCGCCGCCGACAACGAGAAGATGATGAGCGACGAGGCGAGGAAGATGCTGCGCGACGTATTCACGGAACTCTACGACGAACTCGTCGAACTGTCGTTGATCGAGGCCCGAGCCCGGCTCGATTCGTCGACGCTGATCCCCATCGAATTGTCGTCCGAAGAGGCCTTCGACATCGCGAGGGTCCATCGCCGCGACTGGATGAACGCCCGGGCAGCCGTGGTGGACCAGTGGCGTCTGATCGAGGTCGCAGCCAACGATCTCAGAAGCGATCTGGACGTCGTCGTGGAAGGCCGAGCCGATCCGCTGGCCAGCAATCTGTTCGGAAGCTCGCCGGTCAACCGTACGACGGGAACCTTGCGGGTAGGCCTCGAATTCGACGCGCCGCTGACCCGACTGGCGGAACGCAACAATTATCGCCGCGCTCTGATCAACTACCAGCGGACGCGACGCGCGTACTACCAGTTCGAAGACGCCATCGAGCAGAACCTCCGAGACGCCATCCGCCAGATCCGGCTCAACCAGATCAATTTCGAGGTCAATCGCGCCGCCGTCTTTGTCTCGATCATTCGAACCGACCTGACACGAATCGGTTTGACCAAGCCGGCCGCCGCCGGTCGTGGGACCACGGCTCGTGACGTGCAAGAAGCTCTGCAATCCCTGCTGAATGCGCAGAACAGCTTCTTGAGAATCTGGGTGAACTACGAAGCCCAGCGAATGGCCCTCGATCTCGCTCTGGGAACGATGGAGTTGGATGACCAGGGCATGTGGATCGATCCGGGGCCGGTCACCGGCGAGCGCCTGAGGGCGTTGAATCTGCTTCAACCTTTGCCGAGGGTCGACGGGCAGGGACCTGGCGGCAGTGCAGCACCGGCCGTAGCCCCACCTATGGCGGGGGTTATTCCACTGCCTCCGGTCGTACGGACCGTCAGTCACGAGCAAGTGCGGAGCGTTCAAACGGGCCATTCGTTTCGCCGATGACGGCCGCTGCGAAAAAAGGCGTGCGTATTTGCGGCCGCGGCGACCGATAAACAGGAAACGACTGGAATAGGCGGCAAAATCGCGCCGCGGCAGCTTCTGCTCCCGAACCGTTTCCACAGCAACGACTTAGGCCGTTTCTTTGAACATTCAGGGGCGTTGCTTGCCGGTGGCTCTCCGCCGTTTGGACTGGAAAAACTGGACAGAGAATTGGCTGGTGGGCAGTATGTCGCACAACCGCCTCGTCGGATTCGTGGCTCTGGGAGCCCTCACTTGGTTCGCGTGTACCGGCTTGCAGGCCCAGACTGTTCCTGAAACTGGTCCGTTGAGCACCCTGTCGCTGGATGAGTTGCCCGGGCGGATGACGAAACCGGTGGTCTCCGGCCTGGCGCTGGATCCAACCGGTCGGTACTTGGCCGCTGCCGGCGACGATCATGTGGTTCGGATATGGGACACCCAGAGCGGAACGCTCCTCCGCCGCTTGGAGGGGCACACCGGATGGGTCCGCGCTTGCGCTTTTGCGCCGACCGGTCCGTTGCTGGCAACGGCAGGTCAGGATTGCCAGGTCTGTTTCTGGGACATAACCAGCGGACAACGGTTGCGGCAGGCTTCGCAGACGCGGGCTTCCATTGCTGCCGTTGTGTTTTCGCCTGACGGCCGGTTGCTGGCCGCGGGCGGATTCGAAAGCGCAATCCGTCTGATCGACGCGACGACCGGTCGGATCGTTCAGGAGATGGAAGCGGCAGACCGCGACGTGCGCGCCTTGGCCTTCTCCGGTGACGGACAATTCCTGGCTGCCGCCGGCAGCGGCGGCCGGATCCGCATAGCCGCGGTGGACGCAAGCAACAGGGTACGGGATCTTCCGGGTGACGGACGGGCCGTTCAAGCGCTGGCCTTTCGCGCCGACGGCGCGCGACTGGCGTCGGCCGGGCTGGGCGACGCGATCTCGCTCTGGGACTTGACCAGCGGCAGTCTGGCCGGGACTCTGCCGGCTCGGCCGGGCAAGATCATGGCACTCACCTACTGCGGTCCCGATCGTCTGGCCGCCGGCGGGAGCCTTAACACGATTCGCATTTTCGATCCCGATGGAGGCCGCGAAATCCTCCGTCTGGCAGGACATACCGGGTCCGTGTCGTCGCTCGTCTTCGACCCGGCGAGCGGACGATTGATCTCCGGGGGCTATGACACAACGGTTCGTTTCTGGATGACCGGAAACTGAGCAAGATATTTTGGACGGGCTATCGTGGGCAGGACAACGAGGTTCCGCAAATCGCCGCCGACGCAGTGAGCGCGATCGCGGCGAGGAGAATCTCAGGTTACGGCAAGCGGCTCGGCTACATGGAGGTAGTTCGTGGGATTGCTCCAGAACATCATCGCGTGGCGGCATGCAAGGTATGCCGCCGGACAGTCCAACCAGTCTCCCAGCGGATTCCGCACAGGGCGCATCTGCCGCTTCGAGCAAGTCGAGCATCGCTGGCTCCTCTCCGCCACGCCCATCCAGATCGGCGCCGTCTACTTCGAGGACAGCATCGGCGCCGACAACTCGGGCGACGTCTTCGAGGTCACTTGGGAAGGAGGCGCGCCGGGTACGCAACTCGCCGAGTTGACGATCGAAACCGACAAAGCCGGGGACGGTCTGAACGCGGTCGATACCTTCTTCGACAGCGCGCCGGGCGGGTTGGGCGTGTCGGGTTCGGTTCCCCTGCAAGTGCTTGAGAGCAGCGGTTTCACCGTCGTCGGCGTATCCCTGAGCGACGGCGGAACTACCCTCACGTTCACCTTCAGCGGATTCGATCCGGGAGAGAAGCTCCGGTTCTCCGTCGACGTGGACGAGAAGGGCTTCCTCAGCGACAACCCGGTTGCCGAGGGGGCGGAATTCGAGGGTTCGCAACTGATCGGCACCTTCACGGCACCCCATTACTACGACCAGACCGGGAGCGACATCTTCTGGGACGCCTACGACACCAAGCTCTCGGCATCGGGCCTGGACCTGCCGCCCGACAACTATGGGACTTCCGGAGAGGGCTCGCGTGAAGACCAGACCGCCGCGGCGATCTTCCAGATGCAGCAGACGCCCTTACCGATCTCCGTCAGCGGTACCGTTTTTGAGGATATCGATCTCGACAACTCGCAGGATGCCGGAGATCCGGGTATCGCCGGCGTGACGCTGAAGCTTCAGCAACTGGTGGGCGGCCAATACGCCGACACGGGCATGACGACCGTCACCGACGCCGACGGCTCCTACCGCTTCGACGAACTCCTGCCGGGCACCTATCGGATCGTCGAAACCCAGCCGAGCGGCTACTACAGTGTCGGCGCCGCCGCGGGCAACGTGGGCGGCGCCGTGCGCGGCTTGGTCGTCGACGCCGATACGATCGGCGAGATCGGCCTGCTGGGCGGAGAAGACAGCGTCGAGAACGATTTTGCCGAGGCGGCGCCTGCGGAATTGAGCGGGCACGTCTATCACGACGCCGACAACGACGGCCTGTTTGACTCGGGCGAAAGCGGGATTGCGGGGGCCACGGTCCGCGCCGTTCGCGTGCTGCCCGACGGATCGACGGCCGAGACCGTCACGACCACCTCGGCCGCCGACGGCTCCTGGGTGGCCTCCAACCTGCGACCGGGCCGGTGGCAGGTCGTCGAAGTGACTCCGCCCGGCTACCTCGACGGACTCGACGCCGCGGGCAATGCCGGCGGCACGGCCCAGAACCCGGGCGATTCGATCACCGGGATCCAACTCCTGAGCGGCCAGGTCGGCGAGAACTACAACTTCGGGGAACTCGTCCCGAGTTCCATCGCCGGTCGCGTGATTGCCGACATGGACGGCAACTGCATCTTCACCGCGGGCGATATTCCTTTGGCCGGCGTAACAATCAAGCTGCGCGATGCCGAGGGACAGTTGATCGGCACGACCACGACCGACTCGGACGGACGCTACCGGTTCGACGGCTTGGCGCCGGGAGTCTACTCGGTCGAAGAAATCCAGCCCGACGGTTACTTTGACGGCGGGGACCACGTGGGGACGTCCGGCGGAATGAAACTGGCGCCCGATTCGATCATCGACATCCCCATTGCCAGTGCCACCGACGCCACCGGTTACGACTTCTGCGAGATTCTGCCCAGCAGCGTCAGCGGGCGAGTTTCGGCCGATCTCGACGGAGATTGCCAGTACGACGCCGGTGAACCTCTACTGGAAGGTGTGACCGTTCACCTGCTCGACGCCGGCGGGAATCGCATCGCCGCCACGACCACCGACGCCGACGGCGAGTACGAATTCACCGACCTGGCGCCGGGCACGTACGGCGTGGAAGAGATCCAGCCCGAAGGATACTTCGACGGCAGCGAGAAAGTGGGGAGCGAAGGCGGCTCACTGCTCCCGCCCGATTCGATCGTCGACGTCGTCCTGATCAGCGGCACCCATGCCGTCAACTACGACTTCTGCGAAGTCATCCCGGCCAGCGTCAGCGGACGCGTCATTGTCGATGCCGACGGCGATTGCCGCTACGATGCCGGCGAGAGGCTGCTGGAAGGCGTGACGATCCGCCTGTTCGACAGTTCCGGGACGCTCGTTGCGACCACGACAACCAACGCCGCGGGGCGCTACGAATTCACGAATCTGCGCCCCGGCACCTACACGGTTACGGAATCCCAGCCCGAGGGCTATTTCGACAGTTGCGACCTGATCGGCAGCGCCGGCGGCAGCCGCCAGGCTCCCGACTCGATCACCGGTATCACCTTGATCACGGGTACGTCGGCGATCGGCTACGATTTCTGCGAACTCGAACCGGTCAGTCTTTCGGGCTACGTCTATGTGGATCTCGACAACGACGGCGTGCGCGACAGCGGCGAAGCCGGGATCGGCGGGGTGAAGCTCACGCTGCTCGACGCCGACGGGAATCCGACGACCACCACCACGGTGACCGATTCCTCGGGTTTCTACCGGTTCGACGGTCTGGCGCCGAAGGCGACCTACGGCGTGGCCGAGACGCAGCCGGCCGGCTACTACGACGGATTGGACGCTGCCGGCACGGCCGATGGAACGGCCCACAACCCGGGCGACAAGCTCACCGGCGCCGTCCTCGGCGTCGGCGTCCACGGCAAGGACTATAACTTCGGCGAACTGCCGCCCGCCAGCATCAGCGGCCTGGTCCACGGCGAACTCAACGGCGACTGCATTCCCGATCCGGGCGAACCCCTGTTGGAAGGCGTCACCGTCTATCTGCTCGACGCCTCGGGCAATCGCATTGCCTCGACCTTGACCGATTCAGCCGGCATGTACCGGTTCACGAACCTGAAGCCGGGCGTGTACGGCGTCGAGGAGATCCAGCCGGACGGCTATCTTCAGGGCAGGACCCACGCAGGGTCGGCCGGCGGACGGGTGGTCGGCGACCGCGTCCTGGAAGTCGACCTGGGGCCGGGAATCGACGGCGTTGAATACAACTTCTGCGAGGCGGTTCCGGCAACCATTTCGGGCTACGTGTTCCAGGACGGTCCGGTCATCGAACTTCCGGAAGGCACCGAACTGGACGACGTGAGCCGGTATCGCGACGGGTCCTTCACTTCCGACGATCAGCCGATTGAAGGCGTCGTTCTGCAACTGGGCGACGCCAGCGGCGCTCCGCTGCTGGGTACCGACGGGGAGCCGATTACCACGGTCACCGACGCCAACGGTTACTACGAGTTCACCGGCCTGTATCAAGGCACCTACACGGTTCTCGAGACCCATCCGGAGGATTACACGGACGGCATCGACACACCGGGCAGCAACGGCGGCATGGCAGTCAATCCCCACGAAGAATTGGACCAGATGATCCTCAGCCAGTTGGCGGTCGATCCGGCCAACGACGCGATCATCCGCATTCCGCTGGCCATGGGCGAGAACGCGACGTCCTACAATTTCAGCGAGGTTCGCGTCTCCGAGATCGATCCGCCGGTTCCGCCGCTGCCCCCCTCGAATCCGCCCAGCAATCCGCTGCCGCCCCCGACGGCGAACAACGGCGATCCGTCGGTCGCTCCGGCCGTCTTCTACATGCACGGTCCTGCTCAATGGAAGGGTTTGACGAACTGGGGAGGCGGCGGGTTGGTCCCCCGTTGCAGTTGGCATCTGAGTATCATCAATGCCGGCAAACCGCGCGACGCCGACGACGAACAGGGGGAAGCCGACCTGCTGGCCGTCCAGGCCCTGTATTTCGACCCGCTTACCTGGACGGGTAGCGACGTCGATCAGGGCGAATGGGTGTTTGCCGACGAGAACGGAATTGAAACGCGCCGCACGATGTTCGGGATCGAAGGCGGCGTTCCGCTTGTGGGCGACTTCAACGGCGACGGAATCGACGAGATCGCCGTGTTCCGCGACGGGGTCTGGTTCTTCGATCTTAACGGCAACGGCTATTGGGACGAAGGCGATCTCTGGGCCAGGCTCGGCGCCATCGGCGATCAGGCGGTGGTGGGCGACTGGGACGGAGACGGCAAGGCCGACATCGGCATCTTCGGGCCTTCGTGGGTTCGCGACGAGTTGGCGATCCGTTACGAACCGGGTCTGCCGGACGCGGCCAATCAACTTCAGGGCCCAATGAAGAACGTTCCGCCCGAAGAACAAGTCGCAGCGACCGAACGCCGGCTGATGAAGCAGTCGGCCCAAGGTCCCGTACGGTCGGATTTGATCGATCACGTGTTCCAGTACGGCAGCCCGGGCGATCTGGCCGTCTCCGGCGATTGGAACGGCGACGGAGTGTCGAACATCGGCTTGTTCCGCCGGGGCACCTGGTACCTCGACCTCGACGGCGACGGGCGCTGGAGCGCCGGCGACGCCTTTGTCGAGAGCTTCGGCGCCGAGGGAGATCTGCCCGTCGTGGGCGACTTCAACGGCGACGGAATCGACGACTTGGGGGTCTATCGCGAGGGCCGGTGGCGTCTCGATTCCAACGGCGACCGCCGCCTGGATGCCGCGGATCGCGTAGTTCAATTTGGCGGTTCGCACGACAAGCCGGTGGCGGGCGACTTTGACGGCGACGGAGTCGACGAGATCGCACTCTATCGCGATCGAACGGGTGAGATCGTCACACCGCCTGCCGGGGCCACGGTTCCCACGCCTGCACCGGCGCCGGCCGCGAACTAAATGGGCTTGCGTGATTCCCGGAAGCACCCCCGCGGTCCATTACCCGTCATTCCCGCGAAGGCGGGAATCCAGACACTCGGCAAACGTCACTGGATTCCCGCCTTCGCGGGAATGACGCCGGGGAGGGCCCTCTCGCCGCTGAGTTTCCACGAATCACGCAATTCCATTTGAGATCGCACACTTCGGGTTGCCCCCAGCGCCGACAGGCCTGCCGCCGCGGCAGATCGACCATTGCCCGGACCGGTCCTCCGGTCCGGTTTGCCGGAATGTGCAGGTCTCGGGGCTGTTCGGGCCCCAGCCCATTGCTGTATGCTTCCCGTTGGGATAACGGTATTCTCCAATCGACGCAACGTGCGATGGGCATGTGGGGAATGACGATGACCGACGGGAGTGGAACCCGGCGCCAGCCGACGTCCGAGGAACGCGAAGGGGTGTTCCGGGCCGTCTTCGCGCAGACTGCCGTGGGGGTCGCGCAGGTCATATCGCGCACCGGGGCGTTTGTCCGCATCAATCGGCGTTATGCGGAGATTCTGGGTTACACCGTCGCGGAGATGGAGAACCTCACGTTCCAGGCGATCACCCACGCCGAGGATCTGGAAGAGGATCTGGCCAACATGCGGCGGTTGTTGGCCGGCGAGATCCACGAGTTCGCCCTGGAAGAACGCTACTATCACAAGAACGGTTCGATCGTGTGGGTCAACCTGACGGTCTCTCCGATGTGGGCAATCGGAGAGGAGCCGGATTACCACCTTGCGATCGTTGAAGACATTACCCTTCGCAAACAAACCGAACGGGCACTTCGCGAGAGTGAAGGAAAACTGCGGGAGGCCCAGCGGATGGCTCGTCTCGGCAACTGGTATTGGGACGTATCGAGCGGGAACGTCGAATGGTCAGAGGAAGTGTACAGGATCTTCCAGCTCGACCCGAAGGAATTCACCCCTCAAATCGATTCGATCCAGGCACTTTCCCCCTGGCCTGAAGACCATGAGCGAGACAAGGAACTCATCCAAAGAGCCTTAGCGAGCCGCGAGCAAGGTTCCCACGAACAGCGGTTTCTTGGTCCCGACGGGAGTATAGGCTACTGCTTCTCCATTTTTCAGGGAGTCTATGACGACGACGGCGATCTACTTGCCATCAAAGGAACGGTTCAGGACGTCACCGAGCATCGGCGAGCGGAGCAGAATTATCAAACGCTTTTCAGCGAGATGCTGAACGGATTCGCCTTGCACGAGGTCATTCGCGACGAACAGGGTCGTCCGGTCGACTTCCGCTACCTGGCCGTGAATCCGGCTTTCGAGCGTCTCACCGGCTTGAAGGCAAAGGACGTTGCGGAAAAGACGATGCTGGAGATGATGCCGGGCACCGAGAACAGCTTCATCGACACGCTCGGACACGTTGCTCTGAGTGGCGAGCCCGCATCCTTGGATCGTTACGTTCCGCCGCTCGACCGGTACTACACCGTGACGGCCTTCCAACCGGCGCCCAACCAGCTCGCCGTAATCTTCGACGATATCACCGACCGCAAACGTGCCGAACGCCAGCGCGAGGAGTTGATCGCCCGGTTGGAAGCCCAGAATGCCGAATTAGAGCGTTTTACCTATACCGTTTCTCACGACTTGAAGAGCCCGCTGATCACGATCAAGGGCTACATCGGACTCCTTTCCGAGGCCTTGGAGGGGGTGGGACCGGAATCCGTACACGGTGATCTGGAGCGGATATCAAGCGCCGCCGATAAGATGGGGATGCTGCTGGAGGATCTGTTGGAGTTGTCGCGAATCGGCCGGTTGATCAATCCGCCCGAAGACGTGCCCGTGGCTGCCTTGGTGGACGACGCTCTCACGCTTCTTCGCGGGCGTCTGGAAGAGATGCCCGTGGAGATTGCGGTGGAACCGGACTTGCCCGTCCTGCGCGGTGACCGTACCCGGCTGCTGGAGATCTTCCAGAACTTGATCGACAACTCGGTCAAGTACATGGGTCCCCAACCGAAACCCCGAATCGAAATCGGCGCCCGCCGCGACGGGAACGAAACCGTCTATTACGTCCGCGACAACGGAATCGGTATCGAACCACGCTTTCAAGAGAAGGTCTTCGGCCTGTTCGATCAGCTCGACCCGAAAGCAGAAGGCACCGGCATCGGCCTGGCGCTGGTCAAGCGGATCGTCGAGATCCATGGGGGGCGCATCTGGATCGAGTCGGAAGGCAAGGGGCGTGGATCGACCTTCTGTTTTGTGATTCCGAACAGCAAGTAGGGTCGCTTTCGTTGACGGGTCGGTGCACTATCTTCCCAACCGAATCTCGCCCAAGTCGTTGCAGGCCCTGCTCACCGCGGCGGGTGGCGAGAAGCCGGAAAAGGACTGGTAGGCGACTATCGCCGTCGCCGAAAGACCTGTTGCACCTGTGTGAGGGCCTCGGCCAGGCGGTCGACTTCTTCCCGCGTGTTGTAGAGATAGAAACTGGCCCGGGCCGTGGCGTTGACGTTGAATCGCTTGTGGAGCGGCATGGCGCAGTGGTGGCCGGCGCGGACGGCCACGCCGTGGCGATCGAGCAGTTGGGCGATGTCGTGAGCGTGGGGGCGGTTGTTCTCGAAAACGAAGCTGACGATGCCCGACTTTTCCTCGGGCGGCGGGCCGAAGAAACGTAACGTGCCCAATTCGCCCAGAACCCGGTGGGCGTACACCGTGAGATCGTGTTCGTGCTGGGCCACCGCGCCGAGGCCGATCGCGCCCAGGTAGTCGATCGCCGCCCCCAGCCCGATCGCCGGCACGATCGGCGGGGTGCCCGCCTCGAATTTGGCGGGCAGGTCGGCCGGTTCAAAACCGTCGAGCCTGACCCGGCGGATCATGCTGCCGCCGCCCAGGAAGGGCGGCATCGCCTCGAGCAGTTCCCGTTTGCCCCACAGCACGCCGACGCCGGAGGGGCCCATCATCTTGTGCCCGCTGAAGGCCAGAAAGTCGGCGCCCAAGGCCTCGACGTCGATCGCCCGGTGGGGAACGCTCTGGGCGCCGTCGATCAGCACGAGCGCTCCGGCCACATGGGCCTTGGCCACGATCTGCTCGATCGGATTGATCGTCCCCAGCACGTTCGATACGGCCGTGACGGCCACCATCCGAGTTCTCTCTGTCAGCAACCGATCGAAGCTCTCCAGGTCGAGCTTGCCGTCGTCAGTCACCGGAACGGCAACCACCTTGGCCCCGGTGCGCTCGGCCAGTTGGTGCCAGGGGACGAGGTTGGAGTGGTGTTCCATCTCGGTGAGCAGGATCTCGTCGCCCGGGCCCAAGTTGGCGTCGCCCCAACTGCGGGCGACCAGGTTGATCGCACCCGTCGTCCCGGTGGTGAAGATCACCTCTTCGCGGGCCGAGGCGTTGATGAACGTGCGGACCTTTTCGCGGGCGTCTTCGTAGAGATCGGTCGACTGGTCCGAAAGCCAATGGATGCCGCGATGAACGTTGGCGTAGTGGTGCTCGTAGGTCTCGACCATGGCCTGAATGACCTGCCGCGGCCGCTGGGTGGTGGCGGCATTGTCGAGATAGGTGAGCGGCACGCCGTCGTGCAAGGTCTTGGCGAGGATGGGAAAATCGGCGCGGATCTTATCGGTATCCAGAGGACACGTCCGGCAGGCGTCGGTCGTCATGATTGGCTTTCCTCTCCGCTGTCTCCATCCGCTTTCTCGACCGGCGAGAAGACGGCCGCCTGGAGCACGCGCCACGGCAGCAGGCAGCACTTCTGCCGGTTGGGGGTGAGTTTGGCGCCGAACAGTTCGAGCATGTCTTCGGCCGTGAACCGGCGGACCTCGTCGACCATCTTGCCGTCGAACCGCTCGATGAGCATCGAGGCCGAGGCCTGGCTGATGCAGCAGCCGTCGCCCTCGAACCAGGCTTCTTGCAGCCGGCCTTGCCCGTCGATGTTCAGCTCGATCGACACCGTGTCGCCGCAGAGCGGATTGTCGTCTTCATGGGCGTGCGTGCAGTGCGTGGCATGACCCCGGTGGTAGGGATCCTCGTAGTGGTCGAGCACGTGCTCTTGATAGATTTCCTCTTCGTCCGGCGCCATGGGACTCCTCGGCATGCCAGGTCGTAAACTCGTGGTGGAGTTGAATTCTATCCCCGCCGGGTGCGGGGGCAAGGTACTGAGGACGGGAGGGGCGACTCGACGTGGACTCCTCAGGGGCTCCTGGCCGAACATCTGGCCGCCATGTGGGTGCCGGGCGCCGCACGGCTCCCGGATCGTCGGGCCATACTCCGCTTCAACAGGCCGTGCGACGCCGGATACCTGCTTTTCGGACGCTCACCGCCCGAATTGGAATTCTCTCCGTTTGTTGAACAAAACAGCCCCCACCGTCAACAAGTGCATCTTCGTCGTCGACCGCCAGACCCGCGAAGAATTCAACCGCTTCCAGGAGGGCTGCGTCGAAGAGAACGCCAACACCCGAGGGCAAGCTTCCGGAATCGTGAAAGGCCCTTTACTCGTCCGTTTCGGGGCTCTTGAGCGGGCGGAAACGGACGGTAGTCTGCTCGGCGGCCCGGGCGGCTTCGACCGCTTCGCGGTAGAACTTCTCTTGGGCGCGGACCGGTTTGCGGGATCTCGGCAGCGGCTCGTAGGTGCCGTCGGCAAGCAGGCAGCGGGCTTTGACGTTGTCGGCGAAGTAGGTCTCCAGGATTCCGACGAGACGCCGCCGGACGTTCGGATCGAGGACGGGGAAGATGATCTCGAGCCGATTGTCCAGGTTGCGCCGCATCCAGTCGGCGCTCGACATGTAGACCTCTTCGTGGCCGCCGTTGCGGAAGAAGAAGATGCGGGCATGTTCGAGAAAGCGATCGACGATGGATCGGACTTCGATGTTCTCGGAAACGCCTTTCACCCCGGGCCGCAGGCAGCAGATTCCCCGCACGTTGAGGAGCACCCGGACGCCGGCCTGGCTTGCCCGGTAGAGGGCCTGGCAGATCTCGGGGTGTTCGAGGGAATTGACCTTGGCCATGATCAGGCCCGGCTGCTCCTTGGTGGAAACGTTGATTTCGCGGTCGATCAGTTCGATGAACCGTTCCTTCAGCCGCCGCGGCTCCACCGTCAGCTTGGACCAGCCGACGGCCTCGGAATAGCCGGTCAGAAGGTTGAAGAAGGCGGCCACGTCGGCGGTGAGTTCCCGGTCGCGAGTGATCAGGCCGACGTCGGAATAGACCCGGGCGGTGCGGTCGTTGTAGTTGCCGGTCGCCAGGTGGACGTAGCGGTGGATGCGGCCCGATTCGCGCCGGACAATAAGCAGGGCCTTGGCGTGCGTCTTCAGGCCGGCGATGCCGTAGATGACGTGGCAGCCGGCGTCTTCGAGCTGCCGGGCCCAGACGACGTTGGCCGCTTCGTCGAACCGGGCCTTGAGTTCGACCAGGACGGTCACCTGTTTGCCGGCGGCCGAGGCTCGCGACAAGGCCTTTACGATGGGCGAGTTGCCGCTCGTCCGATAGAGGGTCTGCTTGATGGCCAGCACGTCCGGATCGGCGGCCGCTTCCTCCACGAGTTTGACGACCGGGTCGAACGACTCGTAGGGATGGAAAAGCATCACGTCCCGTTCCTGGACGGTCTGCCAGATGTTCTCCGAACCGATGAGATCGCGGGGCGGCTGAGGGGGCCAGTCGGCGTCGGCGAGCGACTCGAATTCGGGCAGGCCCACCAACTGCCAGAGGGCCTTGGCGTCGAGCATTCCGTTGACTTCATAGACTTCGTCGGGCGTCAGGCCGAGCCAGTCTCTGAGCCACTTCAGCAGTTCTGCGTCGACGCCGGCCGAGACGGCCAGTCGCACGACGCGCCGCCGGCCGCGGGCGATGACGGTCTGCTCGACCACGTTCAGCAGGTCGCTGGCGTCGTCGTCTTCGATGGCCACGTCGGCGTCGCGAGTCAGGCGAATCACGGTCTTGGCCGTGACCTCGCAGCCCGGGAACAGCTTCTCGGCGTTGTCGGCAATCACGTCTTCGAGCCGGGCAAGGTGCGTTCCCTCGTCGGCAGGAAGCTGGATGAATCGCGGACAATTGCCGGGGACGGGGACCAGGGCGACTCGTTTCTGGCGTCCTTCTTCGGTTTCGACCAGCAGTTGCAGGACGACGTTGAGTTGCAGCCCCGGCAGGAGGGGCTGAGGCGAGAGCTCCTCGATGGCCATGGGCGTCAACAGCGGATCGATCTCGCGGGCGAAACAGCCGCTGAGGAACTCGCGCTGCGACTCGTCCCAGTCGTCGCGCTCGTGAACGAACAGGCCGTGCGCGGCCAGGGCGTCGAACACTTCGCGGATTCCTTGAGACTGTTCGGCCACCATGCGGTGGGCTCGCTCCGAGATTGCCTTGAGCTGCTGGTTGGGCGTCATGCCCGACCGGTCGCGTTTGCGGACTTTCGCCGACCGTTGCTGCATCAGGCCGGCGACACGGATCATGAAGAATTCGTCGAGATTCGAACTGACGATAGCCAGGAAGTTCAGACGTTCCAGCAGCGGGAGTTCCGGGTTGAGCCCCTCGCGGAGAACGCGGTCGTTGAACTCCAGCCAGCTCAATTCGCGGTTGAAGTACAGATCGGGGGAATTCAGGTCGATCTTAGCCACTGGCCGGTGTTTCCTTGTTCGGTTTTGGGAGTTGCGAGGGTGCGGGGCGGTTGGGACCGGGCAGGAGATTACGGTCGCGGGTAGTCGCCTTTCGATCTGCGAAAAGGCGTTTGTCTGCGGAACGAACAACGACACTTGTTGATTCGTGATTCCTTGGCAGCAGGAGACGACTACGCCTCTTCGAGGCGAATTCTCATTCCGTAAATATCTTCGAACATGTCGCCCTTGGCGGCGATCGCCTTGCGTTCGAGCACCAGGTTGTTGACGCCGGGAACGAAGATGATGAACTCGTCGTCCTGGCGTTCGAAACGGAGCGACTGGGGATTGCGAATCTGCCCGCGTGCGACGGCGTCGCAGGCGCGGAGGATCGCAGCAAGCTTGCTGACGACGACCCGTTGCTCGCGCGGCAGGCTCATGTAGTCGAGGTGGGAAGGCTTGGGCACGCTGCGGCGATGATATCTGGCGATGTGGGCCACCAGGTGCACTTCTCGCGGCGTGAGGCCGAAGAGTTCGGAATAGCGGATCAGGTAGTAGCTGTGCTTGTGGTGGGAGCCGGCCGCCACGTATCCGCCCACCTCGTGCAGGATGGCGGCCACGTGGAGGAGCAGCCGTTCGCGAGCCGCCAGCCCGTGGTCCGACTGAAACTCGTCGAACAGCCGAATCGACAGGGCAGCCACATCCCGTGCATGGGCCGGATCGACGCGGTATTTCTCGGCGAGCGTCCGGGCGGAATGCAGCACGCCTTCGATGATCTCCCGGTCTTCTTCGTCGCTTACGTTGCGGGCCAGGTCGAGGAGCAATCCGTCGCGCATGGAAACGCGGGAGACGATCATCTCATCGACCTTGGTACGGCGGAGCAGGGCCCGGTAGATCAGCAGGGCGGGCATCAGGGTCTCGGCGTCGGCGATCGGCAGCCCGTGTTTTCGAGCGGTCTGCTCGACCGACAAATGTTCGCACTCGGTCACCAGCCGATTGAAATCGGAGGCGGCCACGTTGTAGAGGTCCTGCGACTCCGTGGTAGTCCCGATCTTCTGAGCGGCGAAGCGCACGTCGCCCCCCACGGCCACGAACGACCGGATGTTGTCGAGCGAAACGGACCCTTCGGCGGCGGTCACGATCTTGGTGATATGGGGGCCGAGAACATCTCCCGATCGGCCGGCAAGATCTTCGCCGGTGAGGAACAATTCCTGAAGGCGAATCGATCCCAGCCGCAGGCTGTAAGAAGCGGCAATCTCGCCCTCTTCCAGGACGATCAGCAGGGTGCTCCCGCCGCCCACGTCGGCAATGAGCGTGCGGTCCCGGTGCAAATCGCTGGCCCCGGCGACGGCCTGCCTCACGGCGGAGACGGTCAGGCGGCTCTCCTCGGAAGTCCCGATGACCTCGACATTGAACTTGGTCGCCATGAAGATCCGGTCGAGGAAGGTGTCGCAGTTGACCGCTTCTCGCACGGCACTGGTCGCCACCGCGCGGACCTGTTCCACATGGTACAGTTCGAGGACCTGCCGGTAGTCGCGGAGCACGGCGATGGCGGCACGCATGCTGCGATTGCCCAGCCGCCCGCGGCGGAACGAATCCTGTCCCAGACGCACGGCCCGGTGCAATCGTTCGAGTGTCGAGATCCTTCCGTCGGGCAGGACTTCGGCGACGACCATCCGCACGGCGTTGGAGCCGATGTCAATTGCCGCGACTGTCTTGACGCTGCCCGATTCCCCTTGAATCGAATGGGTCTCCTGCATCGAGGTGCTGCCTTCCCGTGTTGCCAATTTTCGCTCTTCGGCCTGACGCTTTCACGTCCACTGGCTCGCCGCAGTTTCCATGACGGGAGTCGCTTGCTCGGCGTCGAAGTACTCGGCTCCCTCCTCCGCGTCAATTTCCTCCTCTCCCTCTGCCGCCTCCTCATCGTCCTCCGACGGGGGGAGGTTTCCGCGAAGGGAGCAACAACCGACCAGTTCGCGCAACTGCTCCCAACGCGCCTCCTGCTTCAACTCGCGCCAATAGCCCACGAGTTCCTCGAACAGTCGGGCTCGCGTGGCCTGCCGCTCGTCGCGAAGGTATTCGATCCCGGCCGCGAGCCGCCCCAGGTGTCCGTTGTGGCCGTAGCACTCCGCCAGGCGTTTTCCCTCTTCGCCCAACGTCGCGGCCAGGTGCTCGACCCAGACGTCGCAGTCGTGAATGTCGCCCAGAAGCGTTTGGATCCGTTTGACGGCGGTATAGTAGCGGTCGAGCCGACCGGCATAGGCGGGCTTGCAGATCTCCAAAGTATAGCGGAAGTGCTTGGCGGCAATCCGCATCTCGTGATGGCCTTCCTCGTTCTTGGGGTCGTCCAGACTGTCCTCGTAGTCCAGGAATTCGTCGAGATTCTCGCCGATCTGCTGTTCGAGCCGGCAGAAGAGATCGCGCCCCGTCAGCCGCACGCTCTTCTTGGCCAACTCCACGAGGGTCGCCTTCGACGACGCCAGCAGGTCTTCGATCGCGCCGCTGTTCTCCGCCCGCTCGGTCGCCGCGACCACCGTCGGCTGCAGCCGTTCGCGCTGATTCTCCAAACCAACGACGATCCTCGCGATACCCGGCAGGAGCGCCCGGTCGGTGAGATCGGCGAGCAATCGCCACAGGAAGTCCACCTGAACGTCCTTGTCGCGTGCATCTCCCAACCCTTTGAGCAACTTGCGGATCTCTTTTCGCCACATCTTGTACTGCTTGCGCGGATAGCAGTCGCGGCTCATCTGCAGCACAGCGTCCAAACGCCGGCAGGCGACGCGAGCGCGGTGAACGAACTCGATGTCGTCGCTCTCGCGAAGCCCCGACATCTGGCCCGACAATTGCCTCGCCTGCTTCCGCAGATATCGGGTGGTGAGGAGCTGATAGCTCTGCGTGTCAGCCGGTTTCATGGGTGGAGGTTCACGAGAACTGGTGGTTGGAACGGACAGCCTTGTCCAGATAAGCATTGCCCCATCTTCGACCATTTCGCGGCAACAATCGGCGATTATTCGGCGAAAAAGATCGGCCTCCCGGCCGCCCGTGACGGGCCGCTTCGGTTGAGGGACATTATGAATGCTATCGCCGGCGGAGTGGTCAAGCAAGCATACCCTCCTCCGTGCGGAGGCCGTCCTGGGGGGGTGCGATTCACCAATCCCCCACACGTCCAACGGACCCACCCGCACAGGCTCTGTAACCCGCACATCCAGCACATTTTGCGCCCGTTTGGCACATTCCTTTTTCTGGCCGTCACGGATTTTGGGGAGGGTGATGCGCGGCTACCGATGAGGCAACCAGAAATCCTACCGGCCAGACGCTGAAACATCCTGGTACTGCTTCGTCAAAGAAAGCAGAAGACCCCGTTTTTGCCGAGAAAAACGAGGTCTTACTGCTTGATACGAATACACTAGTGGAGGCGGCGGGAATCGAACCTATATCGTTTTCCCCGGGAAATACGGGGTTTCCTGAGACAGGCAACGTAGAATCCAACGTAACCGGCGCACGGGCCCTTGATCTGCTGGTCGGCGCTTGGCCTAACCTTCCTCTGGCCGATCAGAAAGAGATTCTGAGGATCGTGCGCCGTGCGGCCGGGGTGGGTCAAGTGTGACGTCGGCCCCGTCACCCAGTGCGGCCGGCTTGCCTTTCGTGCCTTGCGCCGTTCCGTCTGCCAGATAGCCGACAGTGGGGGTCGTGGCGATCGTGACGGTTGCTCTGGCTGGCGGGCCGTTTGCTGTGTGCCGGCTCGCGTCACCTTGAAGAGGGGGTTGCGTGGCGTTGCCGGCACAACCGGAAAAGGCTGAATTTCAGGACTCGAAAACCAACGTGCGGCTTGTGTCTTTTCTGGCGTCAACTACGCTGGTGGTTATGCACCGCCGTTGGACGTTGGTTGGTTTTCGGAAGCGTGACAAGACATGACAGGTTCGGTTTTCTATGCGACTCCTCACGATTGACGAGGCCGCTGAACGCCTCAGTATCACACCTCGACAAGTCAACACCCTGATCCGAAGCGGCCGGCTCCCGTGGGTCAACGTGTCATTGAAAGCCGGCTCGTCCAAGCCGCGTAAGCGGATTGCGGAGTCAGACTTGTTCAGGTTCATTGAACAGCGCCGGGTAACGCAACAGGCCGTTGCTCCGCGGAAGTACCGCCGACATGTACGGCAGTCGCAAGCATGATGCTTGCGTAGGAATCAACAGACGCTCGCGACAAAGCTTGCCTTTTTGCTATCCGGGGCTTGTTGGCACTTCCAACGTGGAACCCACGGGAATCAACCCCCGTGGGTTCTTTCGTTTCCTGCCTAACTTCACCCCAACAGAGAGTAAACCGTTGGCCGTGACAACCCTGTTGCCCTGGCAATCGCGGAAATGGATTCCCCGGCGGCGCGAAGCTTCTGGACGGCAGATTGCTTTGCCCTCGTGTTCTCGTTCCTGCATCCCGCCTGCCTTCCGCCCCACGTCTTGCCTTCCGCTCTTGCGGCTTCGATGCCGGCGCGAACCCGTTCCGATCGCACTTCGGTTTCGTACGCTGCTACGCTTGCCAGCACGTTTGCCATGAGCCGGCCCGAAGGCGTCGATAGGTCAAGGCTGTCTCTGATCGACACGAGCCCAACCTGTCTTGCCTGGAGCGCCTCGAATAGCGCCGTAAGTCCAGCAGCAGTTCTCCCAAGCCGGTCCAATCGCCAGACGAGAATGCGGCTTACCTTGCCGGCTTCCACGTCGCTCCATAATCTGGCCCACCCGGGTCGATCCATCGTCGTGCCGGTTGCCCTGTCGCGAAACTCGCGAACCTCCACGTCAGGGTTTGCCTTCTGCCAACGTTCAAGGTCTGTCAGTTGGGCACGAAAGAGTTGCTGGTCGGAAGAAACGCGAATGTAGATAGCGGTGTGCGGCATGGGTGTTACTCCTCTCGGCAAGGTTGGCTACGTCAACGCTGGAGTTTACTTCTGGCGTGACAACCTGGACGTGACGTAACTCGTTGGTTTTCAATCGACGGGATGGGGGTTTCTGTTATGGGTGCAAACTTGACAGCGCGGGAGGTGGTTGGCCAGTTGGAGGGCGACGACAAACGGGGCAGCGCGAACGCTACCCCGTAAGCCAGGTTTCCGTAGTCCGCAGTACGGGCTACACTTCGCACTCGTCCAGGAGTCCAAGTTCCTGGGCTTTCTTGACGCCCCCGGCCTGCACCGTCTTCGCGTACCGTTTGGCAGCCTTCTCAAGGAATTGCTTGCATACGAATCTCAAACCGCGGTCAAGCATCCATTCGGGATCACTCGGAAAGTTGTCCTGGCCGAGAACGAACTCGAAAAGCTTGACAACGAATTTCCGTCGAACGTCCAACTGGACGAATGACGGGAAGTACGGGTCAAGGGCGGACTCAATTTCCTTGTACGCCTTTTTGTTCCAGAGTGCGAATCGTTCTTCACCGAAGAACTTCTCGACGCCCAGTCTTGCCCGAATCAACTCCACGATGAAATAGCTTGCCTCACTGAGTGCCTTGACCTGGCGGGGTGAAGGCTTCTCTTCTCGGGTCGTGGCAGTGTCGGCATTCTCTTCTCGAATTGTGGCCGTGGTGCTGGTGTCGGTCATGGTGCTAACCTCCAGAGGAAACAGGTGAAACGGGATTGACGCTTTCCGCCTTGTCGTTGGACAAGAGGGGAAGGGGCAATCCTTGCCCTGGGGTTCACGCAACGCACTTGCCGATGCGACCGAAGAAACCGATTGACGCGACTACATCCTCTTCCGTTGCATGACGCAACTGGCGCTTGTCGACCGGACCACAAAGCCCTCCGTCAACGCGAGTGATGTAGGCCGATCTGCTGAGCGCCGTCATCGCGTCGATCGTTCCGGTCATGGTGTTGCCGTCAAGCATTGTCCAGGCAACGTTGTCGTGAAGCTTGAACGTGTCAGTCATTGGATCACCTCATAAGAAGAGTTGAGAAGAGCGGAAGGCGCGAACCTTCTACTTGAAATGTACTCGATTGTCGTGACACTGCAAGCAACAAAGCGGCAGGTTTTCGCGAATAGTGCAAACCACCTCTGATACATTTGGACTATCCCTCAAAGGTCGCAATAAGAGTGTATGATGTATTCTGAGTGGAAGGGCGTTCTATTCCCTGCCAGGTGTTGCGGAAGAGGATGGGTGTTTTCCAGGGGGGCCCCATTCCAGGAAATCTTGCCCGACCCCCGACCCCGCTTTCCCGTTCCCGGTTACAGTTAGCCCCCCCTCTCCCGCTCGGAAAATCGGCCGAATCCTCCAGGGGCCCCATGTAGGCAGACCGTATCAGAGGGGCCCCAAGGGAAGAACGCCCCAGGGGGCCCCAAGCAGAATGCGCCCGTCGGAAAACCCGACACCTCACACAGAGCCAAGCTGCCATGTGCGCCCATCGCGCCCGGGCGTTCTACGACAGGGAAGCTGAAAAGCGAAAGCTCTCAGGGAAAAAGGCCGCCCTTCAGGACAATTGTCCTGAACCCCCCAAAGGTCAGGCCCGCGACCAAGTAGGCCAAGCGTTCGGCGTCAGCGGCAAGAGCGTCGATCGCGCGGCCCGTGTCGTGCGGGCTGGCATCCCTGAGCTTGCCGCGGCCGTCGATGCCTCTTCTCCTTGGCCGACGACGGAGTGGTGGACCCGGGCAGGGGCCCCGAGGCTCGTCAAGTAACGGCCGGCGATCCCGTAGCCGGCGAGGCCCCACCCGGAGTAGGGGCGTTCGGCGTGCCCCAATACTGGCCGACCAACGCCCAGCGGACAGGCCCCCCCAATCCGGGGCCCTCTGACGGTGGTATATGGCACAACCCTACGGTTGTAATGAAACAGCGTGCGCCATGGGTTTCCGGGAGTAGTAAATGCTCCGTTGTAAAATAGGGGTTTATGAACCTGAGTTGACACAATCACCCCTAGAACCCACGCGAGGAACGAAGAACATGGCTCACTCGAAAACCCCAGCAACGAAGATGATCGGGACGCGCGAAATCGCGTCGACCTGCGGCGTCACCGTGGCGACCGTCACGAAATGGGCGGCGTCCGGCGCAATGCCTCGACCGTACCGCTTCGGGACCGGCACGAATGCCCTCATGCGTTGGCCAAAGGAGGAAATCGACTCCTGGCTTGAGCAATGCCGCGTTCGCGATGAACAACAAGCCGGCTAGGTACGCTCGCATCACAACGACACCACAACTTTGGAGTATTCAACATGACAGCACAATCGAACTACCAGACCACGGCGCTTACGACGTTGGCAGTAGAGATCAACGAACACCACCGCCAGGCAGAGGCATCTGCTAAGACGGCTCTGGAACACGCACGCGCTGCCGGCGACCTACTCTTGCAGGCCAAGGGGAAGTGTCAGCACGGAACGTGGGGCGAATGGCTCGTCCAAAACTTCCAAGGTTCTACGCGGACGGCGCAGCGTTACATGGGATTCTCGAAGCGGTGGCCGGAACTCGAAGCAAAAACGACACGCGTGGCGGATTTGCCGATTCGAGAAGCGGCACGATTGCTGGCGGATTCCGGGCCGATCGACTTGGACGTCGAGATTCACCCGGCGGCGAATATGTTCCCGGAGTTCGACGGCGATGGGTATGAGGCAATGAAGGCAGACATTGCCAAGTATGGTCAAAAAGTTCCCATCACGTTCTATTGCGGGCAACTACTCGACGGCCGTGCGCGATTACGCGCTTGCCGAGAATTGGGAATCCAGCCGTTGACGCGTAACGTCGACGGCATTGACCCGGTTGCGTATTCCGTGGCGATGAATCTCCATCGAACGCATCAAACGGCAAACGAGCCCATCGGATCGTGACGAGCAACAAGCCGGCTGAACACTACGACACCACCACCACCCCTGGAGAATATGCAAAATGGCAGCCCCAATCATCGAGAACGTACAGCGCGGCGCGGACCTTGGCGGGATGCTCACGAGCGCCGGCCAAAGCGGACTGGCTCGTCTTCAGCAGCAATTGCAGTTTGGCCAGCAGTTCGTTGAGCAGCAGGCCCAGCAGCAGATTACCCGCGAGCAGCACGACCGCAATCTAGCCATGCAGCTTTCGCAACAGCGAGACATGCAGCAGGCACAGATTGACGCGGCTGCACAGCGGCAGAAGTCGGCGGCTGACGAGGCGCTCAAGCGAATGACCGTTCAGTACGGTCTTGAGGGCCAGGTCAAGCGTGACGCATTCGACAACGAGTTGTCGAAGATGCGCGAGCAGGCGCGGCTTACGGCGCAGAACACCGAGTACACCTACACGACAAAGCAGCGCATCGAAGACGCCAAGTTTGCCCGCGCGGAACAGGCCATCAAGACGAACCAACAGTTCTCACGGCAAGAGCGGGATGAGGCACTTAGGCGTCTTTCGGTGGCTCGTGCAGGCATTCGAGAACCTACCGAGATTCTCGGCGATCCAAACAAGCCGAAGTACCCAGAAGGCGAGGAACCTGGAGTCAGGATTACTGCCGACGACGGCGCGATCTGGTCGAGGGAGATGGATGGCAATTGGAGGCTTCACCAATCTGCAAAGGATTCGATTCAGTATCTCCAAAAGCAGTCGCAAGCGGAGCTTCAACTAAAACAGCTTGAGATTCAAGCGAAGCGCGAACAGGCGATTACCGAGACGCGGGCAAAGCTTCTTGCGGACGACGTGCGAATCGTCGGCCCAGACGGCAAGGCCGTCTATCGCCGTCGAACACCCGAAGAGGTTGACGAGATCGTTTCCTCAGCGTTCGGAATTGAACGGCAGATACAGCCGGCGCAGCAAGGCGAGCAACCTTGGTGGGAGCGTGCCACCCAGAATGGACTCATGGTTGAGGAGTCAGACCTTGCGTTTCCTGAGGAGGTTGGCGGAAGCATCGCGTTCATTCGCACCGTCAAGGCGCGGTTTGGAGATCAGGTTCCAGACGAACTAAGGAAAGCGTACGAGCAAGCGGCCCTCGTTGTCAGCGCCTACGCTGCGCAGAACACTAAGAGTACCGGCGAACGCACCGAGTACCCACCGCAATCGAAATTCAAGCCCAGGAGCTAACCCGTGCAAATCGACCCGGAGATTCTGAGGATTGCGAACGAGGTTGCTAAGAACGCCCCACCCGCTCCACAAGGAACAAGGCTCTTCGATCCAATCGAGGCGATGTCCCCTATCCCGTTCGCAGACCGCGAGCCGTTTCGTATTGACGAACAGCACAGTAAACCACCGCGCCGGAGACGATGGTTTCAGAGACTCTTTCAATGGCGACGCAGGAGGACACCTTGATGAGAAGTATCTACCATGACGAACAACATGAGTCGCCAATCCCACGGTTAGCCCTCCGGCCGCGAGAGGCGGCCGAGTCGCTTGGGATATCCGAGAAGGGCCTCTGGCAGATTACGAGTCCCCGCGGCAGCATCCCCTGCGTTCGTGTCGGAAGTCGAGTAATGTATTTCCGCCACCAGCTTGAGCGCTGGGCAGACGAGCAAGCGGCGCAGCAAGCAACGGAAAGCGAGGCAGTAAATGCTGAAACCTAACCGTAAGAATGTTCCCACAAAACTGACGGAATGTCGGCAGTGGATACCGTGGAAGAACGAACATGAGCGAAAGATTCCATGTCAGGAAAACGGCAAGCCGGCGAGTGTCAGCGATCCCTCCACTTGGACGACGTTGGACGGCGCTTGGGAAGCATACGAGCGCGGCGGGTACGACGGTATCGGTTTCGTGTTCACGAAAGATGATCCGTTTGTTGGGGTCGACCTGGACGGGTGCCGGCATCCGCGCCAAGGACTCGCCCCGTGGGCGCAAGCGATTGTGGAACGATTGAACTCCTATACCGAGATTTCACCCAGCGGGTACGGTGTTCATATCATCGTCCGCGGTTCGTCGCCTTTCCTGACAGGCCGCAAGATCGATCTTTCCGCGCAGCAAGGCAGCGAGGGCGGTAAGAAAGCCGGGATCGAAGTATACGACCACGGTAGGTACTTTTGCATTACCGGGCAAATGTTAGAGGGAGTGGTGGCTCGCGACGTGGAGTCATTCGGCGATTGGGAGAGCATATCGGTACTCCCCCCCGCCCACAACTCTGGCCAACCGCAACCTGTACCTCCGGCAACGGTCGTTCCCTCCGCGCCGGCGCAGCCTGTTACAGCCCCGAAGCCGTGGGAGCGTCCGGCTACGTCTGTCGCGCCGGCACAGGAACCGGCGAGCGCGGCGCAGACGGCGCTGGGTTCGGTGGGCCAAGTAGGGGTCGATCTGGAACGGCGGATACGGCGAGCAACTGCATACGTCGATGCTTACCCGCCGGCAATCAGCGGGCAGGGCGGGCACGCGACAACGCTCTACCTCGTGCAAAACCTCGTGCATAGGTTCGACCTACCTGAGAACGTCGCCCTGCAAGTGCTTCAGTCGTACAACCAGCGCTGCCAACCGGAATGGAGCGAAAAGGAACTTGCTCACAAGATTCAACAAGCCCATGAACACCCCGCCGACAAAGCGGCCGAATGGGAAGCGGAAGAACTCGCCGAACAAGCCGCGGAGGCAGCGGCGCTGACGAACGGAGCGGAGTCGGCACGAAGCCTGTTGGCGGAGTACGATCGCAAAACAGGCCTGGTTGGTGCGCCGGCGAGTGCGACGGTAGCCAGCGAACCGCAACCGTCGATCGTGCTAGCTTCGGATTGGCTCATGCAAGAGCCCCCGCCTGTCGAATCGATCATTCCAGGCTTGCTTGACCGCGGGGACAAGTTTTTTGTCGTCGGGCAGTCCAAGTTGGGCAAGAGCTTTTTCGCGTTGATGCTCGCACTCTGTCTCGCGGCCGGACGGGATTTCCTTTGCTGGAAACCGCGTGGCCGGCAGCGCGTTCTCGTCCTGCAATTTGAGTTGAAGTCGGCGCACTACTGGCGGCGGGTTCGACGTGTTGCTTCCGCTCTTGGGATTACCCCGGCGGACATTGGAGACCGGCTCGATATCCTGAATCTTCGCGGGAAGGCGTCGCAACTCGACGCGCTTCGGTTTGAGGATTATGACGCGGTGCTCTTCGACCCGCTATTCAAGTTGGCAGACCGCGCCGGCGCTGACGAAAACACCCAAAAGGACATGGCGCGATTGCTTGGCGGTTTTGACGCGATTTGCGAACGCGGGCCGGCAGTGATAATCATTCACCACGGGACGAAGGGACGCATCGGCGACCGACAGGCGATCGACCGCGCCAGTGGCTCCGGCGTCATTGCCAGAGATTTCGACGGGATGTTTACGCTCGCCCCTCATGCTGACAACCCGGGTGATTGGCTTGTACTCGAAACGGTCTTGCGAAACTACCGCAGTCCCGAGGCTAAGACGCTGGAATTTCAAGACTGCTCGTTCATTGTCCGTGATGACGTACCGCCCGAGGTTGAGACTTCGGACTCGGTTCGGCGTGCCAAACAATCCGGGCCCAGTGTTGAGGCGTTATCGGCTACGGTGGGTGGGTGGATTTCGGGACCCGGGCCGGAGGAGACGACGCCATTGATCGACCGAATGCAAAGGGAATTGCACGTCGGCGTCGGAAAAGCAAAGGCAGTGCTTCGCCACCTCGAATCCTTGGGATACACCCGAGGCAAGACTTCCGAGTTTCCTGCGAAGTCGATTATCACTCCGCCACTGAAACCACTCGTTCAGGGGAACTTGAGTTTCCTGTTGCAGAGTGGACAGACGAGACAGACAGAATGACCGATCAGTCTGTATGGTCTGGGGCAGTTGTCTCTCCAGACCAGACGGTATGGCCCTTACTACGTAAGGGGCCATCCGCTCTGTCGCTCCCATCTGGTCTGGCGAGCCGAGACAACTCCGCGCGACAAGTGAGAGAGTTAGAAGTTAGTGCTCTATATTGAGAGGGTGATTGAATGTTGAATGTTGCAAGTTTGAGAATCGAACGCGTCGGACGCGACTTCCGGATTTGGTCTGGGCGGCCCCGGCTACTCGCGTTCGTTTTTGAGGTTGGCCAAGACGAACCCGTGGGGGCGATAGTCGGCGACGTGCCGGGGGCCGACGATCCTGAGACGGTCTGGTTCGTCGACGACAGCGGCCGTGGAGAGCAGTTGGACGGCACGTGGGACGCTTCGGCGATTGCCGCCCCGCCAGACATCGAAGTGCGGCCGGTCCCTGAACAGTTCAGGCTTCAGCCGGACGGCAGCCAGGCAATCGCGATCCTCTGGCAGCGGGCAGCGGCGTCGATGGAACCCGGGCCGGTTGGAGCAATCCTCGTTGCCGACGGCGTGGCGATCGTCGAAACCAGGGCAGGCCGGTTCCCGATTGCCCGGATCGAACCGGATGGTTACCCACCTGAGCCGTCCGAGAACTGACCCCCTCCCCTACCTGGCCCACACCGTAGAACGCTGTTTTTTTCGCCGAGGGTGCCGACATGACCCAAGACACCACCCGACCCCTCGGCGCGAACGAAACGATAGCTAGCTACCACTTCCTGAGATTCTGGAGGACGTTTGACCATGAAACTGTTGACACCCCTGAAGGCGATCCGTGCAAATTGTCTGGAGTGTTGCGATAGCTCCGCAAAGGCGGTTGCGTATTGCACGTGCGATGGGAAGAATTCGACGGCGTGTGTTTTCTGGCCTTACCGATTCGGCAAGCGGCCTGAAACAGCCGCGCAGAAGTACGGGGCGGCAATGCTGAATCCGGCGGAAATGCCCGGTCCTGGTGTTCTACTCGAATCCTTGCCGACGAATCCGAGGGAGTGGGCGGCGAGCAAGGCACGTGTTGCTTGACGGTTGGGTGGAAAGTAGGCTGGCACGGGGGCGGGCTGGGCGATCTATGTGCCCTCGTCCCCGCCCAGCCCGACGCGAATCAACACCCCCACACTGGCGTCAAGCTGAGAGATAACTAACAGTTGCGATAGAAACTAAGCCCACCTCGCGCGAGAACCCCACAACCAGGGGGTTGTCGCACAGAATGAAGAGAGGCGACCATGGCAAGTTTGAACGCGGACAAGGCCGGCAACAGGCGACTTCAGTTTCGGGCACCCAACGGCAAGCGAGTGACCCTCTACCTTGGCCGGCTGCCTCTTCGCAAAGCGGAGATAGTGAAGTCCTACGTTGAGCGCCTGTTGCTTGCGGCCGTGTCGGGCGATAACGTCGACACCGACACCGCCTCGTGGTTGACTCGAATCACGGATGAGCTTCACGAGAAGTTGGCCAGTTGTGGCCTGGTGAAACCGCGCGACGAAACCACGGTGGGCAGACTCGTTGCCGACTTCATTGCCGCCAACCCCCATGCCAAGCCGGCAACGCTCGTGGTCTGGCGACACACGAAACGGAATCTGGTTGCTCACTTCGGGAAGGGCCGGCAGTTGCGGACCATCGGCGCGCCCGATGCCGAAGGCTTCCGGCAATACCTGGTCGACCAGAAGCTAGCCGGCACGACGGTCATGAAACGGCTTCAGTTTGCCCGGCAGTTCTTCACCCATGCCGTGCGCCGTGAATGGATCGATCGCAACCCGTTTGAGAACGTGTCGCACAAGGGCGGGAACCCCGCCGACAAGCAGCGGTACATTTCCGAGGCGGACACCAAGCTTCTGGTTGACGCAGCGCCTAACTGGGTCTGGCGAACGATGATTGCCCTGTCGCGATTCGGTGGGCTGCGGTGCCCTTCCGAGGTGCTTTCCTTGCGGCTTGCCGATCTGAATTGGCAGCGCGGTTCCATGACCGTCATTTCGCCCAAGACCGAGGGGCACGGGCAAGGCCGGCGCGTAGTTCCGATGTTTGCCCGATTGCGGCCGTACCTTGAGGAAGCCTGGCAAATGGCGAAAGAGGGGCAGGTGAACGTGATTCCTGAGAGTCTGTACCTTCCGGCCGCAAACGGTCCGCGGGGTTGGAACGGATGCAACCTTCGGACTACGTTTCAGAAGATCGTCGCTCGTGCCGGCTTAGAAGAGTGGCCCCGCTTGTGGCACAACCTACGGGCAAGTTGCGAATCCGACTTGGCTCGGGAGTACCCCATCGCCACCGTCTGCAAGTGGATCGGCAACACGGTTACCATTGCGGCTCGTCACTACATCCAGGTTACTGACGCCGACTTCGATAGGGCTTGTGCGGCTACCGATGAGGCAACGCAAAATCCAACGTACACAGCGCACGTAAGGCCCGGTATTGACTCGTTGCCAAAAAGCAAAGACCCCGTTTTTGCCGAGAAAAACGAGGTCTTACTGCTTGATACGAATACACTAGTGGAGGCGGCGGGAATCGAACCCGCGTCCCGCGACGTATCCGGGTGAGCTTCTACGTGTGTAGTCGAATGTTTGGATTTCGCCGTCCGCGGCCGCCATTCGACGGGCTGCTGCAGGGACTAGCCGGGAACAGGGTTTAATCCCGGGCGTGCTCGGCGGTGACCCGGAACGATCCGAAATTGGTGACCAGCAGTCGGGCCTCTTCGGCAAAAGCCCTCAGCCGGAGCTACCTGTTTCTAGGCAGCTAGGACGAGGTTATCCTCGGCAATTGTTTTTTGGTCGGCTTTTAACGTGGCCTGCTGACCAACCACGACACGCCACTCACCGTTCAACTGCCCGGTCGAACCCAATTCGCCCCCGACAGAAAACGGTCGGACGGAAGTCGTTCCGTCCCTTGGTTATTCGGCATCGCCGAGAAAGGATTCCGTAGTCAGATTGTGATTATGAGTAAGATTATGATTACGAACGAACGTGGAAGTAGGTGACATCTATGGCAGGGGAAGGGGACAGTCCCATTTCTGTGGCGTCCCGCCACAAAAATCGGGATAGTCCCCTTGTGGCTGCTGACGCGCCGGATGTCCTGTTCCATTCTAACGCAGCATGCCCGGTTCTTAAAGGCGTCGCCAGCTTGCAGACACGGCGGAACTGCGATTGGTTCGTTGCGCTAAGTGTCGTGCTTGCAGCGACTTGTGATCCGTAGAGTGGGGGGCAGGCCCCTGTTGATGGTCCGGGCCGTTTTTCTTTCCGGCAATGGGGCCCGCAAGTATACTGGGGCTGTCTTTGCGATCGTTGCACGGCGGGCTCTGCCTGCCGTGGTTCCCGAATCCTGCCGAATCTGTCAGCCCAGCCACCCGTGGGAACCTCCTGGTTCGGTGGGGCGATGAGGTTGACTGCCCCCCGGCCTTGAGGTTTGCAGCTCATGATTCGTCATCTACGGACCGTTCCGGCATTCCTTTTCCTGTTTCTCCTGACCGGTGGGGCCGTGGCGGCCGAGGCCAAACGGGGGCCCTTCACGGCCGGCGAGCGAAGCCTGCGGAGCCGCGATGTCGATCAGCGGCACGTTCGCCTGGATCTCTCGATCGACTGGGACAAGCAGCAGATCGACGGCCGTGCCGCACTCACCCTCAAGCCGTTTTCGCCGATCAGCAGGGTGACGCTCGACGCGGCCGAGATAAAGGTCCTGAAGGTGGAACTCCTGGCAGACGGTTCGCAGGCAGGTCCGCTGAAGTTCACCCACCGCGACAGCCGCCTGGAGGTCGAACTCGGACGCGAGATTGCGGCGGATCAGGAATTCCGGCTGGCGATCGAGTATCGAATCGTGGAACCGAAGCAGGGGGCGCACTTCGTTCTGCCCGACGAGAGGGAGCCAAACCAGGCCCGCATGGTCTGGACCCAGAGCGAGCCGGAGTATGCCCGATACTGGTTCCCCTGCCACGACCACCCGTCGGACCGGTTCACCAGCGAGATCCTGGCGACAGTTCCCCAAGACTACCTGGTGTTGTCCAACGGCGTCTTGAAAGAGAAGAAGCCGGCGGGGGACGGCAAGATGACGTGGCATTTCGTGCAGGAGCCGGAGCACGTATCGTATCTGATGTCGATCGTGGCGGGCGAGTTCGAGGCCTACGAACAGAGCTGGGACGGCCTGCCGATCACGTCCTACGTTCCCAAGGGCCGGCTGGATCAGGCCGAGCGGAGTTTCGACAAGACGGCCCGGATGGTGGAGTACTATTCCCAGTTGCTCGACTACCGCTACCCGTGGGCGAAATACGCTCAGATCTGCGTCGACGAGTACGGCTGGGGCGGGATGGAACACACTTCGGCCACGACTCTGAACCTGAACACGCTCCACGACGAGCGGGCGCAACTGGACACGACGAGCGAGGACCTCGTTGCTCACGAGCTGGTTCACCAATGGTTCGGCGACCTGATCACGTGCAAGGATTGGAGCCACATCTGGCTGAACGAGAGTTTTGCCACGTTCTTCACGACCGTCTGGTTCGAGCACGAATACGGCGCCGACGAGGCGGCCTGGCGGCGAGCCGAGGAGGCCGAATCGTATAAGAAAGAAGACAAGGATCGTTATCGCCGCCCACTGGTCACGTCGCAGTACGAGAAGCCTCTCCACATGTTCGACCGCCACAGCTACCCGAAGGGGGCCCGCGTATTGCACATGCTCCGTTTCGTACTGGGCGAGGAGGCGTTCTGGCGGACCATTCGGTACTACACGAAGAAGCACGCATTTCAGTCGATCGAGACGGCCCAGTTCCGGATCGCCCTCGAGGAGGCCACGGGTCAGGGACTCGACTGGTTCTTCGACCAATGGATCTACCACGGCGGCCACCCGCAGTACGACGTCTCCTACACCTGGGATTCCCAGCAGAAGCAGGTTGTCCTGGTCGTGAAGCAGACGCAGACGGTCGACGACCTGACGCCTCTGTTCCGCATGCCGGTCGAGATTGCCCTGGTGACGTCGAAGGGCGAGCAGATCCGGAAGATCACCGTGGCCAAGGCAGAAGAGACATTCCGCTTCGACCTGGAAGAGCGGCCCGGGCGGGTGTGCTTCGATCCGAACGACTGGATTCTCAAGGACGTTTCTTTCCACAAGGACAAAGTAGAGTGGATCGACCAGGCGCAGCATGGCGAGCACCTGATGAGCCGGATCCAGGCCGTCGGGGAGATGGGCGGCATGAAGGGGGATCATGACGCCCGGAATGCGCTGATCGAGCTGGCAAAGTCCGACGGCTTCTGGGCCCTGCGGCAGGAAGCGGTCAAGGCCCTGGCCGGTTTTTCGGGCGACGAGGTTCGCAACTGCCTGATTGCCGTGGCCGGGGACGACGCCAAGTCGTTCGTGCGCCGTGAGGCCGTCAAGTCGCTCGGAAAGTTCGCCCACGACGACACCCGGGCTGCGTTGCGGGCCGTCGTCAAGAAGGATGCATCCTACGAGACTGCCGCAGAGGCGTTGCGTTCGCTGGCCAAGGTCGATCGGGCGGGATGCCGCGACGATTTCGTGGCTGCGCTCGGCTCGGAAAGTCACAGGCAGGTGATCCTCAAGGCGGCTGCCGACGGATTGGCGGAGATCGAGAATGCCGAAGCGATCGAACGCCTGCTCGGCTTCTTGAAGGCTCCCACAACACCCGATCGTCGCATTGCGGTTCTCGAAGCCCTGGCACGGCTCGGCGGCAACGACGATAAGGTGCTCGAGGCCGTTTGCGCCGAGATGGATGATTGTCGATGGTCCGTACGCCAGGCAGCCTACGAAGCGCTGGCCGGCTCCACGAACGTCCGAGCCCTTGGCTCGCTCTCCGAGCAACGAGCCAGGGAAACCAATCCGCGGCTCGTGCTCGTGATCGACGAGAGCCTGGAGAAGATCCGCCAGCGGCAGACCGACGTCGCCCGGCTTCGCAGTCAGGTCGAGTCGCTGAGCAAACAGGCCAAGTCACTCGAAACGCGGATCAAGAAGCTGGAAGACGGAAACTCAACACCGGCGAAGAAGTGAGACGGGGGCAGTATCCTATGTGTCATCCTACCATGCGAAAGACACGGCCGGTCGGGTTGATTCTCGCGGGAACCCTGTTTGTGGCGACATCGACTCTCGCCGCCGCCGAGGTCGGCGATGCGATTGCGCCTTGGCAGACCGGCGTGCAGATTCATCCCGTTGCACCGAATGTGGATGGCCACACGATCCACACCTATTTCAACGCCTCTCCCGAGAGTCCCGACGGCCGGTACGTTCTCTACTTCACATCCACGAAGCCGGACGGCGAATTCGGCGATATCCGCATCCGGGAACGCTCTTCCGGGGAAGAGACGATTCTGGCCTTGGGCGTGACCACGGAGGATGCTCACCGTGCGGCTTGCCAGCAATGGGTGGACGCTGGTCGGACCGTTGTCTATCACGATTGCCGCGACGGGCGATGGCGAGTGGTGGCCGTCGATGTCGCCTCGCGCGAACAGACCGTCCTGGCGGAAGATCGCCAGGCGGGATTCGGCTCTCCGCAACAGCCCTGGGTGCCGATCTACGGATGCCATTGGAGGCCGGGCCCGCATAAGGACCTGGAACTGGTTCACGTTGACTCCGGTGCAATCCGCAAGCCGGTGACGGCGGCGCAAGTGGTTGAGGAATACGAGGAGTGGGTACAGCAGAAATTCGGGACGACGGACATCTCCATCTTCTTCCCCGTGCTGAGCCCCGACGGCGAAAAGGTGTTCTTCAAGCTTTCGCGGCCCGGCGGCGGCGACAACTTCCGGTCGAGTCAAGCCAGCTATCGTGAAGGCAAGGTGGTGTATGACCTGGCAAACGGCCGTTTCATCCGGTTGTTTCCACAATGGGGGCACCCCTCGTGGGATCCCCGTTCGAAGGCCATCTTCGAGAAGGGCAATCTTCTGGACGACCTGGAAACCGGACAGACCAGACGCTACGCCCGCTCGTCGCCCTCGAATCACCCGACGCTGAGTCCCGACGGGACGATTTTTGTGACCGATGCGGACGTTTCCCGGCGGGATTTCGGAAAGCCGGGAGACTGGGCGATTATCGTGGGCGATACGCGGGAGGACCGTTTCGTGGTGGTAGCCCAGTTCAATAACACGGGCGGGGCAAAATCGTGGCGGCGCTCCCATCCGCATCCGGCCTTTAGTGCAGACGGGCGCCGAATCTACTACAATGTGAGCGAGGGTGACCGGACGCGGCTGTTCGTGGCCGAGTGTGCGGGAAGTACTTCCTCCGTGCGGCTCGAATAGGAGCGCGGTTTCCGTCGATGTTTGTCGAGGGAATGGGCGGTTGTCGAGGTTGTCTTCCCGACAGACCGGGCTTCTGCTTTCCGTCCTTCGTTCCCTGAACAAGTGAGCTGTAATAACAGACTTTGTGAGAACCGAATCATGAACACGCCTGAGAGCAAGACACGTCGTGAATTCCTTCTGAGTACCGCGACGGCGACGGCCGCGGCATCGCTGGCGACCTTCGTGCCCGCCGGGGCGCTGGGCCGTGGCGGCAGTGAATCAGCGAACGAGAAGATCACGCTTGGAGTGATCGGCATCGGCCCGCGCTGCACCTACGATCTTGGTGCGATCCTGCAGCACGGCGACGTCCAATGCGTGGCCATTGCCGACGTGCAAGCCAGTCGCCGCGAGGCCGGCAAGGCGCTCGTCGACAAGCACTACGGCAACAGCGACTGCGTGCTCTATCGCGATTTCCGGGAGTTGCTGGACCGCAAGGACATCGACGCCGTGCTGGTAGCGACGGGAGATCGCTGGCATGCCCCGGCTTCGATTCTCGCAGCCAAGGCGGGCAAAGACGTCTACAGCGAAAAGCCGTGCGGCATCACCATCGCCGCCTGCCAGGAACTGGCCGATACGATCCGCGCGGAGAAGCGGGTGTTTCAGGCGGGCACTCAGCGCCGCAGCATAGCGAACTTTCAGAAGGCGGTCGAATTCGCCCACAGCGGGAAGCTCGGCAAGCTGCATACGCTGCACGCCTCGATCTACATTCCCGTGCTCGACAACACGTGGCTTCCCGCCGAACCGATCCCGCCACGCGACGTCGTCGACTGGAACCTGTGGCTCGGCCCGGCGCCGTGGCGCCCGTTCAATCAGAAGTACGTCGACGGCCGCTGGCGAGGCCAGTGGGATTTCGATTCCGGCGCCCGGCTGCTCGACTGGGGAGCCCACACGATCGACCTTTGCCAGTGGGCCAATCAGTCCGACGACACGATGCCGATCGAGTATGAGCCGACGGAGAAGAACATCATCTGCCGTTATGCCAACGGCGTGAAGATCATCGTCGACTTCCTGGCCGAGCCGTTCGGCGATCGTTCTCCCCACTACATCACCCGGCTGGGGACCTGCCCGGTGCGGTTTATCGGCGAGGAGGGGTGGGTCGAGACGGGCGACGAAGGGGAAATTGTGGCGTCGTCTCCCGCTCTGCAAGCGGAATTGCCGGATGCAACCAAGCGGGTTCGCGGGTTGGACGTCGGCACCCACTCCCGCGACTTCTTCGATTGCATGCGAACTCGTGGCACGACGGCCGCCAACGCCGACGTCATGCGGCGGTCGCACATCGCCTGTCACGCGGCCGCCTTGTCGTGGATCCTCCAGCGAAAGCTGAAACTCGATCCGGTGAAGGAGGAGTTCATCGACGACGAAGACGCCAACCGGCTGCGAACGCGACCCTCGCGGGATTGGGCCTAGCAGCTTCGCAGGCACGATAGTTGGCCGAATCGGCGCGGCGTGCCGTTTTACGCTTCCACGATTTGGATTGGCTTGATATCGAACTTCGGGTTCTGGCCAAGATATCGGGCCGGGTTGTTGTGGAAGATTTCCAGGGCTTCCTGGGTCGTGTGGCCGCGGCGGCGGAACTCCAGGATACACTCCTGCAGCAGGAACGGATCGCTGGGGCCCCAGTCGGCGGACGAGTTGACCAGGAGACGCTCGGAGCCGTATTTTTCGATCATGTCGACGGCCCGGCGGGGGGAGCATTTGGTGATCGGATAGAGGGTGAAGCCGAACCAGTATCCGCGGTCGCGCACAGCCTCGATGGTGTGTTCTTCGACATGGTCGATCCAGACCTTAGCGGGGTCGACGGGCATTCCTGCAAGGATTTCGAGGATGCGTTTTGTGCCGTGGAGTTTGTCGTCGAGATGGGGTGTGTGGATGAGCAGGAGCTGGTCGTAATCGATCGCCATCTGGACCTGGGCTTCCATGATGTCGCACTCGTTCCGGGTCGACTTATGGAGGCCCGTTTCGCCCACGCCGAGGACGTTCGGCTTCTGGAAGAACTCGGGCATGTGCTGGAGGACTGCGCGGCTGAGATCGGGGTCGTCGGCCTCCTTGGGATTGACGGCGACCCAGCAGAAGTGCCGGATGCCGTAGCCGGCCGCGCGGGTCGGTTCGAATTCGCTGATCTGGCGGAAGTAGTCGATGAAGGTCTCGGGATAGCGGCGTTCGAAGCCGGGCCAGAACGCGGGTTCGCAAACGGCGACGACGCCCGACATGGCCATCCGTTCGTAGTCCTGAGCCGTTCGAGCGATTCCGTGGTAGTGGGGCTGGATGATTTGCATGGGAGTGAATCCTAGTGCAAAAAAGGGGTCAGGACTCATTTGTGCGAAGCACCCTTCGGGCCGTACCGGCAAATGAGTCCTGACCCCTTTTTCTAATCGGAGAACAACCGCAACACGCGCTCGGCCCGATCGGGCGTGGCCTGGCGATCGGCCAGCAGATCGAGAGTGGTTCGCAGTCGCTCCAAACGCGGATCCGATGCAACGGGTTCGTTGCCGTCGCGCCGCATCGCCAGATCCAGGCGGTCGAGGGTGGCGGCCACTTCGAGCAGTTGGCAGCGGGTTTCCAGGTAGTATTGGTTCAGAACCTCAGGGGCCGAAAGCATAAGGAAGTTCCTCTCTATGTGAGCGTAGGCAGAAAAGAGTCGCTATACTCCTGTAGCCGCACAATATCGTGCCTCTCCTCTGTTTCAGCTTGAAGTACAGTCTCTGTCCATTATCGTGTCTTCCGGCTTGACGGGGAAGCGTCATCTGGCTCTCGGGCCTCAATTCGCAGCCGGTGTGATCGTGAGAGTCACTTGGGCCGCGGTGACAGGGCGCGCCAGTTTGACGGCCAAGCGGACGGGGACTCGACCGCGGGAAAGGTCTTCGTGGATTTCGGTGTCTTCGAGGGAGAAATCGGCGCCGTGGGTGTCGATCGTCACGTTGACGGCCGAGTCGTCGTCGCCCACGTGAAGGCGGTTGCCCTCCAGCTTCCACTTGGCGAAGGTGATCAGGGCCGTCTCAAACGGAGTCGGTTCGGCGAGTTCCACGCCGTCGGTGACGGTGAGGCTGCCCCGGTCAGTGCGGGAGAAGACGAAGGTTCGCTCCAGCCGGGTCAGGCCTTTGACGGGATAGGCGGCACGCAGGTCGAGGACCAGGGTGTCGGCCTGATCGGTGAACTGGGTCTTGAGCACTTTGGCAGCGGCATCGCGTCCGGTTTTCTGGAGGGCTTCACCGAAGCGTGGGACGGGATGGCCGAAGCTGTTGAGCACGCCGCTCAAGTAGCGATCCTTGCTGAAGGTACGGGCGGTGTAGACTTCGCCGCCGGGATCGAGGAGCGGGGTTTTGCCGGCGAGGGCGACGACGTAGGAGCCGACGTCGTTGTGGTTGTGGTGTTCGGCGTTATGCCCGCCCTTGAGGGCGGCTCCGAGCCCGGATTGGGAGTCGGTAGGCCGGCAGATGAGGATGCCGGCCTCGGAGAACCAGTTGCGCGGTTCCCGGCCGACGGCTTCGTCGGCGGGGGGGACGGCGGTGGCCGAGTTGTCGAAGGCGTGCAGTCCAAAACTGTACAAGCTGCCGGACGGGCCGCCTGCCAATCCGAGTCCTGCCGCTTCGACGTCGCGCATGCCGAGGCGGAAGCGGCGGCTCAGGAAGGCCATCAACTGGGTGTCGGGGCGGCTACCGATGGCGCAGTCGGCAAACGACGGATAGACGCCCGGGACGATCTCCATTCGCGGTCCGAACAGGGCCACTTCTCTGATCAGCGGATCGGTGAACAGATCGAGCCGGCCGCCGGTGGCCTGGATGAGCGTCTCGGCCAGGAGGGTGAAGTTGCCGAAGCCGTAGTTCCAGTAGCCCATGCCTTCGGAGCAGTAGCCGTCGGCGGTGAAGCCCTTCTTGAAGTATTGGATGTAGTGTTCCGCGGCGGCGACGAAGAAGGCACGGCGCTGGACCGAAGGTTCCACGGCCAGGGCGGTTCCGGTGACGCCGGCGAGGCAGACGGCGTTCCAGTTGTTGGTTCCGGTCGCCCACCACATGGTGGGTTTGCCGGTTTTCACGTAGCTCTCCATCGAGGCGATGGTGCGGCGCTCCAGTTCGCTTTGGATCAACCGGCGGATGTCCGGATTGAGTCTTGTGCCCAGCCAGTAGTGGGCCGTGGCCAGGTTCCAGGAGACGTCGGCGACGGCCAGATCGACTTCGAGCGTTTGGCCGCGGAAGTTGGCCAGGCTGCGGTCGTGGGCGGGCATGACCCAGGTCTTTTCGGAGCAGATCTCGCGGATGGACTCCTCGATGTCGGGCAGGAAGCGGCCTTTGTTCTCGAGGCACTCGGCCAAGACAAAAGCGGGAAGGCGGCTGTGGCGCTGGCCGAGGACGCGTTGGCAGCGGCTGCGATTGCCGGTGCGGGAGAAGTCGAGAAACAGGTCGTCGGTGAGTTCGGGAGCAGGTTCGTTTTGCAGTCGTTCGGCGGTTTTGATTATGCCGGAGAAGCCCGGAGCGTCGGCGACGCGCTGCCAGGCGGTGCGATCGTCGATGGTGGGCCCGACGCCCTGCGGGGACTCGGGCAGCCACTTGGCGATTTCAGCGATGCGGTTTGCGTCGAGTGTTTCGGCCGGGCGGGCAGCGGGGAGACATAGAGTCAGGAGAATTACGGAGGTGAGGAATGCGCGTCGGGGCATGGCGGGTCTCCGGGTGAGTGGGTAGGTGGGGGATGAACAGACAGACCACGGCGGGTTGTGGTGGGAACCTGTATTAGAGTCGATGAGGATGCCGGATGCCATGATTGGGCAGCAAACAGATCGACTTCTTCATCAGGAACTATCAAGAACAAAGACACCCGACCCCTTTGATCCGCACCTTTGATCCGCAAGGCCATTTGGATTACGCGTCCAGCGTATACCCCTTGGGATACGTCGGCTTGATGAGCGAATCGAGGCCGTCGACGTTCTTCACCTTCATGGCGGCGGCGTCCCACTCTATTCTTTCGCCGGACCAGACGGCCAGGTTGCCCACGAGCATGGACTCGGTCAGGGGGCCGGCGTAGTCGGGGAAGTTCGACATGGCCTGCTCACCGGTCTTGATGGCGCGGATCCACTCTTCGAAATGGCCGGGGGAGCGGGGGAAGTCGACCGCGACGGGTTCGGCGCCGTCGAGGAGGCGGTCGTCGAGGAGGATTCCCTTGTCGCCGATTGCCAGGGAGCCGCCCTTGGGCGAGGGTTCGCGGCCGCCCAGCAGCTCCTTGGGCGGGAGCTTGCCGCCGTCGTACCAGACGAGCTTGACGGCCGGACGCTTGTCGGTGGCGGCGAATTCGTAGGTGATGATCGACCACTCGGGGAAGCTGTCTTTGTTGTGTCCGGAGGTTTCGGCCACGGCCGAGACGGGGTTTCGCAGATCGAGGCCCATGAAGGGCATGCTGACCACGTGGCAGGCGATGTCGCCGAGGGCGCCGGTGCCGAAATCCCACCAGCCGCGCCACTTGAAGGGATGGTATCCTTCCCCGTAAGGCCGCTTGGGGGCGACGCCCAGCCAGAGGTCCCAGGGGAGGTGGACCGGCGGGTCGCTCGGCGCGGGGCGCTCGATTCCCTGGGGCCACCAGCCCTTGGCGCGATCGGTCCAGATATGCAGTTCCTTGACGTTTCCGATGGCGCCGTTCTTAAGCCAATGGGCCGAACGGCGCAGCGAGTCGCCGGCCGTGCCCTGGTTGCCCATCTGCGTGGCGAGCTTGTTCTCCCGTGCCACCTGGCCCATCAAGCGTGCCTCGTAGATCGTTCGCGTGAGCGGCTTCTGGCAGAAGCAGTGAAGGCCCATGCGCATGGCCATGAGCGAGCACGGTGCGTGCATGTGGTCCGGGGTACTGACGGTGACGGCGTCGAGCGACCCCGCCATCTCGTCCAGCATCTTGCGGAAGTCGGTGTAACCCTTGGCTCCGGGAAAACGCCTGAGGGCGCCGGCCAGCCGCTTCTCGTCGACTTCGCAGACGGCCACCATGTCGCCGTGTTGGGCGGCATCGTCCGAGTCGCTGTGCCCCTTCCCCTCGACCCCGATGGCGGCCATGGCAATCCGCTCGTTGGGCGACTTCTCTTCCGCCGCCCGGGACGACACGCCCCCCGCCACCCAGAAACCGGCGGCCGTAACGCTAGCTGTCTTGAGAAAACGCCGACGATTGGTGGGGTGCGACATGGCGGGGCTCCTTGAGAGAGAGCGAAGTTGGAGGGGGGAGGCGGGAATGAAGGAAGGACGAAAATCAAATGACGAACGAATGTCGAAGCACGAATGACGAATGGGGGTGTCACCGCGTCGGGATGTGCTTGCGACACCCGGGTTTCGTCATGCGTGATTCGTTGTTTCGATCTTCAGCGATGTTATTTCTTGTCGAGCGGCAACAGCTTGACGTTCTTGTACCACACGGGATGCCCGTGGTCCTGGAAACCGAGATAGCCCTTGCGGGCGAAATCCTTGACGGCTCGTTTCTCACCGTTCAGCTTGTACTTGTGATCGCCTTCGACGGCGCGCTCGCCCGGTTGGTCGAACTGGTCGGCGTCCATTTCGCAGACCAACTCGCCGTTGAGCGTGACGGCAACCTTGGGACCCTCGCACTTGATCTCCACCGAGTTCCAGACGCCGGGGCCTTTGGTGGCGTTCTTCTTGAGCGGAACGAGATCGTAGATCGCGCCGAAGTCGTGGCAACTGGTACCGGTGCCGGTCGAGACCTGGATTTCGAACCCGGTGTGGACCGGATTCTTGGGATCTTCGACGCGGAAGAAGATTCCGGAGTTGCACGGGTCGGGCATCTTGACGTCGCACTTGAGGATGAAGTCGCCAAACTGCTCCTTGCGAATGATGAGGTAGCCGCCCGACTTGTAGGGCTGCATGGAAGCGTCGACGATTTCGGAGGCGACCTCCTTGCCGTTGCTGCATTGCCAGCCGGTGTAGTCCTTGCCGTTGAACAGCAAGATCCAGCCGTCCTGTTTCTCTTGGTCTGTCAGTTGGTTATCGGCGGCCTGCAAGGCACATGGGGCAAAAGCGAAAGTGAGGGCGACAAAAACAGACAGGAATCTACTCATGATTCTCACTCGGGTGGGGTAGTGGGGTGGGCTGGTGAGGAAAGCATCCGAACTCGCAGTATACCCTCCGCGATCGTCTGTCCGCAATCAAAGGCCTGCGGTTTGTCAAGATGGCCGACGTGAAGCTCGTCTTCGATGTGCCCATAGCCCCCAGGCGCTCCATGAACCCGTGCCGGCCGTCCACGCTTGAGGTAGCACACGACCCCCTGGCCAGACCACTCATACTCAAACCTTTCATCCACGGTCAGCGAACTACCGGTGAACTGGAGGAGGCGGTCCTCTCCGGCGTCGGGACCGCCAAGCGTCTGTTCTTGCGAGTCCCACTGCAGGCGGATCTCCTCGCGGCCCAAATCCCGGCCAATCCCCACGGTTCCGGTTTCCACGCGGGCAAGCGTTACGGGTTGCACCGCCACCAGCTTCTGCGACACGACGACTTCGTCTTCCGGCAAGGAATGGAAGGTCCACGAGTATCGGACTTTCCCCTGGCAGCGCAGGGCCCGGCCGCGGACGATGAACGAATCGTCGTTCTGCGTGAAGTCGAGATCCTCAAGCTCCCATGGCGGCTCCTTGCTCGTGCCTTCTTCAAGGATCGTGCCGGTGAACCCGTGCGCGTTGGGCGTGACCAGCCAACTGCCCTCCCGCGGGATTGCCAGGCCCATGATCCGGTAGGGCTTGCTCCAGGCGAAGGAGACCAGCTTGTTCGGCGTGCGATGGAGCAGGAACTTGCCGTCGGGAAAGTAACTCACGCCCGAGATGCGCCGTTCGAATTCATCCGTCGAGACCGGTTTGACGTCGTTCTGAAGCACGTAGTGGAGCAGATAACTGCCGCCGAGAATGAAGCTCAAGTTGTTCACGCGGCTCCAGGGCCCCACTTCTTCTTCCGGATAGAGCCTGCCGTCGCTGAATCGCGACTGCATTCTCTCCAGGATGCCCAATTCCACATCTTCGAGGTGCGCCGCCTCGCGATCGCCGAGCACCTGGGCGAAGAATGAGTGCATGAAGATATCGACGACCTGAAGGTGCAGGAACTTGTCGGAACCGTTGACGTAGGCCGGCAGACCTTCCCACGTCTGCATCCGCTTGTAGACGCCGTACACGTCGCCCAGGTGATGGAACGCGGCCTGAGGCGGTTCGATCCCTGCATAGACGTGATAGCCGGCGCTTTGGCACATGTTGACCATCGTCGCCCACATGTAGACGGGATAGACGATGCGGTGGTTCTCGAGGGTGAAATCGGAGTGGATGTTCTCCGTCGTCACCCACTGGTTGACCGGTCGGCCGTCGACCATCGTGGCGTCGTTCCGGTCGGCGGCCACGGTCAGGCAATTCATCAGCCAGCGGCGACAGGCGAGTCGCCAGGCTTCGGCGTGCGGATGGCCCGGGAACATCACCGAGGCGATCGCCGGCGCCCGCGTGTTCCAGGCGTTTTCCTCCGCCCTCGTGTTATCGATCTTGCCGGAGGGCGGTTCTGCGTCGGCGAACCGGTCGGCTTCGGCGGCAATGACTCGGGCGGCCATCTCGCGAGTCGGCTCGTCGAGTTGATCCCAGACGAGCCAGGCCGTGTGTGCCAGGATCGCCGACCAATCGGCATCGTGCCAGCCGCCGCCCCAGGTATCCCCGTCGACGCAGGCGTGGGAACCGGAGAAATGGGTGTAGCAGCAGTAGCGAACCACGCCTTTCACACGCCGCAGGGCTTCCTGGCGAGAGACGCCCGTCACCCGTTCGTCGTATTGGCCGAATGTCAGCAGGAACGCGTAGAGGTGCGACATGCCGATATTCGCCATGATCTCCTTCTCTCCATGGCCGCCCCAGCCCAGGTAGCCGCACTCGGCTTCCACCGGCCACTGGCGGTAGAGATCCTTCGCAAAGGCGGCGCCCCGAAGCATGATCGCGTGGGCCCGGCGGCAGAACTCGTCTTCTCGCCCCGTGATCGGCGGGGCCGCAAAGTATTGGCGCTGGCGGTACACGGTTTCGGGAACCACCTGCCTGTCGCCGTAATACAGCCGGATCTCCTTGACGCGAGCGTAGGAGTCGCGGGCGCCTCCTTGTGGAATCCGCACTCGCAGCTTCTGTGTCCTGGTTTCGGGAAACGAGTGCACGATATTGAGCGACTGATTCTTCGCACCATGAGCCAACTCGACCCAACGTCCGTCTGTTTCCACCTCGATCGCGTACTCAACGAGGGCAGAAGCGGCAATGTTTCCGGACCCGGTCAGCAACTGGACGCGGTCAAACACGATCGGCGAGTCGAACTCGAGAGCCAGCCAGTGCGGATCGCTGCCGTCGGCGAGCCCCCGCGTGCCTCGCGATACCCATCGCGACGTGTCGGCGATCGAGCCGTCAATCACGTTTTGCGGTCCGTCGCGATCTGGATAGCGCATCGAGTCGGCGGTAACGCGGACCTCCAGGGCGTGCGATGGAGTTGCGGTGAAGAGAAACGCGAGAAACAGTAGTACCGATATCCTGCTCTGCATTGCTGTGTGCTTCCTGGTGTGATCCCGAGGCAGCGATGTCCATCTGAATGGCCTTGTGCGATTCCGGGAGGAATAGACAGGGCGTCTGGGTGGCTGGGGTCGAGCGACAACGAGCCCCCAGGTGATCAGCATACTTGGGGGCTCGCTGTCGCTCGACCCCAGCCACCCAAATCATCGGTTCTGACACAACGTCCTTCCGGAAATCAAGCAAGCCCGTTCAGTACGCTCCAATCGTGAGCCGTTGCCCTGCTGTTCTTGCTTCCTTTTCCGCCGGATGGGCATATTGCCATGCCAGAGGTCGGTCGAATGTGCCGTCCTCCGCACCCGGAAACGCCGGCAGCGAGGGATCCACGGCCGATGATCCGAGTATCACGGTTCCTGCAGTTTCCGGTCGCGGCCGGTAGTCGTGATTCTCGGGGCCAACGAACAGCGGCCAATCCGACCGGCGGAACAGGCTGGTCTTTGTGTCGAACGCCTCATTGGACAAAGACGAGAAACCGCCGATGAACACGTTGTACTCGCCGCTTGCATTCTCGGCCCTTGCCCCGGCACGCACGTTCAAAATCGTCTGATTTGCCTGCCGCCTGCCGCCGTCGGTCACCAGATTGCCGACCAATCGTGCCTTGGCCTTCGGCGCCGAGAGCTCCACGATCGGTGAGATAAAAGGTGTGACGATCGTGTTGAAAGCGAGAATCACTGCTCCGTCGTGCTGGCGGCCGCCGTCCTGGCCGAAGTGGAGCACGGTCTTATTGCCCTTGGATTGCGGATCTTTCACGACGATGCAGCCGAGGATAACGGCGTGGCTTTCGGGGCGCTCGGTATCGGCGGCATCGACCAGGTCGAATTCGCGGTTGGCCGAATCGTGGACGTAGCAGTATTCAACGCGGGTATGGTGAGCGCGGCTCTTCACGTTGTGGCCCGTGAGACTGTGATGGACCTCGCAGAAGCGCAGGGCGACGCTCGTCCCGCCGAGATACAAGTTATGATTATAGCCGGGATCCTCCAGGCTGCCGTTGTGGTGGAGCAGGCAATGTTCGATCCGCTGATCGACGGCCCGCTCCGGGCTGCCGTCGCCGCCCGACATGATACCCATGTCGTTGTCGTGGATGTTGCAGCCGCGCACGGTCACGTGGTTCGCTTGATTGATGCGGACGCCCGCCCCGTTGTGCGAGCCGTTGCGGGCCTCGGTCAGTTCGAAACCTTCGAGCAGGCAACCGTCGGAGCCCGGGTTGAACTGAAAGATCGCCCGGGGCGTGCTGCCCCGCCCGGAGTAGTCGAAGCCCTTGCCGGAAATCGTGACCCACCGCTGTCCTTCGGAAGGCACGGCCCGGAAGGTGAGTCGCGGCCGGTGAACGTAGACGGCGGTCTGCTCATAGGGCCGGCCGCCGGCGAGTGGATGGACGAGGACGACGTCGCCGGGTTGGGCGGCCGCGTTGGCATCCTCGATTCGTGCGAACGGCCTTCCCGGCCCGACTTCGAGCGTGGCGGCGGAGGCACTCGCAACGAGTCCGAAAGCGACGCATGCCAGAAACCACACGGCAAGTCTTGAGATCGTCACGGCCATTCTCCCGGAAAAGACTGAAACCGCAGCGCCGTCACTATACCGGCGGGCTTGGGTGGACTCAAGAATTCAAGCGAGAATAGGGCCTCCGCCGTTTCCTGGACCGCATGTTCTACTCCGGTTAGACTGGCACTCGTACCCCGACCATTGCAGCCCAATCGATTGGCGTGCCCATCACGCTCGTGCTCGACAACGCACGCTATCAGTATTGTCACCGGGTGACGTATAGCTGCAAGAACGGTAGTTGGCCTTTGATCTTCCCGGTTGTGAGACTTCGTCATCCGCCCGAGACGCAACCATCAAACCTACTCAACAACCCGCACAATCTCATACTTCCGCGGCACCGGCTTCGCCGCTGCGTAGATCTTGGCCTCGTAGTCCGCGGCCAGGGCTTCGAGCTCCTTGATCTTGGGCTCGAGTTCCTCCATCGCCGCCTTCAGCTTCTCCTGATCGATCGTCTCGGCTCGCCAGACGGCCTTGGGCTTCCGCCAGGCGTCGCGCAGGGGGTGGACGGCGTTGGCATTCCGCTCCTTGTTGAGCATGGCCACTTGCAGCGCCTGCTGGTATTGCGGGGTGTTGGCGTTGGCCTGCAGTTCCAGCTTGAAGCCGAGTTGCACGTGGGTAACGGGCGGGCCGATAGGGGCGCCGTCGATGCGGACCTCGTACTTGCCCGGCTCCAGCCCGGCCACCTGCAACTGCTCGTTGCTGAGGCGATGGGCCGCCTTGGTCAATTCGAATCCGAGGGCCGCCTCGGGTGGAAGCACCCAGGGGAGCGCTTGTGCGGTGTAGACGAACGAGAGGCCCTGCGGTGTGCCTTCCACGTTTTCGACCTTGCCGGCGGGGGCATTGACGACCCACTTGTCGCCCCGGCGGTTGGCGCCGATCCGGCCGACCGATCGCCGCTCCGGCGTCAGATCGTTGATGATCGCCACGGCCATCACGGCTTGCCCGCCTTCGGCCGGATGGACGGAATCGGGAATCAAGGTGAAGGTGGGATCGGTCTTGCGCTGCGCCAAGGTGAGGTCGTTCAGCGGGCCCCACATATTGACGAATCCCAGGCCGCGCTCGTAGGCCGTTTCTCGCAGCCAGGTGCCGTAGAATGCGAGCACGGCATTGTAGTACGGCGATCGCTCGCGGCCTTTGTAGTTCGGGTCCTCCATCCGCTTGGCGAGATTCACATGATCGAACATGGTGGGCGTCATGACGATCGCCTTGGTCTCGATCGCCTGGAGCTTGTCGAGCAGCTCGGTCATGTCCTTTTCGTAGGTGTTGAACACTTCTTGATTGAAGTCGGTATAGCTGCCGTCGTTCATGCCGAGCAGGATGGTGACGTACTTGGGCTTGTAGGCCGCGATATCGCGATCGAAACGCTGTAAGGCGTCGAAAGCCCTGTCGCCGCCGATCCCGGCGTTGTGGAAGCGGATCTGCCGCTCGGGATAGCGGGTGTAAAAGAAATCCTCGACGTACTGGGTATAGAGGCATTGATGGGTGATCGAGTCGCCGCAGAAGACCAGCGTGTCTCCCGATTCGAGTTCGATCGAACTGAGGACCGGTTGGGCGGCACCGCACAGCGTCGGCAGAAGGAAGATCGTCAGCAGGGCAATAACTCGAAACAAGCGGCGCATGCGTTAGGCTCCTATGGGAAAGAGAAACAAGGTGGGTGAGGGAGGCTGGCCTGACGTCCAGGCGGGCGGCTTGAGTTTAGCTGGAGGACCGGGTGGGGTCAAGGAAGTCGGTTCTTCCACGGAAATGCAGGGGAACTGCAAAGTAGCAGGCACGCTCCGTCGTGCCGTCCGCAGAACTGCCGGAAATCCCGATTTCCCGCCAGCGGCGCTCGGAGAGTGCCTGCTACTTTTCTTGCCACAAGAGGACTTCGCAGTTCTCCTGCACGGAAATGCGAACGACTGGAACTTGCAGCCGCATTCCGAGATAATCGGCAGTCTTGTTGGCAACGCCGCCTTTCTCCGGGCTGATCCGTGAGCCATACGTCACCCTCAACCCATCTCGACACCGGTGCACGACGAGAGACTCTTCGTCTGGGGGTGCTCTTCGGCGCGTTGTACTTCATCCAGGGCATCGCCGAGCCCAGCGACGGCCTGATCGCCCAGCCCGTGCTCTCGCTGCTGAAGTCGTGGCAATTCGACCATGCCCAGATCACTCGCTTCGCCGCGTTGATTTCGCTTCCCTGGGCGATCAAGCCGCTGTACGGGCTGCTGTCGGACTTCCTGCCGCTGGGCGGGTATCGCCGCAAGAGCTACCTGCTGCTGACCAGCGGGGCGGCCACGCTGGGACTCTCGGTCCTGGCGATCGTCGACCTGCCCGCCGGGGCGCTATCGTGGCTGCTTCTCCTGGTGTTGATGCCGGCGGTGGGCGTGGCCTTCTCCGACGTGGTGGTCGACGCCCTGATGGTCGAAACCGGCCAGCCGCGCGGCATCACCGGCCTGCTCCAGTCGATCCAGTGGGCCGCCATGTATTCGGCCATGATCCTCACGGGCGCCCTGGGCGGCTACTTGAGCGGGCACGGGCTGCAGCGCTGGGCCTTCGCCGTCTGCGCGGTCGCCTGCGCGGCAAGCTTCCTGCTGGCCCTGCTGCTGGTGAAGGAAACACGCAGCACCGGTTCGGCCGGCTTTCGCGGCGCGCTGGGATCGCTTCTGAAGACGGTCCGCAGCCCCGCCGTGCTCAGCGTGGGCAGCTTCCTGTTCCTGTGGAACTTCAATCCGTTTTCGACCGCGGTGCTCTATCTGCATCAGACCACGTATCTTGGGTTCAGCGAGCAGTTCTACGGCAATACCGTGTCGATTCTGGCGGCCGCTTCGATCGCGGCCTGCGTCGGCTACGGGTTCTACTGCCGCCGGGTGCCGTTCGATCGGCTTGTCCATTGGTCGATCGCACTGGGCATTCTGGCGACCGTCGCCTACTGGGCAGTGTGGGACGCAACCTCGGCCGTGGTGGTGACGGCTGCCGTCGGTTTCACCTACATGACGGCCTGCCTGATCCAGCTTGATCTGGCCGCAAGGGTATGCCCGCCGGCGGCGGCCGGTACCACATTCGCCCTGTTGATGGCCTTGCAGAATATCGGGATGTCGTCGTCGATCGCTGTCGGCGGCTGGATCTACGAGGCCGGTTTGGAGCGGTGGGGAGCGAGAATGTCGTTCAACGTGCTGGTCGGAACCGGCGCCCTGACAACGGCCGCCTGCTGGCTGCTGGTGCCCTGGCTGCGGCGGCAGGCCGACGCGTTGCAGCCCGGCGCTGCCGGGGCGGTTTCGCCGCCCACGGATTGAACGTTTGACCGGCGTGGCCTACGATTGTGGGGATGCGATTCCGCCTTACCGGGTGTTGGTCAGGGCGTGTGTCGCCCTGAGCCTACCGCTGGAACGTCTTATGCTGACAGCCATTTTTCTGGTTTGCACGATCTTGTTCACTGTGGCCTTCTTCACCTACGGGCGGTTTCTCGAACGGCGCCTGGAGATCGACGACAGCCGGCCCACGCCGTGTCATACGGACTACGACGGAGTCGATCGCGTGCCGGCCCATCCGGCCGTCCTGTTCGGGCACCATTTCTCGTCGATTGCCGGCGCCGGGCCGATCGTGGGGCCGATCATCGCCGCGGTCGCCTTCGGCTGGGCCGTGCCCCTGGTGTGGGTCCTGACAGGCGCGATCTTCATCGGTGGCGTTCACGATTTCTGTGCCCTGGTGGCCTCCGTCCGCGATCGCGGACGGTCGATCGCCGACATCGCCCGCGGGTCGATGTCGCCCCTGGCCTACCGGCTGCTGCTCCTGTTCATGTGGCTGGCCCTGGTCTACGTGCTGACCGTGTTCACCGACCTCACGGCGACCACTTTCGTCGAGGACGGCGGCGTGGCCACGTCGTCGTGGCTGTTTCTGCTGCTGGCGATCTGTTTCGGCCTATCCGTCTATCGCTTGAAGATTCCGGTCCTGTGGGCGTCGCTGGTGTTCGTACCGCTGGTGTTCCTGGCCACCTGGGTCGGGCAGTTGATCCCCATCCCATCCGCCGAGATCGGGTCGGCGCTGGGACTCAATCCGCTCAAGGCCTGGTCGGTGCTGCTGATTCTCTACTGCTGCGTGGCGTCGGTGACGCCGGTCTGGATTCTGCTCCAGCCTCGCGACTATCTGTCTTCGTTCCTGCTGTACGCGTCGATGCTGCTGGGCCTGCTGGGCATCGTGTTCGGCGGTTTCGACGTGCAGTTCCCGGCCTTCATCACCTGGCAATCGCCCGAGCTCGGCCCGATCTTCCCGATCGTGTTCATCACGGTGGCTTGCGGGGCATGCTCCGGGTTCCACAGCCTGGTAGCCTCCGGAACCTCGTCCAAGCAACTCAATAAGGAAAGCGATGCTCGCACCGTGGGCTACGGGGCGATGCTGGTCGAGGGCCTGGTGGCGGTGATCGCCCTGGCAACCGTGATGATGCTCAGCGCCGACGACCCGCTGAAGAGCAAGCCGCCGCTCACCGTCTACGGCACCGGCATCAGCCATTTCGCCGCCGTGATTGGTATTCCCCACAAACTGGGCTTCGCTTTTGGCCTCCTGGCCCTGTCGACGTTCATCCTCACCACGCTCGACACGGCCACGCGTCTGGGCCGTTATATCGTCGAGGAGTTCTTCGGTTTGAAGCCCGGCCCAGCCCGCTACCTGGCCACGCTGGCCACCCTGGCCCTGCCGACGGTGTTCGCCCTGATCACGCTCAAAGACGCCCAGGGACAGGTCCTTCCCGCATGGAAGGCCGTCTGGCCCGTGTTCGGCGCCACCAACCAGTTGCTGGCGGGCTTGACGTTCCTGGTGCTGGTCGCCTGGTTGCGGCGGACGAAGCGCAAGACGGGCTTCATCTGGCTGCCGCTGCTGTTCATGACCGCGGCCACCCTCTACGCCTTGGTCTTGCTGATCCAGCAGTACGGCTGGTCGCTGATCGGCGTGATCGCCATGGTGCTGATGGCGATGGCGATCGTCTTGATCATCGAGGCCGTCCGCACCGCCGGCCGATCGGACGCGTCACCCGACAGCGACGAAAATCCGCCCGAGTGCGGTGCGTGCGGGTGAATAACGTTACGTGATTCGGGGAAATGTGCTCCCGATCAAGGTAACTGTCCCCTGCGTCATTCCCGCGGGCGGTTCTATTCCTTCAAAAGGGTGTTCTTCAGAAGCGGTCGGATGATCTTGCGGATCTCGAGGGGCAGGTGCTTGAAGAGGGACAGGTCGTTGCCGGTCTTGATGGCTTCGATCGCAGCGTTCAGGGCCTTGAGTGGAATTTCGAGTTCCTCGTGTTTGCTGCCAAACTCCTGCCAACTCGAGTTCCAGAGGTCGAGCTGAGCTTCCGAGTAGTCGCCGTCGTCCAGAGCGGCGATCGATTCCGTCAGGCCGCTTCCGAGCTTGTCAAGTGCCTTGTAGTCGGCGTAGACGGAAATGAGTTCCTGGATGAACTCGGGCCAGGATTGGTGCTCGCGGCGGAGGACCATATTGAGGACGGCGCTCGGGTCCCCGCCGTATTCCCTCGTTTCCGGATCACCGTCTTCGAAGGCTCGTCGTATACTCGCGATCGATTCGCTGAGCGACTTGATGGGTATCGTGGCCTCCGGCAGGCAGAATAGCGCACATGTCCTTGTAGCAGGCGACGCTTCAGGCATGCGGATCACGGCGGAGAAGTCAGCAACTACGTCTTCAAAATTGCCAATCGCGCTATTGATATGTCCTTGCGCAACCAGGGCGGTTGCTTTGTGCCTAGCGGGGGCATTCTCCAACTCAACCACGGCAACAAGGTCGGCCATGGCCCGCCTAAGGTCTCGAATCGCCCCGTACGTGAGACCGCGGGCAAGTAATGCCCTCGCTTTCATTTCGATTGGAGCGTCTTGCGCGTTGATCACGATTGTGTAGTCTGCGATCTCCTCTTCTACGTTTCCAAGCCTGCTATAACACGTCGCCCGAGCCAGCAACGCTGTGCTCTTGATGGTAACCGGAGCATTCTCCAATTCGATCACGGCTGAAAGGTCGGTAATTGCGGTTCGCGCGTCGCCGATCTTGTTGTGGGTGAGACCGCGACATAGCAAGCCCAAAGGTGGATCTGCACAAACAAGCTCTTCGGCAATCTCCCTTGCATCGTCGAAGCGTTCGCTTTCAATGTGCCGCTGAAATTCACTTGCCATTTCCTGGCCAGCGATCTTCCGGAGAACGTCGTCGGCTTGCAGAGCGACCTTCATATACGCAAGACAGCGAGCATTGGCCCCCGGCATTCCCATTTCGTTCCTAAGCTCTTGCTGAAGCTCACTGTCTGAATACCACACTCGCAGAAACGCCGCCACCAATTTCAGCGGCTCGCCCCGCTGCTTCTTCACCTCCAAACACAGCCGCATCAGCGGCTCCGCCATGTCATAATACGATTCCTTGCCCCGTTTTTCCGATCTGACATAACCTCTCTGTCTGAGTTCCCCCAATTGCCTCGACACGTTTCTCTCAGGGATGAACGTCTCCTCTGCAATCTCCTTCACCGTCATGGCACCGTCAGCAGCGCACAGCGATTGCACGATCCTCGCTTGTTGCGGCGACAACGAGCGAATCCGCTCCTGGAAGTAAGGAGTCAGTTCCTCCGCAAGCTCCTCGAAGCACGCGACCAGCCCGTCGAGCGATTCCTTCGTGAGGAACTCGGACACCATGACGTACATGCGGTGGTTGCCGCCAGCCAGGTGATGCAGGGCGTGAACGCGGTAACGTCCCTCCGGCGTTCTTAGGAACTCCACCAGATCGGCCTTGTCGTTTTCCCTTGCGATCTTCTCCATCAGATCCCGCGCGTCGTCGACCGAAAGCGGCTCCAAATGGATGATCTCAAAGAAACCGTAGAATGCGGCTTCGCGGCTCGATACGTCCTCGAACAACTGCTGCGACGTGGCCACCGTGGCCACCCGCCCTTGTTCCTGCAAGAAGGCCCGCCACTTCTTCTGGCCGGTGTCGCCCAGGCCGCGCATAGCGCGGTCGAGATTCTCCATAATCAACAGAATCGACCTGTCGCCAAGACGCCTGACGATTTCGCCCAGGATCTGCTCGGCCGCGTCGTCGGGGGCGAGACCTCGGGCGCCGGTACGATAGTCGAAGGCGAACTCGTCGGGGTAGGCCTTGGCCAGTTCGTCGGCGATTTCGAGGGCCAGGTCGATTAGACCGGTGAAGACGGTGTCCTCGCCCAGCCAGGCGATTCGCATCTTGTCCGCCAGTTGCGGGTTGGCTCTGACACGATCGTGAACCATTGAGACGAGGTGGGTCTTGCCGCAACCCCGCGGACCGATGTACAGGGCATGGTGCTTGTTGCCGGTCAGCATGCTCTCTTCGCACCAGCGGACCGCCTGACGCAGCAGTTGGTGCCGTTGCACGAAGATCCGCTCCCGCGTTTTCGGATCCATGTTGCTGGGTGTGTAGGCTGAGATCATGGGCCTTCGGAACACTGCTTCGGACACCGTTGCCTGGGGCACATAGGAACTTGCCGCGATTGGCTCGGTCATTTCTTCGTTCCTTCCAGCCCCTGGGCCGTACGCCACCATCTCTGAACCAGGGGAAAGCGAAATCGGTATCGCCCCTTCTCGTCACGGACCAGGTAGTGGTCCTGGGCCAGCGACTTGAGCAACTGAACCACGTCGTCCCGGTTGTCGATCCGCACCTTCGAACGAAGATCGGCATAGCACTGGTCGATCGACCGGGGAGATGGAGCGAGGGCGAGAAAGTCCAGCAAGACCCCGGCGAGCGAGGCGGCTGGTATGCTGTTGCCGTCAGCGTCCGGGAGGTTGTGCCGGTAATAGATCTTCAACCGTTCGCGGAAGTGCTCCATTTCCCACGGATCGGAATCGTCAACGAGTTGCCGCTGCACCAGAACCTCCACGTCTTTGGGCGTGACCGTACTCTCAAGCAAGGTCATCCGCGTGACGACGCGGTGGATGTAGAACGGAACGGCATCCGTCAACTCAACAATCTTGGCGATCACCGGTTCTTGCGAGTCGCACGTCACCGCCTCCTGCCCAAGAAGGTTCCTTGCCAACGTGGCAGCGTCTTCTAAAGCGAGAGGGCCGATCTCGACCTTCTCCATGTCGTTCGTCGGCTGGCTGGCGTAGTCCTGGCCGCGAAGATCGCGCAGCACGTGATGGAGGCCGACCGATCCGGTGAAGATCATGCGAAGGTTGTCGTTTTCATTCCGCATCGCTCGGAGCGAATCGAGAATCGCCAGGGAGGAATTGTCCGTCGAGCCGGATTTTTCCTCCAGGGCATCGATTTTCTGAAGCATGTAGGGAACTTCGTCCCAGAGAAAGACGATCTGCTGGTTAGTCTGGTGGTTGCATGTGTCCGTCAGTATCTTCTCGAGAATCGATTGCCAGCCCTTCTTCTGCTGCGGCGGGATTTTGATGACTCCGCCGATTTCGGTTCCGCCAATGGACTCGACGAGGCCGCCCAGCCACCGGCCGATGGCAGCCTTCTTGCTTTGGTAGTTTTTCAGGTCGGTGAGTACGACCTCCACGAAGCGCGTCGGTGAATCAACCTTCTCCAGATCGGCATAGAGAACCACCTTGTTTGGTGGCGACTCAGCTTGCATCTTCTTGAGGACAGTCGTCTTGCCGATTCGCCGTTCGGCCGTGAAAACAACCGAACCTTGATCGATGGCCTTCCAGATCCGGCCGATCAGCTTATCTCTTCCTACCACGTTCTCGGGAGCTACCTGCTTTGCCACTGCATGACTCCTTGGGGCCAGAAGCACACATACGATGACTCCATCGTACGACGATCTTATCGTACGATAATCATGTCGTATGTCAAGCGATTCGCGATAATGGACATAAATCATATAGAAACAACGACTTATGTATACGTTCTGGCAAGGGGATCGGTTGCGCGCAGACACGCCGAATTCAAGACATACCACCACAGCAGGTGGTTCAACTCGGCCGAATTGATGGGTGCAGGTCGGGTTGGCGGCGTTGCGACACGCGGAGCAGGTCCGCGAGGCTATCCAATCGCGGTCTCGCAGAAACCGTTTCCTGTGCCACACGCTGATGCCTACAATGGCAACCTGCAAGCCACCCAACCCGCCCCTGCCACCACGGCACCCCCGGCCCAGACATCGCAACCACCCGCAAATCGCCTTCCCAACCATGCTGGAGTGAAACCATGCACCATCACGCACTGCGCAACGTCCTCACGAGCATACTGATTACCTGTGTCTTAGGTTCTCTCTCGGTATCAACTGGCCACGCAGCCGACCAGCCCGCTGGGCTGCGTGCCGGCGCCGCGGCCGTCGACGTCACGCCGAAGGAGTTCCCGCTGAACATGCCGGGCGGCTTCAGCGAGAACATGGCGCAGAGCGCCCACGACCCGCTCCATGCTCGGGCACTGGTGCTCGACGACGGAACGACGACCCTGGCGATGGTCGTCGTCGACAGTCTCGGGGTCTCGCCCGAACTGATCGAGGAGGTGAAGAAGCTCGCGTCGGAAGAGACCGGTATTGCGACCGACAAGATGCTGATCTGCTCGACGCACAGCCACTCCTGCCCGCAGTCGAACACGACGAAGGGCCCCGCTCCTGAGGTCGCCTATCGCCAAGTGCTGCTGGCGGGAATGGTGAAGTCGATCGTCGAGGCCAAGGCGGCGCTGCGTCCGGCGGCCGTGGGGGCGGCGGCGCATCCGCTGCCCGAAGAGGTCTTCAATCGCCGCTGGTACCTGAAGCCCGGCAAGATGCCGCTCAACCCCTACGGCAAGATGGACCAGGTGAAGATGAACCCGGGCACCAGCCCCGACGTGCTCGACCGGCCGGCCGGCCCGACCGATCCCGACGTGACGATCCTCTCGGTGCAGGATGCACACCGCAAGCCGCTGGCGCTGTGGGCGAATTACTCGCTGCATTACGTCGGCGCGCCGCCGAGAGGCCAGGTCTCGGCCGATTACTTCGGGGAGTTTGCACGGCTCATGCCGTCTCGTTTGCGTGCCGGTGAAGAGTTCGTGGCCATGATGACCAACGGCACCTCGGGCGACATCAACAACATCCCGTTCCTGGTCACCCGCCCGCCGCGGGAGCCCTTCGAGCAGATCCGCATCGTGGCGGGCAAAGCGGCCGACGCCGCCTGGTTCGCCCATCGCAAGATCGAACAGCATCGCTCCGACGTGACCCTTGGTATGCTCCAGCGCGAGGTCGTGCTCAAGTATCGGCGGCCGACCGACGAACAGCTTGCCGAAGCCAAGAAGGTGCTTGCGGTCACCGATGAGAAGGAAATCGAGAAGTTGCCGCGGCTTGCCCAGCACTACGCCCGTAGTATGGTTCGGGCGGCAGAGCGGGAAGCAAAGACGCTTGCCGTCAAAGTGCAGGCCATCCGCATCGGCGACCTGGCGATATGCACGATCCCCTTCGAAGTCTTCGCCGAGATCGGCCTCGAATTGAAGGATCGCAGCCCGTTCCCGCAAACCATGGTCATCAGCCAGGCGAACGGCAGGTATGGCTACCTGCCGACTCCGCGGCAGCACGAGCTCGGCGGCTACGAGACGTGGCTTGGCACCAACCAGGTGGAGGAGCAGACGTCGGTGATCTTGACGAACAACCTGCTGGAGATGCTGGCCGAGTTGAAGTAGAGCAGGCCCGAATGGTCCAACACACAGAGGAAAGATCTCGTGAGAAAAACATTCGTAGCTCTGGCTGTTCTGGCGGCCGTTCTGATTTGCACGTTCGACGAGCGGCTTCGCGCGGAGGACGCAGCGCATCCCCTGCACCACATCAATACGGCGTTTGAAAACGCTTCGCCCTTGTGGTGGGAAGTCGACGCGGAAGGAGTGGTCCACGTCCATTTGGTCTACGACCAGGAACGCGGTGCTCCCAATCGGGCCAACGGACACTGGAACTTCAGGATCGATGCGGAACCGGGCGCGGATCTGACCCTCCTGCTCGGTCCCTTCGCCAATATCTACAACGGAAGACTGGGCACGGCGGCTCGCGAGCCGGCGACGACCTTCGTCTCGGACGACGGGAAGGAGTGGCGAGCGGTCACGATGGAGTATGTCGAACCGGATCGCCGGCGGCTGAAGGTTCGCATGAACGGCCCGTCGCTCTATGTGGCTCGGCTGCAACCCTACTGCATTTCCGATCTGGAGAGACTGAAGACCGAAATTGCCGGCGATGCGATGGTCGAGATCACGACGATCGGGCACACGGTCGAGAATCGCGAGCTGGAGATGATCCGCGTCGGATCTCCCGACGCTCCGCACTGCGTGCTGATTCGCGCTCGCGCTCACCCGTGGGAACCCGGCGGAAACTGGGTGCTGGAAGGATTGATTCGCCGGTTGCTGCAAAGCGACGCCCATGCCCGGCAGTGCCTGGCAACCTATTGCCTGTACGTGATGCCCATGGCCAACAAGGACGGCGTCGCCCGCGGACGCACTCGCTTCAACGCGAACGGCAAGGACCTCAATCGCGACTGGCTTCAACCGGCCAATCCGATATTAGCTCCGGAGAACACCGCCCTCGAGAAATGGCTCGAGGCGATGATCGCCAGCGGACAGGGTCCCGATCTGGCTATCGACTTCCACAACGACGCCTACGGCAATCTGCATTTCCCCCGACCAGACACGGAAGACGCTCGATGGGACGACTACCTGGCGCGGCTACGGCGTTTTGAAGAGGTGTTGCGAGCGAATTCGTGGTTTACGGAAGGAAGCTCGACGGGCATCTCTCCGACCATTGCCGGGGGGCTGCAGAAACGCTACGGAATCCCCGCGTGTATCCACGAATTGAACGCCGACTGGATTGCCGGGCTCGAGGATTATCCGACCGTCGCCAACTGGAAGAAGTACGGGGAACAGCTCAGCACCGTCTTCTTCAAATACTTCACCCATCCGGATTCGGGACCTCCAGCGCGTGCTTCTCAATGAACTGGAGACCCTTCTCACCGGGATCCCTCGCCAACCAGCGAGACATCGTCAACCCACACTCTCCCCGCTTGCCTCCCGTCCCCGGCCGACTGGAATGTGAAGCCCACTCCCATGGCCGAGCGGGGGTCGTACTTCTGGTTGGCGTCGCCTTGCCACTCCGGCAGACGAAGCTGGGACCAGGCCACGTCGATGCGTTGCCAGCCGTCGATGGCCGCCTGACCGGCCTGGAAGGTGCGCTCGAAGTGCAGAAGCTCGTCCGAGGATCTGCCGCCGTAGGCGACCACGGTGATCGGCTGGCCCAGCTTTTCGACGTGCAGGTAGAAGCTCAAGCCCGCTGATCCGCTCCAGTTCTGGGGCTGACCGGGAACCAGGCTGCAGGCCGCCCAACTGTCGGGCGCCAGGTCGTACTGAATCTGGAGCGATGCGGCCCCGCCGTGTTTGGTCTTCTTGTCGGCAGCGAAGGTGAGACGAGTATCCTTCCCGTCGTCGAGAAACGCAGCCCAGCCCGCCGGGTCGCCTTCGAAGTCGTCGATCGATGTTCCCTTTAGACCGGCCGCCGGCTGTGCCGGTTGCGGTGGAGTCTCGACGGGCTTGGCCGCTTCGACCGGCGGTGTTTCCGGAGACATCTCGGCCGGCGGCTTCGCTTCCGAAGCGACTTGAGGTTCCGTGCCGGCCCACTTGGCGTGCCAGGCATTCAGCAAAGGAACGAACTCCTCGGTGGCCTTCCGATTCCCGGCGGGCGAAGGATGGTCGTCGCCGTCGCTCGGGTAGTAGAGCGTGTTCTTGCCCGGCTGATAGAGGTGTTCAACCTTGCCGCCCACGAGCCGATGATGATTGTCCGGACCGGTAAGGACGTTGTAGAAATCGAACACGGCCACATTGTTGCCCCGGTAGTCGGCCAGCCAGTCCTTCACGAGCCACGAGTTGAACGCCCGGGCATTGGCCGCACATGTGCTGTCCTGAACCGGTGGAGCCGTGACGGCTATGAACAGCCGATCGGGCCGCGTGGCGAAGTACTTGAGCAGTCCGTTATAGATCGCCTTGGCGTTGGCCACCGTCAGCCCTTCTCCCCGGGCAGGTCGATCCGTGGGCTTCCCCTCCAGGTTCGAATTGGGAAAGCACGACTTGAACATCACGATCCGGTTCTCGCCGCCCGGATCGGCCGCGGTGCGAGTGTACTCGCAGTGTTGCTCGCTTTCACGGTAGAGGGCCCCGAGGTACCCGGCGCTCTGAGGGCCCGTGAACCACTCGGGCCAATTGGTGATGTCGGTGCGGTCGCCGATGCCGTCCGGCCCCCAGCCGTAGTTGGTGTCGCTGACGAAGTAGTTGTTCTCTGCCAGCGCCTTGCCCAACCCGCCGTGCGAATCGTTCAGCCAGTTCTCGCCGCATGAATGGTGAACGAACACGAGTTTGACGGGTTGCTTCGGCGACTGCGCGGCGGGCAACTGGGCCGACGCTCCCGCAGGCAATTGGGCTTCGGAGCTGGGGGAAGAACATCCGGAGAATACCCACACGACGGCCAGCAATCCGGCCAAGACTCGCCCGAGAAATCTCCTTGCCGCTACCGCCTTTCTTGACGACTCAATCGCTGACATAGACATGCTCCTGCTGGAGGACACGCCGGGAATCTGCCTCAAAGAATACCATGCCCGAAATACGACGCAAGCCGACAGGCTCGTCGAGGCCGGCGCGCCCCACAATTCAGGCCCCAGTTCGACCCCCGGAGCCGGCCTGATCGCATGGCGACCGGACAAAAGGCCGCTTTTCTGCCCCAGAGCGGCATAAGTTCTTGATTTCGCCCGCACGGTTTGACATGATCGGTGGTTGACGATCCCCGTTTTCCGCTTTCCGCCTTCCGCTTTCCGCTTTCGCGGAAGCCGGGCTTTGAAATTCTCAGAACCATGTGCAAAGAAGAAGCCGATATGTCGCAAGCATTCTCACGACGCCGCTTTTTGAAGTCGGTCGCGGTGGCAGGCGCCGTCGCCGTTCCCCATGTCCTTCCGGGACGGGTGCTCGGAAAGGACGGAGCCGTCGCGCCGAGTGAACGAATCACGCTCGGCGGGATCGGCGTCGGAAATCGAGGCTCCTACGTTCTGTCGCGATTTCTGCCGAACGCCGACGTGCAAATGGTGGCCGACGCCGACCTGCAACGCTCCCGCCGGGAACGGGTGAAGGAGATGGTCGACAAGCACTACGGAAACACCGATTGCGTTCTCTATCGGGAGATGGACGATATCCTCCAGCGGGACGATATCGACGCCGTTCTGATCACCACGGGCGACCGCTGGCACACGCTCGCTTCGATTCTGGCCGCCAAGGCGGGCAAGGATATCTACTGCGAGAAGCCGTGCAGTATGACGATCGAAGAGAGCCGGATGCTCGCCGACGGGATCGCCCGATATGGCCGCGTGTATCAAGCCGGGACGCAGCGCCGCAGCATCGAGAACTTCCAACTGGCGGCGTATCTGGCCCATTCCGGCAAGCTGGGCGAACTGAAAGAAGTCCACGCCAACATCCTGGCGCCCCTGACGCACAACCCGTGGCTGCCCGCGGAACCGGAACCTGCGATCGACGAATGCGACTGGGATCGGTGGTTGGGTCCCTGCCCGTGGCGCCCCTACAACTCCGCCTATGTGAGCGGAGGCTGGCGCGGCTTCACCGACTTCCACGGCGGCGGAGTCCTCGAATGGGGCTCGCACACCATTGATCTTTGCCAGTTCGCCGCCGGAATGGACGATTCGGCGCCGGTCGAGTTCTGGGCCGACGACTACAACTTCGGGATCTATCACTCCGACTGGCGAACGACCATGGCCGCCCCGAAGACGAACGTCATCTACGGCCGGTATTCCAACGGCGTGAAACTCGTCATGCGCGACGGCGGCTGGCAGGGGCTGGGGACTTGCAGCGTCAAGTACGTCGGCACCGAGGGTTGGATCGAAACGGGAGACAGCGGTGCGATTCAAGTCGCGCCCGACTCTCTCCGCCGCGAGTTGACCGTGGTCACCATGGCGGGAACCGACCCTTCGACGCACGTGCGGAACTTTCTCGACTGCGTCAAGTCGCGGCAACTGAGCCGGGCACACGCCTTGGCGGCCGCTCAGGCGCACGTCGCCGCCCACGCCGCCTATATCATGGCGACGCTCGGACGCCCGCTCAAGTTCGACCCGAAAACCGACACGTTCCTCAACGACGCGGAAGCCAACAAGATGCGCTGCCGCGCGTGGCGACAACCGTGGCACGTCTAGGGGAAACCCGAATCTCGAAATCCGAAATCCGAAACAAGCACGAAATACGAATACCGAATACCGTTGATTGCGACGGTGAACCGAGCCTTGCCCAAAGGAAACCAGATATGCGTTACGTTTTCGCTCTCCCAATTCTCTCGGTCTGTCTGCTCAGTGCAACGGCCTTCGCCGACGACGATCCGGCGGCGCTACTCAAGACGATTCAGTCCACCGAAACACCGGACGTCGATCGGGCCAATGCCTTCGAGAAGATCGGCGACGTGGCCGGCGACGACGCCGTGAAGACGTTGGCCGGCTTCCTTGGCGACAAGACGTGGTCGCACTACGCACGCTATGCCTTGCAGAAGATGGAGGGAGAAGAGGTCACCAAGGCGCTGCTCGCGTCGCTCGATACGTTGGAGGGTGACCTCGAGCTTGGAGTGATTACCACGATCGGCCGCCGTTGCGACCCCACGGCCATTGCGCCCCTTGCGAAGCTCCTCGGGGATGCCGACGCAGAAGTCGCCGGCTCCGCCGCCGTCGCCCTCGGATGGATCGCAACGCCCGACGCCGCCACCGCGCTCACCGAGGCATTCGGCGCCGCGAAAGATCCCAAACGCAAGGAGTCGCTCGCCTCGGCCATGCTCCTGGTCGGACAGCGGCTCGCCAGGACGGGAAACACCCAGGCAGCCGTCGACGTTCTCGATCTTCTGCGAGGTGCGGAAGTTTCGAAGGCCTGCCGAATCGGAGCGACGCAGAACGCCATGCTCGCTCGGGGCGCCCAGGGCGTCGACTTGATGGTCGAGCAACTGAAGTCGCCCGATCCCGATTACTTCCAAACCGGACTGGCCGTCTGCCGCGTTCTTCCCGGCGAGCCGGCAACCAAGGGCCTGATCGATTCGCTCGCCGCAGAATCGTCGCCCGATCGACAGGCGCTCTTGATCCTCGCCATGAAAGATCGCGGCGACAAACGGGCTTTTCCGTCGGTCCTGGCCAAACTCGAGAGCGACTCACCGGCGGTTCAATTGGCGGCGGTCGAGGCCACCGGTGCGCTCGGCGACGGCTCCTCGGTGCCCGTTCTTCTGTCGGTCGCCAACGAGGCAACTGCCGAAACCGTTCTCAATTCGCTGGTCGCCCTGCAAGGGCCCGGCGTGGACGCGGCCCTGATGAAGGCCGCTCAATCGCCCGACGCGTCCGTGGTGGCGGTGCAGGCGTTGGGGAAACGTCGTGCGAAGGAGGCGGTTGACCTCCTCTTCCGGCTCTCCAAAGCCGATTCCCCGGCAATCAGTCAGGAGGCGATCGTAGCCCTGGGAATGACCGTACCGCAGGACCGGTTTCTCGACCTGTTTGCCTTGCTGAAGACAGCCAAGAGCGACGCCCGCAAGGCGGCAGTCCAGAATGCCATTCACGGCGCCGTCTTCCGGAGTACGGACCCGGACGCCTGTGCGGAAGCACTGGGCGCCATGATTCCGACTTCGAGCGGCGCCGATCGCGAGTTCCTTTTCGAGCAGATTCGAACGGCGGGCGGGGCAAAGGCCGTCGCCCTCATGCGCCGGTTCGCGACCGGATCGGACGAGTCCTTGCAGGACGCCGCGACCAAGACGCTCGGTGTCTGGCTTTCCGCCGACGCGGCCCCGGTTCTCCTGGAAGTCGCACAAGGCGACGGCAAGTTCGCCGTCCGTGCCCTGGGTGGATACATTCGCATCTTCCGCCAGTTCGAGGTGCCGGAGGCCGAACGAGTGGCCATGGCCGCCAAGGCCTTTCAAGTGATCACTCGGCCGAATGAACGAAATGCGGCCATCGAAGCGATCACCCGGTTCCCGTGCGTGGGAACGTTCGAATTGGCGCTGGATCAACTCGATGCCCCGGGAAGCGAAGAAACGGCCGCACAGGCCGTCCTGACCATCGCCCGGACCGTTCTCGACCTCGATCCGGAGAAGGGAAAGGCGGGCCTCAAGAAACTCATCGACGCGAACGTCAGCGCGAGCGTGACGGCCTCGGCAAAGGCACTGCTGCAATAGGTACTTTCACGGCATGCCAATGTGAGTCAGGTGCGCGGCCATAGAGCCGCAGTTGGGAATGCGAACCCTGTCCCGAGCGCAACCGCAGAGTTGCCGCCGCGCATGACATCTGGATCGCGACTTTGGTCCCCCAGCCTGGCTCGCACGACACCACACTCTCGTCCTTACCCCACTTCTTCTGAGCTGTCATCCGACACGCCGCGATTGCGGAGATTCCCACATTGAGTCTATGATAAACCGCTCGCTGGAGGGGGCCTACGCGGTGGCAGTCTGGAAATGGACAAACGAGCCATCGTTGTGGTGGCGTCATCGATCCGCCTGTGATACAGTTCTGAGATGAGAACGTGTGGTAATCTTAACCTTTCATAGGTTTGTCTGCCCATGGCGTTAGTCGATCACCAACACGTTGGGTTGAGGTTCGCACCTGTTTCTGTTCGAATGTATAGAATATTGAGTATCGAATTCGCCTTTTCTAGGGAGCGCGGTGCGAGTCAGGTCGATTCTGTCGGTACCTGGCAAAGTCGGTGGTTCAAGGAAGTGCTGAGGTTGAGTTATGGTTGAATCGGCTGAGGAAAGGGATCGACGCCGCCTACAGTCTCTTGAGACGCACTACCGACCCTGCGCTTGCCGAAGCACAACGCCCTTTTTCAGCAAACGGGAATACGCACGTTCATCTTCGCACAAGGTGTACCCAAGCCGGGGACCGTACCGGACCGAGTTTCAGAGCGACCGCGACAAAGTGCTCTACTCTCGCTCATTCCGACGTTTACGACTTAAGACTCAGATCTATCCTGAGCACACGGCAGATCATCTCAGAACCCGGTTAGATCACACGCTGGAAGTTGCCCAGATTGCACGTCACCTCGCTAGACAGCTTCGCCTGAACGAGGATCTGGCAGACGCGATTTCGCTTGCACACGATGTTGGTCACACGCCGTTTGGCCACAGTGGCGAACGGGCACTTCATACCTTTCTTGGCCACTGGAACGAGACGCACAACCTTGGCCTCGACGGATTCAAGCATAATTGGCAAGGGTTGCGAGTTGTTGACAAGCTTGAGAAGTCGTATCCGGAACACGATGGACTGAATCTGACTAGGGCTGTCAGGATCGGCATCCTCAATCACACCAGTCTCAAATACAGCGAACGGGCAGGACTCCCCGATTGGCCCGAAAACCATTGTTCGTGTGACATGTGGGACAAGCTCTGTTTTGATCCGAGTGACCGACGCTACAGTTTGTTTGAAGTGCAGACTTGTCATTTGGCTGACGAAATAGCACAGGTCATTCACGATCTCGAAGACGCGATAATCTCCGAGGCTTTCGGTCTTGAAGAGATCGTGCGAAACCGAAACGAGTATCCGCTTCTCGCATCATGCCTCGACAACATACAGTCATCCGTGAAGCAAATGCTGGTGGAGCAATCGGACAACCCGCTTCAACATCTCGAAAGCTGGACAGACTGGAGCCGCTTTCCTTTTGCCGACCAGGACCAGAGTTCAAAGCTCGTGCTCCGACTCCGAAGCGAGATGATCTATGTCATTACCATTGCTGTTCTCGACTTCTCACAGGGCGCGCTCGATGAGTGGGAACAAAGGCATCTTGTGTCGTCACAAGAAGAAACGCAGATAGAGGAGTTCAATAATCTTGTTAATGGCGGTGTACCGTTCGATGATTGCGTCACCTTTGGTTCCTCAGAAACGGGAAGAAACTTCGAGGAACTCAAGACGAAGCTCACTGACCGCGTCATCCGATCGGAGCGAGTGAACAGAATGGACGGTAAAGCGGACTACGTTTTGCGACACATTCTTCAGGTTTATCTCACCAGCCCCAAACAGGTTCATCAGTCGGTCTTGGATCAGTACGTGAAGCAAGCACATCCCGAAAACGCTGATATACGTGGTTGGAAACGCAAGGAACTCGCACAACTTCAGAAAGACAAGGACTTTGTGCGTGCCGTGGTTGATTACGTTTCAGGAATGACAGACAGATTCGCTTTGCAGGAATATGACCAACTGTATTCTGCGTACCCAAGGATTCCGTCGTGACTAAGGCTGGAGAGATGATCGAGAATTCCAGCTTGGATCGCGTCAGGCGGTCTCTTGAGACCATCGTTGGCGCATCGACGCCGGATTCCGCAACTCGTGAAGCCGAGTTATTTCGCCGCTACTTCCGCGCTTCTGTTTCACCCCAGCCGCAGTCGTTTTACGTGTCGAACTGCGCTACGTTTAGTCGTCATTACCTTCTGCCGAACCTGGTTAAAAATCACCACCTCGTTCTTCAGTTACATAGACTTGGTCTGCTGCAAGACTGCCATAACGTCCTCGATCTAGGTGCTGGCCCTGGCACTTTTGCCTTCTCCCTCCTCTGTTGGCTTCAAAGCCAACATAAAGAGACTAACCAGGAGTTTCGCGTTTCGATGGTGGATGCGGTCGAAGAGTTCCGTGGAGTGTTTGACTCGATCTGGAAGGATTTGCGACTGCCTGCAAAGGATGGATTGCTCCCCCGGCAAGTTACCGCTTTTATTAAAGGTGACGTGCTTGAGCACGCGGACAAGCCCGAATTGATCGTATTCAGCAATAGTCTTGGTGAGATCCTCCGAAACTCTGAAGTAGATCACGGACGGCTCATTGACAGTCTTGTTCAAGCGCAGGCGGTCACAGCAATTGTTGACTACGACTACGAGAGCGTGTCTCCCTTCTTCAAGGAATTTGCAGCGGAGATGTCGTCTGTATTCCACAAAGTGTCCTGCGGCGATTGGCCGCTTCGGCACGGCGCATACGAGCAAGTGGACTTGGGGTGTCTATCGCAGATCAATGCCTCATTGCGCGCTCGGCGCGTGCGGTGCCTGAATTCGGTGTGGATTCCGAAACCGAGGGAATTCAAACTTGATGCTGTGTCTGCTAATGATCTCGTTTTGACGTACAAGCGCGCGTGGGAACATCACGACGTGGAATTGCTTTCGGAGCTATTTGCAGAGGACGCTACTTACGTAGAGCGTCAGGATAGGCGACCTTTCTTTGGGCTAAGCGAGATCAAGACGTACTGGCAAAGGAATGCACTCCATCAGGCATCCGTTGAATTTGAGCCTCTCTCGATCGACTTCTCAGATCACAATCTGCTGGTCGGTTGGCGCTGCCAGTTCTTTCGGAAGGACTTAAGCCAGTGGTTGAATTTGGAGGGTGAATTTGAAGCCGTCGTGTGCAACGGGCGCATAAGCCGGTTTGTGGAGAAGTTCGACAAGAAAATGTCCTATCTGCGAGATTAGGAATTGCGAGTCAGCAACTTAATGCGTTGGTGGCAGAGTTCCGACACTGCGATGGCGGTGAAGAACAGCAACAACAGGGAAGTGCTTTGCGTCGTCGGCCTGATTCGCTACCGGGTAGACTCTTCAGATGTTGCCCACGTTCAGGATGCGAGGTAGCTTTGTCGCTCGCTTCGGCGGCCTCAACACTGCACCGGGCGACGCTACCACGGCACCCCCGTCCAAGGCTTCCGCTCTCTACGCATTCTACTCCGGCCGGTACCAGAACGTCCTCCAATACGCCTGGTCCAGCTCAAACGGATCCACCGACGCATTGAAGTCGTGGTCCACCGGCAACACGCCGTAGCGGATCATTTCGCGTACGTAATCGCGGCGCGGAACGAACGTCACCGGGCAGTCCGGGCCGTTGTTGGGACTCGGATTGATCATGCAGAAGCGGTTGTTCTCTTCCAGAATGTGTTTCCGCCCCCGGGCGACGGCCGCCACGATCGCCTGGTACCCCGGATCGTTCTTGTCCTTGAACACCTCCTTGCCGGACTTGGCTTCGCAAACGCCCAGCCCGCCCGCCGACTTGGCCAACGGCGCCCGGGCCGCCTTGGAGAGCTCCGGATACGACAGATTGTAGATCAAATGCCGATTGAACCGCCCGCCGTCCTCCGACATCGTGTGGGCCACGTACTTGTTCTTCTGGAACTCGTCGGGCGGGTAGTAACGGGCGTAGAAGTGGGCCGGCAGCTTGTAGGTGCCGATCTTCTTCTCCGCCTCGGTCGGTGCGTGGCACGCGTCGCAGCGGCCGGTCATCACCTCCTCCATTGCCTGCGTCTCCGGCCAGTCCTTGTCGTTGCGGACGTTGACGCTGTGTTCGTAGAACCCGATGGTGCCGTGGCTGTTGACGGCATAGGTCCCCGCGTGATTGGCGCCGGCGTCCAGCCAATGGCGGACGATCTTCTGCTCGTTCTCCGGCATGTTGACGCCTTCGTGCCCCTCTTCGATCAACTTGAGCAGGCGGCTGGAACCGGTGCCGATCTGGTAGGGCCCGAAGTTGCTCTTGCTGTGCTCGGAATAGGGCAGAATAATCCGATTGTCGCCGAACAGTTGCCGCCACGACATCTGGATATAGCCGATCGGGTAAAGCGGGCCCCAATGGCCCGAGATGTTGAATCCGCCTTCTTCGCGGTCGTGATTGTGGCACTCCAGGCAGTGCTTGTCGAGGATCGGCTGAATGTCCCGCAGGTAATCGAAGATCTCCGGCACGCCCGCCACCGGCTCGGGATCGACGGGCCGCGTCGCCATAACCCGCATCAACCGGTCGCGATCTTCGGCGCCGGGCGCTTCGGTTCGTTGTTCGTGGCAACCGATGCAGGTGGTCGTCTCGCCCGGCATGACGGAAGTGAACGAATGCATCCGCTTGACGCAATGCCCCATCTCGTCCATGGCCAGGAACAGAAAGCTGCGTTTCGCCGGCAACTTGAAGTACGCGCTCCCCTCCTCCGAAACCGGGACGGTGCCGATCAGCCGTTCGACGGAGAACGTGCCGCCGGCCGACATCTCCGACATCGCGCCGGCATAGTTGATCGGTTTGGGGAGAACCTCGTAGATCAGCAGATTCTTGACCGTCCCCGACGCCACGCCCTTCATCTTGCGGCCGGCGTAGATATTGGCCAGGGCAAGGGTGCCGTGGGCGACTGAAGGGACGGTCTCGTCGGCGATCACCGGTTCCCGCCCGCGGGGCATCACCGGCCGCGGCTCGCCGATCCAGAATCCTTCCTTGGCCAATTCCTCGGGAAGTTGGTAGAGCAGCTCGGTCTCGCCCTGCCCGTTCATCAGTTCCATCGTGGCCTTATTGGCGACCAGGAAGTGGTTCTCGCCGAACGCCCACGGGTCGCAATGGATGTCGCCCTTGCTGATGTACTGCACGCCCTTGGGATCGTCAGGGCCGAGCCGTGGATCAATCAGTGCGGTCTTACCGTAATGTTCCCGCCTACCGTGGCCGGGCGACCAGGTGACGACCAGTTTCGGGCTGTTTGGAACCGGTTTGGGCGCCAGGATCGTCCCGTTGTTGATTTGGTTGCCGTAGAGGACCATCTGGCGAGTTCCATCGGGATTCATCGACCAGAGATGATGATAACCCATGTGAAAGCGGTCCACGTATTCCCAGCGCATGTAGGCGACCTGGCCGTTGTCCAGCACCCAGGGCGTGTTGTCGTGTTCGACGTTTGCCGACAGCATACGGATGTTCTTTCCGTCGGAGTCGCACTTGTAGAGCGTGCCGACCTGCGTCATCCAGCACTGAACGTATCGATTCGCTCGAGTCGAGCAGAAGACGATCTGATCGTCGGGCAGATAAGTGGGTTCAAAGTCGTCCCAGCCGGGCGGCGAGTAGGTCTGGTAGTCTTCCATGCCGGGCGAAACGTCTTCACCCTGTCCGGTGAGCTGCTTCAGCCCGCTGCCGTCGAGGTTGATTTCAAAGAGGCTGTAATGCCGCTTCCCTTTGGGCAGATAGGCGAAGACGAGTTTCTTCGCCTCGTAGTGAATCTGCGGATCGCGAATGTTCCCCTCGGGATCTTCGAAAATGGTGCGAACCTGCTTGGTCCTGACGTTGTAGATGCACAGCTTGCCGCCGGAATTCATGGGGAAGGTGGTCCGGCACTGGTCGGTCGAATAATAGGCGATGCTGGCGTACCAGTGGCCGTCGATGCTCGGCTTGCGGACGGCGAACAGAATCTCGTCGGGCATGCCGGCGTCGAGGAACGAGCCGAGCATCGACGGTCGTTCGGGCGTCGGCTTTGGCGCGGTCGTTTCGGCAAGTCCGGGAGAGACCAGAAGCAGGAATAACAGTGGCCGAACTCTGGAAACCATGACTCTGTCTCCGGTGGGGAACGACGGAGCAACGAGTGCCGTTGTTCACTCCGCGAACAAACGCCTTTTCGCGGAGCGAAAAGCGACTATCGAGATCCTACACCACCCGGCGCCGGCCCTCAAGCTTTTCCCTCTGCCGACCAGACCATTCAATTCCATCTCCGGCCCATGTACAATGGCCGTCGTCCATCCCAATGCGGGCATCCATCAAGGAGACAGCAATGAAACGAACAACACGCCGACAGACAGTCGCCACCCGACGCCGGTTCCTGGCCACAACGGTCGCATCTTCAGCTTTCTTGATCGTGCCGCGACACGTTCTGGCGGGCTCCGGTGAGCAAGCGCCAAGCGACAAACTGAATATCGGCTGCGTCGGCGTCGGCGGCATGCAGGGAGCCGGCGACGTGCGAAATGTGAGCCGCGAGACCATCTACGCACTGTGCGACGTGGATGAAACCCATTTGGAGAAGACCGCGGCAAACTATCCCAGCGCCAAGCGCTACCGCGACTTCCGCGAGATGCTCGACAAGGAGCACAAGAACCTCGACGCGATCACCGTCACCATCCCCGATCACATGCACGCCACCGTGTCGCTGTGGGCCATGGAACGAGGCATCGCCGTTCATTGCCAGAAGCCGCTGACCCAGAGCGTCTGGGAAGCCCGTCTGTTGACCAAGGCGGCAGAAAAATACAGCGTTGTGACACAGATGGGCAACCAGGGATACTCTTCTGAAGCGACGCGTGTCGCCTGCGAGATCATTTGGAGCGGCGCTCTCGGCGACATCACCGAGGCGCACTCGATGAGCGGCGGCGGTTTTTCACGAGGTGTAACCGAGTGGCCGCCTGCCGAGGAGGTTCCCAAGACCCTCGATTGGGATCTCTGGACGGGCCGCGCCGCGGAACACACCTACAGCTCGAAGATCCACCCGATCCACTGGCGGGGCTTCCTGGAGTACGGAACCCAAATGATCGGCGACTGGGGCATCCACATGCTGGGCCCGGCCAACTGGGCTCTGCAACTGGGCAATCCCACCAGCGTCGAGTGCACGGCCGTCGAGGGCGTGAATCCCGTCACGTACCCGAGCTACGCCTGCAAGTTCGAGTTCCCGGAGCGAGCGAACAAGTACGTCCCTTCAGGCAAGATGCCCCCGCTAACCCTCTATTGGTACGAAGGGAGCGCCGTGAAACACTTTGCGGTCCCGAAGGGTTTGACCCGAGAGGATGTCAAACCGTTCAACGAGATCTTCATCGGCACGAAGGGCTATTTGGGCACCGGCGGGCGAGGGGAGAGTTTCCGGCTGATCCCCGAATCGAAGATGCAGGACTTCCAGAAGCCGCCGCAAGTCCTCAAGCGCTCACCGGGACACTTCCAGGACTGGATCCAGGCCTGCAAGGGGGGCGATCCGGCGTGCTCCAACTTCAGCATCGCCGGACCCTACACAGAGTGGATGCTGCTGGGGGCCATCAGTTGGCGTTTTCCAAACGAGAAACTCCTGTGGGACGGCAAGAACCTGCGTTTCACCAACAACGAGAAAGCCAACGAGTTTGTCAAACCTCGGTTCCGCAAGGGCTGGGAACTGAACGACATCTCGGTCTGAACGAGAATCCCGGGCCGACGTGTCTGAACGATTGACAAGGCCGCTTCCGCGCACCATGATCGGGGCGCTGACTGCGAGTCTACGGTTTCACGGGGAGATTACAAAAGGAGCGAAAAATGGACGCAGCACGATTCACACGACGGCAGTTTGTGGCGGCGACTTCGCTGGGATCCCTTGCGGCGGTGGCCGGCCGCAGCGTTCCGGCACGCGCCGCGGCAAGCGGGGTCACATCCAAACTGGCGGTCCGCGGCGGCACGCCCGTGCGCACCAAAGGCTTTCCCGGCTGGCCCATTTGGGATAAGGATCGCGACGAACCGCAAGTCGTGTCCGTGCTCCGTAGCGGCGTCTGGTCCCGTTCGAAAGTGGTGGCCGAGTTCGAGAAGAAATACGCGGAACTACTGGGGGCGAAACGCTGTCTGGCCACCACCCACGGCACGACCGCCTTGCTCACGGCGCTCAACACGCTCGACATCGGCGTCGGCGACGAGGTGCTCGTCGGTCCCTATACCTTTGTGGCTTCGGTCAGCGTGATCTTGCTCTCGGGCGCCTTGCCCATCATGGTCGATACCGATCGCGAGACGTTCCTCGTGAATCCGGAGAAGATGGAGGCAAAGATCACGCCGAACACCAGGGCCATTCTGCCCGTCCACATCTACGGGTTGCCGGCCGACATGGATCGGATCAACGCGATTGCCAGGAAGCATAACCTGGTGGTCCTGGAAGACGCATGCCAGGCGTGGTTGGCCGAATTGAACGGCAAGAAATGCGGCACGCACGGCAACCTGGGCTGTTTCAGTTTCCAGAACTCCAAGCACCTCACCTGCGGGGAAGGCGGCGCCGTCGTCGGCAATGACGACGCCGTGATGGATCGGGCCGTTTCCTATCACAACTTCGGGCACGGCGGATCCAGGCTGGGCAGCAAGTGCCGCATGACCGAGTTCCAGGCGGCCATTCTCCTGGCCCAGATGGCCCGACTCGAGGAGCAGACGCAGCGGCGCTGGGAAAACGCCGTCTATCTGACGGCGAAACTCCGCGAGATTCCCGGAATCACGCCGCACAGGCTCTACGACGGCGTGACCCGGGCGGCCTATCATCTCTATCCATTCCGCTACGACCCGCAGGAGTTCAACGGCGCCCCACGAGACAAGTTCATCGCCGCGTTGCGGGCGGAGGGCATCCCCAGTTCCGGCGGTTACGGCCGTTTGAACAAGGCGGCCTTCATCGAGGACACGTTGAGTTCCCGCAATTTCCAGCGGATGTACTCCCGGGACCAGCTCGACCATTGCCGAGCCCAGATCGAATGTCCCGACAACGATCTCCTTTGCAGCGAGGCCGTCTGCTTCAGCCAGCGACTCCTGCTGGGAACCAAGGAAGATATGGACGACATCGCCGCTGCCATTGGGAAGATTCACGAGAACCGGGAGCAATTGGCGTAGTCGAACCAGCCGTAGTCACCAGGGGTCTATCATGGACAGGCGACAGTTTCTCAAGACCGGCGCCAAGGGCGCCGCCGTAGGTGCCGCGATATCACTCCCCGTCAGCACCCTTCAGGCAAGCGACCCGCCGGCGGCACGCCCTGCCGCCGGTGCATCGGGCACACCGGCGATTCTCGCCAGCTTCACGGCCGACGATCACCGGCGGCGTCTGGCGAACATCGGCATCTGCACGCAGAAGATACGCCGGTGCATGCGCAAACACTTGATCACTGATTATCTCCCCGCCCAATGCGTTTACAACATGGGCGAGTATCCCAGCCGCACGCCCTGGGAGCCCGGAGAATACGACGAACAGGAACTGGATCGGCTGAAGGACCATGGAATTCAGTTGATCCACGTGATGGACGAATGGAACGACCGCTACGGATTGTTCGGGGGTAACAAGCTGACCTCGGTCAACCCCGAGGGGTTTCGCCGCTTTGTCACGATGGTCCACGATCGCGGCATGAAGATCCTGGCCTATGCCTCGAGCGGCTACTTCAATGCGAGTGATCCCGACTACCGCAAGGAGTGGTCGCGACCGGGCGACGGGCTGTTCGGCTGGTGGGATCTGGTGCGGTGTTCGCCGGCCAGCCCCGGGTGGCGTGCCTACTTCCTGCCGCGCATGGTGCAGATCCTGGAGGATTACGAACTCGACGGCCTCTACAACGACTGGGGGTATGTTCCCAACGCGGGGAAACGAATCAAGGAGCCCGCCCAGGACGAGACGGCCGCATTCAACGAGACCCCCGAGTACGACGGCGCCGTGACCGATCTCCTGCACCTCATCTACTCGGAGGTGAAACGCCGTGGCGGAATCTACAAGATGCACGCCGATCGCGCCAACGAGCCCCGGACCGGCGGCCTCAAGGTCTACGACTACCTCTGGGTAGGCGAAAACGTCGCCAATGCCGACGGCCTCCGCGAAGCGACCAAGAATCATACGCCTTACGTCGTCCCCTGCATCCAAGGCACCGCAGCCAGAACCGAAGGCGCTGACGAACACTTTCTGCACTCGATTCCCTACATGCAGTTCCCGCTGCTGCAAGGGGGACGGCCTCTCACTGGGGAACGGAGCGCGATCCCCATTCCGCGCCTGCCGGGAGTGACATCAGGCGGATTCTACGCAGAAGCCTGGAAGTACTACCAGGCTCATCCGGACGGGCCCTACATCTACGGCGGTTGGGACCCCATTCCCCCCAACCCTGAGATGCGGCCGGCCCACGCTCGCTGGCTCAAGAACTACCTGCCCCTGGTGGAAGACGGAACCTGGGCCTACCTGGAAATCGCCGACTCCGACCTGTTTGCCGCGCCCCTGCCGGAGAATTGCGTGGCTTCGGCCTTTGCCAATCGGCACCTCTATCTGGTTCTGGCGAACTACGGACAATCGGCCCAACAGGTCGCCACCACCGACGCGTACGTGACCACCGACGACCTCGCCGCCGCGCCCGCCAGACAATGGCAGCTTCCCCCACGCTCGCTGCGGATCCTGCGATACTCCGCCTGATCGTGCGGCCGGGATTGCCCACGGCAGCGTCTGATTGAAACGCCTCCAGGCACCTTATTCCGAGACCGTGGCGGCAATGGCCTCGGCAACCGTCTTGACGCCGATGGGCCGCTTGTCGTTGAACGGGCCGTCGGCGCCCCCCTCAGGCCACGTGTCCGGGTCGGCGTATTGGCCGTCGTCCCGGTACTGCTTTTGCAGGCGGGCAATCTCGGCCTTCAGTTCGGCAAACTTCGCGGCCACCTCGGGCTTGCTCGCCTCCTCAGGAGCGTAAAGAAGATTGTGCTGCTCGCAGGGGTCGACCGTAAGGTCGAACATCTCGTAGGCGTCCTTCTTCCAGTAATAGATGAGCTTGTGCGTGGCGGTGCGGACCCCGTAGTGGGCGGCCGTGTTGTGATGCCCGGGGTCGTGGTAGTAGCGATAGTAGACCGACGTGCGCCAATCGGCCGGCGTTTGGCCGTGCAACAGCGGGACCAGCGAACATCCTTGCATCGAATCGGGAACGGGCAGGCCGGCAAGGTCCAGGAAGGTCGGCGCCAGGTCGATGTTGGCGACGAACGGCGCCGGCGTCGTGCCGGCTTCGATGCCGGGTCCGCGCACGATGAGCGGGGCACGAAGGCCGGGCTCGTACATGAAGCGCTTGTCGTAGAGGCCCAGTTCGCCAAGGTACCAGCCGTTGTCGGCCGAGTAGAAGACGACGGTGTTTTTGGCCAGCCCGGCATCCTCGAGATAATCGAGCACCTTGCCCACGCCGTCGTCGACCCCCTGCACACAGGCCAGATAGTCTTGCAGGTAACGCTTATATTTCCAGCGGACGAGGTCTTTTCCGGTAAGCGTCTTCTTGGTTCCGTTCGAGTCGACGATTTCAAGCTCCATGGGCTTTTCGTTCAGCCACTTGTTGCGGGCCGGCCCTTTCAGGTCGGCAGGCGGTTCAAGCTTGAGATCGCGGCGAGTGAGGTCTTTGGCCACCGTCTGTTCGTTAGACGGCAGGGCCGCGGGGCGCGTGGCGTAGTCGTCCCAGAACGTCTCCGGTTCGGGGAAGCTCCTGTCCTTGAAGATCGCTTGGTTTCGTTCGTCGGGTTCCCAGGCACGGTGCGGTGCTTTGTGGTGGAGCATGAGGAAGAACGGCTTGTCCTTGGGCCGCGTCTTGAGCCACTCGATCCCCAGGTCGGTGGTCACTTCGGTGCAATGGCCCTGGATGCCGAGTCTCCGGCCGGGCACGAGGAAGTCGGGATCCCAATATCGGCCCTGGCCGGGCAGCACGATCCAACGATCGAAGCCCGTGGGATCGGAACCCAGGTGCCACTTGCCGATCATGCCGGTATGGTAGCCGCCGGCCTGCAAATGCTTGGCGACGTTATCCCGCGAACCGTCGAAGCGGTTGAAGACCGGGACGCCGTTCACGTGGGAGTATTGCCCTGTCAACAACGTAGCACGGCCCGGGGTGCAGATGGAGTTCGTCACGAACGAATTGGTGAACCGGGCACCGGCTTGGGCCAGGCGGTCGATGTTGGGTGTTGTGTTCACCTTCGAGCCGTAGCAGGAGACGGCGTTTTGCGCGTGGTCGTCGGAATAAATGAAGAGGATATTGGGCTTTGCCGTGCTCGATTCAGCGGCCGCAAGGCCGGCCGATGAGGCCAGCAGCGACACCAGGACAAGCAGCGTGAGGATCAAGTGTTGTTTCATGGCGAGTCACCGTGTTTCGGGGAGCCAAAACGTCGGACGCAGCAGCCGGCCCCGTGCCGGCGGCCTGCCGAAGACCAGTATTGTTCTCTGGCCGGGCGGTGTCAATCGATTCCACTCGCACCGTCAGTCTTCTGGCACAAGCTGGGCGAGCCGCTCGATCATCTCGGCGACGCGGCGGCGGTGGTTGAGGAGGTCTTGCGGGCCTTTCGTGTAGTCGGTCATCGTGCGGCTGATCGAGTCGGGAACGTGCGCGAGCGATTCCGCCTCGGCGAGCAAGGCCGTGTCGGGACGGCGGGCATCCGACAGGGCCTTGGCCTTCTCAACCAGATCGGCCAACAGGGCGAGGTACTCATAGTCCTCGATGCCGTCGCGGATCACCTCCAGACGCAGGCTCGAATAGGGCGTCCAATCGGGGCCCGGGTAGACAAGCATCCCGTCGCCGTTGCATTTGAATGACTGGTAGGTCCCTGCGTCGGCCATGTCGATCGGCACCTCGGGGAACGCGGGCCCGCCCGACGCCGGCGTCGGCAGGCCCGGCCACCAGCAAACGCACCAGTAGAGCAGGCCCGTCGCGCCCAGTTTGTGGGCTTGCCAGAAGAGCACCCGGTGATCGACGGCCGGCTCGTCGATGAAGAAGTTGGCATGGGGCGGCTTGGGGCTGCAGCAGACGTACGTCCAGAGCGTGTCGCCCGCCGCCAGCCGGTCCCGGTAGAAATCCGTCTCCGCGCGGGCCGTGAGCGGACACCAGATGTCGACCAGCCCGACCAGGTTCTGCGGGTTGGGGTCTCCGATCGTCTGCATGATCGGGAAGCCGGGTACGGCCTTCCGGAGCCGCGCGTAGAGATCGCGCAGGAACGGGTAGTCGGTCGTTCGCGGTTCGTCCGGCCCGTAGATGAAGACTTGCGACGGCAGCCCGCGCCGCTTCCACTCCGCGGCGATCGCGGCCGTCTTGTCAACCCACGGGGCGGGGTCGGGCGTGGGCGCGTCCTTCCACAGCGTGTTCGCGCTGGGCAGCCGGTCGAGGCAGAAGGAATAGGGGGCGTAGTACTGCGGCGCGAGCGACGCCACGGTTTGATCGAGCCCCGTGAGGTCGACGTACCACGCGCCGTCGTCCTGCTTGGTCGTGATGTACTCGCGAGCGACGTTCTTCGGCGTCAGCCTGTGCTCGGCCAAGAACCGGCACCACCGGCGGTACACCTCGGGCGACATGACCTTGTCGTAGGAGGCTTTGGCATCATAACCGCGGGCCAGCGCAAAGGCATAGAGCCCGAACGGCGTGGCCAGTTTGCCCGGCCGGGCCAGGCGGAAACCGCGCACGTGGAGTACGACCGGGATCGATGTCGCCTGGTCGCCGTGCCGGATGGTGACCTGCCCGGTGTAGCGGCCGGGTGCGGCGTCCGGGGGCACGTCGACCCGAAACCAGAGTGGCTGGCGCCCGTCGGCCGCCAGGTCGAACGGGCCGGGCGGCAACAAGGGGTCGGGCCACCAGCCGACGTACTCCACGGCGTACGAAGGCGGCGCGGTCTTCACGTAGCCCACCCGGTTCCACTGCACGTCGAGCTTGCCGCCCGGCCCGACCAGCGGCGCCGGCTCGACGGCCACTCCTTCCAGCGCCTTGCCGCCAGGGATCACCACGAGCTGGAACGATTCACTCTCGTCGCGTGCGGCGCAAAGCTCGACCTGTTCGAGGATTGTTCCTTCCACCACGGGCTCATCGCGGGGGATTTTCTGGAGCGAATGGGCCGGCACCACGCGGAACCGGCCGTCGCCTTCGGCGGGAATTTCAAACCGGGCCCTTACGGCCGCACGCCGGGCCGCCGCCTCCGGGTCGGGCGTTACCGAAACGTCGTCGTACCACGTTTTCCCGCAATCGCCGCCGTACAGGGCGAAGCCCATGCTCTTGGCGTTCGCGGGGACGTAGACGGTTCGAGTAACGTGCGTCCACTCGTCGGCCCGGTCGGGCCCGCGAACCGGAACGAAGCCGAGGTGTTCCCGACGCTCGTCGTAGAAGTGGCATCCGGCTCCGGCCGCGGCGACGCCCTCGGTCTTCACGTAAAATGAGACGGCGAGCACCGAGCCTCCTTCGACCGCGATCCCGTATCGGTTCCACTGGATGCCCGCCTCGCCTTTCGGGTGAGGTGTTACGCTCCACAGAAGCGCGCTCGCCTTGCCCGAGTGGAAGACCTGCTGATCGCGGAGGTGGCGATTGCCGCCGGCATCTTCCCCGGGATGGCGGTTCCACCAATCGGGCAGATCGCTGCCCTGCTCAAAACCGCTGTTGAGTACCAGGCTCGGCTGCTCGGCGCCCAACGCGGGCATAAGCTGGCAACCGGCGACCACAGAGGCCGTCAATAAGAAGAGCGACGTTCTCATGATCCGTCTCCAGTCTTGAAGTACATCTCGTCCGATGTCTGCCCACGAAACGCCGAGCGCGGCAGGCGCGAATTGTACTCCTCCACATAGAACGCCGCCAACTCTTCGACAGCTCTGCCTAGACGTCCAGGTTCCGCGCCTCCAGCGCGTGTTTCTCGATGAACTCCCGCCGCGGCTCCACCTTGTCGCCCATGAGGATGCGGAACAGGTCGTCGGCGGCCGAGGCGTCTTCCATGGTCACCTTGAGCAGGGTGCGATTTTCCGGAGAGAGGGTGGTTTCCCGGAGTTCCTCGGGATTCATTTCGCCGAGGCCCTTGAAGCGGGTGATCTGCAGCCCCTTTTCGCCTGCGGCCCGGATCGCCGTGAGCAGCCCGCGAAGATCGCCAAGCCCCGTCGTCAACTCGCCGCGGCGGAGGACGTACCGAGGTTCCTCGATGCCCGTTCGCTCCTGGGGAATCAGGCTGTCGATTTCGAACCCCATTTCGCGGAGCTCCGCTAACTGGTTGTTGATCGACCGGACTTCGTGCAGTTCGACAATGCTGACCTGCGTGGCGATCGGCGTTTGCCCGACTTCCTCCGCTGCACTGGCGTCGCCCTTGGCGCCCGGTTCGGCGCTGAGCTTGAGTTCTTCGCCGGCCGCCTTTTCCGTCCGGGCAAGGAACTCCTCCAGCTCGGGGCGCGTACTGAACCAGTGCTCGTCGCGCCCGAGGAAGACGTGAAAGACCGGCAAACGCCCGCTCACCGGGTCTTGGCGTGCGGCATGGGCGCGCAGGCTGATGCCGCGGCGCTCGAGGGCGAACAGAGAGTCTTCCAAGCCCGCCAGGGTGCGGCAGAGCCGTTCCATTTCCTGGCCCCGGATCACCCGTCCGTCGCCCGGTTCGAATTCCGCGTCGGTCAGACCCATCTCCAGCAGTTGCTCCTTCATTTCCTCTTCGGTCTGCACGTAGTAAGTCTTCTTCTTCTGTTTGACGCGGAACAGCGGAGGCTGGGCGACGAACACGTGCCCTTCTTTGACCAGGTCGTACATCTGCCGATAGAAGAACGTCAGCAGCAAGGTGCGGATATGGGATCCGTCCACGTCGGCGTCGGTCATGATGACGACCTTGTTATAGCGGCGTTTCGAGAGATCCATCTCGCCGCCGAAGCCGGCCCCCACGGCGGAGATCATGCTCTTGACCTCCTCGTTCTGCAAGACCTTGTCTTCGCGCGCCTTGAATGCGTTGATGATCTTGCCTCGAAGCGGCAGAATCGCCTGATATTCCCGCAGCCGTCCGCCTTCGGCGCTGCCGCCGGCCGAATCGCCCTCGACCAGATAGAGTTCGCAGCGTTCGACGTCGCGGCTGGTACAGTCGCGGAGTTTGCCCGGCATTCCGCCCGAGGAGAGAGCCCCTTTGCGCTCGCGGACAAGGAGCCGAGCCTTCCGAGCGCTCTCCCGGGCTTCGGCCGCCAGCAGCCCCTTCTGAACGATGATCTTGGCGGTCTTGGGGTTTTCTTCGAGAAACTGGCCCAGCACCTCGCCGACGGCCGAGTTGACGATGCCCTCGATCTCTCCGTTACCCAGTTTGGTCTTCGTCTGGCCTTCGAACTGCGGCTCCGGCACTCGCAGAGAGATCACGGCCGTGAGGCCTTCACGGAAGTCGTCGCCCGCGGGCATGATCTGCTTGAACAGGTTCTCCTTCTTGCCGTAGTTGTTCAACGTGCGGGTCAGCGCGGCTCGGAAACCGGAAACGTGCGTCCCCCCTTCGATCGTGCAGATGTTGTTCACATAGGAATGGACGTTCTCGGTGAACTCTCCCGAGTACTGCATGGCGATCTCCAGGCCGACGCCCTCGAATTGGCCCTCGATCGAGATGATCTCGGCATGGGCCGGCTCGCTGGTCCGGTTGAGGAAGCGGACGAACTCCCGAATCCCGTCGTCGTACTTGAAGGTTTCGCCTTCATCGGAGCGCTCGTCGTAGAACACGATCTTGACGCCCTGGTTGAGGAACGCGAGTTCCTGAAGCCGCTTGTGAAGCGTCGCGTAGGTGAACTTGGTAACCGGAAAGATCTGCGGGTCGGGTTTGAACGTGGTCTTCGTTCCCACCCGATCGCTGATTCCGATCCGCTGCACGTCGCTGACGGGCACGCCGCGTTCGTATTCCTGCTGGTACACGTGCCCGCCGCGGCGGACCTCGACTTCGCACCATTCGGAGAGGAAGTTGACGACGGTAACGCCGACGCCGTGCAGGCCGCCCGAAGTCTGATAAGCGCCTTTCGTGAACTTGCCGCCGAACTTGAGCACGGTCATCACCCCTTGAAGGGTGGAGAATCCCAAGTCGGGATGTTCTTCGACGGGAATGCCGCGACCGTTGTCCTCCACGGTGACCGAACCGTCGGCGTTGACCTTGACGTTGACCTCCGTAGCGTGTCCGGCCATCGCCTCGTCGATCGAGTTGTCGACAACCTCATAAACGAGATGGTGCAGGCCGCGAATGGTCGTATCGCCGATATACATGCTGGGCCGTTCGCGAACGTGCTCCAGATCGCTGAGATGTTCGAGTTGATCGGCGCCGTATTCGCCGGTGACTTTTCCGCCGTTCACTTTGTGGAACTGGGAAACTTCATCGTCAGCGGGAAGGTTGTCGGGATTCTGATCGCTGTTCATAGTCGTTCACTCGGTATGGTTTTGCCGTGGCACGCGATTGCATCCTGCCGGAGACCTCGCACTCGCATTCCACGACGTTTATCGAACCGGCCCGACGCGGAAGCGAAGGTCTTCGATCTTCTCGTCGGGCAAGAGTTTGGCCAGACTCTGCAATAGATGTGCTTTCTGAAAGGACAATTCCTGAACCAGCGTGGAATTGGCCACAGTCACTTCCAGCTTGCCGCGCCGCACGCCCCCGGGCCGCGTGAACGGAGCCAGCATCTCTCCAACGGCCTGCTGCCAGGCGGAATCGAAGGCTTCGGCGCTGCGGACGCGGGCAAATCCGCGCCGCGCCATCAATTGGGCCAGAATATCGCCGATCGGTTCAGGGCCTTTGGCCATTGCTGCTAATGAGAACTTGTTTGTCCGGGCATCGGTAGGACAGGCTTCCCGCCTGTCACGAACAGGATGCTATCCTGTCCTACGGCGTTGGTTGCAGTTCGCGCTATTCGCGGAACAGCGGCATGATGACGTAGGAGTAGTTGTCGGCCGTGTCGCAAACCATGGCGCTCTGTGCGTCGCGCACATGGGTCGTGACGGTCCCGGCCGGGTCGAGGGCCTGAAGGAATTCAATCATGTAGCGAGGGTCGAGTTTGACGGTCAATAGAGTACCGTCGTATCCGATCGGAAGCTCGACGCGCGATTCCCCCATTTCGGCGCCGTGCCCGACCAGAGTCAGCTTGCCCTCTCCAAAGCCGAAGTCGATGCCGCGCCGATCGTCGCTCGTCACGATCGCCGCCTGGCGGACGGCCGTCAGAAACGGCCCGACGTTCATCTCGATCTTCACCATGTCGCTGCGGTTGGGAAACACGTCGCGCCATCGCGGATAGCGGCCTTCCACCAGCCGAGAAAAAACCGTCGTCTGGCGGCTTCTCAGCACGACGCTGTTCTCTCGTACTGCCAGTTGAAGATTCTCCTCGTTGTCGGCAACGGCGCGTTCCATCAACTTGACCGCCTTGCTCGGGATGACCGTGCTGTCCTTCGTCTTGTGATCGTTGACGGCCTCCGCCGGCCCGTCCTGCATCGCCAGCCGGCGCCCGTCGGTACCGACCCCCGTGATCCGATCCTCGCTAAGCTCAATCAGAATCCCCCCCAACGCGTAGTGGCTGCTCTCCGTGTCGGTGGCGAACACGGTACGGCGTACCAACTCGCGAAACAGCCGGGCAGGCACTTCGTGATAAGCGTGTTCCGAAAAGGGCGGAACCGGCGGGAACTCGTCGGGGTTCTGCGTGGGCAGTTGAAATTCGCTCCGGTCCCCCCGGATCATCGTCTTGCTGCCGTCGCTCTCGATCGACAACTTCTGGTCCGAGGATTCCCGAAGGATCCCGCCCACTCGCTTGATGGGCAGTACCACGCTGCCGCCGGCTTCGACTTCAATTCCCGCAACGTCGATACGGATCCCGATTTCCAGATCGGTTGCCATCACGGTAGCGACACCGGAACCGGCCTCCAGCTTGATGTTTTCCAGGATCGGCTTGGGCGTGCGAGTTGACGCCACGCCGGCGGCAACCTGGAACGCCTGGAGGAGCTTCTCACGTTCGCAGACAACTTTCATGTTTTCACTTCTATCCTTCAGAGATTTCCACTCGTCCTGCAACCTGGTCTTCTGACAGACGTCGGCAACACCCGGCTGTTGGGACGGCCAACGGGAACCTTCTCACAGTCGTCGTTTCCACAAGCGGTCGGCCGTCAACAAACGGGAACGCCTTCTATACTTCCTTTAGTATTTAGAAATTCAGCAGCAGCAGGAAAGAGAATCGTTTGTTTGTCGATGATATCGCTGCCACAAACAAATCTCGCGGAATTCCCGGGCATTGATGCATTTTTTCGTCATTCTCGGCACGGGAATATCCTGTCGGCCAGAAGGCGACGGACTGTTCGTGGCGTGTCTCTTGTTGAAGCATTCTTCCCGATCTCTCGCTCTCGCGTTGGCAACTCCGGTCCGCACTCAAACTACCGACATGGAATCAACAGGTTTTCCCGGCGCGGAATGCCGGCGCACGTCACCGGAGTTTCATCTGCAGCTCTGCCACGGCATCGCGGATCGCCGGGTCGAACTCCAATTGTTCCTCCACCTTCTGGCAACCGTGAGCGACCGTCGCATGGTCCCGGTTGCCGAAATAGGCCCCGATCTGATCGAGGCTGGCTTCCATCATCGTTCTCGCCAAGTACATCGCGACGTTTCGCGGCGTGACGATCGCTCTTCGCCGTGACGAACTGCGCAAATCGGCTACGGACGTTCCGAATTGTCGCGCCGTCGCCTTCGCGATCCGCGACAACGTCGGGCACCTCCCTGCTCGGCGCTCCTCCAGGAGCGCCAGCGCCGCCGCCAGCGTGATGGTTGTTCCCTGAAGGCGGGCTTCTCCCTCCAATTGAACCAGGGCTCCAACCAACTCCGGAACGGACAGCGCCAAGCCTTCGGCGAGCGCCTCCAATACGGAATCGTCGACCGCCAGACGCCGCAGTCGGGCGACTCGTTCAAGGATCGCCAGACGCGTTTCGACGCTCGGTAGCGCCAGACGGAGCGTCAGGCCGGACGTCAATCGAGCCTTCAACGCCTCGTGAAGACCGCTCAAACGCGCCGGCGAGGTCCGCGAGGTGACAACCACCCAGGCATTGCTCGAAAACAGCCGGTCCAGAATGACGCCCAGCACGTGTTGCACGGAAGGTCCGCCGTTCAACTCATCCAGGTTTTCGAGCACCAAGAGGCGCGCACGGACGTACGGAACGTGAAATTGGTCTTCGGTCTTGGTTTCCACGGCATCGCGGTACTCACGCGCAAAGTCGGTTGCCGTGATCAAGGTAGCCGGGCGGCGCGGGTGAACGGCCTTCCACGCGCGAAACAGACCGCTCGACAAATGGGTTTTGCCCGATCCCGAGGGTCCGTAGAGAACGAGCGGATTGTAGGCACAGCTCGATTCCTCAAGCAGGGCCGCCGCCGCCACTTCGACCAGACGATTCTCGGGGCCGGCAACAAACTGGGGAAGCGCAAACGGTGACGCCGAGGAGCAAGCGGGCGAGTCGGCATGCTCCAGAGGGGTTCCAAGCAGGGGAATTTCGACGACTCCGCTTGTCATTAACGCGTGCACCCTGTCATCCGGCGATCGGCACACAATCGGCCAATCCAGCCCCAACAATGGACCACAAGTCCAAGCCCGTATTCTAGCGGATTTTCGCTCCGGCGACGAGTGAAGAATGACAGTTTTTTGGCCGCAATTTTTCAGGTGTAAGTACGTCTTTTGAAACTACTTACGCCCAGCAAACAAACCCCCGTCGGAGCCCGGGTAGTCAGCCGGTTCGCGGCGGCCCTGCCGGCCGGTGATCGACGTCGATCACGTCGTCGGCATCTCCGGAGCGTGGCGGGCCGGACGAGACTCCGGCAACGAAGATCCGGCTCTTGAAATACGTGCTGAAAAACCGCTTCAATTTAACTCGAACGGGTGGGATGAGCAGCGAGAAACCCAGGGCGTCCGTCAGAATTCCCGGCGCGATCAGCAAGGCGCCAGCGATCAGGATCAGCAAGCCATCGACCAAGGAATCGGCCGGCATTTGTCCCTGGGCCAACTGACTCTGGATTCGACCGAGACAGCGAATCCCGGCCCTTCGAGCCGACCAGGCGCCGACAACGCCGGTGACGACAATCAATCCGATGGTGAATAGAGGTCCGGTGTGCTGGGCGATCACCAGCAGGAGGGCCATATCGACCAGCGGAAACAGAATGAACAGAAGAATGAGACGCGCCAACAGGGGGGGCTCCGTTTTGCTGCAAGGCTGAACAACGAGATTCAAGTAATTCGTTCCATGCCCCGAGTCATTGGCATCTTACCGCCTACCCAGAAAAAGACGAGCACCGGGACCCAAGCGGTTCCCGGTGCTCCAACTGGATGTTTCGTCTGTGCAGTCGCCGTGAAACAGGCAACTCAGCGAATCGGCACTCCGTGTTCAGAGGCCATCCGCAGATATTGTTCGGCCTTCTCTGTCTGTCCGAGTTGGCGGTGCATGGTTGCCAGATTGCTGTACGGGACCTCGAGAACAGCTTTCTCGACGAATCGCCCTTCGATGGCGGCTTCGATCAACTTGACGCCCGTTTCAGTCAGTTCAAGCCCTCGATCCCGGTCATCCACTTCCCAGTAAGACACGCCCATGCTTACGAGGGTCTCACCAAGGCGGGCCACCTCATGGGGGGCCACGGTGTCGGCCGCCTGCTGGAACAGCGGCAGAGCCTTGTCGAACCAGCCCACGGCCTGTTCGTGGTTTGACTTGCTGACGGCATAGATAGTGCCGATACGAAAGTAGAGCCGCGCCAGGAGGTGGGCATCCGCCGGCTTGAGATGCTCATTGTTGCTCTGTTCGAACAGGCCGATGGCAGTCTGGCCCGTCTTCAGGGCGAGATCCTGTTCATCGCGCATTTGATAGACCTGAACGGCGTCGTAGAGGGCCAGGCCCAAGTCCCAGGCAATGCCGTTCTTCTGAGCGGGGTCGTCCACAACATCGATCATCTTCTGACCGGATTCCACAGCTTTGTCGGCCCATGGGGTAGGGTCGATCTTGCCGCGCGTGCCGACGCAGGCTGCCAAGGCTCGGGTGGCGACGCGGAATTGCATCGCAGGACCGGCGCTTTCCGCCTCGATCATCCCATCGACGAAGGCCGAAGCACGACCCAGCCAGGTCTCGACCGCCACTTGCTTGTTTTCCCAGTCACCCCAGGCGATATCGTGAGCGGCCCCGAGGTGCGCGTCGACCAGCACCTCCATCGCGGCCAAACGAATCGCCGGATGAGGACTGGCCACGAGCGGATCGGCTTCGGAGATCGCTGCCATGTGGCTCTTCAGGGCTCTGCTGTAGTCGGGCTCAGGTTCGGAACTGATCAGATCGCCGAGCAGGCACAGTGCCCGGGCCTTGATATGCGGACGGTTCTCCGCGTTGGCTGCCGCCGCTTCGACCTCGCGGCGAGCCTCGGTGAACTTTCCCGCCTGTCCGAGTATCTGGGCTCGGGTGACGAGAAACTGGGGATTGGCCGGTTCCAGGCGAATCGCCTGGGCGCTGCTTGACAGGGCCGTCTCCGAATCCCCCAGGGAGGCGGCCACGCGAGCCTGCAACCAGTGAGCGCGGGCCAGTTCGGGCTGGAGTTCAATAGCCGTCTTGAGATCCTTGGCGGAGTCGCTCAGGTGGGTGTCGAGGTACGTCTCCGCACGGAGGACGAACGCCTCGGCGCCGACCGGCTCGAGGATGACGTCGACGACCCGCATGGTGGCCTTTCCCGGCTCGGCTGCCGGCTCGAACGCGAACAGGACGCCGCGCTCCGGATAGGACTGGCCGAGAATCTCTCCCATTTCGTTGGAAACGAGGACCGGCCGGATTTGCGCGAGCTTCAATTGCTCAGCCAAAGGCGCGGCCGGGACCGGTTGCTGAAGTCGGATAATGATCGACGTGACCACGTCGTCAGTAACACTGACTTCGATCGTGTCGAATGGATCGATCGAGAAAAGGTAGACGGGCTGTCCGTTCTGCGAGGCCATCTGTTTCGGACTTCCCCACTGCTCCTGCAGGATAGCCAGGCTCGTTTCGCCCGGAGTCACCCCCTTGAAGCTGGCTGTCTGGATTTCCACAATGCCGTCAACGGCCGCATCAGGGGTTGCTTCGAGCCGCTGGGACCCATTTCCCGCCTGCACATCGAGCGATGGTTTTTCTTCGACGATCTGGAGTGTCGGATCTTGAGCCGCCTCCGGCTTCGCTTGCGTTGGAGGCTGCACGGGCATGGGCTTGGCTGCCTCCGCCCGCAAGGCTGCCGGAATCGGAGTCGGATCAGCGGCCGGCGCCTGAACAGCCGGTTCGGCAAGAGTCGGAGTCGCCGGCTCGGGTTCGCTGGATGCTTCCGGAGTCGGACTATCCGGATCAATCGTGCGAATCGAGGTGATCGACGACGATCCGTCGGACGCGGTGTTTTGATCGTCTGCGGCGGCAAATCCCGGGGCGCCTATCAGCGCTCCGGCGGCAAACCAGACAAACCAGGCAGAAACCAACCGGGAAAACATTGCGTGTTCCCTCCCAAAGCGGGGCAAGCCCGCAACCCAACCTTCACTAACATGCGCGCACCATGCGCACAAGTCCAGCACAAAGACACTAAAACGACGCTCCAGTCTTTCGAGAAGCCATGCGATATGCGCCCCCCTGTGCCGAACGCTCGGCACAGCAGGCCGACACGCACTCCACCCATCCTTGGGCCGCGTAGTTTAGCCACACCCCGTCAACGGAGTCCATACGATTTCAGGCAGATTGCTGAGTTTTTCCCGCTGAAAGCGCCAATTTCCCGTGACGACCACGAATTCTCCCCGCCAACCACATGGAACAGATGACAATCATGTCCAATCTCAGCAATGACAGCAGCGCCAGCAAGGAGAGAAACACCGACCCGCAGCGCGGGTGAGAAAAGAAACACCAACCCGAAGCGCAAGCGAGGACAGAGTGTGTGCCATTTCTGCCCTCGCTTGCGCTTCAGATTAGTATGGTTGTGCCATCCCTACAAAGAAAGCAGACTGGCCACCCACTCTGCCGCCTGGTCGGTGTCGCCCTGCTTGAGGGCTGTCGAGGCCGCTTGAAGGGCCGCCACCTGCTCCGCGAGAAACGGAACGGGTTGCCCAGACGCCGGAGGATTGGGGACGAGCCGATGGGCGATCGCGGCGATCAGGTTGTCGATACCCCCGCCATGGATGGCACTCACGGAGACCCCTGCGGGACGCAACGGAGAAGAAGCCTGGGGGAGGTCCAGCTTGTTGAAGACCGGAAGGGCTTTCGGAAAGCGAAGGCACAGTTCGTCATCTTCTTCACACCACGGTTCCGCGACGTCGAAGACCAGAAGGACGAGCGGGGCCGACTCCAACTGGCGTTGCGCCAATTCGATGCCCTGTTGTTCCATCGCGTCCGCGCCCATTCGCAGCCCGGCCGTGTCGCAGAGTTCGACGGGCCAGCCGTCGATCACCGTCCTGGCGGTAACCAGATCGCGCGTGGTGCCGGGGCTTTCATCCACGATGGCTCGACGATACCCGACCAAGGCGTTGATCAGGCTGCTCTTGCCCACGTTGGGCCGACCGGCCAGGACGACACGCCATGGTTTCGTCAGGTGACACCCGCAAGGGGCAATCGCCAGAAGGCGTTCCACACGATCGGCGGCCGCGTGGACTTCCCCGCGACGAAGATAATCGAGGACCTCCTGGAGGGCCCGATCCAACGCGCCGTGGAACTGATCGAGAAGCACAGCGGCAGCCCGCAAGGTCGTTGCCCGGCCAAGGGCCGAATGGGCCGCGGCCACGATCGGGCTCGAATGGACCGACCTGATCCAGGCTTCCGGCGAAATCCGCTCGCCGTCTTCTGCCACAAGTGCCGCCATCAACCGCTCGACCACGGCCGGACCGCCGTGGCAATGGATTTCGACGACGTTTTTTTCCGGTCGCCGCACGATCACCTCGTCATAGACACCTTCTCCAAGCCGGAAACGCCCGAAAGCCAGGCGGTGGCCGGCCAACTCAGCGACCACACGATGTGAGGCGGCCTCAAATCGCAGGTCGACTCGTTCGCACGCTCCCGATCCCTCCACGCGCACCGTCGCCACCGCGCCCCGGCCGGGAGGCGTCAACAGGACAACGCGCAGGGGGGGAATCGATGCCATGTCGTAACTCGTTTCTCCAGCCGAGGTTTGAGTTGTCGGCAAATGTCCATTATGATTCTTGCAGACAATGCGATTCCCTTCCAGGTGGTCCAGTCTGTGTCTCCTTTCCAATCCAAAGCGGGGCAAGCCCGCAACCCAACCTTCACAAACATGCGCGCACCGTGCGTAGAAGTCCCGAACAAAGACTCTAAACCGTTTCTGGCCGTCGACGTCGGGAACAACCGCGTCAAAGTCGGGGCGTTCTCCAGCGTACCCGAGTTGGGCATCCCCCAACCGGCGGAAACGTGGGCCTTGCCGGGCGACGCCCCCGCACTCGATCCGGTCGTTCGCCACTGCGCTGCGTCGGATGGGGAACTCCATTGGTGGATCGGGAGCGTCAATCGGCCCACGACGGCGCGGCTGCTGGATTGGCTCCGAGAACATCGGCCCGACGACGCGATCACGCTGCTCGCTTCGGGCGACCTGCCGCTCAAGGTCGATTTGCCCCGGCCGGACATGGTCGGCATCGACCGACTGCTGGCCGCCGTGGCGGCAAACCGTATCCGCAGCGCCGATCGGCCCGCAGTCATCGTCGACCTCGGCACGGCCGTCACCGTCGACCTCGTCTCGGCCGACGGAGCGTTTCAAGGCGGCGCGATCCTGCCGGGCATCGAAATGTCGGCCCGGGCCTTGCACGACTACACCGACCTGTTGCCGCGGATCGAGATGTCGGAACTCCTGGAGCCACCGGAGCCCTTGGGCAAGGCAACCGAACCGGCCATGCGCTCAGGGCTCTATTGGGGTACGATCGGAGCGGTCCGCGAATTGACCTCTCGGATGATCTCCGGCACGTCCGTCGAGCCGGAGCTGTTTGTGACCGGTGGTGCCGGACCGATGGTGGCCCGACTGCTGAGCGAAACGGCCCGTCACCTGCCCCATTTGACCCTGGCCGGAATCGCCTTGACCGCTGCGTCGTCCGCCCCGTGATACTCTGTCGAGTCCTGCCTGTTCAAGGAACGAGAGTCATGCTCCGATTGGCAACAGCGCGCACCTTCCTTCCAATCCTTCCACTTCTTGCCGCAGCGTGCGTGACCGCCCGCGGCGAAGACTGGCCGCAATTGAAGTGCGACAGCGGGCGGACCGGCAATCTGCCTTCGCGCAGCGTGACCGTGCCGCTGGGGCTCATTGCCGCTGCCCCGCTCAGCGATGCGGTTTTCACCTCGCCGGTCGTTGCCGACGGAAAAGTCTTCGTGGTCGACGGGTCGGGCGTCGTCCACGCCTTCGATGCGGAAACGCTCGAGCCGCAGTGGACCTTCACCACCGCCGGCGGCAAGGCCAACTGCAACAACGTGGCCTCGCCCGCGGTCGCCGGCGGTTTCCTCCACGTGGGCACCATGGCAGGGAAGTACTATGTGCTGAGCACGACCGACGGCAAGCCGATCGCCACGATCGACTGCGGCGAGCCGGTCTTTGTCTCCCCGGTCGTGGGCAACGGCAGGGTCTACATGGCAACGCTCGGGTCGCGCCTCTACGCCCTCGAACCGGACGGAAAGGTGTGCTGGATCTGGGATTACGTGAAAGATCACGTCGGCTTCAACGCTGACCGCTGGAGCCCGGCCGATTGGCTCGCTGCGCGAAAAGAAACCGGTTGGCCCGGCGATCGGCGCGACCATTTCTTCTGCACGCGAAGCCCCGTGCTGACCGGCAACATGCTGGCCATGCCCGCCGGAGGCGTGCTGGTCTGGTTGGAGGACGTGGGCGACCGCCCGCAGCAGCGGGGCGTTTACTATAGCACTCGCGAGTCCCCCGTCACCCTCGGATTGACCGCCAGTGAAGACGGCGCTGTTTATCGCCAATGGCACCGCCGAGACAACATGGGGAGCGTCGAAGTCCTGCGACTGGCCGGCGAAGAAGTGAAGGCGAGCGTTGTGCCCGGCACCGTCTCCAGCTACGACCGGTCCGAATCGCTCAGCTTCTGTTCGGTCAGCCTTCGGGGCGAAGACGTTTACCGCTGCCGGCCGGAAGAATCTTTCGGTTTCTGCAAACACTCAACCACCGCGGAAACGCAATATCTGGGCGGCCCCCCCTCGATCGCCGCGCCGATCCTTTTGAATGACTCGGCCGTCTACGGCGCTCTCGACGGCACGCTGAACGTCGTGCCCCTCGACGGCAGCGGCAAGATCTGGTCCTATCAGACGCCGTTTGGCAAGGCGATCACCGCCCCCGTCGCCGTCTGCGACGGGCGCGTCTATTTCGGCTGCGACGATGGCTACCTCTATGCGCTGGGCCCGAACGGTTCGGCGTCGCCGCCCACAAAGGATCTCGACCTGACGAAGATCCGCAGCCCCTTCACCGGCAAACTGGCGGGTCCTGAACATGACTGGTTCACCAGCTTCGGCAACCTGGCCAACACGAACGCGAATTCGCAAGGTCTGCGGCCGCCGGTGAGAGTCAAATGGGTTCGCGCCTTTCAGGGAACCTGCAAGCATTTCTCCGTCTGCGGCGCCGGGCGCATGTACACCCATACGGCCGAAGGCCAGGTGTTCGCGGTCGAGCAGGAAACAGGGCGGCTGCTGTGGCGGCGCTACTTCCCGGGAGTGCATGTCTCCTTCACCTCGCCCCTCTACTGGGAAGGACGTCTGTTCGTGCCGCAGGCCGGCTTCGACAAGAGCTTGCTTCGCTGTTTCGACGCGGCCTCCGGCGAACTGCTCTGGGAGGCTCCGTTCTCGGGCACACCGAGCTGGAATCGCCAACTCCCGCCGATCCCCTACCAGAACCTCCTGGTCTATCCCTTCAGCTCCGCCAAGGTCGCCCCCAAGCAATGGCTGTTCGAGCACCAGAGCACCTTCGGTTTCTCCGACGATCAAAAGCCGCTCATTCGGGCCTACGACATCGACACGGGCGCAGTACGTTGGACCCAGGACTTCTCCAAATACGGTTCCGGCGGCGACGACGCCGGCATGTGCCTCATGGACGGCACCCTGTACTATTCCTGCTACTTTGGCGGCAAGGGCCCGCCGGGCGTCACGGCCGCTCTCGAGCCCGAAACGGGTCGCATCCTCTGGTTGACGACCGACTACTCGCTTCACGCGGGCTGCACGGTCTCCGGCGCCGAGGGCCGGATCTACCTGGGAGGCTACAACCCGGTTGAAGAGAAGACCAATCGTGTCTGGTGCCTCGACGCCCGAGACGGATCGCTGGTGTGGAAGTCCGACCCGCTCAGCCGGGCGATTCACGTGGTCACCATCGGCCGGCGGTTCCTGTTCACCCACTCCCAGTACCGCAACGGGTTCCTCATCGAAAAGGCCACCGGCAAGATCGTCACCGACAATCTCACCAAGGGCTACCGCTGCACCCGGTTCACACTTTCCGAGCCCTATCTGATCGGCCCGAACCTCGACCTGTTCGATCTGACGGACCCGAAGAACGTCGAACTGGCTTCATGCGGTCCTCCGATCGACCTGCTCGTCTGCATCGGCGGAACGGTCTCCAACGGGCGGATCTTCCACACCACCAACGGCACGGGCCTGCAATGCTCGGCCGTTTACGGCGAGGAAGCCGCAACCCATCGGGCGCCGTGGCAAAGCGAATAATGTCGGAGTCCAGGCTTCAGCCTGCAAACAAATCACGCCCGCAGGTCCTCATCCGCGCATTCCAGGCGAACGAGTATCTCGCGATCGTTCTCGACATGAATGGTCACGACATAGTCGTGGTGGGTGTCGATCTGATCGGCCGGATGGATTTGTCGGCGGAGTTGATGCATTTCCTTCGCTGAGAGTCCGGAGAAATGCTCGCCGACCGTTCCGGCCTTGGTCGCCCAGTAACACTTCTTGGCCAGTCGGGCCTCGTCGGCGTCGTAGGAGTCTCCGTGGAAATGCTCGCCGTCCCACAGCCCGCCGGCGAACTCGATGTGGATGTCTTTCATCGCCTGGTCCTCCCCGTGAGGCGAAGTGCCCGTACAACGCATTCTAGGTCGTATGCGAGGCCGTAGCCATGACCCAAAAGGAGGGATGGAAGCGAGCGGCAGGCGGATCGTCGACTCAATTCTCGGCCACGAAGAAGACGTCGCTCACGTCGAGTGTGTTCTCGTCAGACTCGCTGTTCATCCCGATCGAAATCCGCCGAACCTGGTCCCGATCGAGCCGATGGTTCGGGTCGGGACGGTTGGCCCCGGAAACCGTGAGGTCCTCGAAGGGAACGACCGCCGTGTGCCACTTACCGTCGGCCGGAATGACAACCGGCGAAATGTACCCGACGCCCGTGTCGCCCTCCCAGAGGAACAGTCGCACCGCCGCTTCCCTCGCACACTTCGCCCGCAAAACAATCGCCGAGTAACGCTCGACCGCCACATCGCCGGCCAATCGCAGGTGTGGATAGACCCAGCGATCGCCGCCCCGGAACTGGCAATTCAATCGCCAACCGCCGTCCTCCGAAACCCGCATCGTCATCTTGCCGCTGCCAGTGATGTTATTCGCCCAGGCGGACAGGTCGCCGATCGGCAGACGCCGCTGAACCGGATAACGCCCCAAAACCTGATCGAGCGACGGATTGCCCTTCAGATCGATTTCGACACTCTCACCCTCCGCCGCATCCGCGCCCTGGGTACGAACCGTGGCACACAGCATTCCGGTTGCTGCAAAAGCTCCGGAGAGGTCGACGTCCCAACGAACGTCGGCGAAGCCCGACGCAGGGATCGTGACCGACTGAGCGGCTTCGGCCTCCAAAACAACCGGCTGCGAGAACGACAGCACCAACGTCCGCTTCTGCGGCTCGGAGGAAAGATTGTACGCCCGGAACGCAAACGACATCTTGCCTGGTGTCTCGGCGAGCAGACGATAAGCTTCGGATCTGGCCTCGACGAGATCTGCATCGAACTGGTAACGGAGCACGACCGGTGAGGCGGTCTGTGGTTCGCCTTTCACTTGCTCAGAGTAGGCCAAGAGCTGCATCGCCTGCGTATCGGTTTGAAGTCGCTCGCCAAGTTGCTTTCGTTCGAGGCGTACGTACACCAGCCCGTCGGGTATTGGTATGGAACCGTCTTCTCTCGCGGCAAGCTGCCGACCGTCGATTCCGGCAATGGCCTGGACAGGCAGGTCGAATCGGATTGTGGCATCGGTGTCCGGACTGCCCGTGCAAAGCACGACGAGCACTTCTTTGCCGTTTCCGAACACCCGGGCACGTTGGATCTTCGCATCCTCGCACTTCAGATCACCCAGATACCGCTTATGGCTTAACGCCGTCACGAGCTGCACATAGGAGGCCATCGACCGCAGGGGCGTCGCCTCGCGGCCCATCATACCGAAGTTCGATTCCCGCTCTTCGTAGTAGGGGTAGACGAAGGGGAAGTAGCGATCGATCCCGCAGGCCTTCGATTCGACCCCTTTCATGACAATGTCCAGCGCGCTTTCGGCGTCCTGGTCGGCCGGCGGACGTTGCGGTCCGCGCTTCCAGGGCCGGCCGCACTCGGTGAGCCACAAAGGCATCGACGGCCGGCCGTAGTCGACCAGCCACTGGCGATAACGCCCGATCAACTCCTCCATTCCCGGCGCGCGGCCGTAGGTGTGGAAGCTGACGATCGGCACCTGATCGAGCAGGCCGTTCCGTGCGGCGTTGTCGAGATACTGGCGGTTGAAATGGGCGAACACACCGCCGACCAAGGGTGTCGCGACCTTCTCCTGCTGAAAAGCATAAGCGAACGTCTTGACCAGCGCCACGTACTGATCGGCCGGCAAGTTGTCGCCGAAACTGATGTCGGGCTCATTCCAGACCTCCATGGCCCCCCAGGTCGGGCCGAGACGCCGTGCGATCTGCCGCCATGCTCGCGCCGTCCCCACGAGATCTTCCGGATACTTGCCGACCGCGCCCGCCCAACGGGTCGTTCCGTGGAACATCTCCAGCACTTCGATATCTTCACGTTGGCACACCTGCCGGAGCGTCTCGTAGCGGCGGGAACTCTCCCAGTCCCAGCGGTCCACATCCGGATTGACTTCACCCCAGTTGAGCCGCTCGCGCGACATGGGAACCCCGCTGCGGGCCAATACCTTGACGAGCCCCTCGCGAGTCGCATCGTCATGAACCAGCCACGACATGGCCGAATCGATCGCAAAGAACGGATCGCGATCTCCTTCGAACGCCGGCTGGCAGATGACTCCGAATTGCTGTTCGGCGGCGGGAAACTCGATTTCGTAGAATCCCGGTTCGAGTTGAAGCGATAGTCGCAGCAGGCCGTCGTCCGAGACGTTCACGTTCGCAGTCGGGACGACCCGCCCCGCGTAGTCGCGAACAACAACGTCAACGCGCGCATTGAGCCCACCCGCCTCGACGTGAAACGCAAGCACTGCCGGCTGGTTGGGTGTTATGCAGAACAGTTCGATACTGGCGGGCTTGAGCGTGGCTGCTGCCGCCATATCTGCACAAGCCAAGAAAAGAACTGCGGGAAGGAGCCATTTCGCCATTGTTGGAGCTGGACCTGCTGAAGGTATTGTTCTCAGAAAGCCACCGTCATTCAACCAATCCATCATCCAACAATTGCCTGCCATGAACAACTCCCACAATTCGGACAACCTGCGCATCGACGATTCGGTAAAGAAGGCGATAGGAATAAACGCGAATCTCACGAATGCGAGTGTTCCCCAGTTCCGGCACAACAGAACCGATTTCGGGGAAGGATTCCAGACGTCGGGTAGCCTCAATAATGCGTACCACAACTTGTTTGGCATAGGCGGGTGAATCGTTCGCGACGTATTCGGCAATCGCGTCAACCTGATCCAGAGATTTTGGGGACCAGATTACTTTAGCCATTTTGCCAATCGCTCTTCTGCTTGAGATTGTGTGATGCCCTGGCCATCGTCAATCTGCTGTTCGCTCTCTTCCACGACCTGTTGAAGATAGATGCGGTAGTGGATATCATCCCACGTAACGGATTCAGGAAGATCAGCAACGATCTTCTGGAGTGTCTCTTTGACTGTCATAGACATTAGCCCTCTTGGGAAAGGATTGCCTTGTCCCAAGTATATCGTCTGCAAGCTGCCGAGTGAAGGGAATACTAAGTGTCCCGCAGCAACTCTCCTCTGGCTGATTCGACAATTCGCTCGAGTTCAGCCGAGAACCCCTTCTCCCGTTCCACCGGCGGTTGACCGGCCACCAGCTCCCGCCACATCCGATCGGCTTCGTCCAGCAGCTTCTCATCGCCAAGCGAGACCGGAGCCGTGTGGTCGCAGGCGGTTCGGTCGAAAAGCCGCGGGTTCCAGCCCAGATTGCGGAAGTGCTTGAGGGTGTGTTCCGATTCGAGGTAGGTTCGAGCGGTGCAGAACTCCAGTTCCGAGATCAGGTCGAGACACAGAGTCTCGTCGTTCACCTCCATACCCCGATGAAACCTGTGCATCGCCTCGTTGACCTCCAGGTCGATCATGGCCTGCGTCGGCGAGAACACGGCCGCATTGTCCAGCGCGCCGATGGCCAGAGGCAGGCTCACCGTCGAGCCGAAGGCCATCTGCCGGAAGACCTTCATCGTGGCCGCCTGGATGCCCGGAGTCTTGGCCTCCACATAGGCCGGTTCCACGTTGTGAACCAGCCCGTACTTCTCGCGGAACAGTTGGTGCAAAGCCACATCGGTGAGAATGGCCGACGGCGTGCAGAAGCGGATCTGCGTGGTCCGCATGTCCATCTCGGCGGAGATGCTCGTGGAGAAGTAGAACACGTCGGGATCGAGCAGCGTGGTAGCCGTCATGCATCCGAGGATTTCGGCCGCGGCCACGACCGCACTGCCGGCGGGAGTGATCGGGCTGGTCGCCCCGAGAATCGGCATGGGGGCAAAGTTGACCGGAAAGCCGTACTTGAGAGCTTCTTCCAACACCTCGCAGGACCGCGTATCGAGCTTGAGCGGCGACGTCGTGCAATACGCGGCCACGAAGATCGGCGGACACGTTCGCAACCGTTCCCGGTCTCCGCCAACGACCAGGTTGGCCAGCTCGGCCAGGTACTTCACTTCGCGCCCCGAACTGGTCCCCACCCATCCCGGCTTGGTCGTGTTGAGCAACAGCAAGCGGGCCGACTCGATGATCTCGATCCGCGGATCGAAGTCGCCGCAGATCAACGGCGCGTTCACCGCCGCCACGCTCGGCAGGGCCTGGCCGAGCCTGATCATGTCGACCTGATCCTCGACGGTCGGCTTGCGGTAGCGCCGCAGCGGGTAGTCGAAGATCCACGGCGTGGCAAATCCGTAGTCGACGGTGAACGCCTCCGGTGCGGCGATCCCGTCGGCCGGCGTCTCCCGGCAGAACGGATGCCACAGCGAAGACCGCACCATCTTGTACCGATCCCGCTGGGCCTCGATCTGCCGCTCGACCAGGTCGGGCCGGAACCATGCCCGATGCTGCCCGAAGTCGACCCGGCACCCGGCGTCGGCCAGCACTCGCAGCAGAAACTCGCCCTGGATCTGCAGCCCGGTTCGTTCGAGGACTTGAAGGGCCCCGTCGTGCAGGCGGTCGATCTGCTCGGCATCCAGGGCGCGCAACGTTCCACGCAGCATGAGTCTTGTCCCCCATCTGAAACCGTACACCGGCTTTATGACCAGGGCGAAGGGCCGTCCTTGTAGGTGACTAACTCGACCATCGCCCCGTCGGCTGTCTTGTAGAACCCGGCCACGGCGAAACCCGCGTCGAAAGGCTCCAACACGACCTCCAGCCCCTTGGCGGCCTCGGTAATCGCCTCGACGCTATCGACGCGGTATCCGATATGTGGGCCTTCGCGTAGCGGGCCGGTGACCGGGCTGTCGGGCTCATAACGCAACCACTCCACGTGGTAGGGATGATCCTCGTGGTTCGTAACCCAAACCCGGGTCGCCGGCACGAACACCGCCCCCGGTTTCTCTTCCGTCGTAACGATGCCGACATGGTCGAATTGCATGGCACGTCTCCTGAATCCGCGGGGTGACAATACCAGAAACTACGAAAGACCCGAACCGGGCACACGGTCCGTATGCTAACGGACGGTGCGTCGGTATTCAAGCTTGGGGGACGTCCGAACGACCCTCATTTGCACGCACATTTCGAACTGCGACCACTGTCTACGCCGAAGGCGTTCCATTCCAGAGCCCGGCGTCGCGCAGCGCACGCTGGGGAACAAGACCCAGAATCCCCTATACCCCAACGGGGTTCAACAAGGCGGCTCGACCCTGAACACGTCACCCATCATCGTAGACTTTCGACATAGGTGTGGGTTTAACGTCGTCTTGTTAAACCCCGTTGGGGTATGGGTGGATGGCACCACTGTAATCCCAGCGTGCGCTGCGCGACGCCGGGCTCTGGGATTCAACGCCTTCGGCGTAGCTGACGAGTGTGGACACCAAGCGTGATACCATGCCCCTCGCCCCCCTACGGAGCCGACGACAACCGCTCCTCCACCTCCGCTTTCTCCTTCTCGATAACCGGCCGGCAGCTTGCCAGCGGCGCTGGGAGTGGGGCAGTGGGAACCGGCTGTCGCCGGCGCTGAGTGGACGGCGAGAGAACGAAGACGGCCCCCACTACGGCGAACATGGCGCCCACCGTGCAGAACATGATCGGATAACCGGGCAGCCCGACCGACGTGCTGCTGTGGACGATCCAACCGGCCGTCGGCGCCCCGATGAGCTGGCCGAAATCGTAGGCCGCCAACATCACGGTCGTCCCCAAGCCCCGGTAGCGGTTGGGAAAGGCTGCGGTTCCCAGGGCAACGGTCGTGGGAAACAGGATCGCGTGGCCGACGCCGTAGGTGAAGCCCGGAAAAATCAGAGACCACTCGTTCCACACCACCAGAAACACGAACTGGCTCAGCAGAAGAAACGCCATGCCCACCAGGATCATCGGGCGCAGCCCGAACCGCTCGGGCAGACGCCGGGTGACCACTCGCGTGACAATCGCCGTCAGCGAGTAGACCAGGAAGAACAGGCCGATGCGAGCAATGCCCAGATCGGCCGCATAGGTCCGCAGAAAAGTCGCGGGCAGACCGGCGCCGACTCCCAGGACCGCGCCGACGAGAAGCACTGTGCCGGGCTGATAGCGCCGGAGGATCCAGACGATCGGCGGCCGGCGCCGCGGTGCCGGCGCCCTCTGCCCCCGCGTGGCCAGCCAGGCGAAGCCCAACCCGGCCACCCCGAATGCGGCCGAGATGACAAACAGCAAGTCGGTCTGGAAACGGCTGATCGTGGCGGTTCCACAGAGCACGTCGCCAAGCTGGGTACCTACGATCGCGCCGATGAAACCGCTCGTACCCAGCATGCCGAGCATCTCCGCCATCCGGGTCATCGGAGCCCGGCCCGCGACGAACGTCATCGAAGCCCCGAAGATTCCCGCCAGCGAACAGCAATAGAGAATCCGCAGCACGTAGATGGTCGGCCCGCGGTAATCGGCGACCACCAGGTGGCCGAGGCAGCAGACGATCAACAGGATCAGGGCGGCCAGCCAGACGGACCGAGCGCCGCGGCTGTCGATCACCGAGCCCAGCAACAAGCGACCGGCCAGGCTGCCGACCATGCCGATGCCGACGATCCAGCCTAGGTGAAGCTCGCTGCCGCCCAGTACGGTGACGAAATCGGCGTAGCGGTAGAGCAGGGCCACGGCGATCATGACCATGAGATTCGACGCGTAGGCGTGCCAGAAGGAAGGGCCGTAGAGTGCGCCGTGGGCCGGGTCCCTTCGCCGGTGTATCGCCGGGAGGGGCAAGCGGTCTTCACAAGCTTTGGAAGGAGAGCCGGAGGGGCAGATCATCGTCACGGGGTAGTCAGGGCGCCAGCCACTACGAAATACCGTTCGGCCGACGTGGTCCGCTCCCGTGGTTGGCTCATCTCAGGGAAGGACAACACGATCGAATCTATCAAGAAACACGCCGCAAACTCCCAGTGCGAGTTCGCACGCGTTGGATGGTCCAGGCCGGTTACCAATCCCCTATTCTACCGCGCCGGCGTTCGGCTGTCAGCGGCAATTGCGCCTCATCAACCCTCCAGCCCCTTTTGCGGGAAATGGGGATTTCCGGCAGTTCCGCGAACGGCACACGGAGAGTGCCTGCCACTTTGCAGTTGCCTTGCGCTTGCTCAACGAGACACTCCCCGCCCCGTCCAGGTTCGATTCGGCCGTCGAATCTGGTAGAATTCTTCGGAGATACTCCCCAGCGGCAAGGAAACAGGTCGATGTCGAACGCCGAGAAGACCTTGGTCATCGTGGCCACCTACAACGAAATGGAAAACCTTCCCGATCTGGTCGAGCAGGTCTTTGCGACGGTGCCCCAGGTCGACCTGCTGGTGATCGACGATAACTCGCCGGACGGCACCGGCCGCTGGTGCCATGAAAAGGCGGCCGACGACCCGCGGCTCTATTGCCTCCACCGCGAAGGCAAACTGGGCCTGGGCACGGCGACCATCGCCGGAATGAAATACGCCGTCGAGCACGGCTACAAGTTCGTGCTGAACATGGACGCCGACTTCAGCCATCACCCAAAGTACCTGCCCGCCCTCCTGGCCGGGATGGACCCGGAGAACGGCAGACCGGTCGACGTCATGATCGGCTCCCGCTACGCACCCGGAGGCGGCGTGGAAGGCTGGGGACTGAAAAGACACTTCATGTCGCGGAGCGTCAATCTCTACACGCGTTGGCTGCTCGGGCTGAAGCCCAAGGACTGCAGCGGCTCCTTTCGCTGTTACCGGACCGAACTGCTCAACAGAATCGATTTCGATCGCATCCGATCGCGAGGCTATTCCGTCCTGGAAGAACTCCTCTGGCACCTCAAACGAGCCGGCGCGACCTTCAAGGAAATGCCCATCGTGTTCGTCGACCGGCAGCGAGGCTCCTCGAAGATCAATTCGAAAGAGGCCGTGGCGGCCCTCTGGATCATCTTCGCCCTCGGCGTGCGCAACTGGCTCGGATTGGCGCCAAAGCAGGGTGCGTCTTGACGCACCGGCGGTTAACTTTTTTTGGTGCGTCAAGAAGCACCCCAAAGAAGCATTCGTGGTTTCAGAAGAGTGGCGTCTATGAGTGAATCGAACGGCTTGCCGCACAACTCCCCTTCCTGCTCCTTCACGTTCCGGGTTCGCTATAGCGAGACGGACCAGATGCAGACCTATTACAACTCCCGGGCACTGGAGTGGTTCGAAACGGGGCGGACCGAGCTGCTCCGTTCGCTCGGCAAGCCCTATCGGGAAATGGAATCGCTAGGCGTCATGCTCCCCGTCCGTGAAGCCCACGTCGAATACCTGGGCCGGGCCCAGTATGACGACCTGTTGAAACTGACCGCCACAATGGCGAAGGTGAGCCGGACCCAGATTCGCGTCGACGTCGCCATTGAACAGGCCGACGGCGGCGAGCCCGTCTGTCGCGGTTGGACGGTCCACGTGGTCACCAACCGCGAAGGTCGACCCATTCGACCGCCGGAATGGTTCGCGACATTGCTGGACGGCAAGGAATAGACCGGCGACGTTCAAAAGGAACTGCGAAGGATCTTGCTGGAAATGTCGGGGCAAGAGGTCCGCTGATCTCAACGGTATACCAGGAAACAAGTCCTCGCCGCTCCAATCCGTATTTCGACCTGGCCGCCTGGGAAACCCGCAGCCCGTCTGCCGAAGGCTCCCCGGGCTCGTCCGGAAAGTCGCCCTGTCGGTCGGAAACGGCGATAGCCTGCCACGTTATTCGCTCGGCACGAGAGGCTTCTCGGCAATCACGTGCCGAAATAGCTCCAATTCCTTCTCGTCATACGGCCGGAAGTCGCCGTGGAAGAGATCGTGTTGCCAGACCTCCGGCTCCGGCTGGCCGGGACGATGGCCCCAGTTCAGGTCGGTCTGCGTTTTCCCGTTGACCAGGCCCCAGTGAAGACAACCCACGTCTTCCCGGCGGAAGACGGGCAAGCAAGTCGCCACCAGCGAACCGCGCCCCCGGTTGAGCCATTCGGTGTTGATCATGGGCCGATCGTGCTTCTTCAGATCGGCGATATGCTTCGACAAGTGCTCGATGGCCTAGTGGGTCGCTCTTGCCGAGTGCGACTCCGACCCAATCCCCGGTCGTCCCTTCCAGAAACCGTCAAACCCCATTTCCCGGAACGACTTACAGCCAGTCATTGCGGGCCTTGATCGTGAGCTTGCCGGTCCAATCGTAACCCGACGCGTAAGGAACTGTGACAAAATAAAGTATCCATTTCAACGGGACGGAGCGATTGTGTAATTCCAGTCACCGTGAAACTTGTGTTTCATGATATTCAGTTGTGCCATCGTTTCGTCGGAGACTTTG